>Ga0075370_10000848_pt1 | contig 12388 bp, 14 predicted proteins | sample EndMethybrTD3035_FD_71398 | JGI IMG/M metagenome (GOLD analysis project Ga0075370, IMG submission 71398) | Populus endosphere microbial communities from Tennessee, USA - Endosphere MetaG P. TD hybrid TD303-5 | ecosystem: Host-associated > Plants > Roots > Endosphere | place: USA: Tennessee... | reverse complement strand
GGCCAATTCTTGCCCACCGCGCGGTCAGCGCGCACACGCTCCTGGTGGGTGTCCGGCGCGCCTTTTGCCTCATTCTCCAAAGCGCACTCTCGGCCGCCTTCACCACGACGCAAGTCAGGAGCCGACTTCCGACGCCTCCATCCATGCAGGTATATCGCGCTTGCCGTGGAGGACGCGCCAGACGTCGATGCAGTCTGACCGTTCGAAGTAGAAGACCAAGTGTGGGAAGCGAGTCAATGGCCAAAAGCGCAGCCCTGGCAAGTGGAGCTCGTGTGCGTAGCGCGTGGAGCCTGTGCCGGGGGGCCGGCTGATGTGGGCGTAGGCTCCTTCGAGCGCGTCGATGAAGCTCAGGGCGGCACTTTCCGCACCCTCGCCCAGGTAGTAGGCGATGGCGTCGTCAACGTCTCGGTTCGCCTGTTCTCGTGGGACGACCGTTTTTGCCTTCATCTTTTGACGCTGGCCCGGCCTACCTTTTTGCCCGTGGCGCGCACCTTCTCACGCAGACCATCGAAGTAGGCCTTGTCCGCTCCTGCGGCGGGCGCCGAGCGGCCTCCCTGGAGAAGCAGAGCGCGCAGCTGAAGCCTCTGTTGGTCCTTGCGGATGAGCTCGCGCACATACTCACTGCTCGTGCCATAGCCGCGTTCGACCACCTGCTCATCTACGAAGGACTTCATGGCGTCCGGCAGGGATACGTTCATGGTGCTCATGACGCGAGTTTATGCTGCTTTGGCAAAATTTGGCAAGACGCGGGCCCCGGACAGATGTCATCGTGGAGTGGCGATTGCGAGACTGGAACAGCCTCCGGATGTGGCCTTCAGGTAGCCGGGATGCGCCGCGGCCCGCCATTGCGCGGCTGCTGCGGCGCTTCTCCGCGCAGCACCCTCACGACTTCCTCGGCCGCACGACGGCGCAGCTCGACCAGCGAGGCGTCGGACGAGAAGGCGACGTGCGGCGTGAGCATGGCTCCGGGATGGGCGCGCAGCGGAGCAGGCACCTCGGGCTCGGACTCGAGAACGTCCAGGCCGGCGGCGGACAGCTGGCCGCTGCCGAGTGCCTCGATCACCGCGTCCGTGTCGACGACCGCGCCGCGGCTGACATTGATCAGGAGGCCGCCGCGGGGCATGAGGGCAATGCGCTCGCGGTCGATGAGGTGGCGTGTCGTCGGCGTCAGCGGCGCATGCACGACGACGATGTCGCTGCGCGAGAAGAGGGTGAAGAGATCCACGCTCTCGACGCCGTCGCAGTCCTTGGTGAAATGGGGATCGTGCGCCAGCACCCGGCAGCCGAAGGCGCCCAGCTTGCGCGCAGTCGCGCGGCCGATGCGTCCGAAGCCGACGATCCCGCAGGTGAGTGCGGCAAGGCGGCGCAGCCTGGCCGTCGCGGGGTCCCAGCGACCGGCGCGCACCTCGCGATCGAAGCGAAGCAGCCCGCGGGTCCACGCGAGCGCGAAGCCGACCGCATGGTCGGACACTTCCTCCACGCAATAGTCCGGCACGTTGGTCACCCAGATGCCGCGCTGCGTCGCTGCGTCGACCGCGATGTTGTCGAGTCCCACGCCGAGCCTGGCGACGATCTGGAGCTCCGGCGCTGCCGCGATGGCGCTGGCCGATACGGGCGCCCAGCAGGTCAGGATGGCCGAAGGCTGGTGCTCGCGCGCCAAGGCCTCGATGCCGTCTGCAGGCAAAGGCGTGGCCGGCCCGCTCACGAGGCGCATGCCGGCGGCTTCGACGATGCTGCGCTCGATGCTGTCGTCGGGCCAAGCGTAGTCGGTGAGGAGGACTGTGTGCGTCATGGTGTGAATTGAAATGGCCAGCCGGCTGAAGGGCTGGCGGATGGTGGGCGTCGAAGGTCGGACCGGTCGCGAACGAAGAGCTCGCTCGCGGCCCTAGCGGGCGAGCTGGCGAGCACGTGCCGGGGCGCGGCTGGCGTTGGCCGCCTCCAGCGCGCGGGTGCTCCCGCGCACCACGAGCGTGGGCGGCGAGGCGGCGCTGTACGGAACCGAGTCGGCGGACTTCTGCTTGAGCTGATGGATGAACCAGAGCCCGCAGGCAGTGGCCAGCTCGGACACGGGGAGGCTCATGGTCGTGAGACCGGGCCCCCACCACCTGAAGCCCAGCTCGTCTCCGAAGCCGACCACGGAGAGCGTTTCGGGCACTCGCACGCCGCTGGCATGCAGCTCTTCCAGCACGCCCTGCGTGTTCTGGACCGAGCCCAGCACCACGGCGGTCGGCGGGCTGCGCAGCGCAAGAAGCCGCCGGATCGCGTCGCGGCCGAACTCCGTCGACGCGGGCGCGCCCAGTTCCTCGCGCGCTTGCGCGGCCGCCTTGCTGCCGGCGAGGGCGCTGTGAAAGCCTTGCAGCCGCGCGGCCCCGGTGGGCAGGTCGATGGTGCCGCCGATGTAGGCGATGCGCTGGTGGCCGAGCTCGACCAGGTGCCGGGTCGCCTGGAACAGCGCCTGCGTGTCGTCGATGCCGAACCAGTGCTCGCCCAGCGAGGCATGCCTGCGCAGCAGCTGGATGCGCGGCGTCATCTTGAGCAGGCGAACCGATTCCGGATGCGGCCGCGCGGTGGGCACGATGATGATGCCGGCCACGTTGACGCTGGTGAGCTCGCGGATGTGGCGCAGCTCGACCGAGCGGTCGTCATCGGTCTCGGACAGCGTGAGCTGGAGGTCCGCGCTTTCGAGGCATTTAGACAGGGCGTGCGCGATGGTCGAGTAGAAGCTGTTGCGGATGTCCGGAACGACCAGGCCTACGAGGTTGCTGGAGACGCCGCGCATCATCCGCGCCGCGCGATTGACGACATAGCCCATCTCGTCCGCGACCTCCTGCACCTTCTGCTTCATGGCGGCGCTGATGCGCGGATCGTCGGCCAGAGCGCGCCCCACGGTGGAAGCGGAGACCTCGAGGCGCGCGGCGATGTCTTTGATCGTGACCATGGCAGGGATGAGTGCAGGAATGCAATAACGATAGCACAGAGCATAGGAAGCTGCCAAGCCTCACCGCCCGCTCGTTGAAGTCGCACACGCTTCTGGGAAGGGACGGTTGCTCTGCGATCGCGCTCGTCGGCGTTGACTTTGTCGTGCCGATCCTCATAGAATTTATGCTAACGATAGCATAAACAGTGCACTGTCGACCCGAGCGACCGTGCCGCATCCCCGTGCCGGGCCGACTGATCCACGGCCCGGCAACCCCGACCCGGATCGCAACGAAAACAGGAGACAACGTGAAGCGCAACCCTCATGCACGCCATGGACACGGATGGAGATACTCATTGCTGGGCATGCTGGCCCTCGGCTCGACCGGTGCGGCATGGGCCCAGTCGTCGGTGACCCTCTTCGGCGTCGTCGATGCGTCGGTCAGCCACTACAGCAGCAAGTCGGAAGACCGGAACGTCGCAACGCCCGCATCGCCGTTCTACGTGAACCAGGGCTCGCGCACCGTCAGCCGGAGCGCGCTCGCGAACTCGGCCTACAACAACAGCCGCCTCGGCTTTCGAGGCACGGAAGATCTCGGGGGAGGGCTCGCGGCCGGCTTCTGGCTCGAAAGCCCCATCACCAACGACGATGGCGCGACCGGCCTCGCGAACTTCAGCCGCAGGTCGACGGTGAGCCTCATGGGCGGATTCGGCGAGATCCGCCTGGGGCGCGACTTCACGCCGACCTTCTGGAACGACACCGTGTTCGACCCCTTCGGCGCGGTGGGCGTGGGGGCCAACCTGATCTCCTCGGCCAGTCTCTTCAATCCCGCCGGCGGTGCCGGCGGCTTCGGCGGCAACGCCAACTATCTGCGTGCCAGCAATTCGATCGGCTACTTCCTGCCGTCGGGGCTGGGCGGCTTCTATGGCCAGGCCATGTATGTCTTTCATGAGAACGACCGCTACGATCCGGGCAGTGCGACGCCGCCCGGCGTGAATCCTCTTACCGGTCTGCTCAACAGCGGTACGGTCGCCGGCGCCCGGGCCGGCCGCTATGTGGGAGGCCGCTTCGGCTACGCCAACGGTCCCCTGGACGTCGCACTCGCCTATGGCAGCAGCACGGTGGCTGACAACTATTTCGCCGGCACGACCGACGATGTCAAGACGGCCAACCTGGGCGCGTCGTACGACTTCGGTGTCGTCAAGCTGTTCGGCGAAGTGTCACGCGTCAGCAGAAAGCGCGACTATGCGGTCACGCCATTGCTCGCCTTGCCCGACACGGATTTCAAAGGCTACTTGATCGGCGCGACCGTTCCGGTGGGGCCAGGCCTCATTCGTGCAGCGTACTCGCGAGTCAAGTACGACATGAATGCGACGGGGGCCGACCCGAAGGCCGGCAAGCTCAGCCTCAGCTACGTGCACAACCTGTCCAAGCGCACGGCGCTCTATGCGACCGTGGCTCGCGTGAGCAACAGGAACGGGGCCGCGCTGACGGTGGGTGGGCCGGCGTTCATCAGCACGGGTGTGTTCACGCCGAAGACCTCGAGCGGATACGACTTCGGCATTCGGCATGCGTTCTAGCTAGGCCTGTCTGCTTCGAGCCCGCCTGGCCGGTGCTGCCTGCTGCGCCGTCGGCGCGACGATGAAATCGAAGAAGCCTTGTGCAGCGTGCGACAGCGAAACGCCCGCCCGCCGCACCAGGGCGACCTCGCGATCGATCAAGGGGTTCTCCACTCGGCGCCATCCGATGCGCGCCGGGTCGGCCAGCTTGACCGCAAAGCCGGGAAGGACCGCGACGCCGAGTCCGGCGTCCACCATCCCGATGAGCGAGCCCGCATAGTTGGCCTCTCTCGCAGGCTTCAGCATCAGCCCGGCAGCTGCAAAGCCCGCTTCGGTGAGATCGCGGAACACGCTTCCGCGACTCAATGCGAGCACCGGCTCTTGCGCAAGGTCCGCCCAGGTCAGTTGCTGCAGTTGGGCAAACGCATGCCCTGCCGGGAATGCAGCCGCCATCGCTTCCGAGAAAAGCAGCGTGCGCTGGATGTCGGCCTCGTCCGAGGCGAAGGTGCCGATGCCGAGGTCGGCCGCACCGCCGCGCACCAGCGGCAACACCTGGTTGGGCAGCGTGTCCTGCAGCACGACCTCGATGCCCGGGTACTTCGCGCCGAAGGCCGCCAGGATCGGCGGCAGATAGGTGCTGGACAGCACCAGCGGCGCCGCCACCACGACGCGTCCGCGTTCCCTCGCCACCAGCTTGTCCACGCCCGCGAGCGCCGATTCGAGCTCGGCCAGCACCCGTTCCGCGCGCGGGAAGAAGTCGCTGCCGGCGGCGGTCAGGGCCACGGCGCGCGTGGTGCGGTCGAATAGCCGGCTGTCGATCGCGGACTCGAGTTCGCGCACCAGCAGGCTGAGGGCCGATTGCGTGACGTGCATGGCCTGCGCGGCGCGGGTGAAGCTGCCGAGCCGCGCGACCAGCACGAACGCACGGAGCTGGCGGAGAGTCACATTCATGAGCGCAACCACTCATTCGATTGGAAAGTCTCGATTGAAACATAGCCTCGCGCATCCTCTAATCACTGCATGCAAGCCGATGGAGAACCGGTCTGCACCCTCACAGAAAGACCCGAGACATGAAACGCCGTGAACTCCTTGCCGCCGTACCCGCGCTCGCTGCCGCCGCCTTGCCCTCGTGGACTGCAGCGCAGCCCGCCTATCCGGGCTCGCCCGTCAAGGTGCTGGTCGGCTTTCCGCCCGGCACGGCGACGGACGTGGCGGTGCGCGCCGTCTCGGAGCAGATGGCCAGGCGCCTGGGCCAGCCCTTCATCGTCGACAACAAGCCCGGTGCGGGCAGCAACATCGCCGCCAAGGCCGTGGCCACGGCGCCGCCCGATGGCTACACCGTCTTCGCGATCACCATCGCCAACGTCATCAACGCCGCGTTCCCGGGCTCCAATGCGGTCGATCCGCTGAAGGAATTCAAGCCCGTCACGCTCATCGGGAACGTGCCCAACGTTCTCGTGGTTCATCCCTCGCTGAAGGTCGCGAGCGTGGCCGAACTCATCGCGCTCGCCAAGACCAGGCCGGGCTCGCTGGCCTATGCGTCGTCCGGCGTCGGCACCTCGCCCCACCTGTCGGGCGAACAGTTCGCGGCGATGGCGGACGTCAGGATGGTCCACGTTCCGTACAAGGGCAGCACGCCCGCGGTCACGGACCTGCTCGGCGGCCAGGTGCAGCTCATGTTCGCGCCGGCTTCGACCGTGCTGCCGCACGTGCGCGCGAACAAGCTGGTGGCGCTGGCCGTCACCAGCCTTCGCAGGACTCCGAGCGCGCCCGATCTGCACACGCTCGACGAGCTGGGGCTGAAGGGCTTCGACACCTCGGTGTGGATGGGCCTGGTGGCTCCCGCCCAGACGCCGCCGAGCGTGACGGCCAAGCTGCGCGCCGCCGCCCACGCGGCGCTCGATTCGAGCGAGATCCAGGCGATCTACAAGGCCCAGGCCATCGATGTGCTCAAGACCAGCGAGGAAGAGATGTCCCGCTTCCTGCGCAGCGAGACCGCGCGATGGACGAAGTTCGTACAGCAGACGGGCATCAAGCCCGAGTGAGCGAAGAATTTTTTTCAGAAAGGAAGACCGAGATGTCCAAACTGCGCGCAACGGAGTGCCGCGAATTCATTGAAGCCGTGACCGCGAAGGCTGCCGAGATGGGGGTGCCGATCTCCGTGGCCATCGTGGGGCCCGAAGGCCACCTGATCGCGCTCGAGCGCATGGATGACGCGGGCTTCATCACCCCGGACACGGCCCGTGCGAAGGCCTTCACCGTCGCCGCCTTCCGATCGATGAGCCCGCGCTTCAGCGACGGCCTGGTCATCCAGCAATGGTTCAAGGAGCGCAATCCGCAGATGCTGGCGAACGCGTCGGTCTTCACCAATGGCCAGGTCGTGGCCTCCGGCGGCTGCGCGCCGGTGTTCAAGGGCAACGACATGGTCGGCGCCTACGGCATCAGCGGAGCGACGGGCGACCAGGACGAAGAGATCGGCAAGTACGCGCGCGCGAAAGTCGGTTGGGCGCACATGCCGGTCGACGACACGACGCCCGAGAGCGTGAAAAAGCACGTGAACGAGATCTACGGCAAGGTCGGCCTGAAGGACCGCGCCCTCTGAGCACCCTGCCGGGCGAGCGAGTCCGCCCGGCATTCCCGTCCCTTCGAATTTTCAATCTGCCCGCCGCGCGCGGGCATGGAGAACCCATGCCTTCCCAACCAGCCGTCCTGGCTGAAGCAGCCGCCGCCCTGTGGGACGCTGCCAGGACCGGCCATTACACCCCGCCGCTGAGAGCGAGCTATCCCGGCCTGGATGCTGCCGATGCCTACGCCATCCAGCGGATCAACACCGAGCGCAGGCTTGCCGAGGGCCGCCGCGTGGTCGGTTGCAAGATCGGCCTGACGGCCCGCGCCGTGCAGGCGCAGCTCGGCGTCGATCGCCCTGATTTCGGCGTGCTCTTCGACGACATGAGCTTCGGCGACGCCGAGCCGATTTCCATGCGGCAGCTCCATCAGCCGAAAGTCGAGGCGGAGATTGCCTTCGTCCTCGGCCGCGACCTCGACATGGACAGCCCCGGGCACGCGGACGTGATCGGGGCCGTGGACCACCTGCTTCCCGCGATCGAGATCGTGGGCAGCCGCATTGCGAACTGGGACATCCGCTTCGTCGACACGGTGGCGGACAACGCATCGTCAGGCGCCTTCGTCCTCGGTGGAAATCCCCGGCGCCTCAGGGACGTGGACCTCAGGCTGTGCGGCATGGTCATGAGCCGCTGGGCCGCTCCCGAGGCGAATACCGCAGCCGGAGGCGAAGGTACTCCAATGAGCCGCTGGGCCGCTCCGAAGGCGAATAGCACCGCAGCCGAAGGCGAAGGTACTCCAGCGACCCGCTGCGGCGAGCCGGTGTCGGTCGGCGCGGGTGCGGCGTGCCTGGGCCATCCGATCAATGCGGTGGTCTGGCTGGCCCGCACCATGGCCGCGCTCGGCCAGCCTTTGCGCGCCGGCGACCTGGTGCTGTCGGGCGCACTCGGCCCGATGGTGCCGGTCGCGGCCGGCGACGTGTTCGAAACTCGCATCAACGGCCTCGGCAGCGTCAAGGCCGTGTTCGAGGCCGCTCCCGCTCCAAAGGAAAAGCCATGAGCCAGGCCCTCGAATTCGCGCGACTGCTGGACGACGCGGCCTGCCAGGCCAGGGCCGTGCCGCAGATCGATCCGCATGGCGAGCTTTCGCTCTCCGATGCCTACGCCATCCAGTCCGCCTCCATCCAGCGGCGCCAGGCACGCGGCGAGCGCCGTGTCGGCGTGAAGATGGGCTTCACCAGCCGCGCCAAGATGGTCCAGATGGGCATCGACGACGTCATCTGGGGGCGGCTGTCGAGCGGCATGCAGGTGGAGGAGGGCATGCCCTTGAAGTTCGCGCGCTTCGTGCATCCGCGCGTCGAGCCGGAACTGGCCTTCGTGCTGAAGAAGCCGCTGGCCGGCGACGTCACGCTGGCCCAGGCGCTCGCCGCGGTCGAGGCCGTCGCACCGGCGCTCGAGATCATCGACTCGCGCTACCGGGACTTCCGGTTCAGCCTGCCGGACGTGATCGCCGACAACGCCTCGTCCAGCGGCTTCGTGATCGGCGCCTGGAGCGACCCGCGGCAGGACTTCGGCAACCTGGGCCTGACGATGAGCATCGACGGCCGCGTGGTGCAGGTCGGGTCCACCGCCGCCATCCTCGGCCATCCGCTGCGTTCGCTGGTCGCCGCCGCGCGCCTGTCGGCGGCGGCCGGCGAGCCGCTGCAGGCCGGCTGGGTGGTGATGGCGGGCGCTGCCACGCCGGCCGAATGGATCAAGCCGGGCCAGTCCGTCTCGATGGAGATGGAGCGCCTCGGAACCGTAGCCTTCCACGTCGAGGAGTGAACCATGCCCATTGCCCTGATCAAGATCATCGAGGGGCGCAGCCCCGACAAGAAACGCCGGCTGATCGAGCGTGTTTCGCAGGCCATGGCGGAAAGCCTCGAGCTGCCGGTCGACGCCGTACGGGTGCTGCTCCACGAATACCCGGCGGGCCATTGGGGACGCGGAGGCCGCCTGGTGTCCGACATCCGGGAGAACGCCGGCTCCGAGCCACCCGGCGCTGCCACCTGAAAGAAGCAACAATGACGAACAAACTGAAGGTCGCGATCATCGGTCCGGGCAACATCGGCACCGACCTGATGATCAAGGTCATGCGCAACGGCAAGCACCTCGAGATGGGTGCGATGGTCGGTGTCGACCCGAAGTCCGATGGCCTGGCGCGCGCCGAGCGCTTCGGCATCGCCACCACGGCGGAAGGCATCGAGGGGCTGGTCAAGCTCGGTGTGTTCCGCGACATCGACATCGTCTTCGATGCCACCTCGGCCGGTGCCCACCGGCACCACGACAAGGTGCTGCAGGCCCATGGCGTGCAGGTCATCGACCTGACGCCGGCTGCCATCGGCCCCTATGTGATCCCGGCGATCAACCTCGACGCGGAGAACGCCCGCAACATGAACATGGTGACCTGCGGCGGGCAGGCGACCATCCCCATGGTGGCTGCCGTGTCGCGCGTCGCCAGGGTGCACTACGCGGAGATCGTGGCATCGATCTCGAGCCGCAGCGCCGGCCCGGGCACGCGCGCCAACATCGACGAGTTCACCGAAACGACCCGCGCCGCGATCGAGAAGCTCGGCGGCGCGGAGCGCGGCAAGGCGATCATCGTGCTGAACCCGGCAGAGCCGCCGCTGATCATGCGCGACACGGTGTTCGTGCTGTCCGAGGCGGCCGACCAAGCCGCGGTGGAAGCCAGCATCGCGAGCATGGCGGCGAAGGTGCAGGCCTACGTGCCCGGCTACCGCCTGAAGCAGCGCGTGCAGTTCGATGCGATCCCGCCCGACCGGCCGCTCGACATCCCCGGGCTCGGGGCGCGGCACGGACTCAAGACCTCGGTGTACCTCGAAGTCGAAGGTGCCGCGCACTACCTGCCCGCCTATGCGGGCAACCTCGACATCATGACCTCGGCCGCGCTCGCCTGTGCGGAACTGATGGCGCAACGGCGCATCGCCGGCGGCATCGCCCGCGGTGTGAAGGAGATCGCATGAGCCGCAGGGCCGCTCCCAAGGCGAATAGCACCGCAGCCGAAGGCGAAGGCGAAGGTACTCGAGCGACGCCGGCCGGCAGGCTCTACATCAGCGACGTGACCCTGCGCGACGGCAGCCATGCGGTGCGTCACCAATACGGCATCGCGCAGGTCAAGGCGATCGCCGCGGCCCTCGATGCGGCCGGTGTCGACAGCATCGAGGTTGCGCACGGCGACGGGCTGGAAGGCTCCAGTTTCAACTACGGCTTCGGCGCGCACACCGACGTCGAGTGGATCGCCGCGGTGGCCGAGACGGTGACGACCGCGAAAGTCGCCACGCTGCTGCTGCCCGGCATCGGCACCACGCACGACCTGCGCAATGCCTACGATGCAGGCGCGCGCATCGTGCGCGTCGCCACCCACTGCACCGAGGCCGACGTGTCTCGCCAGCACCTGGAGTTTGCGCGCGAGCTCGGCATGGAACCGGTGGGCTTCCTGATGATGAGCCACATGACCACGCCGAGGAAGCTGGCCGAGCAGGCGCTGCTGATGGAAAGCTACGGCGCGCGCTGCGTCTACGTCGTCGACTCCGGCGGTGCGCTCGGCATGCACGACGTGCGGGAACGCTTCCGTGCGTTCAAGGACGTGCTGAGACCCGACACCGAGACCGGCATCCACGCGCACCACAACCTGAGCCTGGGCGTGGCGAACTCGATCGTGGCGGTGGAAGAGGGCTGCGACCGCATCGACGCCAGCCTGGCCGGCATGGGTGCCGGCGCCGGCAATGCGCCGCTCGAGGTGTTCATCGCGGCGGCCGAGCGCCAGGGATGGCGCCATGGCACCGATCTCTACCGGCTGATGGACGCCGCCGACGACCTGGTGCGCCCGCTGCAGGACCGGCCGGTGCGCGTCGACCGCGAGACGCTGGCGCTCGGCTACGCGGGCGTCTATTCGAGCTTCCTGCGCCACGCCGAGGCGGCCGCGAAGAAGTACGGCCTGAAGACCGTGGACATCCTCGTCGAGCTGGGCGCGCGCAAGATGGTGGGCGGGCAGGAGGACATGATCGTGGACGTGGCGCTGGACCTGCTTGCGCGCGTCGAGTCGTCGCCTGTTTGAAGGGCCGCCGGCGCGCCCGGCCTCGGGTTGCGATAAGGTTGTCGCCTTGTCCCCGACGTCGATCGCATCATGAGAACCCTCGAACTCCCTTCCGGCGGCCAGCTTCCGGTGCTCGGCCTGGGTACCTGGCGCATGGGCGAAGAGCCCGGCGAGCGGGGCGCGGAGGTCGCCGCTGTGCGCTCCGCCATTGCCATGGGCTACCGCCTCATCGACACGGCCGAGATGTACGGCGAGGGCGGCGCCGAGGACGTGGTGGGCCAGGCCATCGCAGAGGCGCTGCGTGCCGGTGACGTGAAGCGCGAAGAGCTCTTCGTCGTCAGCAAGGTCTATCCCCACAACGCGAGCCGCAAGGGCACGCCCGCGGCTTGCGCACGCAGCCTGGCGCGGCTGGGGCTGGACCGCATCGATCTCTACCTGCTGCACTGGCGCGGCGAACATCCGCTCGCCGAGACCTGCGAGGCGATGCGCCGGCTGGTGGATGACGGCCGCATCGGGCGCTGGGGCGTCAGCAACTTCGACACCGATGACATGGTGGAGCTGGCGGCGGTGTGCGGCGAGCCGCTGGATTGCGCGGCGAACCAGGTCTACTACTCGATGAGCGAGCGTGGGCCGGAGTTCAGCCTGCTGCCCTTGCAGCGCGAGCGCGGCATGCCGCTGATGGCCTACAGTCCGATCGACCAGGGCGCGCTGGCCGGCGACGCGGCGCTGAAGAGGATGGCCCAAGCGCTGGACATGACGGCGGCGCAGCTCGCACTGGCATGGGTGGTGGCGCAGCCCGGCGTCGTTGCTATCCCGAAGGCCGCGCGCGAAGCGCACCTGCGCGACAACCTGGTCGCCGCGCAATGTCGTCTGAGCGCCGAAGCGCTCGCGGAGATCGACCGCCTGCACCCGCCGCCGAAGCGCAAGAAGCCGTTGGCGATGATCTGAAGCAGCCTGGCGCTCAGTGCGCGGGCCTGTTTCAGGCCTCTGCGTGAAGTCGGTTCAGCGACGGCGACCGCGCAGCCATTCGAGCACCAGCAGAAGGGTGGTCGTGAACAGGATCAGCAGCGTCGCGACGGCCGCGATGGTGGGCGAGATGTTCTCGCGGATGCCGGTGAACATCTGGCGCGGCAGCGTGACCTGGTCGGGCCCGGCCAGGAACAGCGTGACCACCACTTCGTCGAACGAGGTGGCAAAGGCGAACAGCGCGCCCGAGATCACGCCCGGCGCAATCACCGGCAGCGTGATGCGCATG
>Ga0075370_10000845_pt1 | contig 12403 bp, 12 predicted proteins | sample EndMethybrTD3035_FD_71398 | JGI IMG/M metagenome (GOLD analysis project Ga0075370, IMG submission 71398) | Populus endosphere microbial communities from Tennessee, USA - Endosphere MetaG P. TD hybrid TD303-5 | ecosystem: Host-associated > Plants > Roots > Endosphere | place: USA: Tennessee... | reverse complement strand
CGTTTGGACAGCTCGTCGGCAGCTTCCTTACAAAATTTGAGCATGCGGCTGTAGGAAACTAAAGTAACATGCTTTCCTTCGCGGATCACCTTGGCTTTCCCGATTGGAACCAAATATTCCTCAGTGGGAATCTCCATTTTGTCGCCGTAATCGAGTTCGTTTTCCAAGAAAATGACAGGATTATTGGACCGAATCGCTGATTTCAAAAGGCCTTTTGCGTCATAAGCATTACTTGGGGCGATCACAATGAAACCTGGCAGATTTCCATAAATGGCTTCTACGCAATGGGAATGTTGGCAGGAAACTTGGGCGGCGGCTCCGTTAGGTCCCCGGAACACGATCGGCACTTTAAAACGCCCTCCGGACATGTAATAGGCTTTGCAAGCATTCGAGATGAGCTGGTCGGCTGCCACAAAAGAAAAATTCCAGCTCATAAATTCGACAATCGGGCGAAGACCAGTTTGAGCGGCGCCGATTGCTATGCCAGCAAATCCATTTTCAGCAATCGGGGTATCAATGACTCGTCGAGAACCCCATTTAGCTAGCATCCCTTTCGTTACCTTATAAGCCCCATTATATTCGGCCACTTCCTCGCCCATAATAAAGACGGTGGCATCGCGGGTCATTTCTTCATCTATGGCTTGCCGCAGGGCTTCTCGGATTTCAATATTTTGCATACCCATTATTTGTCCTCCGGAGCCATTACGCCTTGCTCGAGAACGATGGGATCCGGCCAAGGGCTTTCCTCTGCGAATTTCATAGAGGCCAAAATGATTTCTTTTTGCGCCTTGTCCATTTCTTCAAACTCAGCTTCGGTCAGGATTTTATGTTCGATCAAAACATTCTTAAAAGTGACAATCGGGTCTCGGTCCATGGTCTTGGCCAATTCTTCCTTGGAACGGTAAAGACCTGGATCGGAAATGGAATGACCGCGGAAACGCTCGGTAATTGCTTCGATTAAAACAGGCCTGCTAGTAGTCAGCACTTCTTTCAATGCCTCTTTAAAACCTGCATAGCAATTAAAAAAATCCATCCCGTCTAAAGTATAGGATTTTATATCGTAGGCTTTTGCTAAGTTTTCACCGATCGGGTCTACTCGGACGGCTCGTGCCACGGCGGTCCCCATCCCCCATTGATTATTTTCAATCACATACAGGCAGGGAAGATCCCACAAGGAAGCGATATTGAGAGATTCATGCACGGCGCCTTGCACCACGGCCCCATCGCCTAAAAAGCAAAAAGAAGCTTCGTTCTTTTGATTCAAGTATTTGATTGTAAAAGCAGCTCCCGTGGCGATCGGCACATGCCCTCCGACAATCGCAAGGCCCCCTAAAAGACGATCCGCGTACATATGCATAGAGCCTCCACGGCCCATTGCAACGCCGGTGGTCTTTCCATAAAGTTCCGCCATCGCTTCATTAGGAGTTGTTCCCAAAAGCAAGGCTAACGCATGGCAACGGTAGGTGGTTGTAAACCAATGATTGACTCCTGCAGCTGCGACGCAGCCCGCTTGGATAGCTTCTTGACCCATGTAGGAATGATAGAATCCGCCCACCTTCCCTTGCTGGTAGGCCGCCTCGCCCCTCATTTCAAAATGACGGATCAAAAGCATTTCCTTAAGTATTTGGATCAGAGAAGATTTACCGATTTCTTCGATAATCTTCTTTGTATCGCTAGGGAAAAATTTGTGGCCTTTCTTCTTCATTTTCAACGGTTCCGAACCTACCTTGAGCGTAGCTGATTTTTCACCTGTTGTCAATAGAGCTGTATCCAAAACGACCATTACCCCCCGCCTATTCCTGGAAGCCCGCCGCCATGACTGGGCACTACATAAGGGTTATTCGTGACAGGAATTGTCCGTAGGTCGTCGTCGGCATTATAGGTTTGAAAACAGCCTGCTAATCCGATCAGCGATAAAAACAGCAAACGTCTCATAGTGCGAATCCTTAAAAGTTTTATCGATTTAGGCCTTGGAATTAAAAAATACCTTAAGAAGCTATCCTAAATATGACAGCTTCTAGGCCGAACAAATCGAACCCAAAAATTCAGGTTCGTAGAGAATACCTAAAATGCCAAAAAGAGGAAAGAAGGGAAATCAGAAAAAAGAAAACCAGCAAATTCTTAAAAAAATTTCAATTAATGTAAGGTTGATCCTTGAGGAAAAAGGCTAAATTCTGTTTGATGAATCGATATTTTATATATGTTTTTGGTGAAAAATGGCAACGAGACCTATTTATTACGATACCGAGACCACAGGCATCAAAATCGGCAAAGACCGAATCATTGAAATCGCCGCCTTCGATCCGGAGTTGGATCGACGTTTTTGTTCTTTTATTAATCCCGAGTGCCCCATCCCTCCTGAATCGACGGCCATTACCCACATTACGGATGACATGGTCAAAGGGGCTCCATTAATCAAAGAAGCGCTGCAGGGTTTTTCCGAATTCTGTTCGGGAGATGTAGTCCTTATTGCTCATAACAACGATGCTTTCGATAAACCCTTCTTGGAATATGAATTCAAACGAGCAGGGCTTGATATGCCTGTTTGGACTTTTTTGGACTCGCTCAAATGGTCCCGTAAATATCGGAGTGACTTACCCCGCCACAGTCTCCAATTCTTACGGGAGGCCTACGGGATCGAAGCCAATCAAGCCCATAGAGCTTTGGATGACGTCCTGGTCCTCTATCAGATTTTCAGCCGGATGGTCGACGATCTTTCCATGAAAAAAATCCTTGAATTGCTAAGTCAAAACTCCCAAGTCGTTCGGATGCCTTTTGGTAAACACGCCGGAAAACCTTTGTCGGAAATACCCAAAGATTACGTGGCCTGGCTTGCAAAAAATGGCGCTTTGGAAAAGAAAGAGAACGCCACTTTAAAAGAAACGTTCGAAAAACTAGGCTATTTGACAGGTGCTGTGTGAATATTGCAATCATTGGATGCGGATATATCGGGACGGAAGTCGCGTTATTATGGACTAAAAAAGGGCATCACATAACGGCTACAACCCGAAGTCCTGAGAAACTTGATGAATTGTCTAAAGCAGCTCAGAAAAGTCAGATTTTGAAGGGAGGAGACGAACAAGAACTCATTCCTTTAATTACAAATAACGACGCGATCTTGGTTTCCATTGCAGCCGACGGCCCGGAACAATATGAAACCGCTTATTTGCAGACCGCTCAGATTTTCCGCCATTTGGCCTTGGAAATGGATCTTCCCCGCCATTTAATTTACACCAGCAGCACTTCGGTGTATGGCGACCATCACGGAAGATGGGTAGATGAAGAAAGCGAATTGCTTGTGAAAGGAGAACAGGGGAAAATTCTGATCGAATCGGAAAAAATCTACCTCTCCCTGCAAGAATTGGGCTGGCATGTGTGCATCCTCAGATTAGCGGAAATCTACGGACCTGACCGAGAACTATCTAAACGGGTCAAGCAATTAGAGAACCACACCCTTCCGGGAACAGGAGATTCTTATACAAACATGATCCATAAAACCGACTGCGCCCATGGCATCGATTATGCCTTCCGCCACAATCTAGAAGGCATTTTCAACTTGGCTGATGACGACCACCCCACCCGAAAAGAACTGTACCACCAAATTTCGGAAAAATTCCGTCTTCCTCAAGCTAAGTGGGATCCTACTCATAAATCCATGCACAATGGAAATAAGCGGGTCTCAAACCACAAAATTAAAGCGGAAGGGTTTATCTTCCGGCATCCACACAGAATTCTCGATTAAAACGGAAGTTATCCCAGTTTAGTGTAATCGCGCAGAGTTTGGACATCTTCTTCCAAAGCTTGTAAGGAAGCAGGATTATCATTTGCGATGTATTGTTGATAATCGTTCTCAACTTTGACGTCTTGTTTGTAAATTCCAGCCTTTTTAACTTCATTGACTGCTGCGCGAATGAGGGCCAGCTGCTGGTCCATAATCCCCTTCAGCTGGGCGCGTTCGCCACTATCTGTGGAAATGTCATAGCTTTGCAGTGCGTTTAGAAATTTTTCCGCGTTGAAATCAATCTCTTTTTGATACTGTTGAAGGGTAGGTTTTTCGGGAACTTGGCCACCCTCTCCAACTTTCGTCATAATTCTCTCGTTTCTTGTTCCAGCCTGAGAGCATGTTTTTTCATCAAGGCTACATTGTGGGAATCTTCAGGATACTTGAGAAATTTCTCCAAATCATTTTTCAATTGGAGCGCCTCCTCTTGGATCCTTCCCCCAATCAGACTCGCCAAAGCGACAATCGATTCCATCTGTTTACGGATTTTTGAACTGTTATTGGGAGATTTGATCTCTTTGAATAACATTCGCAGTTCAGCCCCAAGGGCAGTATATAGATCGGGTTCCATAACTCACCTTTTTTCACAAAAGTCCGTTTTTTGACAAGAATCTATTTAAGATCAGAAAGAACGAATTTCCTGTTTCTACCTCTGAGCTCTCTGCGTCTCTGCGGTAGTAAATTGGGGAGCGCGAGGGGCTTCCCCTCGCCTCTGTGTTCTCGGTGCTCTCGGTGTTGAAAAATTGGGGCGTGGGGCTTCCCCCGTCTCAGGGGTGAATTTCTGAACTTCTAAAGGTATTGAATAGCCCTTCGAATCGTTTTGGCAGCGGAACCGAAAGATTGATGGTGTGATGCAAAAAGGTCTATTTGCGTTTTTTCTACCCGTTCTATTTCCGGATGGGATTTATGGCAGATAGCTCTTTGCACCAAATGACCCAGGAAATCACTGCAAGAATATTCTTCGGCCAGAATGCGGTTCAGTTTTTTTAACCCAGCAATTGCATCTGGATCTTGAAGGGCCAAACCGATTTCTAAGGCGATCTGAGTCCACTCTTCTTTTTCTTGGAAATGGGTTTCCTCTACCCACTCCCCTTCTTCTTCGGGAAGATTATGTAAGAAAGCTTTTCCCATCCCCCTAAAAACAGTAAGCGCGTTCCGATGGGCTGCAATCCGGTTTTCCGATAAGCCTAAAAGATCCTTGATCAAATAACGAACATGCTCTTTCCCGTCGTAGAAGAAGACCTTGTTGGCCGATACGGCTTCTGAAAAAGACTGATTGCCGCGCACTGCAATAAATTCTCCGCTTAACAAAACCAAAGCTCGAAAATCTTCCTTAGCTAAAGCCCCGCAGCAGAGGATCCGGACCCGTTTTCCTTCATTGGCCACAGGAATGATGTGACACTTTCCATCAAACCAGATTTCGATCTTTTGAACAGAAAAAATGGGGGGGATGAGATTCCCGTTTTCCTTTTCCATCCATTGAATCAGCCACCCCATGTCTGGAACGCAAAGATCGATTCCTTTTCGATCATGTTCTAATGATTTAAGAAGCGCCTGCAAGTAGACTGCCCCTCCCGCCACGGTCGTTAAATAGGCCAAGTAAAAATGATTTCCCTTCAAATATTCTTCAATTTCCAAAGGACCTGGAGAGGAAGTATTAAATAACAATTGGAGGAGTTGCTCATTTTTAATTTCAGAAAAACTTGCCGAGTGGGTTTTGCGGATTAAAATCCCCTTTTCTAGAAAATGGAGACCCATCGATCGATTGCCCGTTCTGGGATGGAACCAACTGGATTCTAAGTATCCATATTCACCTAAAAATTCCATTTTAGGCATAGGAACTGTAGCGCTCATTGCTTTCATACGTTCAATAAGCTGAAGCGTATGAGGATAAAAAGTCGGAAGGAATAAAATGAGGTCTGAAGTACGGAGTTCCACTAAAGCCGCATGAGGGATGATGCTAGGCTGCGTTTCAGTTTCATAAGGAATCCGTATACACGGATCTAGCGGATAGGAGGCCCATTGCTTAGGCATTAAAACAATCTGCTGCAATTCACACTCTGGAAAACGTTCCTTGATCAACTTGGCTGTTTCCTGAGCTGCCATGCAATCTCCTAGTCCATCGGAGATCACCCAGGTGAAGAGAGTGATTTTAGCCTCTCTGTCCACCCGCACCTTTTCATAAAAACTAAAGAGAGCTTTATCCGAGGCAAGGCGTTTGAGAGAAGGCAAATGAGCAAAGTTTTTCTTAATGTGGGAACGAGCTGGATGGGCTTTGTGATAAACTCTTGGAATGCCCCGTATAATTTTCGGGAAATACCGCAGCCTATCTAATTCTTCGAATTCTTTCCGGTCGAAAGAATCCATTAATACTTTTTCAATCGGGGAAAAACTTCTAGATAGATCCTGAGATTTTTCAATCATTTCTGAGAAAGAAATTTTTTCCTCTTCGGATGAACTCTTATTTTGTAGCAATTGAAAATAAGATTTCCCCAATGCATCTAATTCATCTGGATTGCATTGTTTTAACAACTCTTTTTGGAGAAGATTTCGAAGCTCCGATTCAAATGTAGAAGGTGCCATGGGCCTTTTTTAATTTATAAGTCAGCCCTCATAATCCATTTTCTACCTCCAAGTCAACACTTTTTTAGAAAATAAGAAGGAAGAAGAAAATCTTTCAGCCTTGAAATGATCCAACTAAAAAGTTTCAGTCGATTTTTAGGTTCTTAGGCCAAAAAAGCTTCTGAACGGTGGTAGGTTTCCCAAAGGAGCCTGAAAGGAAGACAGCTTTCCAAAAGTTCTGAAAGAGTCCCCTCCCCTAATTTGCGGCCTCGGTCAAAAAAGATGATCTTATCGGCGTGTTCAATCGTTGACAGTCTGTGGGCAATTAAAATCTGCGTTACGTCGCCTTGAAGCTCCCTCATCGCTTTTTTAATTCGGTTTTCAGAAATTGCATCGAGCGACGAGGTCGCTTCGTCCATGACGAGAATCGGGGCTTTTTTAACTAAAGCTCGCGCAATCGCCAGTCTTTGCTGTTGCCCCCCGGATAAGGTTTTTCCCATTTCCGCAAGCAAAGTGTCGTATTGCTTAGGCAGTTCGACGATAAATTCATGCGCATAGGCTTTCTGTGCGGCCTCTTCGATCTCTTCTCTGGAAAAGCTCCTCCCAAACGCGATATTTTCTGCCACCGTATCAAAAAAGAGAAAAGGTCTTTGAGGGACAAATGCGATCTGCTCCCTTAAAGATTTTTGAGTGATCGCATTCAAGGGTACGCCATCGACGCGGATTTCCCCTTTTTGCACCTCATAGAGTCGTGGAAGGAGCTGGACGAGGGTCGATTTGCCTGCCCCCGTGGCGCCGACGAACGCAACCACTTCTCCCCGCTTAATGGTAAAACTTACATCTCTGATGACCCACTCGTCGCGATACTTGAACCAGACATGATCGAATTCAATGAGGTTCTTAAAACCCTGCAAATGGATCGCTCCATCCTTATCCTCGATTTGTGGTTTCAAGTGGAGGACTTCGAACATCCTCTCGGCGGCGACAACCCCTTTTTGGATATTGGCATTTTCTTCAGCGAACTTTTTCACAGGCTCGTAAAAAAGATGCAAGAGTCCGCAGAACATCAATAATTGGCCAACCGTCATATGAAGAGAGTAAAGCCCGAACAAGACGACAATCGCGAGGCAACCGGTAGCAATCAAATGGAGGACAGGCCTGGTTAAAAGGCCATATTTCGCGCTTTTGCTTTCCAAGACGGCCATCTGATCATTTTGTTCTTTATATTTCCTGAGAGAAAAAGCCTCCATCGCGAAAATTTTAACCGTTTGAATGCCTGCCAAAAAATCGAGAAGGACTGATGAAAAAGTCTCCTGGTTTTTTTGTAGCTGCCGAGTGATTTTCTTCACTTGACGAGTTAAAATGACAACGGGGAAAATGATGAGAGGCAGCCCTAAGAAAATAATTAAAGAAAGCTGCCAGGAAAGATAAAAGCAGGCAAACAGAGTTGAAACTAAGGTAAAAGGCGTCTGTAGATAATTCGTAAGGCAGGAATTCAAGGAAGAGGCAATTTGTCCCGCGTCCCCCACGGCCCTTGAGGAAAGGCTTCCCAAATTTTGCTCTTGATAAAAGCTTAGAGGAAGCGATTGAATGTGTTCGAAATATTGCTGCCGCAAATCCCGGGTGACTCGAATAGAAAGCAACTGCACGATGTAGCGGGACGCAAAAAGCGTCAATGCTTTGAAAAGAGCCACTCCCACAAGAATTTCGATCAGTAAGGAAAAATTCTGCTCGAAATCGAAATGGGAAGCCATTTTGTGCATCACCCAGCTAAGAGGATTGGTGTCCTTTCGTTGAGCAATAGCGATCGCCGCATCCTGCTTCGTGACGATCCCGTCCCCGTTTACATCGATCCCTTCCCAGCGGCGATGAATGTCGGCCAAACTGATTTTATCTTTAACTTTTTTTCCTTCCGGACTAAAGAGAGTAAAAAAATCAGCTCCCGTATTGGCCATCAAGCCAACGGAAAACATTTCGCACTGGTTAGCAACAGTGAGAAAAAGCAGAGAAACGAACGTTAAGATGGCTAAAGTGAGGTGACGGCTATTACGAAGGGCTGCTTGCAGTAAGAGTTTCATGAGTTTCCGCTATCAATGGCATAGTCTGTGAAACTAGCGGCATCCCTGATTTGGAAGAGATTTTTCTGCAATTTAGAAGCTATCCTAGCGCTTCATGGCACTTCAAAGGAAAACTTCTTTAGATCAAAAAACTCGCAAAAACAACTGGGCAGCTATTTTTTCACAGACTCGGACTCAAATTTGCCCATTTTTCGGAATTTTTGGTAGCGATTTTCTAAAAGCTGTTCAATTGGAATGGTTTTTAACACAGACCACTGGTCTTTAATAAAGGATTTCACGTTTGCAAAAACCGTTTTCGGATCGAGGTGGGCTCCGCCCAGAGGCTCCTCAATCATCTGGTCTACGATTTCCAATTTCAAGAGATCTTCCACATGCATTTTGAGGGCGGAAGCTGCAGTCGCATTTTTGCTTGGATCTTTCCACAGGATTGAAGCGCATCCTTCTGGAGAAATAACTGAATAATAAGAATGCTCCAACATCCCAATGACATCGCCAACACCGACTCCCAAGGCTCCGCCTGAACAGCCTTCTCCGATCAAAATCACGAGAATAGGAGTAGGGAGCCTTGCCATTTCCCATAAATTTTGAGCGATAGCCCACCCCTGTCCCCTTTCTTCCGCGGTCAGACCTGGATAGGCGCCTGGAGTATCCAGTAAAGTGATGACGGGAATCTGGAATTTGGCTGCCAGGCGCATGCATCGCATTGCCTTGCGGTAGCCTTCTGGATGAGGCATGCCAAAATTGCGGAAAATACGGCTTTCTGTATCTTTCCCTTTTTCTTGTCCGATGATCATGTATTTTTGACCCTCGATTTTTGCAAGACCGGCAATAATTGCATGATCGTCTTGAAAAGTCCTGTCGCCAAAAAGTTCGACGAATTCTTCGGCTAGATTTTGAATGTAATCAATCGCATGAGGCCTTTGAGGATGGCGGCAAATCGAAACCCGGTCCCAGGGTTTGAGTTGCGAATAGACATTTTTTCTCAGTTGTTCAAGTTTCTTTTCCATTTTAAACAATTCTTCGTGAGTCCACAAAGGATTGCTCTTATTTTGTTCTTTGAGTTGGTGGATCGTCTGCTGAACTTCCAGAATCTGTTTTTCATGGGACAGGACGGTCATGCGGCACTCCGGTTGTGGGGCAATGCGTCATGCCCTGTTGTTTCTCGGCCAGGCAGTTTAGCATCTCGATAGTCTTTGACCACTTCGACGACGGTCGGCTTCGTGATCACAATAGAAAAAAGTTCTTCGATATCTTCTGTGGTAAGAAGGATGCATCCATCGGTTGCCTGTTTGCCGATTTTGCTTGTGTCTGCAATCAATTCGTTATTTTCCGCGTCCAGCTTGCAAGGAGCCCCATGAAAACCTAATCCTTTAGAGGATTGGGAACAACCCTCGAGCTCTTTGTCGAAAGGAATCCACCGGGTGCCGAACACTTGGATCATTTCTGCCTTTTTCTCTTGGAAAAATCCCATAGTCCCCGGTTTATAAATAGCGATCTTATCTCCTACTTGATACTTCCCAACGGGGGTTGCATATCCGGAAGCCTTTTGCGAATCGGAGCGGCCTACGCCGACCCGATAGGTTTTAAGAAGGACCCTTTCATTGGTTCCTTTATCGATATAGTAAAACCACATGCGGCACCGGGAAAGATCCACTAACAGATGGAAAGCGATTTCTTTGTCTTTCTTGAAAACGTTAAAGCGGTCTCCGGGAGACACTTTTTGGGTGATGTAATCGGGTTCTCGGTTCAAGCTGCGCGCTATGAAATGGCGCGATGTTTCGTAATGGGCGGCATAATCAGCAATCCAAGCCTGCCGTCCTTTCATCCAGGGCACGCGGCTTGTAAATGAAACGGTCTCTACGATCGGAAGCTTTGAGGCGTCTAGGGCAAATAGATTGGGAATCAAATCCACATCGGGCAGCTCTTCTTTCTTTTCTAAAATCTCAGAGGGCCGGGAAGGAGAAAGGTCGATAATTGTTGTGTTTGCAGCAGTGTCTCGGGATCTATTTTGTTTTGGGGAATCCTGGTTGTTTAACTGAGTGTTCAAGAAGAGATTTTGAGGAATTTCTTGTACAATTTCTTCTTTGCTTTTTTTTGGCTCCCGTTTGAGCCATCCCACAAGTCCGAGAACGGTGAAAAGAGCGATCGTCCCAAAGATAAAATATTTCACTGCCAAGCTCCAATGAAGAATTTAGTATCCTCCCTATTATCGAAAAGAGACGACTATTTTGCAACAAATTCAAAAAAACAAATAATCTATAACATAAAAAATATAATAAACATAATTAAAACGTTAAAAAATAAAATTACAATAAATAAACAAAAATAAATAAAATGTCAAAAACGAAGGTCTTTAATGTTAATTTACAAAAATCCTTAAAAATATTTACGATAGCGCCCCAAAAAAAGGAGTTTCTTATGTGTTCAATCCAACCAATCGTCCCCCAGATCACTTTTCCAAGCCCAATGAGTCAAATCGGATTAGGCTCATTCGATCCCATCGACACCTACCTTGAAATAGATAGAAATTATTTTAAATTACCTCCACTAAAAACAGGTTTCTGGACCTCTCGGCCAGTCGTAGTCGTCACCCAGTCAGAATATGAAGAAATACGCGACTTGCCAAAAGAAACCCTGTTCTCTGAAATTTTAAATAAATACGACTTGGGCAAGGTTTTAACCCTCCTTTCCCGTCCTGAGATGGAAATGAAATTTAATACGGAATTTGGAATTTTGACAGATGCCGAACTTGTCAACAAATGCGACGCTGCTACGCTCAAGAAATTCCATTTGCACCAGTTGCTATCCAATGATCGGATGGAAAAATTAAATGAAATTCGAAAAGAGGCTGTTCGGAGGGAAATAGCGCCCTTTTCAGAATTAGTCCAAAAATATGGCTTTTCCTTAGTAGCCGATTGCTTTTCGGAAGAAGAGTTGCAGGCCCAGCTACAGCAAGAATATGCGGGAAAGAATGAGAAAGAAATATTGGCAGAGGCCGATATCGTTTTTTTAACCAGCAAATTAGGCCAAAAATTTATTCGAGAGCGTTGCGGAGAAATATTCCAAAATGGACCTGTTGAAGTTGAAACAGAAGGATTGACCCGTACTTTTACTTTAACCAATGACACTTACTCTCTTGTCGAAACTAAGCAATATCCCGACGGAGGCGAATCCCACATTAAAATAAATTGCACAGAAATAAATTAAAGTTTTTCATTTTGCACACCCTATGAAGAGCGGATTGGAAAACAGCTATGAATAGCTGTTTTCCAATCCTATCTTTCAATTACCAGGATTAGTATGAAGATAATTATACAAAGCGGAGCAAGACGGCGAAAACATCCTTGCCCAAGAGAATTAAAACCGTTACTAGTTGTTAAGGGGGAATTTTTTTCTGATCAACATGCCTATTATCCCAATTGCTAATAATGCCAAAGCGACTGGACCCGCTATAATAATTCCGCAATAGACCAGTAATGGCATTACAATAGGTAAAAATAAAAGAAGGATTAACGGAATTATTATATCTAAAGATTTGTTTAACCTAGTCATTAATGAAATTGGTCTAACATGTAAGTGTGCTGCCGCAGCATCTGCTACTCGTGCCGCTTGCGCAGGAGGATTCGCCGTTTGTTGAACAACTGGATGTGCAGAAAAATTTCTTCGGCAAATACCGCATTGTTTTTCCAGATTCTTTGCATTTAGAATGCCTTGATAACATGTTTCATGAATTGGGTGCCCACATGAAGGAATCTTGACGGGCCCGTTGGCTTCTTTTCCGTTGCCATCATATATATCTTCATAACATACATAACAATTTTCTTGTTCATTCAAACTTTGATAATTAACAGCGTTCATTTTCACCTTTTTTTTAAATTATTTATTTTTGTTTTAAATATATTATATAATAATAAATAATCTTTATAAACAAAATTTTAAACACTTTTTATTTAAAAAAACAAGTTATTGCAAATAAGTAATT
>Ga0075370_10000844_pt1 | contig 12408 bp, 9 predicted proteins | sample EndMethybrTD3035_FD_71398 | JGI IMG/M metagenome (GOLD analysis project Ga0075370, IMG submission 71398) | Populus endosphere microbial communities from Tennessee, USA - Endosphere MetaG P. TD hybrid TD303-5 | ecosystem: Host-associated > Plants > Roots > Endosphere | place: USA: Tennessee... | reverse complement strand
TACCTGCTCGCGCACGAGCGCACCAACATCGCCGACGTGAACCGCGCGAAGCGCGAGCTCGAGCGGCTCAAGCGCATCGCGAAGGCCGAGGGCGTGTACGACGACCAGCGCTTGCGCGACGAGATCGCGAAGCTCGAGGTCGACGTGGTCGCGCTCGAGATGATGGTGCTGCGCGTGCTCAGCGCCGAGAAGAGCGGCAAGCAGTCGCTCGACGTGGCCGGCCTCTTGAAGATTCGCGGCAGCGAGATCCAGCAGCGCTACTCCGAGCTGATGATGCTTGCCGCCGGCCCGGCCGCGGTGCCCTTCGTCCACGAGGCGATGGAAGCCGGCTGGCAAGGCGACCAGGCCGCGGGCGCGAGCTTCGTCGCGCCGCTGGCCGGCACCTACTTCAACATCCGCAAGACCACGATCTACGGCGGCAGCAACGAAGTCCAGCGCAACATCGTCGCGCAGACCGTGCTCGGCTGAACGCGAACAAGGAACTCATCATGGACTTCGATTTCAGCGACGACCAGGAAATGCTGCGCGACTCGGTGCGCAAGTGGGTCGACAAGGCATACGGCTTCGAGCAGCGGCGCGCCATCGTGAAGGCCGGCGGCTTCTCCGCCCAGGCCTGGAGCGAGCTCGCGGACCTGGGCCTCACCGGCCTGCAGGTGCCCGAAGCGCAAGGCGGGATGGGCTTCGGCCCGGTCGATGCGATGGTGGTGATGGAGGAGCTGGGGCGCGGCATCGTGCTCGAGCCGTATGCGGCGGTCGCGCTGGTCGCGACCCATCTGCTGAAGGCGAGCGAAGCACCCGCCGCCGCGCAATGGCTCGCCGACATCGCGAGCGGCAAGGGGCGCGTCGTGCTCGCCCATCAGGAGCGCAAGGCGCGCTACCGGCTCGCGCACGTCGAGACCACGGCGAAGAACGCGAATGGCAGCTGGCAGCTCACCGGCAAGAAGATTGTCGTACCGGCCGGTGCGCATGCGGGCGCGTTCATCGCGCCGGCCCGCGTGAGCGGCGCGGTCGATTCACCCGAAGGCATTGCGCTGTTCCTGGTTTCGAAGGGCGCGAAGGGTGCGAAGGTCAGCGGCCACGGCACGCAGGACGGCGCGTGTGCCGCCGAGCTGACGCTCGCCGAGGCCGACGCGATCGAACTGCTGCCCGCCGGTCCCGCGTTCGCCGCGCTCGAGGAAGCAATCGACATCGGGATCGCCGCGCTGTGCGCCGAAGCGGTCGGTGTGATGGACAAGCTCGTCGCGGTGACGGTCGAGTACATGAACACGCGCAAGCAGTTCGGCGTGCCGATCGCCACGTTCCAGGCACTGCGCCATCGCATCGCCGACGTGAAGATGCAGCTCGAGCTGGCGCGCTCGATGAGCTACTTCGCGAGTCTGAAACTCGGCGAGCCGGCGGCAGCGCGGCGCCGCGCGGTCGCGCAGGCGAAGCTGCAGCTCGGCCAGTCGATGCGCTTCGTCGGCCAGCAGTGCATCCAGTTGCACGGCGGCATCGGCGTGACCGACGAGTACATCGCCAGCCACTACTTCAAGCGCCTGACCGTGATGGAGATGACTTACGGCGACACGCTGCACCAGGTCGGCGAGGTGGCGGCGCGGATGCAAGACACGGCAGGTGTCTTTGCCTGATCGGGCCGCAGCTCTCAGTTCGACGCTGCCGAGGCCGCGGCAGGCGGCGTCACGATCACGTTGGTGCCGCCCGGCTTGCCGGGCTCGCCTGGCGGCCCCGCCGGCCCTGCGGGGCCCGGGGCGGGAGCCGGCGACGGAACGTTGACGACCGCGGGTGGCCGGTTGTCGCAGGCGACCAGCGCGAAGGCAGCGATCAGGCTCGACGAGATCAGGGCTCGGTGCATGGTTTCTCCTGAAGCGGTGGGTGTGCCGGGCAGACCTTACGCGCAGCGCAACGTGCAGCCTGTGAGCACGACGCCGCGATTCGCGTAGGCCGATCCCGATCGGCGGGATCGGCGCCGTCCTACACGCGACCGCACATGGGCTGCGCATCCACTACGATCGTGGCCCCACCTCCTTCCGACCCCATGACCCGCCACCCCGAACCTCGACGCCGCCCCGAGCACGGCAGCCTGACCGACGTCGCCGGCATCGAGGTCGGGCACTGGACCGACACGCGCCGCCCCACCGGCTGCACCGTCGTGCTGACCAGGGCCGGCGCGGTCGGCGGCGTCGACGTGCGCGGCGCAGCCCCCGGCACGCGCGAGACCGAGCTGCTCTCGCCGCTGAACGCGGTCGAGCAGGTGCATGCGGTGATGCTGGGCGGTGGCAGCGCCTTCGGGCTCGATGCCGCCGGCGGCGTGATGCGCTGGCTCGAGGAGCGTGGCATCGGCGTCCAGGTCGGCCCGGCGCGTGTGCCCATCGTACCGGCGGCGATCCTGTTCGATCTGTGGGTCGGCGATGCGAACATCCGGCCCGACGCGGCAGCCGGCTACGCGGCTTGCGATGCGGCCAGCGATGCGCCGGTCGCCGAGGGCAATGTCGGTGCCGGCACCGGCGCCGCGGTCGGCAAGCTGTTCGGCATCGGTCGCGCGATGCGCGGCGGCATCGGCAGCGCGTCGATCACGGTCGACGGCGTGACGGTGGCCGCGCTGGTTGCGGTCAACGCGATCGGCGACGTGGTCGATCCGCGCAGCGGCGCGCCGATCGCCGGTGCGCGCAGCGCCGACGGCCGGCAGCTGCTCGGCGCCATGGCCGCGCTGCAGCGCGGCGAGAAGCCGAACGGGCCGAAGCCCGGCACCGCGACGACGCTCGGTGTCGTCGCGACCGACGCCGTGCTGACCAAGGCGCAGGCCAACAAGCTCGCGCAGATGGCGCACGACGGCTTCGCGCGCAGCATCAACCCGGTCCACACGATGGGTGACGGCGACACGATCTTCGCGCTCGCGACCGGCGCGCTCGGGCGCAGCACGAACCTGACGCTGCTCGGCGCGCTCGGCGCCGAGGTGACGGCCGCTGCGGTACAACGTGCGGTGCGCGCCGCGCGTGGCCTGCGGCTTCCCGACGGCCTGCACCTGCCGGCCGCAGGCGATCTCGAACAACAACAAGGAAACCCCACGACATGAACCCCGCCCTCGTGACAAGACGCGACGTCGTGATCGGAGCTGCCGCAACGACGGTGCTCGCCGCCTGCGCCACCGGCCCGGTGCACGCCGATCTGCCGCCGATCGTGTTCGTGCACGGCAACGGCGACACCGCCGGCCTCTGGCTCACGACGATCTGGCGCTTCGAGTCGAACGGCTGGCCGACGGCGCGCTTGTACGCGATCGATCTGCCCTACCCGCTCGCGCGCGACGACGACACGAAACCGCAGGACGGCCGCAGCTCGACCGACGAGCACATGCGCTTTCTCGCCGCCGAGGTCGACAAGGTGCGCGCGGCGAGCGGCGCCTCGAAGGTCGTGCTGTTCGGCAACTCGCGCGGCGGCAATGCGATCCGCCACTACATCGCCAACGGCGGCGGCGCCGACAAGGTCTCGCACGCGATCCTCGGCGGCACGCCGAACCATGGCGTGCGCGCCAACCCGACCAGCGGCACCGGCAACGAGTTCAACGGCGCCGGCCCGTTCCTGATGGGACTGAACGCGCCGAAGGGCCCGAACGGCGACGAGGTCTGGCCGGGACCGAAGTGGATGACGATCCGCTCCGACAACAACGACAAATACGCGCAGCCCGACGGCGTGTGGCTCGGCGCGCGCGGCACGCCGACGAACGTGACCTTCGAAGGCCCGGCACTGAAGGGCGCCGAGAACATCGTGATCGCCGGCATCGACCACCGCGAAACCTCGTTCGGCGTGAAGGCCTTCGAGCAGGCCTATCGCTTCATCACCGGCAAGCCGCCGGCCACGCTCGGCATCACGCCGCAGCAGAAGGTCACGCTCGACGGCAAGGTCAGCGGATACGGCGTGGCCAACCTGCAAGGGAATGCGCCGAGCAACCTGCCGCTGGTCGGCGCGACGATCGAGGTGTACGTCACCAACCCTGCCACCGGCGAGCGCGTGCGCGCGGCCCAGCCGCGCAAGACCATCGGCCCCGACGGCGCCTGGGGCCCGCTGACCGTCGACAGCAACACCCCGCTCGAGTTCGTGATCGCCGCGCCGGGTTATGCGACGACGCACATCTACCGCTCGCCGTTCGCACGCTCGTCGAACATCGTCCACCTGCGTGCCGAGCGGCTCGCCGACGCCGACAAGGATGCGAAGGCCGTCGTCACGCTGACCCGCCCGCGCGGCTACTTCGGCGTGCCGCGCGACCGCATCAACCTCGACGGCAAGAGCCCGCCGGCCGGCATTCCGCCCGGCGTGGCCGGCGTGTCGACCGCGAAGCTCAAGGTGAGCGACGACGCGATGCGCCCGGTTGCCGGCGAGTTCAACGGCGAGCGCATCGTCGGCCGCGCCTGGCCGGTCGCCGACAACCAGCTCGTGCTGCTCGAGCTGCACTACTGATCAACCCAAGGAGAGATGCGATGAACAAGACCACGACCACCCGCACCTGCCTGCCGGTGTTGCTGCTCGGTGCGGCCCTCGCGGGCTGTGCGAGCGACGGCGCGGGCCCGACCGCTGGCGCCACGGCGGCCACCCGCGCGGCGCCGGTCACCGCCACCGCGCAACTCAAGCCGACCCAGGGCAACACCGCCGCGGGCACGGTGTGGTTCACCCAGCAGGGCCTGCGCGTCGACGTGCGGGTGCAGGTCACCGGCCTGGCGCCGAACCAGGAGCACGGCTTTCACGTGCACGAGAAGGGCGACTGCTCGAGCCCCGACGGCATGAGCACCGGCGGCCACTTCAACCCCGGCGGTCAGCCGCACGGCCCGCAGAGCGCGCCGCACCATGGCGGGGACATGCCGTCGCTGAAGGCCGATGCGGCGGGCAATGCACAGGCGAACTTCCAGATGCAGGGGGTCAGCGTGGGCACCGGCATCGACGGGCTGCTCGGGCGCGGGGTGATCGTGCATGCGAAGCCGGATGACTACACGACGCAGCCGACCGGGAATTCAGGGGCTCGCATTGCGTGCGGGGTGATCGCGTCTTCCTGACTTTGTCTCCCTGGGTGACCGCCGGCCGGGCGCGACCGGAGGACTGCCGCCTCAAGCACAAGCAATGAAACTGGCGCAGATCCTGTTCTCCCAGGGCTTCGGCCCAAGACGAGAGTGCGAAGGCCTCATCCTCGCCGGCCACGTCACGCTGAAGGGCGAGGTCTGTGAAGATCCGTTCTTCGACGTCGACCCGAACGGCCTCGAGTTCGACGTGCGCGGCGAACGCTGGCCCTACCACGCCAAAGCCCTGGTGCTGCTGAACAAGCCCGCCGGCTACGAGTGCTCGCAAAAGCCCAAGCACCATCCCAGCGTGCTGAGCCTGCTGCCCGCGCCGCTGCGCGTGCGCGGCGTGCAACCGGTCGGCCGTCTCGACGAAGACACGACCGGCCTCCTGCTGCTGACCGATGACGGCGCGCTGATCCACCGGCTCACGTCGCCGAAGAAGCACGTCGCGAAGGTCTATGAAGTCGGCTGCGCCGATCCGGTCAGCGAGGCGGCCTGCAACGCGCTGCTCGCAGGCGTCGTGCTGCGCGACGATCCGCAGCCGGTACGCGCCGCCGCCTGCGAGCTCACCGGCAGCCACTCGCTGCGTCTGACCCTGCTCGAGGGCAAGTACCACCAGGTCAAGCGCATGGTCGCCGCCACGGGCAATGCGGTGACCTCGCTCGCGCGCAGCCGCTACGGCGCGCTGGCGCTGCCAGACGACCTCGCGCCCGGCCAGTGGCGCTGGCTCGCCGGCCCGGCCGCCGTGCTCGGGCCGGGCTGAACGCGCGCCGCTACTTCGCCGCCGATGCGGGTGCGGCCGCCGGCTTCGGGCGCACCGCGTCCGCGGTGCCCTGGATGAAGGCCTGGATCTTCGTGACTTGCTCTTCCGTCAGCTTGCCGGTGAAGTCGGGCATGCCCTGCGAGACGAACGGCCCGTTGAAGACGAAGTTCTTCAGGCTGCCGAGTTCCTCGGCGGGGATGTAGCCGAGGTTCTTGATGTTGCCGCCGCGGTCCACGCCCGGCACGCCATGGCAGAAGATGCAGTTGCTGACGTACAGCCCGCCGCCTTCCTGCACATGCGCCGGGTCGTATTTGACGCCGGCCACCAGCGTGCCCATCCGGTAGGTCGCGAACTCGGGCAGCGGCGCCTTGCCACCGATCTTGTAGGTGTAGACGGTGCCCGGCCCCTCCCGGTCGGTCGCGCGTTGCGAGAGTCCGTAGACGCCGCCCCAGCCGACCGCGATCGAAACGTACTGCGTACCGTCGACCTCGTAGGTGTTGGGCGCCGCGACCGCGCCGGTGCCGACCGCGCTCTCCCACAGCTTCTCGCCGCTCTTCGCGTGGTAGGCGACGAAGCGGCCGTCGGCCGTGCCCTGGAACACCAGGTTGCCGGCGGTGGCCAGCGTGCCGCCGTTCCAGGGCGAGACCTGCTCCACGTGCCAGGCTTCCTTCTTCGCGACCGGGTCCCAGGCGATCAGGCGGCCGAACGGCTTGTTGGCCGGCGTCGGCTGGCCCAGGTTCATCGCGAGGTTCCAGCCCATGCCACCGTGGGGCTGGCCAGGCTTGTTGGAGTTGAAGCTCCAGTTCTTGTCGTCGGCCATGTTGATCGGCACGTTCTGCGTCGGCACGTAGACGAGCCCGGTCGTCGGATTGAACGACATCGGGTGCCAGTTGTGTGCGCCGAACGGGCCGGGAATCGCGTCGCGCAGCTTGTCGCTGCGCGCCTCGGGGACTTCGATCGGCCGGCCCTTGGCGTCGTACCCGGTCGCCCAGTTGACGTCGACGTAGTTGTTCGCCGAGATGTACTGGCCGCTGGTCCGGTCGATCACGAAGAAGAAGCCGTTCTTCGGCGCGTGCAGGAGCACCTTGCGCTTCTTCCCGTCCAGCGTCAGGTCCGCCAGGATGATCGATTGGGTCGACGAGTAGTCCCAGTTCTCGCCGGGGACCTCCTGGTAGTGCCAGACGTAGCGGCCGGTGTCGGCGTCGAGCGCGACGATGGAGGCGAGGAACAGGTTGTCGCCGCCCTTGGGGCTGCGCAGGTTGCGGCTCCACGGCGTGCCGTTGTCGGTGCCGATGTAGAGGAGATTGAGCTCGGGGTCGTAGGCCATCGAGTCCCACACCGTGCCGCCCCCGCCGGCCTCCCAGTACTTGGCGCTCGGGTCCCAGGTGGCCGCGGCCTTCTTCATCGCGGCGTTCTCGTAAGGCTTGCTCGGGTCGCCGGGCACCGTGAACCAGCGCCACTTCAGCTTGCCGGTCATCGCGTCGTAGGCCGAGACATGGCCGCGCACGTCGTACTCGGCACCGGCCTGGCCGATGATCACGTTGCCCTTCACGATGCGCGGCGCGCCGGTGATCGTGTACGAGCGCTTGCGGTCCGCGACGGTGTCCTGCTCCCAGAGCTTGGCGCCGGTCGCCGCGTCGAGCGCGATCAGCCGGCCGTCGTAGGCGCCGAGGTAGACGCGGCCCTTGTACAGCGCGACGCCGCGATTGACCACGTCGCAACAGGCCTTGTAGCCGAGCGTGCGCGCCACCTTCGGGTCGTAGGTCCAGAGTCGCTTGCCGGTACGCACGTCGATCGCATGCACGATGCTCCACGACGCGGTGACGTACATGATGCCGTCGACCACCAGCGGCGTCGCCTCGATGCCGCGCGTGGACTCGAGGTTGTAGGTCCACGCGAGGCCGAGGTCCTTCACGTTCGCATCGCTGATCTGCGTGAGCCGGCTGAAGCGGGTCTCCGCATGGTCGAGGCCGTACGACGGCCAGTCCTTGGTCGCCTTCGTGTTCGCGCGGATGCTCGCACCGTCGATCTTGGACGTGACGGCGCGGATGTGCTGGGGCGTGCCCTTCGCGCCGTCGGCCGCCGGAGCTGTTCCACTCCAGCACAACAGGCAGCACAGCGGCAGCGCTGCCGCAAGCAGGGCGCGGCGAGCCGCGTCGTTCCAGCGATGCTTCATCGTTCGTCTCCTCGTGTCGCCTCAGGGGCGGCAGGATCGATGAGCGCGGGCAGGGCTTCAACAAGGTAGTTTCCCGGGGGCGCAATCTGTTCCGATTCATGACAGATTGCGCTCCCATGCGACTCACCACCCTCGCCTGCGCCGCACTCGCGATCGGTCCGACCGCGGCACGCGCGCAGGCCGCCGCACCGGTCACGACGCTGCCGCAAGTGACCGTGACGACGCAGCGCATCGAGGCGCCCGCGTTCGACGTGCCGGCGTCGATCGATCGCATCGGCTCGGATGTCATTCGCGACCAGCGTGCGCAGGTCAACATCAGCGAAAGCCTTGGCAGCGTGCCCGGCCTGATGGCACGCGACCGGCAGAACTACGCGCAGGACGTGCAGCTCTCGGTGCGCGGCTTCGGCACGCGCGCGAGCTTCGGCATTCGCGGCGTGCGCCTGTATGTCGACGGCATTCCGGCGACGCTGCCCGACGGCCAGGGCCAGATCAGCAACGTCGAGCTCGGCTCGGCCGAGCGCATCGAAGTGCTGCGCGGCCCGTTCTCGGCGCTGTACGGCAACTCGTCGGGTGGCGTGATCCAGGTCTTCACCGAAGAAGGCCAGGGCCCGCCGACATTGAGCCTCAGCGTCGCCGCCGGCAGCGATGCGCTGCTGCGCATCGGCACGAAGGTGAGCGGGTCGAACGGCGTGTTCGGCTACGTGGTGGGCGCCTCGCGCTTCACGACCGATGGCTACCGCGATCACAGCGAGACCGAGCGCCGCCTCGGCAACGCGAAGCTGACCTTGGCACCCGACCCGTCGAGCAAGCTGACGCTGATCGCAAACAGCGTGGCGCTGCCGCTTGCACAGGACCCGCTCGGCCTGACACGTGCCAACTTCGAGACCGCGCCGCGCAGCGTCGAGCAGGCCGCGCTCGACTTCAACACCCGCAAGACCGTCGAGCAGACGCAGGCCGGCGTGATCTACGAGCGCAAGCTCGACACAGCCAACACGCTGCGCCTGCTCGGCTACTACGGTCACCGCGGCACCGACCAGTACCAGGCGATCCCGCGAGCTCCGCAGGAGAACAGCGCGCTGCACCCGGGCGGCGAGATCGCGCTCGGGCGCGACTACCAAGGCATCGATGCACGCTGGACCTTCAAGGGCCGGCTCTCCGACGCGCCGCTGACGCTGGTCGGCGGGCTGGCCTACGACGCGCTCGACGAGCGCCGCCAGGGCTACCAGAACTTCGTCGGTCCCACGCTCGGCGTGCGCGGCGCACTGCGCCGGAACGAGCGCAACAACGTGATCGCGGTCGACCCGTACCTGCAGGCCTCGTGGCAGTTCGCGCCGCGCTGGACGCTCGATGCGGGCATTCGGCGCAGCAGCGTGCGCTTCGATTCGCACGACGAGTACGTCGTCGGCCCCAACCCGGACGACAGCGGCGCGGCGAAGTACTCGGCCACTTTGCCGGTCCTCTCGCTGATGTTCGCGCCGAGCGACGACCTGCGTGTCTATGCGACGGCCGGCCGCGGCTTCGAGACGCCGACCTTGAACGAGTTGTCGTACCGCCCGGGCAGCGAGACGGGCCTGAACTTCGCGCTGGTCCCGGCGCGCAGCGACAACTTCGAACTCGGCGTGAAGTGGCGCAACACGCCGCTCGGCGAACTGAGCGCGGCGTGGTTCGAGATCCGCACCGAGCACGAGATCGTCACGCTGAGCAACACCGGCGGACGCGCGATCTTCCAGAACGCCGGCGCAACGCGGCGCAGCGGCCTCGAGCTCGCGTGGACGCAGCGCTGGCTGGGCGACCTGCAAGCGCAGGCCGCAGCCACCTGGCTGAACGCACGCTACAGCGACAGCTTCGGCACCTGCTCCGGCACACCATGCAACCCGGTCGTGATTCCGGCCGGCAACCGCCTGCCGGGAACTGCCCGCGCGTCGTTGTTCGCGTCGCTCGGCTGGCTGCCTGCCGGCGGCTGGCGCGCCAGCATCGAGGCGCGCGCCCTGGGCCGGGTGGCGGTCAACGACTCGAACAGCGCCGCCGCGCCCGCCTATGCCGTCATCAATGCGAGCGTCGGCTACACGCTGCGCGCGGGCAGCTGGGAGCTCGGCGGCTTCGTGCGCGGCGACAACCTGTTCGACCGGCGCTATGCCGGCTCGGTGATCGTCAACGAAAGCAACCAGCGCTACTTCGAGCCTGCCCCTGGTCGCACCTGGCTGGTCGGTGCATCGGCAAGCTACACGTTTTGATGTGCAGAAGATCCATGGAGACTGACGTGACGCAACGAACCGCAGGGAGCACGCTGCCGCTGCAGCCGTTCTTCTCGACGCCGCAGCAGCGCCTCGCGCTCGCACGCCAGCGCTACTTCGAGGAGGGCGTGCGGCCCTCGGGGCAATTGGCCGAAGGGCTGATCCAGTCGTGGTCACGTTGCGTGCAGGCGCGCCGCGACCCGCACGAAGGCGTCAGCTTCAACCCCGTCACCGCGAGCCGCGCTCACTCGGCCCTGCAGCGCAGCCGGCTGCTGGTCAGCTCGGCGGCCGGCGAGCTGAGCCAGCTCGAGTCGACACTCGCCGGCACCGCCTGCACGGCAATCCTGACCGATGCGCAAGGCGTGGTCGTGCACGCACTGCGCACCGCCGGCAGCGAGGACGCGGAACTGCTGCGGCTCGCCGGCCGGGTCGGCGTCGACCTCACCGAGCAGCTCGTGGGCACCACGGCGCCCGGCGTGACCCTGCATACCGGGCAGGCCTGCTCCGTGCACGGTGCCGAGCACTTCTTCGGCTGCCTGCAGGTGCTGTACTGCGCGGCCGCGCCGATCCGCGACATCCACGGCCAGCTGGCCGGCGTGCTCGACGTATCCAGCGAATCGCGTCCGTTCGGATTCGACGCCGCCGCGGTCGTGAACATGTACGCGACGACGATCGAGAACCGGCTGCTGCGTGCGCAATCCACCGAGCACATCGTCGTGCACCTGCAGACCGCGCCGACGCTGCTGGGCACGCCGATGGAAGGCCTGGCCGGCCTCGATGCGAGCGGCCGCATCGCCTGGGTCAACACGGCGGCGGCGCGCCTGCTCGGGCTGCCCTGCCCGTCCAGCGGAACGCCGGTGGAGAACGCCTTCGGCGTCGAGCTCGCGGCGATGGCGAGCCTCACGCGCCACGATGCCGCGAGCGCGCTCAGGCTACCGAACGGCCTGACGGTCTGGCTGGTCGCGCGCATGCAGGCTAGCGACGGTGCCGGACCGGTCGTCAGCCTGGGCACGCCGAGCACCGCGGCGCCGCCCGCCGCGGCCGACGCGCCGGAGCCGGTCGCCGCGACGCTGCGCGACAGCGACCGGCACCTGGTTCAGCGCACCGTCGAAGCCTGCGGCGGCAATGTCTCGAAGGCGGCGCGCACGCTCGGCGTCTCGCGGGGGCTGATCTACCGGCATTTGAAGGCAGCCGCGGCGACGTAGACGCCCGCGCGCCGACCATAATCGCGCGCATGCAGGTGTTTCGCGGCTTCCATCACCCCGGCATCGCGCCGGCATGCGCACTGACGATCGGCAACTTCGACGGCGTCCACCGGGGCCACCAGGCGATGCTCGCGCTGCTGCGCTCCGAGGCCGCGCACCGCGGGCTGCCGTCCTGCGTGATGACCTTCGAGCCGCACCCGCGCGACTACTTCGCCGCGGTCGCGAAGAAGCCGGAGCTGGCGCCGGCCCGGATCGCCCCGCTGCGCGACAAGCTCGGCGAACTCGAGCGCTGCGGCGTCGACCAGGTCGTGGTGCTGCGCTTCGACCAGCGTTTCGCCGCGCAGTCGCCGCAGGCCTTCATCGACGACGTGCTCGTCAAGGGCCTGGGCACCAAGTACGTGCTGGTCGGCGACGACTTTCGTTTCGGCGTGAAGCGCGCCGGCGACTACGCGATGCTCGACGCCGCGGGCGCCGCGGCCGGCTTCGACGTCGCGCGCATGAACAGCTACGAGGTGCGCGGCATCCGCGTATCGAGCTCGGCGGTGCGCGAGGCGCTCGCCGCCGGCGCGATGACCGGCGCCGCCGCGCTGCTCGGACGGCCGTATGCGATCAGCGGGCACGTCGTGCACGGCCGCAAGCTCGGCCGGCTGCTCGGCGCGTCGCAGCCGGGGCGCGGCGACGGCTTTCGCACGATCAACCTGCGCTTCAAGCACTGGAAGCCCGCCGCGAGCGGGATCTTCGTCGTGCAGGTCCACGGGCTCGGCGACGGCCCGCTGCCAGGCGTGGCGAACCTCGGCGTGCGGCCCTCGCTCGATCCGACCGACGTGAACGGCGGGCGCGTGCTGCTGGAGACCCATTGCCTGGAATGGCCGACGGCCCTCGGCGACGAGGGCGGCTACGGCAAGGTGGTGCGGGTCGAACTGCTGCACAAGCTGCACGACGAGCTGCGCTACACCAGCGTCGAGGCGCTGCAGGCCGGCATCGC
>Ga0075370_10000839_pt1 | contig 12435 bp, 10 predicted proteins | sample EndMethybrTD3035_FD_71398 | JGI IMG/M metagenome (GOLD analysis project Ga0075370, IMG submission 71398) | Populus endosphere microbial communities from Tennessee, USA - Endosphere MetaG P. TD hybrid TD303-5 | ecosystem: Host-associated > Plants > Roots > Endosphere | place: USA: Tennessee... | reverse complement strand
CCGCGACGGATCGAGGCCGAGGTCGCGGCCGGATGCGATCGCCTTTTCGGGCGAAGCCGACAGCGCGCCGGCGATGAGATCGTACTGATCGTCGATACGTGCCGCGATACGGTGCACCGCGCCGATAAACGCGCCCGCGCCGCCGCCCACCATGCCGAGCCGGATGCGCGGCTCACGTGTCTGTTCGGATGATGCTTCGATTGCCATTGATTCCTCCTGAATTTTTCTTCCCTTCTCCCCTCGGGGGTTCGAAGGACGGGTTGAGCCCCGTGGCTCAGCCCCGGTCGGTGGCCCGGAGGGCCGGAGGGCCGGATGAGGGGGCCCGGCGACAGATATGCCTTTCGCTTGTCGCTCAAGGCATTCGTCGCTATCGCTCCTCATCCCCCTCATCTGCCCTTACGGGCATCTTCTCCCCACTCGGGAGAAGGGAATAGAAGCTTAGAGCCCCAGCATCCGCCGGTTCGCCGCCTGATCCGTGCCGCTGCCGGCGAAATCGTCGAAGGCTTTCTCGGTGACGCGGATGATATGGGCGGCCACGAATTCGGCGCCTTCGCGGGCACCGTCTTCCGGATGCTTCAGCGCACATTCCCATTCGACCACGGCCCAGCCGTCGAAATTATTGGCGGTCATCTTCGAGAACACCGCACCGAAATCGACCTGGCCGTCGCCGAGCGAGCGGAACCGGCCGGCGCGTTCCACCCAGCCCTGATAGCCGCCGTAGACCCCCTGGCGCCCGGTCGGATTGAACTCCGCATCCTTGACGTGGAACATCTTGATGCGGTCCTTGTAGATGTCGATGTTGTCGAGATAATCCAGGCACTGCAGGACGTAGTGCGAGGGGTCATAGAGCATGTTGGCGCGCGGATGGTTCTTCACGCGCTCCAGGAACATCTCGAAGGTGATCCCGTCATGCAGGTCTTCACCGGGATGGATCTCGTAGCAGACGTCGATGCCGTTTTCGTCCGCATGGTTGAGGATCGGCGTCCAGCGGCGGGCGAGTTCGTCGAAGGCCGTTTCGACCAGACCGGCAGGGCGCTGCGGCCAGGGATAGATGAACGGCCAGGCAAGCGCGCCGGAGAAGGTCGCATGCGCCTTGAGGCCGAGATTTTTGGATGCCGTCAGCGCCATCTTGACCTGCTCGACAGCCCATTCCTGGCGCGCCTTCGGATTGCCGCGCACCTCCGGTGCCGCGAACCCGTCGAAGGCTTCGTCATAGGCCGGATGAACGGCGACGAGCTGGCCCTGCAGATGGGTGGAGAGTTCGGTGATCTCGATGCCGTTTTCGCGCGCCTTGCCGGCGAATTCGTCGCAATAATCCTTCGACGTGGCAGCCTTCTTCAGATCGATCAGCTGACTGGCCCAGGTCGGCACCTGGACACCCTTATAGCCGATGTCGGCCGCCCATTTGGTGATGGCGTCCCAGGAGTTGAAAGGGGCAGTATCGCCCGCGAACTGGCCAAGAAAAAGGCCCGGGCCCTTGATCGTCTTCATGTCAGATTCCTCCCTGAATATGGACCGTAAACGTTTCTGAAGTGTTGTAGCACGCTATTTTGCGGGCGCAAGGCGCCTCCTCGCCCTTGCCAGCGGATTTGGCGCAAAGCCATATGCGGTATGGCCGCGAGCTAATCATGATGGGCTTTGGCGGGCAAGAGGTACGTGCAGCATTTTCGGCCGCACACTGTGTGGAAGCATTAAAAATGCGCCCATCCTTACGAATGGGCGCATGTCTCCAATCGATGGATCAGAACGGCGAATCCGGGAAGTAGAAGTCCTTGGCATTTTCCTTGGTGACGAGCGTCGCGTCGAGGATATAGCTGCCGTGAACCGGGACCTGATCGTAAAGGGCTGCCGCCGTCAGTTCCATCGCCGTGCCGACCATTGCCGGCGGATAGAGGACGTCGACCGGGATCAGCTTATCCCCGTCCATGACCTTCTTGACCATATCCTTGGAGCCGGCACCGGCGACAACATATTTGATGTCGGTGCGCTTGGCCTGCTCGATCGCCTGCAGAACGCCGACGGCCATGTCGTCGTCCTGGCACCAGACGACGTCGATCTTCTGGTACTTCGTCAGGTAGTCCTGCATGACCTTGAAGGCATCGTCGCGGTTCCAGTTGCCGTACTGGCGGTCGAGAACCTTGACGTTCGAGCCGGCAATGCCCTTGTCGAAACCATCCTGGCGCTGCTGGTCGATCGGGATCGGCAGACCGCGGATGATGACCACTTCGGCATCAGGCGTGTTGTCCTTGATGTATTTGCCGGCGACTTCGCCGAGAGCCGGGTTGTTGCCGGCGACATAGAGGTCGCGCACGGAATTGTCGTTGTTGCTCGGCGCACGGTCGACGAGGGCGACAAACTTGCCCTTGCCCTTGACTTCCTTGATGGCGTTGACGAGCGGATCCGGATCCGACGGCAGGATGACGAGGGCGTCGATGCCTTGCGTATCGAGATCCTGCACGGCGTTCGCCTGGCTGGCGGCATCCGGCGAGGTCTTGACGATGACGTTGAGACCGGGATGTTCGGCCATCAGCAGCTTGGCGACGCGCTCGGCATGGAACACCACGCCCGAAGTCCAGCCGTGGTCGGCCGCCGGAATGGAGACGCCGATGGTGAATTTCTTGTCCTGGGCGTGAGCGGCGCCGGCGAACGTCACCGCCGCAACCGCGAGACCCAACATCAATCTACGCATGCTATTTCCTCCCACTAACTTCAGGGACTTTTCCATATCGGGACCGGACGCCCTGTCAGCCCGGTCAATTCATGATTTGCGCACCAGCGAGCGCTGGACGAACATGGCAATGATGATGATCGCACCCTGGATGGCGCCGATCAGATATTCGCTGATGAAATTCGAAAGCAGCATGATGTTGCCGACGAGTTCGAGAATAAAGGCGCCGCAGATCGTGCCCCAGACCCTGCCCGCGCCGCCCTTGAGCGCCGTGCCGCCGACGACGACGGCGGTGATCGCCTGCAGCTCCCACAGGATGCCCGTCGTCGCCGAGGTCGAGCCGAGACGCGGAACGTAGAGCAGCACGGCAATGGCTACGCACAGTCCCTGGATGACGAAAGCAATCGTCCTGACGCGGTTGACCGCGATGCCCGAATAGCGGGCGACATCGCTGTTCGATCCCACTGCGACGACATGGCGCCCGTAGCGGGTGCGATAGAGGATGAAGGCTGCAACCGCCGTCACCGCCAGGATCACCACGATCGGTATCGGCACGCCGGCGATATTGCCGAAATAGGCAGGACGATAGAGCGTCTGGATATCGGCGGAGCGAAGCGTGATGGCGCCGCCCTGCGACAGCCATGTCGTCAGGCCGCGATAGATGCCCATCGTGCCGAGCGTCGCGATGAACGGCTCGATCTTGCCCACTGTGGTGATCAGGCCGTTTGCCAGGCCGCAGAGCGCGCCGGCGACGATGGTGAAGGCGACCGCGACCGTCAGCATCAAAGCCGGGTTTTCGACGGCGCCCGAATTCATCAGCAGGATCATCAGGCTGGCGACGAAGGCCACCATGGAGCCCACAGACAGATCGAGGTCGCCCGCTGATATCACGAAGGTCGCGCCGACCGCGATGATGGCGATGAAGGCGCTACGCGTCGCGACATTGGCAAGGTTGGTGATGCCGATGAAATTGGGATTGACCAGGGCTCCGACGATCAGGAGCAGGGCCAGGGCGACAAAGGGCGCGACCGCACGCAGGTCGACATCCCGCCAGGATCGGCGCCGGATTTCCCTGGTCTCCTCGTTGACACTCATTTCCAAAACCAACCTCCCGTCCCATATTTTCTGGGCATCTTATCTGTCGTCCTGATCGGCGAAGCCCTGCTTCAGCCTCAGGCGGCCGCCTTCTTCTTGAGCCCGGCGGCGTAACGCATGATCTCCTGCTCGGAAATCTCGTCTCCTTCGAGCATGCCGACGATACGCCCTTCGCGCATCACCGCCACTCTGGTGCAGAGACCGATAACCTCCGGCATCTCCGACGACACGACGATGATCGACCGCCCGTCCCGGGCGAGCGCCGAAATGAAATGATAGATTTGCTGCTTGGTGCCGACATCGATGCCGCGCGTCGGCTCGTCGATGATGATGATATCAGGATCGGTCTCCATGACCTTGGCCAGCAGCAGCTTCTGCTGGTTCCCGCCCGACATGCGCCCGGCGACGATATTGCCGTCGCGAACCCTGATGTCGAAGCGGCGTTTGGCCTTTGCCATGGCGGCCGCCTCGCTTCCCGGGCTGAGATAGCCGTGACGCGCATGCCTTCCGAGCGATTGCAGCGTCAGATTGGTCACCATGCCGGAGCGCAGCAGCAGGCCCTTCGACTTGCGGTCCTTGGTCATATAGGCGAGCCCGCAGCGATTGGCGGCATGCACGTCGCCGGAGGGAACCGTTTCGCCCTTGATGACCACCTCGCCCTCGAGACGGGTCCGCAATCCGGCGATCGCTTCCATCAGTTCGGTGCGGCCGGAGCCGATCATGCCGGAGAAACCGATAATTTCGCCCTTGCGCACCTCGAAACTCGCATCCTTCACATAACCGGTCGACACCGAATCGACGCTGAGAACGACCTCCTCGTCGATATCGGGCTCGACCTTGGCGGGATAGAGGCTGGAAAGTTCGCGGCCGACCATCAGCTGGGCGATCGATTCCCCGTCCAGAATGGACGTCGGCGACGTCTTGATCCATTGGCCGTCGCGCAGCACGGTGACGCGGTCGGTCAATTCCATCACCTCGTCGAGCTTGTGGGACACGAAGACGAAGCTCGTGCCCTGGTCGCGCAGCTTGCGAACCTGCTTGAAGAGCATGCTGGTCTCTTCCCGCGACAGCACCGCGGTTGGCTCGTCCATGAACACCACCCGCGCATCGCGGCTGATCGCCTTGGCGATTTCGACCATCTGCTTGTCGGCGATGGAAAGCGTGCTGATCAATGCGTTCTCGTCGACATGCGAACCGAGCACGTCGAGAACCTTGCGGGTCTCCGACCGCATATATTTGCGGTCGAGCACACCGAAGCGCGTGACTTCTCGCCCGAGGAAGAGGCTCTCCGTTACGGTCAGGTGGTCGGCGAGGTTGAATTCCTGGTGAATGATGACGATGCCGAGCGCCTCGGCAGCACCATTGGGCGGCAGGACGACGGGCTTGCCGTCGAGCAGGATCTCGCCGGAACTCGGCTGTTCGAAACCGGACAATACCTTGACAAGCGTGGATTTGCCGGCCCCGTTTTCACCCATCAGGGCATGGATTTCGCCGGCGCGAAGATCGAAGTTCACGCTGAAGAGGACCTGCACCCCACTGAAGGATTTGCATATGCGCCTGGCGGACAGCACCACGGGTGCGGTGTCGGCGGCTTCCACGGTCATCTGATCCTCCCCAAAGCGGCTCTCCATCCGCTCTGGACCCTATGTAAACCTTTACATACATCGTGTAAAGGTTTACATCGTTGATTTACACAGATCAGTTGAAGCCTGCCTTTGACCTCTCGACAAGTCTGTGTAGTGTCTCGGCGAAGACAGCCCCAAGGCAGAGCCCAGTGTCGAATTCCACGCCCGCAACCATCGAAGACGTCGCCCGGATCGCCGAGGTCTCCATCGCGACGGTGTCCCGGGCGATCCATATGCCCGAGAAGGTCGCCAACTCCACACGGCTCAAGGTCAACCAGGCGATCGCCATCACCGGTTATACGACCAATGCGATGGCGCGCAGCCTGAGGCTTGGCCGCTCCAACATGATCCTGGTGGTGGCGCCGGATATCGGCGATCCCAATTTCTCCAACATTCTCGTCGGGCTGGAGAACGAGGCGCGCGCGCATGGCTACGGCATCCTGATCGGCCACACGCAGAACGACGCCCAGCGCGGCCTCGAATATCTGAAATTCTTCAATTCCAACCAGGCGGCCGGATTGATCCTCTTCACCGGCATCCTGCCCTTCGGGCATCAGACGATGACCGCGCGGCTGCCGCCGAGCGTCGGCGTTTTCGAGCCTGTCTTCAACGGCGGCATTCCCTATGTCGGTGTCGACGATACCGAAGGCGCCAGGAAAGCGGTGGATCTGCTGCTGGCCGAAGGGCATCGCAAGATCGCCTTCATCGGCGATTCACGCACCCGGCTTGCCTATACCAGGCGCCGCATGGGTTACGATGCCGGTCTCGACGCCGCCGGCATCCCGCCCGACTTGAGGATCGTGCTCGAAGGCGACGGCACGATCGAAAGCGGGCGGCATGCGGTCGAACAGCTTTTCATGCGTGACACGCTTCCCACAGCCTTCATGTGCGTCAACGACCAGACGGCGATCGGCGTCATGGTCGGGCTCGGCGCGCGGGGTTACGACATTCCGCGGGATTTCTCGGTGACCGGTTTCGACGACGTGCCGCAGGCCGTCTTCATATCCCCGCCACTGACCACGATCCGCCAGCCGAGAACGGCAATCGGCAAACAGGCAATGGCGCTGCTGTTGGAACTGCTGTCCGATGGCCGGCCGACCGAAACGGAAATCCTGCTGAGGCCGGATCTGGTGGTTCGAAACTCCGTCTCGGCGCCGTCGCGCAACTGGTTGAAACGGTAAATCCATATAGGCTTCCGGCCGGAGAGGGCTGCGCCGGCGGCCGATGACCGCCGGCGCGCTTTATCAGACGTAACGATTGACGACGTTTTCCAGCAGCTCCTGCTTGCCGGATCTCGGCTGCGGGTTGACGTCGTGGCTTTCGACATAATGGCTGATCTCATCCAGCGAATACTCGCCGCGGAAGAGCTTCTGCGCCTCGGCGGATTCCCAGCCGGCATAACGATCGGCGAGCGGCTGCGACAGAGCCTTGTCCTCGATCATCTTAGCAGCGGCCTTCAGACCGCGGGCGCAGCAATCCATGCCGCCGATATGGCCGATCAGTAGATCCGCCGGGTCGAGCGACTGACGGCGAAGCTTCGAGTCGAAGTTGGTGCCGCCGGTCTTGAAGCCGCCGCCTGCCAGAACGTGATAATAGGCCAGCGCCATTTCGGGAACATTGTTCGGGAACTGGTCGGTATCCCAGCCGGACTGGTAGTCGTTGCGGTTCATGTCGATCGAGCCGAAGATGCCGAGCGCATTGGCAAGCGCCAGCTCGTGCTCGAAGGAGTGGCCGGCAAGAATTGCGTGGCCCTGCTCGATATTGAGCTTCACCTCGTTTTCAAGGCCGTGCTTCTTGAGGAAGCCGTAGACGGTCGCGACGTCATAGTCGTACTGGTGCTTGGTCGGCTCCTGCGGCTTCGGCTCGATCAGGATCGTGCCCTTGTAGCCGATCTTGTGCTTGTATTCGACGACGAGGTTGAGGAAGCGGCCGAGCTGGTCGAGCTCGCGCTTGATATCGGTGTTGAGCAGCGTCTCGTAACCTTCGCGGCCGCCCCAGAGCACGTAGTTTTCGCCGCCGAGCTTCTGCGTGGCATCGATGCAGGTCTTGACCGTCGCGGCTGCGAAAGCAAAGACATCTGGATCCGGATTGGTCGCCGCACCCGACATGTAACGGCGGTGAGAGAAGAGGTTCGCCGTGCCCCAGAGCAGCTTGGTGCCGGTTGCGGCCTGCTTCTCGGCGAAATAATCGACGATCTCGTTGAGGTTTTTGGTGTTCTCGGCGAAATTCTTGCCCTCCGGACGCACGTCGGCGTCATGGAAGCAGTAGTAGGGCGAGCCGAGCAGCGAGAAGAATTCGAAGGCGACGTCGGCCTTGAGCTTGGCGGCCTTCATCGTGTCCTCGAACCAGGGACGCAGGAAGGTCTGGCCGCCGAAGGGGTCGCCGCCCGGCCATGTGAAGGTGTGCCAATAGGCCACCGCAAAGCGCAGATGGTCTTCCATGCGTTTGCCCATGACGATCTCGTCCGGCTGGTAATAGCGGAAGGCCAGCGGATTGGTGCTGTCGGGGCCTTCGTATTTCACTTTCTGGATATCGCCGAAAAATCCGGTGCTCATGTTGGGTCTCCTTGGGTTCGTATCTTTTCGAAGTTCTGAATTGTTAGTCTATGCCAGAGGCCCCCTCATCCGCCTGCCGCACCTTCTCCCCGGCGGGGAGAAGAAACTTGTGGCAACGTCGCGGCTCCCTCGAATGAGGGTAGGGTGAGGGGGCGCCTCGATCTCAATGCGCCAGCGACTTGATCGCCGGATAGAGCGCCCGATAGCGCTTGTAGGCATCCTCGTAAGCGCCGCTCAGCGCCGACACCGGCTCGATCGTTCCGGCCGTTACCGGCGGCGTGCAGACGGCAATGGGATCTGCCCGCGTTGCCGCGATCAGGCCGAGGCGGGCTGCACCGAAGGCGGCGCCGAAATCGCCGTCGGCCGGCAGGTCGACGGGAACGCCGAGCGCGGTCGCAATCGAGGCCAGCCAGTAACGCGAGCGCGACCCGCCGCCGATTGCCGTGACCCGGGATATGCCGGTGCCGGCCGAACGCAGGGCTTCGAGATTGTCGCGAATGGCGAAGGCGACGCCTTCGAGCACCGCCTGGGTGAGCACGACACGGCTGCTTTCATGTTCGAGGCCGATGAAGGCGCCGCGGATGACGGCATCGTTGTGGGGCGTGCGCTCGCCGGAGAGATAGGGCAGGAAGGTGACGCCGGTGGGCGCCTTCAGCGTCTCCCCGAGTTCGCCGGTAAGATCGGCGGCCGACTTGCCGGTCACGCCGGAATGCCAGTTGAGCGCATCGGTCGCCGACAGTATGACGCCCATCTGGTGCCAGGTGTTCGGCAGCGCGTGGCAGAAGGCATGCACGGCGCTTTCCGGTTTCGGCAAATAGGAACCGTTGGCGGCAAAAAGCACGCCCGACGTGCCCAGCGAGACGAAAGCGGCGCCATCGCTGACCGTGCCCATGCCGCAGGCCGAGGCTGCATTGTCGCCCGCGCCGCCGGCAACGACGACATCGCCGGAAATACCCCATTGCGCCGCCAGTTCAGACCGCAGCTTGCCGGCCTGCGCGGTGCCTTCGACAAGCGCCGGCATCTGCGCCTCGGAAAGGTTGGTGGCGGCGAGCAGTTGCGACGACCAGGCGCGCTTGCCGGTGTCGAGCCAGGACGTGCCGGCCGAATCCGACATTTCCGAAATATATTCGCCGGTCAGCCAAAGACGCAGATAGTCCTTCGGCAACAGCACCTTGGCGATTTGGCGAAGACATCGGGCTCATGCTTCTGGACCCAGGCGAGCTTCGGCGCCGTGAAGCCCGGGAAGACGATGTTGCCGGTCAGCGCGCGAAAACGCGGATCGGCATCGAGCGCCGCGGCCTCTACATAGCTGCGCGTATCGTTCCAGAGGATGCAGGGCCGCAGGACCTTATCGCTGGCATCGATGAGCGTCGCCCCGTGCATCTGGCCGGAAAGGCCGATGCCCCTGACCGCGGCGAACTCTTTCGGATGTTTCGCCTTGAGGCCGGTGACAGCCTCCTCGGTGGCCCGCACCCAGTGGGCTGGCTCCTGCTCCGACCAGCCGGAATGCGGACGCGAGACGTCGAGCGAACCATTGGCCGAGCCGACGATCTTCTGATCACCATCGATCAGCATCGCCTTGACGCCGGAGGTTCCGAGATCGAGACCCAGATACATGTGGTATTTCTCCCTTTGCCGTTACGGCAGATTGTCTTTCAGGAATATGTCGAGGCGGATGCGCTCCTGCGCCTCGATGACGGCCAGCCCGTCCGCCTTGGCTTTCAGCACGCGAATCGCGCTGCGTACCTCGTGGCCGGCGTCCTGGTTGAGGATCGCATCGATCGTATTGTCGATCAGGGCTGCACGCGTGTGGGCGGTCAGTTCGTGGGCAATCACCGTCAGCACGCGATCGACGGCCTTCTCCTTCAACGCCCGGATGAGGCCGCGATTGCCGGCGCCAAGGCTGTAGACGCCGATGATGCCGGCATTCCTGGAAAGCGCGTCGGCAACGAGCATATGGGCGATCTCGGGGTCGTCGCGGCCTTCGAGGACTGGCAGAATCGCCAGATCGGGAAATTCCTCGGCCATGACGGCGGTGAAGCCCTCCAGCCGCTCGCGATGGTCGCGCACCAGCATGGAGCCGGCAAGCACGGCAATCTCGCCTTTTTTCGGTCCGAGGAATCGGCCGAGCAGGCGAGCCGCCGTGCGCCCGGCGGCGATATTGTCGACGCCGGCATAGTGATGGCGCAGCGAGCCGGTGAGATCGGAAACCAAGGTGACGATGGGAAAACGCTCGCGCACCAGCCTGTCGACGACGGCGCGCACGCCAGGCGCATCGGTCGCAACCAGTGCGATGCCACAGGGCTTTTCCCGGGAAAGCTCCTCGAGCACCGAAACAAGCGCTGCGGGATCGAAGGCCGGCACCTCGATCGTGCGGATATCGGTGCGCTCGGCCGACGATCGGAGGACTGCCTGGCGGATCTCGGCATTGAGCCCGTGCATGAAGGAGTTGTCGCTGGCCGGGAGGATGAAGACCAGCGGATAGGTGCGCCCTTTGGCAAGATTGGCGGCGGCGACGTCTCTGACATAACCGAGCTCGCGGATCGCGGTCTCGACCTTTTCCCGCGTGACGTGGCGCACACCGGGCCGCTGGTTGAGAACCCGGTCGACAGTCGCCAGACTGACACCGGCGGCGGCGGCGATATCGTGAACGGTTGGTCTCATCATTCCTCCTGACGAGACCATTAGCGCCAATTTTGATGTACGTAAATCAAAAAATCGAACGGGCCGGTTTCCGCGTGGTTTTCCGGCATGGCCTACCCGATTCGGATCGATCCGACCGGCGATCATTCGCCTGATGACACGACGGCCGGAAAACAGCAACAAAAAGGCCCTCCGAAGAGGGCCTTTTCAAGGGGCGGCAGGCCGGAGGTCAGTGGCCGCCACCGCCTCCCCCGCCTTGCGGCGCGGGTTTCTTGATCATGGCGACACCGAGGATCATCGCCAGGAAAAGCGCGGTCAGGATCAGGAATACGTCGCTGAAGGAGAGAATGATCGCCTGCTTGGTGGCAAGGCCGACCATCTGCTTGACTGCGACCGAGGCGCCATCCATGCCGTAGGTGTTGAAATTGGCGGCCATGTTGTTCATCTGGTCGACCGCCGCCGGATTGCCCCAATCCATATTCTCCCGCAGCCGCTCGTAGTGCACGTCCTGCCGGTTGGTGAGCACGGTGTTGATGACGGCAAGGCCGACGGCGCCGCCGAGGTTTCTGGTCAGGTTGAACAGGCCGGACGCGCCGCGAATGCGCGAAGGCGGCATCGTGCCGAGCGCGATGTTGTTGATCGGCACCATGCACATCATCAGCCCGAAGCCGCGCAGGATCTGCGGGATGAAGAGTTCGTAGAAATCCCAATCCGCCGTCAGATGCATCATGATGAAGGTGCCGGCGGCAAAGCTGACGAAGCCGATCACCATCATCAGGCGCAGGTCCATCTTGGTCGACAGCCGGCCGGCGATCGGCGCGGTGAAGAACATCGCAAGCCCGGAGACGAACATCGTCTCGCCGATCATCAGCGAATCATAGCCGCGGATGCGGCCGAGATAGACCGGATAGATATAGGTGAGGCCATAGAGGCCGATACCCATGACGAAGGAGAAGACCGAGCCGAAGGAAAAATTCCGGTTCGCAAAGGCCTTGAGGTCGACGACGGGGAATTCCACCGTGAAGGCGCGATAGAAGAAGATGATCGCGGCAGCGCCGGAAGCGACCGCCGCTATGGTGATCGAGCTGTCGTTGAACCAGTCGTTCGAATTGCCCTCTTCGAGCACATATTCCAGCGCGCCGAGAAAGACGCCCATCGAGATCAGACCCCACCAGTCGAACTTCTTGAAGAGCGACAGTTCCGGTTTGTCGAAATCGATGAAGTTCCAGGTGACGATCGTGACGATGATGCCGGGCACGATGTTGACGAGAAACAGCCAGTGCCAGGAGAAGGCGTGGCTGAGGTAGCCGCCGACGGTCGGGCCGATGGTCGGCGCCAAAGTCGCGATCAGGCCGATGATCGGCGAGACGATGCTGCGCTTCGACGGCGGGAAGATGGTGAAGGCGGCCGCGAAGACCGATGGGATCATGCCGCCGCCGATGAAGCCCTGAATGACGCGGTAGACAATCATCTGGTCGATATTCGTCGCCGTCGCCGCCAGCGCGCTCGCCATGGTGAAGCCGGCAGCCGAGATCGCGAAGAGATAACGCGTCGAGATGATGCGCGCCAGCGTGCCGGATAGCGGGATCATGATCACTTCGGCGATCAGATAAGACGTCTGCACCCAGCCGATCTCGTCGCTGCCGGCCGAAAGGCCGGCCTGGATTTCCGCAAGCGAGGCCGAGACGATCTGGATGTCGAGGATCGACATGAACATGCCGAGCACCATCGCGAAGAAGGCGATGAGCTTCCTCGGATCCATGCGCTCGTCGGCGTGGGCAGGCGCTGCCGGAATCGTTCCCGCTGTTGCTGTCGCGCTTCCGGCCATCGGAGAACCTCCGCCTTGTCT
>Ga0075370_10000838_pt1 | contig 12436 bp, 8 predicted proteins | sample EndMethybrTD3035_FD_71398 | JGI IMG/M metagenome (GOLD analysis project Ga0075370, IMG submission 71398) | Populus endosphere microbial communities from Tennessee, USA - Endosphere MetaG P. TD hybrid TD303-5 | ecosystem: Host-associated > Plants > Roots > Endosphere | place: USA: Tennessee... | reverse complement strand
GGTTCAGCATCTCGCGCACGGCCATCGTGTTCATCGAGCTGTTCCACGCCATGTTGGCCATGAAGATCAGCAAGGTGTCGATGCGGTACGGGTCGCCCTTCGCGGCGTTCGTGATCACGTTGTGCATCAGCCCGTGCGCCGACAGCGGGTGCTCCCACGAGAACGCGTGATCGATGCGGATGGGCGAGCCGTCCGGGTTGATCGCCAACTCGTCGGGGTTGGCCGGGAAACCGAGCGGCGCGGCGTTCAGCGGCGTGTTCGGCTGGATCATCTCGGGCGAGTTGAACGCTCGGTAGTTCGGCACGATGTGGCGCGGGTACGGCGCCTTGTGCCGAAAGCCGCCGGGCGCATCGATCGTGCCGAGCACGCTCATCAGCACGGCGAGCGCACGCACGGTCTGGAACCCGTTCGAATGCGCCGCCAGCCCGCGCATCGCGTGGAACGCCACCGGGCGCGCCTGCGTGGTCTTGTGCAGCTTGCCCCAGGCATCGGTCCATTCGATCGGCAGCTCGAAGGCTTGCGTGAGCGCGGTCTCGCCCATCTCGCGTGCCAGCGCACGGATGCGCTCGGCAGCGATGCCGGTGATCGCCGACGCCCACTGCGGCGTGCATTCGGCAACACGCTCGCGCAGCAGCTGGAAAGCCGGCGCCACGCGCGTGCCGTCGGCGAGTTGGTAGTGGCCCTCGAGCGCGGGATCGCAGCCATCGGCAATGCCTTCGGGGTACGCGTTCAGCACCTGCCTTGTCGCCTTGCACCACACGAGCTTGTTGTGCGGGTTGCGGCCGTCGCCCGGTGGGCCTTTCTCGGGGTTCGGGTCGAACGCGAACAACCCCTGGCGCGCGCAATCGTCGAGCACCACGAGCTGCGGCGCATTCGTGAAGCGCTTCAGGAACGCATGGTCGACCCGCTCGCTCGCGATGAGCTCGTGCAGCAGCGCCATGAACAGCGCACCGTCGGTGCCGGGCTTGATCGGGATCCACTCATCGGCGATGGCCGAGTACCCCGTGCGCACCGGGTTGATCGAGATGAAGCGTCCGCCCGCGCGCTTGAACTTCGAAAGCGCGATCTTCATCGGATTGCTGTGATGGTCTTCCGCGGTGCCGATCATCACGAAGAGCTTCGCGCGGTCGAGATCGGGCCCGCCGAACTCCCAGAAGCTGCCGCCGACCGTGTAGATCATGCCGGCGGCCATGTTGACCGAGCAGAAGCCGCCGTGCGCCGCATAGTTGGGTGTGCCGAACTGCCGCGCGAAGAGGCCGGTCAGCGCCTGCATCTGATCGCGCCCGGTGAAGAGGGCGAACTTCTTCGGGTCGGTGGCGCGAATCTTCGCGAGCCGCTCGGTCAGCATCTCGAACGCCTCGTCCCATGAGATCGGCTCGAACTCGCCGTCTCCGCGCTCTGCCCCTTGCTTGCGGCGCAGCGGCTGCGTCAGCCGGGCGGGCGACACCTGCTTCATGATGCCCGAGGCACCCTTGGCGCAGATCACGCCCTGGTTCAGCGGGTGGTTCGGGTTGCCGTCGATGTAGCGCACCTCGGGTCCGTTGCCGGTGTCGCGCAGGTGAACGCGTATGCCGCAGCGGCATGCGCACATGTAGCAGGTGGTCGTCTTGACCTCGGTGGCGGCGCCCGATGCCGGCGATGCGAGCGGGTCGTGCAGCGGCTCGCGCGACAGGAACTTGAACACGGCGTCTCCTCCGTAGCCGCGAATCGTAGCGGCGGCCGCTGAAACGATAAAGCGCACAATCACGATCAGAATGACCCGAAATTCCGGTCACCTGCGCTACGTTGCCATGCCCACTGACTCATCGCCCTCCACCTCGCGCCTGCGCCTGAACCTGCGCCAGCTCGAGGTGTTCGTCGCCACTGCCCGCGCCGGCTCGACCCGCGCCGCTGCCGAGCGCGTCTCGCGCTCGCAGTCGGCCGCGAGCGCAGCGCTCGCCGAGCTCGAGGCCGCCGTCGGCGCGCCGCTGTTCGACCGGATCGGCCGCCGCCTGGTGCTCAACGAGAACGGCCGCGCGCTGCTGCCGCGAGCAGCGGCCATGATCGACGACGCGACCGACCTCCAGCACCTCTTCAGCAACGAGCACGCCACGCCGCTGCGCGTGTCGGCGAGCTTCACGATCGGCGAGTACCTGCTGCCCGAGCGCGTCGCGCAATGGAAGACCGTGCACCCAGGCAGCCACTTGCGCATGCGCGTGTCCAACACCGACGACGTGATCGACGCGGTCGCTCGCCATGAAGCCGACATCGGCTTCGTCGAAGGCGCACGCACCCACCCCGACCTGCTGATGCGCCCGTGGCTCAGCGACGAGCTCGTGATCTTCGCAGCGCCCACGCATCCGCTTGCGACGCACAAGGTCAGCATCGAGCAGCTGCGCAGCGCCTCGTGGGTGGTGCGAGAGCCGGGTTCGGGAACTCGCGAAGCCACCGACCGCTGGCTGCTCGAGCACCTGGGGACGGTCGAGATCGCCTACGAACTCGGCAGCACCGAGGCGATCAAGCGGCTCGTCGGCTTCGGCGCGGGCATCGGCTGCGTGTCGCGCTATGCGGTGGCGCAGGCCTTCGGCGAAGGGTGGCTGGTGCCGCTGCGCACGCGGCTGCCGAAGGCGGTTCGGCGGCTTGCAACGGTGGTGCACCGCGCACGGCCGCTCGGCGCCGGCGCGGCGGCGTTCATGCGGCACTGTCGAGGCTGATGCCTTGCGGCGCGCCTCACTCGTGGCGTGCTGACCCCGCGCTGAGCTCCGCCCAATCGAGCTCCTGCACGATCACCCGAAACGCGGCGTCGCCGATCGATCCGTCGCGGCGCAGTTCGTGCACGCGCTCGCGCGCCGCGGCGAGCGCGCGGCGCCGCAGCGGGCCGCCGGTGCGGTGATCGATGATCTCCTCGTCGCTCTGGCCTTCCCGATTGAGCTCGACGACGGTCGCGTACTCCTTGCGCAACAGCTTCGCGTGCACCGAGTCGTCGCCTTCGATCTCGGCGAGCAAGGCGCTGTAGGCGTTCGAGCGCGCGAGCTTCACCTCGCGGCCGACCGGATCGTCGTCTTGCAGCTTCATGCGGCGGATCAGTGGCTTCATCGTGAGGCCCTGCAACACCAGCGTGCCCAGCACGACGGTGAACGCACACAGCAGGATCAGGTCGCGATACGGAAACGGCGCGCCGCCAGGCAGCGTCTCGGGGATCGCGAACGCTGCGGCCAGCGTGACGATGCCGCGCATGCCTGCCCACGAGAGCACCAGTGCACCGCCGATCGGCCGCCGTGCCGCCGGCTCGCGCAGCCGCTCGGGCAGCAGCACGAACTTGTAGCTCATCACCCACGCAAAGCGCGCGGCGATCGTCACCGCGAGCACCGCAAGCGCCACCAGCATGTACTCCGTGCGCAGGCCGCCGGCTTCCAGCCGCTCCCAGATCGGCCTCAGCTGCATGCCGATCAACACGAACGCGAAAGCGTTCAGCACGAATACCACCGTCTCCCACACCGCGAAGATCGGCACCCGCATGCGTGCCGGCATCGACGGGCCGCGCCTTCTGGCGATCGTCATCGCGTAGGCGACGAGCGTGAGGATGCCCGAGAGGCCGATCGCCTCGGCCGCGATCCAGACGCCGAAGGTCGTCGCGAACTGCAGGATCAGCGCGGTGGGGACGTCGCGCACGCGCGAGGTCAGCGGCTGCAGCGCATACACGCACGCGATGCCGGCAGCCAGGCTCCCGAACACCGTGAGCAGCAGCACCGGCGCAAAGTTGGCGAAGCCCAGGTGCCCGGCGAGCGCCGCCATGATCGCCAGCCGATAGATCAGCAATGCGCTCGCATCGTTGAGCAGGCTTTCGCCCTCGACGATCGTCAGCAGCTTGTACGGCAGCTTCACCTGCCGCATCACGGCCGTCGCTGCGGCCGCATCGGGCGGCGCGACGATGGCGCCCAGCGCGATCGCGATAGCCCATGGCATGCCCGGCACCAGCCAGCGTGCGGTCAGCGCGACCGCGACGACCGTGACGCCGACCGCGGCGATGACAAGCCCCGCTATCGGCCGCCAGTTGCTTCGCAGGTCGCGCAGCGAGGTGTCGTATGCGGCATCGACGAGCACGGGCGCGACGAAGAGCGTCAGCGCGAGATGCGGGTCGAGCGTCCAGCGCGGCGCATCGGGCAAGAACGCGAGCAACGTGCCGCCGATGGCGAGGAAGGTCGGGTACGGCGCACCGAGACGCCGGGCCAGCGCGGCGAGCAGCGCTGCGCCGAGCAGCAGCAGGATGATCCACTCGAATGTTTGCATGCGATGCGCTGCCTCCTCACGGATTCACGTTCGCGACTCTAGCCGCCCGAGGTCTCGTGCAAACACGCATCCCCGGGCTCTAGGGGATTGACGGCATGGTGGGTGTTCGCCGGCAATCACGGGCGACTACGGCAAACGAGGCGCGCATCTGCGCGGCACCCCATGGACCACAAGACCCTGCCCCCCTGCGATCTCGTGATGAAGGGGGGCATCACGAGCGGCGTCGTCTACCCCAAGCTGATCGCGCGGCTCGCGCAGACGTGGCGGTTCAAGAGCGTCGGCGGCACGTCCGCGGGCGCCATCGCCGCGGCGGGCTGCGCGGCGGCAGAGCACGGGCGACGTACCGGCCGCAACGCGGCTTCCTTCGCGCAGCTTGCCGAGCTGCCGCGGGCACTGGGCGCTCCGGCCACGGCCGGCGACAAGAACTCCATGCTGTTCAGGCTGTTCAAGCCCGCCTCGTGGCTGAAGGGTCACTTCGGCGTGCTGGTCGGCGCGCTCAACCGCAAGGACAAGCTCGGTCTCGTGTTCGGTGCGCTCTGGGCGATGCTGCGCAAGTTCTGGATCGTGACGCTGCTGGCCGTTCTCGTGATGGGGCTGCTCGGCGTGCCGGCATTGCTCGTGACCACCTCGCTCAGCCTGCACGACGCGAGCTGGCTGCTGGTGCATTGCACGCTCCTCGCCGCTGCGGTCTGGGCGGTCTTCGGCTTCATGCCGGGGCGGCCGCTGTGGCGCCTCTTGCTCGCCGTCGCGGGCACCGCGCTCGTCTGCATCTGGCAGCTGCGCGCGTACGGTGGTCTGAGCGGCACCGGTCCGATCGCTCTCGCCACCTTGCTGCTGGTGCTGTGGCTCGTGGTCACCACGGCCGTCGCGATGGCGCTGGCGAGCGCGCGCTTCGTGTTGTCGTTGCTCGCGGGCCTGCGCCGCAACGGCTGGGGTCTGTGCAGCGGCCATTGCGAGGACGAAGCTTCCAGACCGCAGGCACTGACCGACTGGCTCGTCGACTACTTCGACGGCCTCAGCGGCCGCGGCCTCACCGGACGGCCGCTGACCTTCGGCGATCTCTGGGGCCTGCCCGAGAACGCACCCACCGACTCGCGCGAGAGCATGCCTGTCGCGCAGCGCGAGATCGATCTCCAGGTGATGACCACCGCCGTCAGCCAGCACCTGTGCTACGCGCTGCCGCTGCGCGAGAAGACCGGCGCCTTCTACTACCAGCGCGAAGAATGGGTCAAGCTCTTTCCGCGCCGCGTGATGGATTGGCTGGACCAGGTGAGCAAGGTTCTTGACGACCCGGCACAGCCCGTGCTGAGCCACGCCGATCGCCCGCTGCGCCAGCTGCCGCGCAACCAGGACTTGCCGGTCGTCGTGGCCGTGCGCATGAGCCTGTCGTTCCCGGTGCTGCTCTCGGCAGTGCCGCTGTACGCCATCGACCGCAGCATGCACATGCAAGGCCAGCCCACGCCCAGACCCACGAAGATCTGGTTCTCCGACGGTGGCATCTCGAGCAACATGCCGCTGCACTTCTTCGATGCAGCGCTGCCCGGGCGCCCCACGTTCGCGGTGAACCTGCGCGGCGAGCACCCGTTGCACCTGATCGACCCAGCGCTGCCGGCAAGCCAGCAGGAGGGCCGCCGCGTCTACCTGCCGGACAACAACAGCGCCGGCCAGGCCTCGCACTGGGACGCTCCGAAAGACGACAAGCCAACCGGGCTGTTCGACTTCCTCGGCAACATCATCAACACGATGCAGAACTGGCGTGACCAGATGCAGCTGCCCTACCCCGGCTACCGCGACCGCATCGTGCAGGTGAGCCAGCGCCCGGACGAAGGCGGCCTCAACCTGAACATGCCGCCGGCGAACATCGAGCGGCTGGCTGAGGCCGGCGAGTACGCGGCGGAGGTCCTCGCACGGCGCTTCGATCCCGCGCGCGGCGAGGGTTGGGCCAACCACAAGGACATCCGCGTGCGCAGCTTCCTCTCGCTGGTGGAAGAACTGGTGCGCAGCCGCAACCTGCAGGAGCCGTCGTGGGACGACGTCGTGCGGGCGGTCGACGTGCAGTACCTGAGCGTGCCCGAGCGCGAGATGGCGCTGCGCATGCTCGCGACGATGCGCGAGCTTGGCCACGAGTTCGAGGCGCGCGATGTCAGTGTCAGCCGCGAGCCGCCCAAGCCCAAGCCGCAGCTGCGCATCTCGCCGCGCATCTGATCGCAGGCGAGCCGCCTGCCCACCAGGTGAGCGCCACGCGGCGGTCGGCGGCGCGCACGCGCTTTGCCAGGTCGAACGCGACGTACGACGCCAGGCCGGCGATCAGCACCGAGGCGACCACAAGCGCGGGGTCGTAGCGCGCGGGGAGGTACGCCACCGCGGTCATCGAGAGGGTGGACTCGGCGTTCGCCCGGCGCGATGATGCGGTGCTGCCGATCGCAGCCGCTGCGCCACTTTCGGGAGAGCGATGTGTCGAACAGGTTGAGCCACGATCAGATCGTTGCCCACGACGATCAGGGCGAACGGCACGTCGTCATGGTGACCCGGGTGGCGATTCCCGGCTCGCCGCATCTGCGCGGGCCGCCGCACTACACCTGGAACGACGGGCAGACGCTGCATCTCGTCGACGCGAAGGCCGGCATTCTCGAATGTGCCCAGACGGGCAAGAGATTGAAGATCGCGGACTGGCACGGATAGGGCCCTGCCCCCCGAGGCCGGGCTATCGGCTGGTGCCCTTGCCCAACTGGTCGAATGCGCTGTCGTCGATGACCTCGACGAAGCCCGACGCCGCGAACTGCCGGCTTCTCTCCAGCGCGGCCTGCGCTCGCCGGTCGTTCCACGCGACGAGTCTTTCCTGCGTGGCCAGCGGCAGCTCGGCGACGTCGATCAGCCCCTTGGCGAGCAGCATGTCGACGATGTCTTCCAGCGCGCGCATGAAGTCGGCGTCGGCGGCGCCGGACAGGCCCGCCTGCTCGATGCTGCTCATGAACCGCTGCAGCTCCAGGTTCGATGCGTCCAGATACTCCACGACCTCCGGCGGCGTCGCCGCGCGGTGAACGCTCTCGATCTCACCCAGCGCATTGCGCCTCACGTACGGCATACAGCACCCCCAAGCAATCCCGCGCGCCGCCTTCCAGCGGCTTGGCACCGGCTCCCTGACCGCAGTCTCGGTGTACGTTCCCGTCGCGTCTACTGTAAGACTTGCCAGTGGCTCGACTGCCAAGTTCCTCACGCCCGCGTGGCCCGACGGCCCCAGTTGACCCGAGTCTCGTGACAACCAGCGCTGGGCGAATGTGAACCCTGATGCCTGTTCGTCGGTGTGGCGCAAAGCTCCGGGGGTCCCGTCGAGAAAGCGCTGTCCTCGCCCTCATGCCCCACAGAATCACCCGCAGGGACGTCGACCAGTTCCGCGTCACCCTCTTCCTTCTCGAGAACGGCCAACTGGTGCCGACCAGGCTGTTGCAGCGCTATCTGGACTTGCGTTGGCTGGAAGCAGACCCGAACAAGCCCGGCGCCTACGTGATCACCGCCGAAGGCATACGCCGGCGCCATTTCGAGTAGCGCACAGCGGCGCGCTCGTCAGGCGGCCCGGGCGATGAGCGCCCGGCAGATCTCCGGCACCTCGCGCGCCATCACGCGCAGCCGGGCCGTGCCGGCAGCCTCCATTCTTTCGAACACCACATCGGCCAGCTGTTCGATCTCTGCCGTGTCCACCGCCAGCTGGTGTTCCAGGAAGAAGGCCTGGAAGAAGTCGACGAGATCGGACTTGAGGATCGGGCCCGGGGTTTCGACTTCAGCGAGCGGCTCGAGGTCGGGTGGCAGCGCGGCTTCATACGCGAGGAGCACGAAGCGCACGTGCGGCCGCTGCGTGGCGCGCGTGAGCAACTCGTCGATGAAGTGCTGCACCTGCGCAGACACCTTCGCGCCCTCGAAGCCGTCGAGGATGACCCACGTCTCACGCTCGATCCGCTCCACCAGCGATGCGGCGAAGAGCGTGGTCCATCGTGCGATCGGCATGTCGGCCGCGGGCGGTTGAACGGCGCTCATGCCGAGCATGTCGCCAAGCGCGATGCCGAGATCGACGGGCGTGAGCTCACGGTCCGCGGCATAGGCGAAGAGATTGAGCTCGGCGAGCGGGAGTTGCAGCTGCGCCGCGAGATGGCGAACGAAGGCTGCCGTGTACGACTTGCCGATCCTGGGCGGGCCCGTCACGACGAGGATGCGCTTGTCGCCGCGGCGCATCGAGCGAAGGATGTCGCGCAGCCGGTAGCGATCGACGAAGGCCCGTCCGTTGGCATAAGTCACAGACAGTGGATCGGGCGCCATCGACTGCGGCGGCAGCCTGGGCTCGGGCACTCCCCGGACCACTGCAGCGTCGCCCAGCAGGGCCACGCCCGAACGCTTGGCATCGTCCGGCAGCGGCCCGCTGTGCAGCCCGATCACGTTCATCCCAGCATCGAGGCACGCACAACCTGCGGCAAGCGCCGGCGATGCGGCATCGACGATCAAGAGCCCGTCGGGCGTGCGACGAATCTCCTTCAGCCGCACGCCGCTGATGAGCGTCTCGCCGGCTTCGCGCCACAGCCACAGCAGCGCACCGCCCGGCACGGGCATCTGCGAGACGGGGCGTGCCACGCCGCGCTGCTTCACGGTGCGATCGGTCGCGCCAGGGTCGACCGGCAACACGCCGAGCGGCTGATCGATATGCACGCGCGCCTGGCGCGGCTGTGCCTTCGCCGCCGGCCGAGGCGCGAGGCGACACACCCGGCCGCGATCGAACGCCGTGCCGTTCAGCGCGACCTCGTCGAAGCGGAACGCGGCCTTGTCGTCGACCCCTGCCGCCGCGAGCGTCAGCACTTCTTCCGGGCCGACCAGCACGCCGCAGCCGCGCTGCGTGTCACCCGCCTCGATGGCACAGGTACGCGCCTGCAACGCGCCCAGCGTGCCGCGGTACTCGTCGACGAGCGCGCGCAGCTCCTTCTCGGGCAGCGAGGACGTGCCGCGCAGCTTCAGGCCCATGCCCAGCGAATCGAGAAACGTGAGCACCTCGGCATGATCGAAGCGGTCGCGTCCCAGCTTGACGAGCAGCTCGCCGATCCGCCCATCTCGTTCGGTCGCGCGGATGAAGTCCAGCGTCGTCGTCGAGAGGTCGCTGGCGAACGTGACCGACTCGAGCGCAATCTGGAACAGACTTTCCGAAAGCAGCGCGAGCCGATCGGCGCTGTAGTGGCGCGCGAGCAGATTGGCGAGCTTCTCGCGCTGGGCCGCCTTCAGGCGCACCGAGGGCACCGCCGACCTCGCAAGCGCGCGCTGCTCGCGGCGCGCCGCCTCGCCGCGCGTGACGCTGATCAGCGCATCGAGCAGCGTGGCCGACGGCGTGCGGCGATAGATGACGTCGAGCAGCGTGCCGCGCACGTCTTCGGCCGGCAGCCCTTCATCCCGCAAGACTTCTCGCATGTACTCGATGCCGCTGGCCGTCAACTCGAGCGCGCCCAGGCTCAACGCGCGTCCGAGCACCGCGGGCGCCGAGCGGCCAACGTCTTCGGCAACAGCGCGCAGCAGGGGCAGCTCGCGCGCCCACTCTTCGTCGCCCACGCGCGCCACTGCAGCCACGAGATCGGCCTGGGCTTCCGCGCTGAGCTCCTCCGATTCGGCACGCAGCAGACGCGCTCGCTCGTCGAGCACGCGCGCGAGCATCAGCGGATCGTCGACGCGCAGCGCGATGTTCTCCGCATCGGCCAGGTACGACTGCGCGCGACCCATCCTGCCCCGCCGTGCGTCGACCCCCACCGCCGCGAGCAGCATCTGGCTCAGCAGTTCGCGGTCGCCCGCCCCTCGGTACGCCGCGATGCCCTCGGTCACGAGACGTTCGAGATCGCCGTCGCTGCCAAGGGCATCGAGCAGCTGAACCTCGGCGACGCGCAGATCGGTCGCCGCCGATCGCTGCGCGCGCTCGGCAAGCACCGCTCTGGCCTGTTCCAGGTCTGCGCCGCTTCGCATCGATTCCCTCAGCACGCGTGACGTGGCGCGCTCCCAGGTCAGCTGATCGGCCTGCTGCCTCGCGTCCGCCGGCAGCTCGATGTGCAGCAGATCGGCCAGCAATGCCTGCTCGGGCGGATCGAGCTCTTCCATCGCGTTGGCGAGGAATGGCTCCAGCTCCGGCGTGACGAGCGACGCCACTTCATCGCGCGTCTGGTGCAGCGAGAGCCGGTGGTAGACCTGCTCGGCGCGAGAGATGAGGTCGGTGTGCACGGCGTAGTAGTCGATGGCACGCCGGTGGATTTCTTCCACCTTGCGCGGTGCGCTGCTTCGCAGCTGCCCGAGCATCAGGCGGCGCACGTCCGAGCGATGCACCAGCACGCCTGGCTGCGATTGGCTGACGAGCGTGGATTCCTTCGCCAGCTCGGCCAGCAGCTGCTCGGCCTTCGCGGAGTCGACGTGCTCTATGCCGCACGGCTCCGCCAGCACATCGCGGATCAGCTCGGCCGTGATGCGGCGCAGGATCAGGCCGGGATGCGCGAGCCGGCGGACATCTTCCTCGCCGATGTGCAGCAGGATCCGGTCGAACAGGTTCGCCTGGATGACCTCGTCTTTCAGCTGAGTCTTGTCGATCTGGTCGAAGTGGAAATTGCCACCGCTTCGGAACAGCCCGATCGCAAGCGTCAGCGCGAGCGGACTGCCGCCGACGTTCGCGAAGACATCGTGTGCGGTGTCGGGCGCGATGCCTTGCGCGCTCAGGTAGGCCACTGCCGAAGGTTCGTCGAAGTGCTCCAGCGTTTCGGTCCACTCGAACTCGACGTCGGCAACAGGGGTGCGCCCCGCCACGACGACACGCAGCCTGGGGATCCGCTGCGCGAGCTTTTGCACGATGCGGATCACGCCGGCCGCATACACCGAACTGCGCCGCTGCACCTCCTCGAAGGTGTCGAGCACGAACAGAACCGGGCCGTCGCGCACGTCCAACGTCTCGATGAAATCGCCGAAGTTCTTGACGATGAATTCGTCGAGCGACTCGTCGGTTGACGCCGCGGCGCGCAGCGCCTGTTCGCCACGCTGCACCAGGCGTTCGCTTGCGGCATAGGCGGTGTCGTACTGCAACCCGATCTGGCGGATCGCCTCGAGGAACACCGTGCCGGCCTTCTCGGCCATCACGGTCGGACGGTCGAAGTCGAGATACGCGAACGGAAACTTCATGTCCGCGCCGACCAGCGCGTGCTCCAGGATGAATCGCGCCACGAGCGTGGTCTTGCCGGCACCGCCCTGGCCGCAGATGAGAAACGGCGCCTTGCGGGTGGGCGTGAACGTGGTGACGACGACGCGCGTGAGCTTCTCGATCATCGTGTCGGGCGGCACGACGCCCACGTAGTCGCGCAGCCGCTTGAGCTCGGCGTCGCGTCCGCTGAAGGTGGCAGTGATGCGCCTGAGCGGCTCGAGCAGCCGCACCAGCTCGAGCTTGCGCTCGAGCTCTGCGATCGGCGGCATCGGCACCAGCGCCGACATGCCTTCGTGCACCTGCACCAGGCATGCCACCTCCGCGCTTTGCATGCGCACGAGTTCCTGCATCTTGAAGCCCGCCAGCGCGGTGGCGAGCGCCTTGCGCAGCGGGTCGTCGCCGAGCCCGGCTTTGGCCAGCATCTCTTTCAGCGCGGCCGCGCCGATCTGGCGCAGCACCGCGTTGCGCACGTCGGGGCGCAGCGCACGCCAGCCCGGCCCGAGGCGGTCGCGCAAGACCGTGGAGGCTGCGCGCAAGGCATCCGCTTCGCGCGGATCGGCACCACCTTCGGTCAAGTCCTCCATCCGGAACCGCGATGAAATCGCGGCGGCCCGGAACAGCCGGCCGACCTGGGCAGGCTCCATGGGCATGACAGGCGTCGGTGTGCCGCTGGCGACTGGTGCTTCGGGTCCTGATACCCATCCCGAGCCCGACCCCGTCTGCGAGCGCAAGTGCTCGCGCGCGATCTGCCGCGCCCGCTCGAGCTCGTCACGAGACCAGCGATGCGCCCGTTCGATCTCCACGGTCATTGCCCCTGCAACTGCTCGCACTGCGCGCGAAGCTCGTCGCGCATCTCGTGCAGGCGCGTCAGCGCGTCGGCAGCGGGCATCTTCGACGCGACGCTGCGCGCGCAGTGCGAGCAGTTGCAGGGGCAATGACCGTGGAGATCGAACGGGCGCATCGCTGGTC
>Ga0075370_10000837_pt1 | contig 12436 bp, 14 predicted proteins | sample EndMethybrTD3035_FD_71398 | JGI IMG/M metagenome (GOLD analysis project Ga0075370, IMG submission 71398) | Populus endosphere microbial communities from Tennessee, USA - Endosphere MetaG P. TD hybrid TD303-5 | ecosystem: Host-associated > Plants > Roots > Endosphere | place: USA: Tennessee... | reverse complement strand
CGCGGCGCCGCCCCCAGGCGAGCACCGCAACGGAGTCGGAGCGAAGCGGAGACCGCCCCAGTATGAGCCCGGACCGCAGACCGCCTTCCGCGGCGCGCACGCACACGAACACGTGAACACAACACGCAGCCCTTCACACCCGCACACGGCTCGTCAGAAGACCTGTATGCAAGCCCCATCAAGGCAGCAACTCGAACTTGAGCTCCGACAGCGGCGTCACCTTCTCGTCGCGCGTCATCTTGTATTCGGTGTTCGGTCCCAGCCACTTGGCCCAGATGCGGTCGAGTTCCCCCGACTTCTCCAGGGCATAGAGGGCCGAATTCACCTTGGCCAGCAGCACGGGCTCGTCCTTCTTCATGCCGACGCCGACGGGCTGGAACACCATCGGTTCCTTGATCATCTTGAGCTCGACGCCCGATGTCTTCGACTGGTTGACCAGCTTGGTGATGGTCATCGTGTTGGCGACCATACCCACCGACTTGTTCTGCTGCACGGCCATGAAGGCGGAGCCGGTATCCTGGAACGTCACCGGCTCGGACCCGTTCATCTTGATCGACAGTTCCGAGGTCGAGCCCTTGGTGGAGCTCAACCGCTTGCCCTTGAAGTCCGCCTTCGAGGTGCCTGGGTCGGACGCCTTGACGGCCAGCATCTCCTTGGCCACGTAGTAAGGATCGCTGAACTGGATCTGCTCGCCGCGGCTCTTCGTGTAGGCCAGGTTGGCCACCGTCACGTCCACACGGCCGAGCTTGACTTCAGGCACGCGTGCCTCGACCGACAGCGGCGTGACCTTGGCCGCCACGCCCAGCTGCTTGGCCAGCGCGTTGCACAGATCGACGTCATGGCCCACCATCTCGCGCGTCTTGGGATCGGGCGCGGCGAAGGGCGGCACGTCGGCGAAGGTGCCGCACCTGAGCTCCTTGCGCTGCTGGATTTCGTCCCATTGGTCCGCATGGGCCAGCAGGGACAGGGTGGCAAGGCAACCACCGACGGCGGCGAGACGGAACACGGTCTTCTTCGACATGATGAACTCCTGGTGAGGTGCTGTTGGAAAAGGGGCGCCCGGCGTCAATGCGCGCGCAGGTCGGACAGGAAGCGCTGCGCGCGCGGATGCTGCGGGCTCTTGAAGAAGGCGGCCGGCTCGGCCTTTTCGAGGATGCGGCCGGCGTCCATGAACCAGATGCGGTCGGCCACCTCGCGTGCGAAGTTCATCTCGTGCGTCACGCACATCATGGTCATGCCGTCGTTGGCCAGGCCCCGCATCACCGACAGCACTTCGCCCACCATCTCGGGATCGAGTGCGCTGGTCGGCTCGTCGAAGAGCATGGCGGGCGGCTCCATGGCCAGCGCCCGTGCGATCGCCACCCGCTGCTGCTGGCCGCCCGAGAGCTGCGCCGGATAGGCGCCGGCCTTGGCGGCCAGGCCCACCCGCTCCAGCAGCTGCGTCGCCTTGGTCCGCGCTGCCGCGCGCTTGACGCCCAGCACCCGCATCGGCGAGAGCATCACGTTCTCCAGCACCGACAGGTGCGGGAACAGGTTGAAGCTCTGGAACACGAAGCCGATGCGGCTGCGCAGCTTGTTGAGCGCCGCGCTGCTCATCGGCGCGTGGATGTCGTGGCCGTCGAAGAGCAGTTGGCCGGACTTGATCTCCTCGAGCCGGTTGACCGTGCGGATCAAGGTCGACTTGCCGGAGCCGGAAGGCCCGCAGACCACCACCACCTCGCCCTTCCTGACTTCGGCATTGACGTCGGTCAGCGCCTGGTAGTCGCCATACCACTTGTTGATGTTCGAGAACAGGATCATGGGACCGTCTGCGTTCGTGGGGGTGGGCATGGTTCAGTCTCCTTGTGTCGTGCAAGCCGTCGTGCGCGCCTTGTCAGGGATTGGCCGTCGCCGGCGGCGGCAGCGAGGCGCCCTCGGGCGACAGCTGCGCCGTCGCGGCGCCAAGGCGCTTGTAGGCGATGCGCCGCTCCAGCCACTGCGCCAGCTGCGTGAGACTGAAGCAGACCACGTAGTAGGTCATCGCCAGGATGAAGAACACCTGGAAGGGCTTGGTCAGCAACTGGTTGTTGATCTGGTTGGCCGCGAAGGTGAGCTCGTTGACGTTGATCACGTAGCCCAGCGTCGTCTCCTTGATGGTGGAAATGAACTGGCTCAGCATGCTCGGCAGCATGTTGTAGAGCGCCTGCGGCAGGATCACATACCACATGGTCCCGAGGTGGCTGTGGCCGAGCGCACGCGCCGCCTCGCTCTGCCCCTTGGGCAGGGCCTGGATGCCGGCGCGCACCACCTCCGACAGGTAGGCGCCCTCGTAGATCACCAGCGTGCACAGCATGGTCGTGAAGCCCGAGATCTCGCGGCCGATCAGGAGCGGCAGCAGGAAGTAGACCCACAGGATCACCATCAGGAGCGGCACCCCGCGCACCACGTAGACCAGCGCCGCCACCGGCCAGCGCAGCAGCTTCCAGGGCGACAGCCGCGCCAGCGCCATCAGCACCGACAGCGGAAAGGCCAGCGCGATGCCCAGGATCGACAGGATCAGCGTGGCGACGATGCCGCCCATGGGGCCGTTGGGATACTGGCCGACGAGCAGCAGCAGCCAGTTGTCGCGAAGGATCTCGAAGATGCTGAACATCGCTCACCTCGCTCCGGCAATGCGGTAGTGCCGCGCCACCCAGCCGCCCGCGGCCATGATGAGCAGCGAGAAGCTCAGGTAGAGCACCGTGGCCACGCTGTAGGCCTCGAAGGCCCGGAAGCTCTGGCTCTCCACTTCCTTGACCGCGTGCGTCAGCTCGGCCACGCCGATCGCCATGGCCAGGCTGCTGTTCTTGAACAGCGACACGCTGTGGTTGATCAGCGCCGGGATGGCATTGCGCACCGCCTGCGGCAGCATGACGTACCGCATCGAGCCGATGTAGCTGTGGCCCAGCGCCCGCGCAGCCTCGGCCTGGCCGGCGGGGATGGAGCGCAGGCCCGACCGCATGTCCTCGCTGAAGTACGCCGCCTGGCACAGCCCGAGCGCGACGATCGAGAGAATGGCCTCCGCGTTGTGGTCGGACAGCCAGTTCTGCAGGAACTGCGGCAGCAGGCTGAAGATGCCGAAGTACCAGAGCATCAGCTGCACCAGCGTCGGCACGTTGCGGTGGTAGGAGACATAGCCCGCGACCATCCGCTCCGCGATGCGGCTCGGCGTCAGGCGCACCGTCAGCAGCACGACGGCCAGGCCCATCGCGAGCAGCCAGGAGCCGGCCGCGATCTTCAACGTCATCTCCACGCCGTGCAGCAGCATGGCGCCGAATTCCGGCTTCAGCAGAACGGCCAGCAGGTCGAAGTCCTTCATGCCTGTTCCCCTTGCGCGTTGCGATCGATGATGCTCAGCTGCGCGGCGTTTCCGGCCGCGTGGTGGAGAGGCCGCCGGGCACCTGCAGCGTCGGCGTGATCTCCATGTGGCCCACGTTCACCGCGACCGGCGCGGCGATGGCGAAGGCGATGGCGTTGGCGATGTCCTCGGCCTGCGGCAGCTCGAAGCCCTCGACGAAGCGCTTGTAGGTGTCCTCGGAGTCGCCATGGACGTGGGCGAAGATGTCGGTCGCAACGCGCCCCGGGCAGATCTCGGTGACGCGCACGCGCTTGCCGAACACATCGATGCGAAGCTGGCGCGACAGCATGCTTACTGCAGCCTTGGTTGCGTGGTAGGTGCTGTTGCCGCCGAAGTTGTAGGCGCCGGCGATCGAGCTGATGTTGATCACGTGGCCGCGGTCGCGTTCGGCCATGCCCGGCACCACCAGCCGGCACAGGTGCAGCACGGCGCGCAGGTTGACGTCCACCAGCAGGTCGATGCCCTCGGCGTCGGCCTTCAGGATCGAGCCGGGCCGGTCGACCCCGGCGTTGTTGACCAGCACGTCGAAGGGGATCTCCTGCGCCAGCCGGGTGATGCCTTCGAGGTCGCCGACATCGATGGCGTGCGGGACGCAGCCGGTGCGCGCGGCCAGCCCGGCGAGCTTGTCGGCGCTGCGCGCGAGCGCATGCACCTGCAGGCCCTCCTTGCAGAGGCGCTCGACGACCGCGGCGCCGATGCCGGAGGAGGCTCCCGTCACCAGCGCGGTCTTGTAGTCGGAGAAAGGCATCTTTGGCTTCTTTCGTAATGACGAATTCACTGTATCCAGCGCAACCTCGGGGCGCCAAGACGGAATGGCTGTGTAGAGATAAGCCGTCCTTATGTCGCCGCGGCCGCCCGGCCTCAGGGGGCCATCTGGCGCGAGATCGGCAGCACGCGCCCCGCCGCCTCGACCACGCCGCGCACCGCCCGCGCCAGCTCCACCGCACCGGGCGTGTCGCCATGCACGAGGATGGAGCGGACGTTCATCGGGATCTTGCGGCCGCCGTGACTGGTGACCGTGCCTTCCTCCAGCAGCTGGCGCACGCGCGCCAGCACGGCTTCGCGCTCATGGATCACGGCGCCGGGCAGCTTGCGCGGCACCAGCAGGCCCTCGTCGTCGCAGGCGCGGTCGGCCAGGAAGGTGCGCGCCACGCGCAGGCCGCAGCGCTCGGCCGCGTCCTCGATGGCGCGGCTGGCCGAGGAGCTGATGATCAGGGCGGGATCGAAGTCCGCCACCGCGCGCACCAGCGGGCCGGCCAGGGCCGCATCGGCCGCCGCCATGTTGCCCAGCGCGCCATGGAAGCTCATGTGCGTCATCCGGTGGCCGGCTGCGCGCGCCATGCCGGCGAGCGCGCCCAGCTGGTAGGTGACGTAGGTGGCGAGCTCCGCGACGTCGATCTGCATCGGGCGCCGCCCGAAGCCAAGCAGGTCGGGAAAACCCACATGCGCCCCCACGTCCACGCCCCGGTCGCGGGCCATGCGCACCGTGCGGTCCATGATGACCGGGTCGCCGGCATGGAAGCCGCAGGCCACGTTGGCGGAGGAGACGATCTCCAGCAGCGCTTCGTCCTCGCCCATGCGCCAGGGCCCGAAGCCCTCGCCCAGGTCGGCGTTCAGATCGATGTCCATCGCGATGTGCTCCTCATTCCTCGGCTTGCAGTTCGATCAGCGGGGTGCCCCAGCCCACGGGCTGGCCATCCGGCACCAGGAAAGCGATCGGCACGCCGGCTTCCGGCGCGGGCACCGGCAGCAAGAGCGGGCCGATCTTCACCACGCCCACGGGCTGCCCCGCGGACACGCGCTCGCCGGGGCGCGCCAGCGGCGCGGCATGCAATGGGTGGGCATGCAGGAACACGCCCACGGAAGGCGCGACGGCGACGCACTCGGGCGGCGCCGGCGGCGCGCCCTCCTCCTGTGTACCCAGCTGCACGATCTCGCTTCCGGGCGCACCCGAGCGGCCGAGGCGCAGCAGCCCATCGGGCGTGCGCAGCTCCAGCAGGCCGATGTCGGTGGCAGCCAGCCAAGCGGCGAGCTCCTGGACTTGTGCAGGGCTTTTCATGTCAGCGCCCGCCCGGCCGTGGAGAACTGCGATGCAGGTCCACCATGCGCCGCACCCTGTCGAGCCAGGCCTCGACCTCGTCCTGCGCGGCCACGGCCTCGTCCCAGCTGCATTCGATGAAGCGGATGCGGCTGCCGATCGGCGCCTGCCCCAGCCGCCAGAGATCGGCCTCGATCACCGTGCCGAACTTGGGGTAGCCGCCCGAGGGCTGGGCGTCGCGCATCTGGATGATGGGCTGCCCGCTGTGCGGCACCTGGATCACGCCGGGCACGATGCCATGCGAGCGCATCTCCATCGGCGCAATGGGCCGCAGCGCCTCGCCGTCGAGCCGGTAGCCGTAGCGGTCGCTCTGCGCCGTGATCTTCCATTCGCCCGCCCAGAACGCGGCGCGCGAGGCTTCCTCGAAGCCCGGGTACTCGGCAGCCGGCAGCACCCGCACCGCGGGCACGCCGTCCACTTGCAGCGGCAGGCTCAAGCCCGGCGGCACCAGTCCGAAGCCGGTCCGGCAGGACTGCCCCTCGCCCACCGCGCGCAGCACATCGCCGCGACGCAGCGCGCGGCCTTCGTGGCCGCCGAACGCGCCGCGCAGCTGGGTGCTGCGCGAGCCCAGGACCTCGGGCACGTCCACCCCGCCGGCCAGGCAAAGCATGGCGCGGCTGCCGCGCTGCGCACCGCCTTGCGGCAGGCCCAGCGTGAGCGTCTGCCCGGCATGCGCCTGGTGCACCCACCAGGGCAGGAGCGGCGCTTCGTCCAGCCGCGCTGCGCAGTCGGCGCCGGTCAGCGCGAAGGCGCAGTCGGCGTCGAAGCGCAGCTTGAAGGGAAACACCGGCACCTCGACCGCGGCTGCGTTGGCGTCGTTGCCCAGCAGCAGGTTGCCGGCCGCCAGCGCCAGGTTGTCCATGGCCCCGGCCGTGCCCACGCCCCAGCGCAGGCTGCCCTTGCGCCCCTGGTCCTGCACGGTCGCCAGCGCCGCGGAAGAAAGGACTTCGATCATCGGATCACCCCCTGGACCCGGAAGCGGATCATGTCGCCCGGCTGCAGCTTCGCCGGCGGGTCCTGTGCCGGATCGAAGAAGCTCATCGTGGTGCTGCCGATCGTGTTCCAGCCGCTCGGGCCGGCCGAGGCCGACACGCCCGTCTGCGCGCCGCCGATCGACACCGCGCCGCCCGGGATGCTCAGCACCGGCACCTTGCGCCGCGGCGTGGCGATGCGCGGGTCCATGCCGCCCAGGTAGCAGTAGCCCGGATGGCTGCCGAGCGCGTACACCGGATAGACCGGCGTGCTGTGCAGCTCGACGATTTCGTCCACGCTCAGCCCGGTGTGCGCCACCACGTCGGCCATGTGCGGGCCGCCCTCGCCGCCATAGACCACGGGGAGCTCGACCACGCGGCCTTCCAGCGGCAGCGGGAGCGCCGCGTCCCAGGCGGCTTGCAGGCGGGCCTCCAGCGCGTACAGCGCCTCTGCGCTGCGCGGCGGCCGTTCGAAGGTGAGCATGAGGTTGTTCATGCCCGGCACCGCCTCGCGCACCTCGGGCCAGGCCTGGGTCTCGCGGGCCAGGGACCAGATGCGCTGCTGCGAGGCCAGCGCCAGCTCGCCGGGCGCCTCGAAGAGCAGCGCCGTGGTGCCCAGCAGGCTCACGGATGGGGCTGAGCCCTCCCTGGGAGCACCTCCGCCTTCGGCTGCGGTGCTATTCGCCTTGGGAGCCGCCTTGGGAGCGGCCCTGCGGCTCATGCGACGCTCCTTTGCTGCAGCCAGCGCTCGAGGTGGTGGATGTCCACGCCGCCGGCGGCAAAGCCCGCATCGCGCAGGATCTCGCGATGCAGCGGCACGTTGGTCGAGATGCCGTCGATGCGCATCTCGGCCAGCGCCAGGCGCATGCGGTCCAATGCGTCCTCGCGCGTGCGGCCCTGCACGATCAGCTTGGCAATCATCGAGTCATAGTAGGGCGGCACGCGGTAGCCGGCGTTGGCGTGGGAATCCACGCGCACGCCGAACCCGCCCGGAAGCTGCCAGCCGCTGATGCGCCCCGGCGAGGGAGCGAAGGTATCGGGGTTCTCGGCATTGATGCGGCACTCGATGGCATGCCCTTCGCAGCGCACGTCCGCCTGCGTCAGCGCCAGGCGCTCGCCGCGCGCCACGCGCAGCTGCTGCTGCACGATGTCGATGCCGGTGGTCATCTCGGTCACGGGGTGCTCCACCTGGAGGCGGGTGTTCATCTCGATGAAGTAGAAGGCACCCTGCTCGTACAGGAACTCGAAGGTGCCGACGCCGCAGTAGCCGATCTGCCGGCAAGCCGCGGCGCAGCGCTCGCCGACCTCGACCAGGAGTGCCTCGTCGATGCCGACGGCCGGCGCCTCCTCGATCACCTTCTGGTGCCGGCGCTGCAGCGAGCAGTCGCGGCTGCCGAGCCACAGCGCATGGCCATGGCTGTCGGCCAGCACCTGGATCTCGACATGGCGCGGATGCAGCAGGAACTTCTCGATGTAGACCTCCGGGTTGCCGAAGGCGCGGCGCGCCTCCTCGCGCGTGAGGGACATCGCCTCGGGCAGCGCGGCTTCGTCGTGCACCACGCGCATGCCGCGACCGCCGCCGCCGCCCGCGGCCTTCACGATCACCGGGAAGCCGATCTCGCGCGCCAGGGCGAGAACCTCGGCCGGGTTCTCCGGCAGGCTGCCGTCCGGGCCGGGCACGCAGGGCACGCCCGCGCGCCGCATCGCGCGCTTGGCCGCGACCTTGTCGCCCATGGTGCGGATGCAGTCGGCGCTCGGGCCGACGAAGACCAGGCCGGCCTGCTCGATGCGCTCGGCGAAGCCCGCGTTCTCCGACAGGAAGCCGTAGCCCGGATGGATGGCCTGGGCGCCGCTGACCTCGGCGGCGAACAGGATCGCGGACTGGTTCAGGTAGCTCTGCCCCGGCGCGGCCGGGCCGATGCACAGGGCCTGGTCGGCCTGCGCCACGTAGCTCGCCTCGCGGTCGGCTTCGGAGTACACCGCCACGGTCTTGAGCCCGAGGCCGCGGCAGGCGCGCTGGATGCGCAGGGCGATCTCGCCACGGTTGGCGATGAGCACGGTGTCGAACATGGCCTGCCCCTATTCGGCGTCGAAGCGGAACAGCGCCTGGCCGGCTTCGACCTCCTGCCCCGAGCGCACCAGCACCGCCTCCACCGTGGCGTCGCGTTCGGCGCGCACCTCGTTGAAGACCTTCATGGCCTCGATCACGCACAGCGTCTGCCCGGCACGGACGGCCTGCCCGGCTTGCACGAAGGGCGGCTCGCCGGGCGTCGGCTGCAGATGCACGACGCCGTAGAGCGGCGCCAGGCAATCGGCCAAGACCGGCGCCGGCACTTGCGCCTGTTGCGCGGCAGCCGGCACGCCCGCCCGCTGCGCCGCAACGCCTGCACGCCCAGGCATCGGCGCGGCCTGGGCTGGTTGCTTCATGAGCCGCAAGGTGCAGCCGTTCTCGCTGAACTCCAGCTCGGACAAGTCCGATGCGGCCAGTGCGTCGATGAGCGTCTTGATCTGTTCCTGATTCATGCCGGTCTCCGCCTTGCGACTGAAGAACTCGAAACGCCGACCCGTTCAGCAGCGAACGCGTGACGACAGGCATGAACAGTAGCGGCCCACGGGCCCAAAGCCCAAGACGGATTGGCTGTGCCGCAATAAGAGTGCCTTATGACGAGGAAGCTGTGAATAAATCCGCCACGCCCGCTCATCCCGCCCAGGCGGCCCCACTCTGCGTTGCAAATGCTCGCCGTAGCAAGAGCTACGGCTGCGCTTTGCGCCTAGATTGGAGCCGCCTGGGCGCGCTGCTCGGGCGCGCCGGATTCATTCACAGCTTCAAGGCACTGAGCTCCGGTTCGGGCGTGGCCGCGACGTGGACGGCCAGGTCGGTCACCAGTTCGAGCAGGATGTCCTTCACCGCCTGTGCGGGTTCGGACAGCGGCAGGTGGTCGGACTGGCACAGCGCCAGCGGCGCCTCGATCACCGGCTCGACGATCTGGAATTGCCAGGCGCCGCAGGAGGCCACCACCTCGCGCGCCATCGAAGCCGGCAGGATCGTCGCGCCCAGCCCGTCCGCGATGGCGGCGGTGAGCGTGAAGGCCGACTCGATCTCGGCCACCACGCGCGGCACCATGCCCGCGCGCACGAAGGCCGCATCGACCAGCTTGCGCACGACGTTGTAGGGCCGCGGAAGAAAAAGCTCCACCTCGCGCAGGTCGGCCAGCTTCACCGGCTCGGCCGGCGGGGGCATCGAGGCCGGCCCCACGAGGAACAGGGGTTCCTTGAGCAAGGGCAGGAAGCTGAGGCCATGGATCGCCTTGTCGCCATAGAGCACGGCCAGGTCCATGCGGCCGTTCATGATCAGCTCGCTGAGCGTGGTGCCGTAGTTCTCGTTGAGGTAGAGCAGGATGCCGGGGTGGCGCGCGCGCACGGTGCGCAAGAGCGGCAGCGACAGCGCCGAGGCCGCCGTGCCCGGCGCCAGCCCCACCGACACCTGGCCCGACAGGCCGGCGCCGGCCGCTTCCATGTCGACGCGCGCCTGCTCGCACTGGCGCAGGATGATCTGCGCATGGCGATAGAGCACCTTGCCGGCCTCGGTGGGCGTGACGCCGCGCTTGGTGCGCACCAGCAGTTGCTGGCGCACCTCGCCTTCGAGCGTGGCGAGTTGCTGGCTGAGCGCGGGCTGGGCAATGAAAAGAACCTCGGCCGCCTGCGTCAGGCTCCCGATGTCCACGATCTTCACGAAGTATTTGAGGCGCCTGAGGTTCACGCCTTGTCTCCAAGCAAAAGCCGAGCCTAGCACTGCCCCTGGCGCGAGCCTACCCGGGCTCACCATAAGCTCTCCCTATCGACCCAGAGCGATCTCGTCTTGGCCTCGGGCAGGCGATGTGCGTACCGTAGCGTCCATACCTCCTCGCCATTCAAGGAAGAGACCCGTGACCACCTCCCGCATCGCCGCTCGCGTCCGGCGCATCAAGCCTTCTCCCAGCACCTCCGCCGCAGACCGCGCCAACGAGCTGCGCCGGCAGGGCAAGTCGATCGTCAATCTCGTGGTGGGCGAACCCGACTTCGACACCCCCGAGCACATCCGCCGCGCCGCCGCCGACGCGATGAACCACGGCGCGACGCGCTACACGCTGATGGCGGGCACGGTGGAGCTGCGCCAGGCCATCGTCGCCAAGCTGGAACGCGAGAACGGCCTGCACTATGCGATGAACGAGATCATCGTCACCAGCGGCGCCAAGAGCGCGATCTTCAACGCGCTGGCCATCACGCTGGAGCCGGGCGACGAGGTCATCGTCCCGGCCCCTTACTGGGTCTCCTACCCGGACATGGTGCTGGCCTGCGACGGCACGCCGGTCACCATCGCCTGCCCCGAGGCCAACGGCTTCAAGCTCACGCCGGCACAGCTGGAGGCAGCCATCACGCCGCGCACCCGCTGGCTCCTGATCAACTCGCCGAGCAACCCCACGGGCGCGAGCTACACCGCAGACGAATACCGCGCGCTGGCCGAGGTCCTCGCTCGGCATCCGCACGTGATGGTGATGACCGACGACATCTACGAGCACATCCGCTTCGACGGCCAGTCGACGCCGCACCTGCTGGCCGTCGCGCCGGCGCTGCGCGAACGCACGCTCGCCGTCAACGGCGTCTCCAAGACCTATGCGATGACCGGCTGGCGCATCGGCTGGGCCGCGGGGCCGGCGGACCTGGTCAAGGCCATGGACACGCTGCTGTCGCAGTCCACCGGCAACTGCTGCTCGATCAGCCAGGCCGGCGCGGCCGCCGCACTCAACGGCGACCAGGGCTTCGTGGCCGAAAGCGTGGCCGTCTACAAGGCGCGGCGCGACCGCACGCTGGCGCTGATCAACGCCATCCCCGGCCTGAGCTGCGCCACGCCGCCCGCCGCCTTCTACCTCTACATCGATTGCGGCGGCCTGATCGGCAAGACCACGCCCACGGGCAAGACCCTGAACGAGGACGGCGACGTGGTGATGTACCTGCTGGAAAGCGCCGGCGTGGCCGTCGTGGCCGGCACGGCCTATGGCCTCTCGCCCTACTTCCGCCTGTCCATCGCCACCTCCATCGAGACGCTGGAAGAAGGCTGCGCGCGGATCGCCCGCGCCGTCGCCGAGCTGCGCTGAACGCACCACCCACCGAGGACACGACATGCCCTACAAAGCCCTTCGCAAGAACCCGTCGGCACCGCAGGTAGCCCCTGAAATCATCGCCGCCCTGCGCGAAATCCCCGTTGCCGCATTGAGCGACAACATGCACCGCAACATCGGCACCACGGGGCTGCAGCCCTACCACCACTGCGTCGACGGCACCATGGCCGGCACGGCCGTCACGGCGCGCTCGCGCGGCGGCGACAACCTGACCTACCTGCGTGCGCTCGAGTTCTGCCGCCCCGGCGACGTGCTGGTTGTCGACGCCGGCGGCGACCTCGCCAACGCGGTGGTCGGCGGCATCCTGTCCTTCTATGCCGCGCAGATCGGCGTCGTGGGCGTGGTGATCGACGGCGCGATCCGCGACGTGGCCGAGATCCGGGCGCGCGAGTTTCCCGTCTACGCACGCGGCGTCACCCATCGCGGGCCCTACAAGGACGGTCCGGGCGAGATCAATGTGCCGATCTCGGTCGGCGGGATGGTCGTCAACCCCGGCGACATCGTGGTCGGCGACCAGGACGGCCTGATGGCCTTCGCGCGGGACGAAGCCGGGCTGCTGATCGAGAAGGCGCGCGCCCACCTGGCGACCGAAGCGGAGACGATCCGCGCCATGAAGGAAGGTCGCTGGGACCGCTCCTTCATCGATGCGCTGGAGGCGCGCTGCAACAACTAGAGTGCCCGCGCCTTGGGCTTGCTCCCTTTCCCGCGAGCGGCTTCGCTCCATGGGTCTCGCAAGCGCTTATGACTCTGCGCCTCGCCCAAGTTTTTGCATAAGGCTTTGCTATAGACCCAGACCGATCTCGTCTTGGTCGGCTGCGGCGCTTTGCGTACC
>Ga0075370_10000836_pt1 | contig 12439 bp, 14 predicted proteins | sample EndMethybrTD3035_FD_71398 | JGI IMG/M metagenome (GOLD analysis project Ga0075370, IMG submission 71398) | Populus endosphere microbial communities from Tennessee, USA - Endosphere MetaG P. TD hybrid TD303-5 | ecosystem: Host-associated > Plants > Roots > Endosphere | place: USA: Tennessee... | reverse complement strand
CGTCATCTGTCGATCGATGGCGCGCCGCTGAAAGGAATCTGGACGGTGCTTGCCGACGCTCTCGGCGTGCAGCAGCGGCGCGCCATCGATCGACAGATGACGAGCGGCATCGCCGAGCTCGCACAAGCGTGCCGGCGCATCACGGACGACCGCTACCCGTTCGCGCGCGACGCCAAGCGCGACATGCCCTATGCCGACTTCGCGCGCCTGTTCGGCCCGCGCGGCCTGCTCGATTCGTTCTACCGCGCGCACCTGGCGGGCCAGGTCGACGCACAGCGCCGACCGTGGCGGCTGGTCGGCGCTTCGTCGGCATCGCCGAAGGCGCAGTCGGCACTGCGCTCGTTCGAGATGGCGGACGACATTCGTCGCCTGTTCTTCCCGGCTGGGGCCGAGTTGCCGCAGTTGCGGCTGCGCCTCACGCCGCTCAGCATGGACGGCGAGCTGCTGCAGTTCAGCGCCGACGTCGACGGCCAGCTCATGCGCTACGAGAACGGCCCGCGCCGTCCGAAGGTGGTGCAGTGGCCCGGCCCGGCGGCCACGCAGAAGGTGGTGCTGCGCATCTTGCCGGCAGGCCCGTCGGGCGTGGGCGCCGAGGCGCACGAAGGGCCGTGGGCCTTGCTGCGTGTGTTGTCGCGCAGCGGCTGGCAGCGTGCCGGTGCGGGCGGCGCCGGTGGTGCGAGCGGCGGGCCCGTGGCGCGGCTCGTCGTCGATGGGCGCGCCTTGAACGTCGAGGTGGCGAGCGAGACGGCGGCCAACGCCGGCCTGCTCGCCGATCTGGGCAGCTTCCGCTGCCCCGAGGCGTGGTGATGATGGAGCACGCGACGAACCTGCTCGTGCCTCAGGCCCTGGCCTGGTACGGCAAGCTGCCGTCGCGCGGCGATTTCGTCAGCCGCGGCTTGCCGCGCTCGTGGTCGCGCTCGTGGGACGAATGGCTGCAGCGCGGGCTCGCGCTGGCGGCGCGGCAGCCCGGCGCCGCCAGCTTGCGTGAGCGGCTGCAGGCGATGCAGCCATGGGCCTGCGCGTTCGGCCCGGTCTTGCCGGGCGAGCCGATGTGGCTGGGAGCGGTCGTCGCATCGTGCGATCGTGTCGGGCGCATTTTTCCGACGCTGCTCGCCGAGGCCTACGACGAGCCGGTGTTGAACTCGGTGTCGATCGCGGCGCTGCTCGACCGCGCGGGCGAGTTCGCCGACTGGCTGATCGAGGTGAACCGCGAGCCGGTCTCGCTCAAGGAATTCGAGCGCGGCGCGGGAGAGTTGAGCAGCGCGGCGTGGGAGGTCGGCGCGTCCGAGCACTGCGACGGCGGCTTTCAGCGCCTGCGCGAAGCCTGCCCATTGGCCCGCTCGTTCTGGTGGCGCCTCGACGACGGCGTGGAGCCGCCCGCTGCATTGGCCGAAGACTGGCCTCCGCGCGACGATCTGCTGCTCGAGTGGATCGGCGCAGCTGGTAGCGCCGGTTCCGAGATGACCGGCTGACGTGCCCGGCTAACGCGACTTGTCGCGCAACGCCGCAGCGCGGCGCGCCTGCTCTTCGTAGGCCCGCACGAACTCGCGGCCGAAGACGGTTTCGAAGTTGTCGTCGAAATGCGCAAGCAGGTGGGCGTGTTGTTCGCGATGCTTGCGCCACAGAGCAGCGTCGTGCGCGTCGGGGAACAGCCGATTCAGTCCACCGGACTGTGCCTCGCCCGCTTCGAGCGCATTCGGTCCGAGCCGCGAGATCAGCTCGAACACGGCGGCGCGCATGCCGGCGGCCATTGCGAGCTGATGCACCTGCAGGTCGTGGTGCGCGTCGTTCAGCGCATCGACAGGGTCGAGGAACCCGCGCGCGCTGCGCGGCTTGAGCAGCAGCGCGAGCGCCTCGGCGCCATCGGGCGCGAACTTCAGCGGGTTGTTCTCCTGCGCAGCGATGCGCGTGCCCTCGGCGCGGATGCTGCGTTTGGCGACGGCCCGGCTGTTGAGCAGCGCAAGCGTGCCGTCGGCAGTCGCGCGCAGCAGCGCGCCGAGATGCGCCATCCACTCGGCGTTGATCTCGATTGCGCTGCCCGGCATGCCGTCGGTCAGGCCGGCGCCGCGCAAGAAGGCCTGGCGCAGCGCTTCGTGTTCTGTGGCCGGTGCGTCGGCGACGGATGAAGGCGACGGCGCAGGTGTGGGTGAAGGTGAGGGCGTGGGCTCCTCGGGCGCCAGAGCCGGCGCGAGCGGGGCCGAGCCCTGCACGAGGCGCATCCACGTGTCTACGCTCGGCGCGCCGGGAGCTGCAGCGCGGGTGACTTCGGGCTCGTCGATCGGCACGTCCACGGCCTTCGCCAGGGTTGGCGCCGCGATCGGAGCGGGGGCCGGAGCAGGGACCGCAGCAGAGAGTGGAGCGGGAGCAGGCGCAGGCGCAGGAGCTGCAATCGGAGCAGGAGCAAGGTCCGGCGTGACGGCGGGCGGTTCGAGCGGCGGGTCGGACACGCGCAGCCGCTCCGCCGTCGCGGCCCCGAGCGCAGGCAACGGCGATTCGCCGCCGAGTGGATCGGGCGCCGTGTCGACCTCCCACAAGGCGTCGAGCCGCGATGGGCGTCCCGGCGTGGCCATGCTGGTGGGCATCACCGGCGGCGACACGGCAGGCGCCACCTGCGGCGACCGCACCACCGGGAACGGAATCGTCGTGAGGTCGGCGCCCTCGAGCTGCAGCTCGAAGGCACCGATGCGCAGCCGGTCGCCCGGCTTCACGACCTGCTCCTCGCCCGGCGCGAGCTGCTGGCCGTTGATGGTGAGCGGCGTGGTCGTGCTGATGCAGCGCAGCAGTGCGGTGTCGCCGCCGCGCTGGACCGCGATCCATGCGTGCTTGCGCGAGACGCCGCGCAGAGGATCGGCCAGCACCAGCCCGCACTGCGGCGAGCGGCCGATGGTCAGCCCGTTGGCGTCGATCGGGCGCGGTGCGAGCGCCGGCACGCTGCCGTCCGGTCGCTTGACGAGGCGCAGCGCAATCATCGACGAAGCCCCGAGATCAGCCGAGCGCGCGCCACAACTCGGTTTCCATGCGCTTCGCGTCGACGCCCGGCGTCAGGTTGTTCAGGATGTCGGCGACGAACTGCTCGCGGGTGCTCGAGCGCGTGGCGCTCTTTCTTGCGAGCACGCGGGCGATCGGGCCTAGCGATGCGGTCATCACGGCGGCGGCCTTGTCGGGATCGTCCGCATGCAGCGGTTCGTTCTCGTGGCCACCGAGGGGCAGGGTTTCGGCGAAGGGGCGCGTGCTGCGCTGCTGCGTGGCGTGTATTGGAGCGTGACCGACGAGCGGGGTGCTCGCGGCGATGAAGCGCTCGCGCAGCTCGCGGTCGACGATGCCGTGCGCGACCTCGTCACGCACCTCGCCGATGTCGGTATGGCCGCGCGCGGCGCGGCGCACCAGCACCTTGCCAACCGGGCCGATGTGCTGCATCAGGATCTTTTCCAGGTCGGCGAGCTGCGTTTCGTCCCAGCCTGTGGGCACCGGCAGCGAGGTCGGCGCATCGGTGCCGCTGCCCGGGTGGCTCGGAGGGAGCGAATGCGGTGCCGGCGCGCGGGCCGCGGCCGGGATGGGAGCCGCGGGAGGTCTCGGGACAGGCGCGGCGACGGGCGCGGCGACGGGCGCGGCCACAGGTGCAGCACCAGGTGCCGCAACAGCACCGGGCGCCGCTGCCGCAGGCCGCTTGGGCGAGACGCGCACGATCGTCGTGTCGCCGCCCGAGGTCGACAGCACGCGGTCGCGGGCCAGCACGGCCGGCACTGGTTCGGTGGCGACGACGGTCAGCGCGTCGCGGAACTCGAGCGCGCTCGCGTAGCGGTCGATCGGGTCCTTGGCGAGCGCGCGGTCGATGATCATGTCGAACGCGGCGTACGACATGTCGTTCAGGCGGCGCGTCAGCGGCTCGTGCTGGCCGTAGACGATCTGGTACATGATCGCTTCGTCGGCTCCGCTGAACGGCATCACGCCGGTGAGCAGCTGGTACAGCATCACGCCGGCCGAGAACACGTCGACACGCCGGTCGAGCGGCCCGCCGGTGTATTGCTCCGGTGCCATGTAGCCCGGCGAGCCGACCACCGTGTTGATGCGCGTGATCTGAGAGGTCTCGGTGCGGGCGATCCCGAAGTCGGTGATCTTCAGGCGGCCGTCGGCCGAGACCATCAGGTTGGCAGGCTTGATGTCGCGATGCACCACGCCGCTCTCGTGCGCGTACTGCAGCGCATCGAGCAGCTGGAACATCAGGCACAGCACGTCGTTGGTCGTGAGCTGTCCGGGCCGGCGCAGGTACTCGGTCAGGCTGTGCCCGGCCACGTACTCCATCACGATGTAGTCGAAGCCCGGGTCCTCGCCGAACTGATAGACGGAAACGATGTTGCGGTGATTCAGCCGCCCTGCGGCCTGCGCCTCCACGCGAAAGCGCGCCGCCACGTTGTAGTCGTTCGTGCCGGGCACCAGCAGTTGGTGCTGGATCGTCTTGATCGCCACCCGCCGGTCGATCACCGGGTCGTGCGCGAGGTACACCACACCCATTGAGCCGCGCCCGATCACGCCATGGACCGGGTACGGACCGATGCGCAGGGGCTGCTCGTCGGACACGCTCAGTACCAGCGGTGGGAGGGCGGCGCTCATGCGGGTCTCATGTGGTGCTCATGCCTCGAGCATCTTCATGGCCTGCTCGAGGCTGCGCCGCATGCGGGTCAGCGACTGGGTCAGCCGGCCGATCTCGTCGCGGCCCCCGCCCTTGAACTCGGGCGCGTTCATCTCGCCCATGCTGACGCGGTCGGCAAGCGCCGAGAGCTTCGTCACCGGACGGATCACCATCGCCCACAGCATCAGGTTCAGCACGACGCCGACTGCGAGGAAGATGCCGACCAGCGAGACGATGAACACGCGGAAGGTCTGGTCAGCGCGCGCCAGCGGCACCGACATCGGCACCGAGACGACTTGCGCGCCGATCACCTCGTTGAGCTTCCAGCCGAAACCGTTGGCCTGGCCGTACTTGTCGATCAGGGTCTTGGGCGCACGCTCGACCGTGTCGTGGCACGCGAGGCAGGCCGGGTTCGTGATGCGCAGCGGGCGGGCGATGTAGAGCACGCGGCCGAGCGGCGTGTCGCGCTGGCCGACCAGTTCTTTCTGATCGGCCTGGGTGCGAAAGCGCCCGACAAGGTCTGCCTCCCAATCGACGGCGCGGTCGCGCGGATTGGTTGGGTTGAGGGTTGCTTCCTTGTACGCGTAGTCGGGGAAGGCCTTCGAGAGCTGGTTCAGCACTTCGGTTGCCGAGTAGGCCGGGATCGACTGCGGCAGGAACGAGTACTTCATCTGCGTCTCGAGCAGAGGCTTGATCTGCTCGTTCGTGTAGGTGCGCACGGCGATCGCCTTCTCCATCGTCAACCGCGCGTGTTCGAGGATCTCGTCCATCGCATTGCGCTGCAAGAGCTCGCGCGAGACGTACGCGCTGCCCGCCAGCCCGGCGAGGAAGACGATCAGGAAGATCAGGTTGAACTTGAAGAGCAGACGCATGACGGATCCTTGTTTGATGCAGCCCGTTCGTTTCGGCGCTCAGTTCGGCGAACTGGCGGGGCTTTCCGGGGTTGGCGACACGGCGACTGGCGCGGGACTCTGGGGATTCGGTGTAGCGGAAGTTGCTGCCGCGGGAGCGGAATTCTGCGCGGCAACCGGAGCGCGCGGGCGCGCAGCGACAACACGCGGCGGCGGCTTGGGCAGAAAGCGCTTCGGGTACAGCACACGTTCCCACTCTGTGTGCGCTGCAAGATTGGCCGCGACATCCGCGCGGAACGCCCGGTCCGCGGCGCGCGGCTTCCATTGCTTGGACAGCGCGAGGCGGATGCCGGCTTCGGCGTGCAGCCACGCGCTGACGTCGGCGTATGCGACCGGCCCGATCGGCCGAGGCGTGACGATGCGGCCGGCGTAGAGAGCCGTGCGCGCAGGCAACCTGTCGCGGAACTGGCGCGGCAGCTGCTGCAGGAACTCGCCGCCGAGGTTGGCGCTGATGGTCGGCTTGTCGGCAGTGATTGCCTGGTTCACGAAGTCGTTGCCCTTCAGGCCGCTGACCGCACCGCGCGCGACGAGCCGGGCGGTGCCGCTCTCGATGAAAAGCTCGTAGACCTTGGGGCGCACGCGCGTCACGACGGTCGCGCCCGGGCTGACGAGCTCGAACGCCGGGGTCAGGAAGCCGAATTCCGCAGGCGCCTTCGGCGCGGCGGTGAGCTTGATCCATCCCTCGAGCAGATAGAACTGCGCCGGGACGCTGCTCGTCTTCGGGGCGGTGAGCTGCGGTTTCAGCAGCAGTCGGCCCTTCTCGGCGAGGCCGACGATGGTGCCGTCTGCGAGCTCGATCTGCATGAACGCGTCGGCGGCGGTTTCGACGATGTCGCCATCGGCAAGCGCGACGCCTTCGGCCAGCGCATAGCGGGTGGTTTCGCGCACGAGTGTCACGTCGCCTTGCAGAATGGTCACGAGCGCAGGCGCCGCCGCCGATGCGGCCGTGGTGGCGCCAACCAGTGCCAGCAGGCCCAGGCCGAACATCCAACGCACCGTGTATTGCAAGAAGCGTGAGTCCACGCTGACTCCTCGGCAGATCGAGCGTTGATCTTCGCGGTCGCCCCCCGGGGAGTCAACGGCAAAGCATCCCTATTTTGGCGGGGGCGGAACGCTCACCGCTTCCCGTAAAGAAGAGCGCGCAAATCAGAGGTGATCCTCTAGAAATGCGAGAAGCTGATCGGCAAAGCGGCCCGGTTCGCTCACGTGCGGCGAATGCCCCGCGCGTTCGTAGACCGAGACTGCGGCATGCGGCACCGCCTGGCGGTAATAGGTGTCCAGCGGCAGCCCGCGATAGTGGGCGCTGCGCGCGCCGAGCACCACGCACAAAGGAACGTCCAGGCGCGGCAGCAGCGGCCTGAAATCGGCGAGCGCAAGCGATTCGGCCAGGTCGAGCAGCGCGGAGACGTCCACATGCCCCAGCCACCGCCGCAACCAGCGGCCCAGCGTGGCATCGGCCGCGAGGCGCCGGCGCAGCCATTGCCCGCTCGAGCCTTCGAGTTCGTGCAGCACCGTGTCGACGAAATTGCGGCGCGCGCCGGCGATCAGCCCCAGCAGCATCGGCGCGCTGCAGCCGCCGAACATGCCCAGGCGCCAGCTGTCGTCCGTGACGATGCGCGGCGACTGGTCGACCAGCGCGATCGCCGCGACCCGGCTCGTGCCGTGGTCCTGCAGATAGCGCAGCACCGCCAGCGCGCCCATCGAGTGGCCCACCAGCGCGGCGCGCTCGAGCTCGAAGTGGTCGAGCATCTGGGCCAGGTCGCCTGCCAGGCGCGACAGCGTGATCGGACGGTCCGGCAACGGCTGGCAGTGGCCGTGGCCGCGTGCGTCCCACGCGAGCACGCGATGCCTCTTGGCCAAGCGCCGCGCGACCGGCATCCAGTGCCGATGCGAGCAGCCCAGGCCGTGCACCAGCACGACCGGCGGATCGCCCGCGCCGAGCATGCGTACGGGGATCGCCTGACCGTCGTCGGCCTCGAAGTGCTGCAGATGCCGGTCGTGCGATGGCCCGTGCCCGAGCAGGTGCAGGTTGCGCAGCGCGCGCAGCAAGCCGGCCACCCCCGCGATGCGTCTGAGAGGGTCGTCTGAAGAACCGGGGTCCATGGCAGCAGGGCGATCGTACGCCGCGCACAGCCGTGTCCATGAGCGCGTTCCCTAACGTGAGGGGCGCGGCGCAGGCATCGCGTTCGCCACTTGCTGCGGCCGATCGCCACGCTGCGGCACTTCGCTGATGGCGCGGCGCGCCGCGAGCGCGCCGGCGACGAGCGCGACGGCGCTCAGCAGCAGGCGACGGCGTGCCGGCTCATGCATGGCGGTCGCCTCGGTGGGAATAGCGCGGGTTGGACATGGGACGTGCTCCTGGCAAGGCGGCCTTGGAAACGGCTCTGACCGCCCCGTTCAGTTGCGCTGCCATTCCCGGCGGTTCAACAAATCCCGGCCGCTGCGCTGCACGGTGCGCCCACATCCCTAACTCGAAGGAGATTGAACCTCCGCCGCCTTGCGCGCAACACAGCGGTGTCCATCAAACTTGTTCCTCATCTGAACCGGGAGTCCGCCATGTTTCGTCGTTTCGTGTTGCCTTGCCTCATCGCGCTCGCCGGCATGAGCGCGAGTGCCCAGACGACGCTGCACTACCGCGAAGGTCAGCGCGTCGATCCCGAGGAAGTCAAGCAGATCCTCGAGAAGCCGCCCGAGGCCGCAGGCACCACCCGCTCGATCCGGCTGCTGCGCGAACGCACCGACTCCGGCGGCGCGCCGGAGGTGACCAAGGTGGCGAACTCGCTCTCGCTGCCGGTGCGCTTCGAGTTCGACTCGGCGAAGATCACGCCATCTGCCCGCACGCAGCTCGACGCGCTGGCACAAGGCATCAAGCTGCTGCAGTCCGACCGGCCGGTCGTGATCGAGGGCCATACCGACGCACGCGGCTCGGCGTTCTACAACGAGGTGCTTTCCTCGCGGCGCGCTGCCGCAGTGAAGATCTATCTGGTCGAGACGCACGGGATCGACCCGCAGCGGCTCAAGGCAGTCGGCGTCGGCAAACAGCAGCCGATCGAAGGCATCGACCCGAACTCGAGCGAGAACCGGCGCGTGCAGTTCCGCGGCGGCTGAGCAGGCGAGGCGCTCAGGCGCCGTAGACCGGAATCGCCGCTCCGTGTATGACCCGCGCGTCGTCGCTGCACAGGAACAGCACGACGCGCGCGATGTCTTCGGCCTTGGGCCAGTGCGCGAAGTCGGCGTCCGGCATCGCGGCGCGATTGGCCGGCGTGTCGATGATGCTCGGGAGCACCGAATTCACGCGCACGCCTGAACCCGTCAGATCGGCGGCAAGCGAATCGAAGAGCGCGAGTGCTGCCGCCTTCGATGCGTTGTAGACCGCCGACCCCGCGCCATGCTCCACCGCGGCACGTGCCGCGATGTTCACCACCGCACCGTGTCCTGCGCGCAGCAGCACCGGTGCAGCCGCACGGGCCAGCGCGTGACCCGAGCGCAGGTTCAGGTTCAGCATGCGATCGAACGCCGCTGCGTCGGCCTGCCACAGCGGCGCGCCGCCCGTGAAGCCGCCGACGGCGTTGACGAGGATGTCGAGGCGACCGTGTCCACGCACGAGTTCGCCGATCAGCGTTTCGGCGGCGGCCGGGTCGGTCACGTCGGCTTGCGCTCCGGCGAGCCGCTCACTGCCGGCCAGCCGCTGCAGCGCAGCAAACTCCTCGGCATTGCGATACGTGACTGTCACGTGCGCGCCCTCGGCCAGCAGTGCGCGGGCCACCGCGCTGCCGAGCGCGCCGGTGCCGCCGGCCACCAGCGCCACCTGACCCTCGAATCGATCGCTCACGTCTGCTCTCCTTGCTGGCTTGGGCCCCGATTCTGCGACGGCCGCGCCGGTTCGCACCCGACTCCGTGGCAAGATCGGTGCATGAACCACGGATTCGGCATCGAGCCGCCCAGCGCTCATCATCATTCGCCGCTTCAGCAGCCGGTGCGCTACGTGGTGGTCATCGACTCCGGCGGCTCGATGGTTGCGCGGCTCTTCCTCGCCACGCGCGAGCTGGTGGCGGAGTTCGATGCCGGCGCGGAAGAGGTCGTGCAGATGACGCAGGGCCTCGCCTCATCCCGCGATGCCGGCAGCGCCGAGTGGGATCGCGCGCTGGCAGGGCACAGCAGCAGCGAACGCGCTGCGGCCGAGGTCTACACGCTCGACGTCTGAGCGCAGGCGCCGACGAGGCGCTTCCCGTCAGCGCGCCGACGACGCGGCGAGCTGGCGCCATTGCGCAGCCAGGCTGCGCGCTTCGGCTTCGGTGAAGTTGCCGGCGATGGCGAGCTCGGAGCCGCCGATCGGATCCCTCAGCATCAACTGCTGCCGAACCTGGCCGTCGACGACGATCGCGACGCGCCGTCCAAGCGCACGGGCGGTCGCGCTGCGCAGCCGCGCGGCGGCGGAGCTGCCGACCGTGACCCGCACTTCGTGCTGGTAGGTGGTACCGAAGGTGATCGAGCCCTTGCGCTGCGTGACGGGCTGCGCATCGACGAAATCTGCCGCCGTCACGAGAGCAGGGCGCTCCAAGAGCGGTGGTTCCACGCCGGGCTCGCTCGCGACGAAGCAAAGCTCGAAGGCGGGCGCGCGCTGCGGCGGCGGATGCGGCGTCTGCGCGAGCACCTCGGCCAGGTTGGCGAGCCACGTCATCGCGAGCGCGCCTGCCAACCAGGGCATCCAGGCGCTGCGCTGCAGGCGGCGTCTCACTGCTGTGCGACGGCGTCGACCCGGTCGAGGCGGACGACGATGCGCCCGTACTGCTGGTTGCGCAGCTCGACCAGTCGTCCCGGTTCGACGCGCACGATGGCGCCGCCTATCGTCTGGCCGCCGACGTAGAGCATCACGCTGCGCTTGTCTTGTTGCGCGGCCCCGAGCGTCTGCTCGATGCTGCTGGGCGGCTCGCCGGCGTGGGCGTTGGCGCCCGCCACCACGAGCAGAGCGGCGACGCAGGAGGTGAGCGAGATGGCAAGGACCGGGTGTTGTGTTTTCATGCCGGCAGTCTCGGCCGCGCCTGTATCAGCGGCGCTTCCTTGGCGGGCTGGTGGTGTTTCGTTGGTTTCGCATGGGGCCGCGTGATTTCGGGGTAGTCTGGCGCCATGAAGCCATGGCCCGCCGCCGCACTGACTGCCGCACTGACTGCCGCACTGACCGGGGCATTCGCCCAAGCAGCGCATGCCGCCGTCCCGATCGATAGTCTGCGCGTGCCGCAGGGCTTCAAGATCGAGCTGCTGACCGACGCAGTACCGGGCGCTCGTGCGATGGCGCTCGGCCGCTACGAGAGCGGCAAGGGCGTGCTGTACGTCGGCAGCATGGGCGCGGGCAAGGTCTACGCGGTCGAGCTCGATCAGGGCAAGGCGCAGCGCGTGCACACGCTCGCATCGGGCCTGGCGCTGCCGGCCGGCGTGGCCTACCGCAACGGGCAGTTGTTCGTCTCGGCCGTCTCGCGCATCGTGCGCTTCGACGCGATCGACGATCGCCTCGCGAACCCGCCGTCGCCTGAGCTGGTCACCGACAAGCTGCCATCGGAAAGCCACCACGGCGCGAAGTTCATCGGCTTCGGCCCGGACGGGCTGCTCTACGTTGCGATAGGCGTGCCGTGCAACGTCTGCGAGCCGAGCGCCGCGCACGGCATCATCCAGCGCATGAAGCCGGACGGCAGCGGCGCCGAGATCGTCGCGCGCGGCGTGCGCAACTCGGTAGGCTTCGACTGGAGCCCTGTCGACCGCGCACTCTGGTTCAGCGACAACGGCCGCGACATGCTCGGCGACGACGTGCCGAGCGACGAGCTCAACCGGGTGCAGCAGCCCGGCCAGCACTTCGGCTTTCCGTATTGCCATCAGGGCGACGTGGCCGATCCCCAGTTCGGCGAGAAGCGGCGTTGCAGCGAGTTCGTCGCGCCGGCGGCCAAACTCGGCGCGCACGTCGCGTCGCTCGGTTTGCGCTTCTACGTCGGCAGCCAGTTTCCTGCCGAGTACCGCAACAACGTCTTCGTCGCCGAGCACGGCTCCTGGAATCGCAGCGTGAAGAGCGGCTATCGCGTCGTGCGGGTGGTGGTGGATGCGCAGCAGAAGGTCGTGCGCGAGGAGCCTTTCGTCCAGGGCTTCCTGCAGCTCGATGCGGGAGGCCGCGAAACCGTGCTCGGCCGCCCGGCTGACGTGCTGCCGCTGCCCGACGGCTCGCTGCTGGTCAGCGACGACCTCGGCGGCGCGATCTATCGCGTGCGCTACGCCCCGTAGCGCGAGTGCGTTGCACGCAGACTCCGCCCCGATGGACCACGATCACCAGATCTTCATTCCCGATTCGTTCAGCGCGCTGCACGCCACGCCGGGCGGCCGCCCGACGCTTTCGCGCGCCGAATTGGTGGCGCGCTACGAGCTGTGCGAAGACATGGCGAACGCTCTCGTCGAGCACTGCCAGGCGATCCACTTTCGCGATGGCGTCGACGAGGCCGAGGTGCTGCGGCGCTGCCATCAAGGCCTGCTGGTCGAGCCGGCGGTGCTGACGCCGGCTCAGGCTCGCTGGGTCGTGACGCGAACCGCCGAGTTGCTCGGCTGGCCTCTGCAGTTCGACGACCCGCAGACCTAGTGCACCTGGGGCTCGACCGCGCCGGCCTCGGGGGCCTGCGAGCCGCGCAGGAGGTGGTCGACGAGCGGCGGCAACTGCTCGAGCGTGTACTCCTTTTGCAGCAGCGCGCGCACGCCATGGCTCAGCGCGGCATTGCGCAGCTCGTCGGAGACGAAGCCCGAGCTGATGGCCACGGGCAGGCCCGGCCGAAGCGCGGTGAGCTCGGCCGCGAGCTCGAGCCCGTTCAACTCGGGCATGTTGTAGTCGGTGACCACGAGGTCGAACGAAGACGGATCTTCGCGC
>Ga0075370_10000833_pt1 | contig 12453 bp, 9 predicted proteins | sample EndMethybrTD3035_FD_71398 | JGI IMG/M metagenome (GOLD analysis project Ga0075370, IMG submission 71398) | Populus endosphere microbial communities from Tennessee, USA - Endosphere MetaG P. TD hybrid TD303-5 | ecosystem: Host-associated > Plants > Roots > Endosphere | place: USA: Tennessee... | reverse complement strand
CTGTGTGAGTGCCGTGATGACGTCGGGGTCGAGCTTCTTGTTGGCGATGAGGTAGGAGCCGACGCGCAGCGTTGTCAGGTCGGCGTCCGGGACCGGCGGATTCCCGCGGAGTGTTCCCTGCGGAATTTCAAAGCTCTCATAGGCGCCGTCCATATCCGCGATGGCGCCGGCGGACTCGACCGGGATCAGGGTTGGCAAGGAATTACGGTTGTTGCTGAAGAAACGACGCACCAGCGACAGGTATTTCTCGTTGAGAGGAACGACCAGCAGGAAGGCGCTGGCTTCCTTCGACTGGATCGCGCGCGGCGCATCCGCCGGCGCAATATTCTTGAAAGTGACCTTGTCGGCGAGATCATATTCCTTTTTCAGGACATCGACGATCCTCTGGTTGATCTCGCCGCCGATCACGCCAACGGTGCGACCTTTCAATTTATCAACGCTTGTCACCGCCGTGCCGGGCGCCAGGATCATCAGCGCGGCTTTGTTCACCAGCACGACGCTGCGCGCCTCCGAGAGATCGCCGACATCGGCCCGGACGATGGCGAGGTCGGTCTTTCCGGCGGCGAACATCTTTGCGGAATCCAGCACGCTCTCCGTCGGCACGATGTTGACGCGCACGGAGGACTTCGCCGCATCAAGCCGGCCGGCGATGAGCGAGGCAATCTTGGTTGCCTCGCCGTCGAATGACCCCACCGCAAGGCTCAGCGTTACCGGCTTTGAAAAATAACGGTATACGACGAGCCCGGCGCCGAGCACGATGCCAAGAAGGCCCGCCAACAGCACGACGCGAGCCCAGAGCGGCAGCGGTGCGGAAAAGTTCTTCATGCGTATCTGACCATTGCGCGGCATGGTTTGCATGCGACCGATGCTGACACATCGTTCGCGATCCGCAAAGCCTGCGCTATGGTCGGAACCGGCGGTGAGCCGACCGCTGGGCCGCCAAGGCGGACCGCGGCGATCGGAACGCAGGCGTATCCGCCGTTCAGCTTTAGGTGCAGCGGCGAACCCTCACGCCGTTAACCCATGTGGTCTTGCAAACCTTGACGGGCTTGCGGACTACCACCGCGCCGCGAGGGCCGGCGCAGCCGGCGCGCACGACGCCGTCGGCGCAGACCACGGCGTTGGCCTTCGTCGATTCGAAGGTCATGGTTACGCCAAAGGCGACGATTGCAGACGCAATCAACAAAAAGGAACGCAGCATTTTATCTCCCGGACTATGACTGATTGATATTCAGTTTTTGAAATTCTCTCGAAAGTAAAGGTTCTGCGGATGCCGTTTACGGCGTGCTTGCACGCCGATCTCGTTTCGGGTGACGGCCAACATGAATACCGGCCGTTCCCTCATTTCTTTTCGGCGGCTGCCAGTACCTTCTTGCAGGCCGGCGTGAGCTTGTCGCTCTCCTTGGCGAGGCAGGCGATGATGCGTCCGCCGCCCGGCGTAACGTCTTTGCAATATTTCTCGTAATCACCCATGCAGGCACTGCGCTGTTCGGCGGTCAGCTCCTGCGCCGATACGGCCTGCGAAAGACAAAGTATGGCGGTGGCAGTCAGGATGGCGCGTAGCATAGGCTTTCCTCCTTTACGTTGTGGCGGCCGATCATTGAAGTGAGTACCCGCGCTGGGATGGCCTGCCTTCTTGCTTCTTGATCGCGGACCCGCTGTAGTGAAGCTCCCATTCATCGCCGCAAGGAAAATTCATGGCGGAGGTCAGAGCCAAATGGCTGGCGTTCTATTCACAACGTATCGAGCCGGTCTCCAAGGAAATATTCTCTCACGTCGAGAAGATGATCATCGGAACGTTGATCGTATCGGCCGGTGCCCATGTCTCGAGCACTGAGCCGGCGATCGTGCTGTTCGGCTATCTGCGCCATGGTCTGATCGGACGCGGCGTCATGTTGTTCGGCGTCATTCTCCTGGTGCTGAACTTCGTCGACGGGCTCTATAAGCTCGCAAAGCTCAATTGGCATGTTGCGTACCAAATCGCGATGTCGTTTCTCTATATCGCCCTGTCGGTGCGGCTCATCCAGCTCATCCTCGCCTTTCGCGGCGGTGAGTGACCGGCGATACCTGAATCGATGAAGGATAGTTCGCGGTGCGATTAACGCGCCGCGAATTGGGACAGGACGTCCTTGCAGGCCGGCGAAAGCTGGGCGGCATTGGTCGCCAGGCACTGCAGGATCCGGCCGCCGCCCGGCGCTACGCCGCCACAGATCGAGCGGACGTCGGCACCGCAGGCCGATCGCAGCACGAACAGTTCTTCGCGCGGCCGCATCGGGCGCAGCACGATCACGGCCGGAGCCGCCGGTGCAGCGGCAGTAGCCGCTCCCGCTGCGGCCGAAACTGCGCCTGCCGCGGGTGCAGCCGCCGTTGCTCCGCCTCCGCCCGCGGCGGAGACGGCCTTCTCGCAACCGGCCGAGAGTTTCGCCTTGTTCTTTTCCAGGCATTGCAGGGCCGGTGCGCCGCCGGTCGGCACGCCCGCACAGACCTTCGGATAATCAGAGCGGCATGCGCTGCGAATGGCGGAAATCTGCGCGCTGGTCGGCTGTCCGGCTGCGGGCGCCGCTGCGGCCTTGGGCTCGGCGGATTTAGCCGGCGCTGCCGCAGCCGCGGGTGCTGCGGACTTCGGCGCCGCAGTCTCGGCCGGTTTGGCGGGCGCAGCCGCAGGTGCTTCCACGGCGCGCACCGCGGTCTGGCAACTCGACGACAGGCTCGACATATTCTTCTGCAGGCATTGCAGTGAAGCCTCGCCGCCCGGCGGTATGCTGGAGCAATGTGCCATGTAGTCGGAACGGCACTGAGATTTGATTGCTTCGCGTTGCGCCTCGCTCGGCGCTTGTGCATGCACTGCAGTTGCGAATATCGCGGCCGCCAGCAGCGGCCCAAATGTTTTTGCCCACGTCAACGTGTTGATCATTTGAATAAATCCTTTTGTCGCTGCCGGAAGCCGCTGTTTCAACGAAATTGAAATATTGAATCTGCCCGAAGAAAATTCGGCCTGCATCATTTTCGGTTTCGGGTTCCACTGCAAGCGGATTGTTGCTATTTTTACGGGATGGCGGAAAGCCGGTTTTTCAATAAGGGCCTTTTGCAGAACAAAAAACGTATTGGGGCACGAAAAAATGAAGGCTTCGCGTTCGCCTGCACGCTTCAAACCAAACAGCGCCGCAAGACAAAAAAGCGCTGCACTCCGCCGCGCGGCTTTTGCCCTTGCCGCATTCGGCGTCTTAAGTGCCTGCGAACAAAATACTTTTGTTCCACCGCCACCGCCGAAAGTCGACGTCGCGGTGCCCGTGCAAGGGTCGTTCACACGTTACCTGGAAGCGACCGGTAACACCGCGCCGGTCAAGAGTGTCGATCTGGTTGCACGCGTGCAGGGCTTTCTGCAATCGATCGAATACAAGGACGGCGCCGCTGTGAAGGAAGGCGCGCCCTTGTTCACGATCGAACCCGATACCTACAAGCTGAAGCTCGAACAGGCGCAGGCTGCGGAAACCGGCGCGCAGGCTACGCTCAGGCAGGCCGAGGCGGACTTCAAGCGTCAGCAGGATTTGGTGCAGCGGCAGGCGGTTTCCCAGGCCACGCTGGATACTTCCACCTCCACGCGCGACAACGCGCAGGCCAATTTGCTGCAGGCCCAGGTCAACACCAAGCTCGCGGCGGTCAATTACGGTTATACCCACGTAGCCGCGCCGTTCGATGGTGTCGTCAGCGCACATCTCGTCTCCGTCGGCGAACTCGTCGGCGCGTCGTCACCGACGCAGTTGGCCACCATCGTGGCGCTCAACCCGATCTGGGTGAATTTCAACGTCAACGAACTGGACGTGCTGCGGATCCGCGCGGAAGCCCGCCGGCGCGGCATGACGGCGGACGATCTTCGGCAATTGCCGATCGAGGTCGGATTGCAAACCGAGACCGGCTTTCCACACAAAGGCAGGCTCGACTATGCCGCCGTGACGCTCAACCAGTCGACCGGCACGCTGCCGGTGCGCGGTGTGCTGGCCAACGCCGATCGCGCGTTGCTGCCGGGCTTCTTTGTGCGCGTTCGCGTGCCGATCGATCAGGAGCAGAACGCGCTGTTCGTGCCGGATGTGGCGCTCGGCGCTGACCAGGCCGGACGCTATTTGCTGGTCGTGAACGCCGACAACGTCGTCGAGCAGCGAAAGGTCAGGGTGGGGCCGCTGCAGGAAGGCGGCTTGCGCGTCATCGAGGACGGACTGAAGGCCGACGATCGCGTCGTCACCGCCGGGCTGTTGCGTGCGATCCCCGGCCAGAAGGTCGATCCGCAATTAAAGAAGATCGAAGCACAGCCAGCTGCGGCCAAGTAGGAGCCGGCCATGATTTCGAAGTTCTTCATCGAGCGGCCAGTCCTTTCCAACGTCATCGCGATCCTGATGATCCTGATCGGCGGCGTCTGTCTGTTCCGCCTCGCGGTCGCGCAATATCCCAACGTCGTGCCGCCGACGGTGCAGGTCACCACACGCTATCCTGGCGCCAGCGCGAAAACCGTGATCGATACGGTAGCGCTGCCGATCGAGCAGCAGGTCAACGGCGTCGAGGACATGCTTTACATGCAGTCCTACAGCGGTGCCGACGGCACCTATACGCTGACGGTCACCTTCAAGATCGGTACCGACCTGAACTTCGCGCAGGTGCTGGTGCAAAACCGGGTGTCGAGCGCGCTCTCGCAGCTGCCGCAATCGGTGCAGAGCCAGGGCGTCACGGTGCAGAAGAGATCGACGTCCATTCTGCTGTTCGTGACGCTGAGCTCACCGAAAGCGACCTATGACAGCCTGTTCCTGAGCAACTACGCCACCATCAACGTTCGCGATGAACTGTCGCGTCTGCCGGGCGTCGGCAACGTCACCGTGTTCGGCGCCGGCCAGTACTCGATGCGGGTCTGGCTCGATCCGAACAAGTTGTACGCGCGCAACCTGATGCCGCAGGATGTCATTTCCGCGATCCAGCAGCAGAGCCAGCAGGTCACCGCGGGGCAGGTCGGGGCGCCGCCGACGCCGCCAGGGCAGGCGTTCCAATATACGTTGAACGTCAATGGCCGGCTCGCCGAGCCCAGCGAGTTCGAGAACGTGATCGTCAAGACCGGTACCAGCGGCGACGTTACGCGGGTGCGCGATGTCGGCTGGGTCGAGCTTGGCGCCCAGACCTACAGCCAGATGTTCTCGCTCAACAACAAGCCGTCCACCGGCATCGGCGTATTCCAGTCGCCCGGCGCCAACGCGCTCGAGGTCCAGCAGGCCGTCGAGAAGAAGATGCAGGATCTGGCGAAGGCGTTTCCGCAGGACGTGACCTACGACACGCCGTTCGATACCACCAAATTCGTCTCGGAATCGATCAACGAGGTCTACAAGACCCTCATCGAAGCGGGTCTGCTGGTTCTTGTCGTGATCCTGATCTTCCTGCAGGACTGGCGCGCGATGCTGGTGCCTGCGACCACGGTGCCGGTGACGATCATCGGCGCCTTTGCGGCGATGGCGGCGCTCGGCTTCACCGTCAATATATCGACCCTGTTCGCGATCGTGCTCGCGATCGGCATCGTGGTCGACGACGCCATCGTCGTGGTGGAGGGCGCTGCGCACAATATCGAGAAGGGCATGTCCGGCCATGACGCCGCGATCAGCGCGATGGACGCGCTGTTTGCGCCGATTGTCGGCATCACGCTGGTGCTGATCTCGGTGTTCTTGCCCTCGGCGTTTCTGCCGGGATTGACTGGGCAGATGTATGCGCAGTTCGCGCTGGTCATCGCCGCAACGGCGCTGCTCAGCGCCGTCAACGCGGCGACGCTGAAGCCGACGCAGTGCGCTTTGTGGCTACGGCGGCCGGTTCCGCCGGAGCAGCGCAACTTCTTCTATCGCGGCTTCAATGCGGTCTATAACCGCGTCGAAGCCTGGTATAGCCGGCTGATCGGCCGTCTGGTCGCGCACAGCAATATTTCCGTCGTCTTCGCGCTGATCCTGATCTTGGGCGCCGGTTACGGCCTGTCGCGCGTGCCGACCGGCTTCATTCCGATCGAGGATCAGGGCTATCTTCTCGTCGCCGTGCAGTTGCCTGACGGTGCGGCACTCGATCGAACCCAGCGTGTGCTGACCCGGGTCAGCGAGATAACCGGTAAAGCGCCGGGCGTCGATCAGGTCATCACCATTGCCGGCATCTCCGCGCTCGACAATTCCTCCAGTCTCGCCAATGCGGGCGTCGCCTATCTGATCCTGAAAGAGTGGAGCGCGCGCGGCAAGGGCGAGGATTTGCGGTCGCTGTTCGTCGGATTGAACGAGAAGCTTTCCGTCATCGACGAGGCGCGGATCCTGGTGGTCCCGCCGCCGCCGATCCAGGGCATCGGCAACGCCGCCGGCTTTGCGATGCAGGTCCAGCTCCGCGACGGCAATTCCGACTTCAACAAGTTGCAAGCGATCACCGGCGCGATCGTCGCCAACGCGTCGTCACAGAGCGCGCTGCAGCGGGTGAGTTCGCCGTTCCGCTCGATGGTACCGCAATTCGACATCGAGGTGGACCGGATCAAGACCCAGACGCTGCATGTCACGACCGACCAGATATTCCAGACGCTGTCGTCCTACATGGGTTCGACCTTCGTCAACCAGTTCAACAAGTTTGGCCGTACCTTCCAGGTCTACGCGCAGGCCGACGCGCAGTACCGGCTGACACCGCGTGACATCCAGAACATGATGGTGCGCAACAGCAACGGCGACATGATCCCGCTCGGCACGGTGGCCAATATCACACCGGCGGTCGGTCCATCGCTGATCAGTCTGTACAATCTCTATCCCACAGCAACCGTCATCGGATTGCCGGCCGCCGGCTACAGCTCCGGACAGTCTATGACGCTGATGGAAGAGATCGCCGCGAAGACCCTGCCGCCGGGCACCGGCTTCGAGTGGACGGCGATGTCGTATCAGGAGAAGGTCGTCGGCGGCCAGATCTACTGGGCCTTCGGTCTTGCGCTGTTGCTCGTCTATCTCGTGCTGGCCGGGCAGTATGAAAGCTGGTTCGCGCCGATCTCGGTCATTCTGGCGGTGCCGCTGTCGCTGCTCGGCCCGATGATCGTGCTGACCGGACTGCGGATCGAGAACAACCTCTATACCCAGATCGGCATCATCCTGCTGATCGCGCTGTCGGCCAAGAACGCCATTCTGATCGTCGAGGTCGCACTGGAATTGCACGTGCGCGACCGCAAGCCGCTCTTGGAATCCGCCGTCGAGGCGGCGAGGGCGCGGTTCCGGCCGATCCTGATGACGTCGTTTGCGTTCATCCTCGGCGTCGTGCCGCTGGTGCTCGCGACCGGCGCCGGCGCCAACGCGCGGAAATCGATCGGCATCACGGTATTCTCCGGCATGCTGGCGTCGACCTGTCTGGCGGTGCTGTTCGTGCCGACGTTCTTCGTCGTGGTCCAGCGCTTCGAGAACTGGCTGGCGGAGCGGAAGAAGCGCAAGGCGGGGGCGCCGGCGGCGGGTGCCGCGACGCACTAGATCCGCGTGGGTCTTGCCAGACCTCATCCTGAGGAGCAGCGCGAAGCGATGCGTCTCGAAGGATGAATGGCACCAGTTGGTAGGGTGGGCAAAGCGAAGCGTGCCCACCACGCGCGCGATCAGATGGATGGTGGGCACGGCGCGAACGCGCCTTTGCCCACCCTACGGATTGCAGCTCAGATCCTCACCATCCGCTTGCCGCGGTTTTCGCCGGCGAGCAGGCCGATGAGGGCTTTCGGCGTGTTCTCGATCCCGTCGATCACGTCTTCCTGCACCTTCAGCTTGCCCGAGGCGACCCAGGACTGCAGGTCGGCCAGCGCTGTGGCGCTCTCGTTCATGTAGTCCATCACGATGAAGCCTTGCATGATGAGGCGCTTCACCACGATCAGGCCGGGCACGCCGCGCGGGCCATGGGCCGACGGCACGCCGTCATATTGCGAGATCGCGCCGCAGCAGGCGATGCGGCCGCGGTTGTTCATCAGCGAGAGGCAGGCTTCCAGTATGTCGCCGCCGACATTGTCGAAATAGACGTCGATGCCCTTGGGAGCGGCGGCGCGGAGCGCCTTGAAGGTCGCGCCGTCCTTGTAGTCGACCGCGGCATCGAAGCCGAGTTCGGAAGTCAGCCACTGGCACTTGTCCTTGCCGCCGGCGATGCCGATGACGTTGCATCCCTTGATCTTCGCGATCTGCCCGACGATCGAGCCGACCGAGCCGGCGGCTGCCGACACGACAACCGTCTCGCCTTCCTTCGGTTTGCCGACATGCAGTAGACCGAAATAGGCGGTAAGCCCCGCGATGCCGTAGACGCTGAGCAGATGCGTCATCGGTTCCATCTTCGGCATCTTGGTGAGATGCCTGGCGGGCACCGCAGCATAATCCTGCCAACCGGTGTCGCCGAATACGATATCGCCCGGCGCGAAGCCTGGGGCCTTCGAGGATACGACTTCCGCGATGCCGCCGCCGGCCATCACCGTGTTGGCCTCGACCGCAGCGCGATAGGTGGCGCCGTGCATCCACGCACGGTTGGCGGCATCGAGCGAGATATAGCGTGCCTTCACCAGCACCTCGCCGTCCTTCGGCTCCGGTACTTTCCCGTTGACCATCGTGAAGTGCTCAGGCCCGAGCTTGCCGGTCGGCTTTTCCACGAGCAGGATCTGGCGATTGACGGTGTCGTTCATGGCGTGTCTCCCCTTGGCGTGATCGTTCTTGATGCAGTCGGCTACGCTGGAAGCGACGAGCTGCACAAATTGTGCGCTGCAGAGACGCTAATAGTGGCGCGCGCTTTTCACAACGGGAACATTCTGGCAAGCGTGCAAAACGTCGCAAGCTTGTTGCGTCCCCAAACAAATCTGCCAGACTTGCGATTGCCGGAAATACGGGGGTGCAAGAATGTCCAGCAGGTTTACGCAGTATATCCTGATCGCGATGGCACTTGGCATCGTGATGGGGTCCATCGTTTTCAATTATCTGCCCGACAGCCGGGTGGAAATCGCTGCCGACGTAAACCTGATCGCCATGCTGTTCCTGCGGCTGATCAAGATGATCATCGCGCCTCTGGTGTTCGCAACCCTCGTCGGCGGCATCGCGCATATGGGCTCGGGCTCCAAGCTCGGCCGCGTATTCGCCAAGACGATGGGCTGGTTCGTCAGCGCCTCCTTTGTCTCGCTGCTGCTCGGCCTCGTGATGGTCAACCTGCTGCAGCCCGGCGCCAATTTTCCCGGCACGCTGCCCGACAAGACGCAGTCGACCGGGCTGCCGGTATCGGCGTTCTCGATCGAGAAGTTCCTGACGCATCTGATCCCGACCTCGATCGCGGACGCGATGGCGCAGAACGAAATCCTGCAGATCGTGGTATTTGCCGTGTTCTTCGCCGTGGCGCTGGGCGCGATGCCGGAGCGCGCCAAGCCAATCATGGGACTGATCGACGATCTCGCGCACATCATGCTGAAAGTGACCGGCTATGTGATGCTGTTCGCGCCGATCGCGGTATGGGCGGCGATCATGGCGACGGTGTCGAAGAACGGCCTCGGCGTGTTGTGGAAGCTGATCGTGTTCATGGGCGGCTTCTATCTGTCGCTCCTGATCCTGTGGGCGATCCTGATCGTGGTCGGGTTCATCGTGATCGGGCCGAGATACAGCCACCTGTTGCGGCTGATTCGTGAGCCGCTGATGATCGCGTTCTCGACGTCTTCCTCGGAGGCCGCCTATCCCAAGACGCTGGAGGGCCTCAATCGCTTCGGCGCCTCGTCGCGGATTTCGTCCTTCGTGCTGCCGCTCGGTTACTCGTTCAATCTCGACGGCACGATGATGTATTGCACCTTCGCCAGTATTTTCATCGCGCAGACCTATCACATCGAAATGTCGCTCGGCACGCAGCTGGCGATGCTGGCGACGCTGATGATCACCTCGAAGGGCGTCGCCGGCGTGCCGCGCGCGTCGCTGGTGGTGATCGCATCCACGCTGAGCCAGTTCGGAATCCCCGAGGCCGGCCTGCTGATGATCATGGGCATCGATACGTTCCTCGACATGGGACGCAGTGCGACCAATGTGATCGGCAATTCGCTGGCAACGGCGGTGGTTGCGAAATGGGAAGGCGAGCTCAAGCCCGAGCACGAGCTCGGACCTGACGACGTCGTGCCCACCGACGCCATTCCGGGCGAACCTCTGCCGGCCCATTGATGGGAGGGATGCATGCATCGGTTCCCAACGGAGTTAGTGAGCCTGCCGGCTAACAAGCCGGCAGGGGTGAGCGGAGTGTTGCTGGCAATGTGTCTGCTAGCGACGCCGGTCTCCGCCCAGACCGCCAGCGAGGGACTCAGCCCGACGCTTGCCAGCATCAAAAAGACGCATGTCGTGCGTCTCGGCTATCGCGAGAGCTCGCCGCCGTTCTCGTTCCTCGACCAGTCCAACCGGCCGATCGGCTACAGTCTCGAGCTCTGCGAGGCGATCGTCGAGCAGATCGGCGTCGAGGTCGACGACGCCAACCTCAGGATCGAATACGTCAAGGTCACCTCGGACGACCGCATCGCCGCGGTGGTGCAGAACAAGATCGACCTCGAATGCGGGTCGACCACGGCCAATGCCGAACGCGCGAAGCAGGTGGCGTTCTCGCCGCTGATGTTCGTGGCCGGCACCAAGCTGATGGTGCCGAAATCATCCACCATTTCGGCGCCGACGGACCTGAAAGGCAAGACCGTGGTGGTGACCAAAGGCACTACCAATGAGCAGGCGATGCACGCGGTCGACAAGAAGTTTTCGCTCGGGTTGAACATCGTGACATCACCCGACCACGAGCAATCCTACCAGATGCTGGTGGACGGCAAGGCTGACGCGTTCGCTACCGACGACATTCTGCTCTATGGCCTCATCGCGCGGCACAAGACGCAGGACAAGTTCAAGGTCACCGGCGAATATCTGTCCTATGATCCCTACGGCATCATGTATCGCAAGGGCGAGCCGCAGATGAAGGAGGTCGTCGAGCGGACGTTCCGCAAGCTCGGCTCCGGCCGCGACCTGGTCCCGCTCTACAATAAATGGTTCGTCGCGCGGCTGCCGACCGGCGAAAAGCTCGGCGTGTCGATCTCGCCGCAACTCGAGGAAGCCTTCAAGGTGCTCGACGAGACGCAGGGCAACAATTAGTTCAGAAGAAATGCAGGTCTTGCGGGCGGCGGCCTTTGGCGGCCGTCGCGTATTCGATCGCAAGGAATAGTCCGCCGGCTACATAAATCCTTCGTTGCTGCGGTTTTGCCAACTCCCGCGACAGCCGCACCGCGACCTCGATTGTCGTGGCGACATGAACATCGGCGCCAGGATTGCTCCGCCGTGCCGCGGCGGCGATGCCTTCAGTGTCAGCGCCCTTGTGGTGTGCTGCCGTGCAGATGATGGTGTCGAAGGAGGGCGCCAGCGCACCGACGATTTCGTCCGCCTTCTTGTCGCGTGAGACGCCGGTGACAAGAACCCAGCCGTCGCGGCCATGGATCGACCGGAGACTTGCGAGTGACTGCCGGATGCCGTCGGGCGTGTGACCGACGTCGATCACCGTGAGCGGGTCCTGCTGAATGATCTCGAGCCGGCCGGGCCAGCGCGCATCGTACAGGCCGGCGCGTATCGCGGCCTCGATCCGGTCGGGCGCCTTGCGGGGCCGCTCGCGCTGCAGCCACAGCAGAAAAAGCGTGACGGCGCTGGCCGCGTTGTTGAACTGGAACGCGCCGGGCAAGTTCACTTCGAGCCGACGAAAATCATGATATCCGAACTGGAAATCGAAATGCGGGCCTGACGTCCCCGCAGCCTCGTTGTCGATATGAATTTCGTCGCGCACGAACAGCGAGGTGCGGCCGGCCCCGTGATTATACTCGAAAAGGTGCGGCCGCAGATCCCGGCAATTCTCACCATAGACGATCGTGCCGCCGGCGGCGCAGGCGTCGCTCTTGTCCGATACGATCAGTTCAAGGGAATTGCCGAGCAGTTCGACATGTTCGTAATCGACCGAAGTCACGCAGGTCTCGCGCGCTCCGACCAGTCGCGATACGTCGTAGCGCCCGCCGATGCCGGCCTCGAACACCGCAAAATCGCATTCGCTGTCCTGGAAGTGCAGGCAGGCAAGCGCAAACAGCGCTTCGAACGCGCCGAACTTTTCGCGCGTCTTCTTCGAGATGGTTGCGATGACAGCTTCGACCCGCGATTTCAGGAGAGCGAACGCATCATCACCGATCTCGACGCCGTCGATCTGAATTCGCTCATTGAACCGAAATAGATGCGGGGAGGTGAAGAGGCCGGTCCGTAGACCATAGGCGCGGCCGATGCCCGCGCACATCGCCGCCGTACTGCCCTTGCCGTTCGAGCCGGTCACCACCACCGAGCAGCGCTGCAGCCGTGTGCGATCGATTGCGAGCGCTTCCAGCAGCGCCGCCAGGCGCGCGAGGCAGATGCCGTCGCCGTATTTGGGCAGGTCGAACAC
>Ga0075370_10000832_pt1 | contig 12459 bp, 12 predicted proteins | sample EndMethybrTD3035_FD_71398 | JGI IMG/M metagenome (GOLD analysis project Ga0075370, IMG submission 71398) | Populus endosphere microbial communities from Tennessee, USA - Endosphere MetaG P. TD hybrid TD303-5 | ecosystem: Host-associated > Plants > Roots > Endosphere | place: USA: Tennessee... | reverse complement strand
CCTCCGGCGGAATATCATGCATTAAAATTAAAATTAAATGAAGAATTCCACGAAAAAGCTTCTTTAAAGCCTTTGAAAATCGAAGATCGGCCTCCAGCGACGTATCATGCGTTAAAATTAAAACTGAATGAAGAGTTCAATGAAAAAGCGAAGATCAAAGGGTTAGTTTCTTATATTTACTATCCGACTTGCGAAGTGAAAACTTTGGGCCATGCAAAACTCGAGATCGAAGGGACTGCAAAAGGGTGGATTTGGGGACGTACTGAAGTGGAAGCGTCTTTGCCTCAGCTGATCCAATCGGCTGAAAAAAACCTTCCCTTTTTTCGTTTTCTGTTCGATGTAACTCCAAACACATTGAAAAAATTGAAAGAAGATCAATCGAATGAGACTTACATTTCTTGTTCGCGAGGAGCTTTAAAAAGGCTTTCTAAAAATGGGGGATATTCAGTCCCATTTTTAATGACTTTAACTCCTCTTTTCTCGTCGCTTTATTTACACGCGGCCAAATATTTAGGCTCGAAACAGATCCGTAAAATCGAATATTATGGAGATCCAAATCTCTATAAATATGTGAGCGGTCCAATAGGCGAACTCTATTCACTAGGATATCTCAGCTATTTTGTAGCTTCCAACATTTTGGATTTCTCCCAACATATATGGCCTTTAATGGCCGAGTCTTAGAAATGGTTTCTTAATCTTTCAATTCTTTCCTCTAAGGGAGGATGGCTTGCAAAAAGCCGGAAAAGCCCTTTTTTAGAAGGGTGGGAAATTTTAAATGCAGCCATAGCTTCTTTCTGAGAAGGAGTTTCGTGGGGATCGCGGACCTGTTGAAGGTTCTGCAAAGCTTGCAAGGCAGCAATCATCGAGTCTCTTCCAGCTAATCTCGCGCCTCCTGCGTCCGCTCTGAATTCCCGATGGCGGGAATAAGCAGCGACAACGAGAGATCCTAAAATCATGAATACAACTTCGAAAAGGTAAACAAAGAGCATGTAGCTCATGTAGCTTCCTCCCGAGTTTCCTTGCCGGTTTTTCCCCATTCCAGATACGACATAGGCAAGAACCCGCGCTAAGAACATCACGAAAGCGTTGACGACCCCTTGCAAAAGAGTCATCGTCACCATATCTCCATTTGCAACGTGAGAAATTTCATGACCCAGAACGGCTTCGATTTCTTTTTCTTTCATGCGATTCAAAAGCCCTGTTGAAACGGCAACTAAGGCTCGGCTTCGAGTGGGCCCAGTAGCGAACGCATTGACTTCATTGGAATGATAAATCCCTACTTCAGGCATTGCAGGCAGCCCCGCGCTTTTCGCAAGATGGTGAACCGTATCGACTAGGGCGCGCAGCCGAGGGTCGCGGGTGTGGGGATCGATGGTTTCCACTCCCATCATCCACTTGGCCATTTTGCGAGATAAGGCCAAAGAAATAAAAGCGCCCCCCATGCCCCAAATCAAACAGAAAATCAAAAGCTCCGTGTAATTGATGCCATAAGCATTCAAATAGGGACGGATATTGAAAATGTTGAGAATCGTCGTGATCATTAAAATCACGAGAAAGTTGAGTGCTATGAATAGGAAGATTCTTTTGGCCATGCCCATAATATTTTCTCTATTAGAATTTGTCTTTATTTTACCTGTTGGCCGTTTAAAAAAAGAGGAAATTTTCTTAAGTCGTTTCGGAATGCCTTGCACGAAAATTTTTTTTCTGTCATGTATTCGGGGAAATGTAGAAAAACCCTTCCAGAAGTATCTGACAAAGGGATTTTTGAAAAAAATTCTCCACATTTCTCAGGAAAAGATGAGCAAAAGCCCCATTCAAGCTGAATCAGAACCGAATGAGATCCAATGGGACAAAATAAAAAAAGCCGTCGGCGATAAATGCGCCTGTTTTGTTTTGATCACATGTACGCAGCCCAGCGAAGATGGAAAAATGGAAGTCGCTATGAATTACGAAGGCGATGAAACCTTAGCTTCGTTTTTAGTCGACAATGCCAGTCAAGTATTCGATGAACGGATGCAACAGCGCGAATCCAAATAGTAGAAAAGAGAACGAATATGCAGACTGTGTCTGCATATCAAGTCTTTCTCTTTCTTATTGGCGGCTCTGGTAACACTTGATTCCTATTTTTGCTCAAATTATGATCGGGACAATTCACGAGCCAGGAGCCAGATGGCCTCTTCTTTAGAACAATTCAAAAAGTGGATGGAAAAGCACCGCGCTGAAATCCGCGAAGATTATTTTCACTTCTTGCGGTTTCCCTCGATCAGCACCGATCCGGCTTATAAGAAAGACATCCTTCATTGCGCCGAATGGCTGCGCGGATACATTGCCAGTAAAACGGGCCTGAAAGCGGAAAAGATCGAAACGGAAGGCTACCCCCTTGTCTATGCTGAAGATTTAAGCGCGGGCCCAGATGCGCCGACTCTTTTGATTTATGGGCATTACGATGTACAGCCTGTCGATCCTTTGGAACTATGGTCCAGCGATCCTTTTACTCCGACCGAACGAAACGGTCTTATTTATGCAAGAGGAGCGGTCGATGACAAAGGGCAGATTTTTTATGCGGTCGCCGCCTTGAGATGCTGGAAAGAATTAGGCCGAAAATTACCCCTTAATCTCAAATTTTGTATCGAAGGAGAAGAAGAGTCGTCCAGCGTGGGGTTCGCTAAATCTCTTCCCAAACTAAGAGAGAAACTCCGCTCCGACTATTTATTGATTGTCGATTTCGGACAAGTGGACAAGAATACGCCCGCTTTATCATTGGGATGCAGGGGGATGCTTGCCATGGAAGTAACAATCACTGGATCGAACAGCGACCTTCATTCGGGGTTGCATGGCGGTCTGGCCTACAACCCGAATCGAGCTTTGGCAGAGGTGCTCGCCAAACTTTGGGATCAAAAAGGACGAGTCCAGGTGAAAGGATTTTACGACGATGTACAGGAAACAACTCCAGAAGATTTAAAAAAATTCGCCTTTCGTTTCGATCCGAAAGAATATGGAAAAGAATTTGGGATCCATGCGCGAGGCGGAGAACAAGACCGAACGCCTTTAGAGGCAAATTGCCTGAGGCCTACCCTTGAAATTAATGGAATGTTCGGCGGTTACACAGGAGCCGGAGTCAAGACGGTGATTCCCGCCCATGCAAAAGCAAAGATCACTTGCCGGCTTGTACCCAATCAAGATCCGCACAAGATCGGACAGCAAGTGGCCGATTTTTTTAAGAAAAATGTAGTGCCAGGGATGAAAATCGAAATTGAAGTTCACGATGGAGAGCCTGCTTTTCGTGGCAGTCCCCATTCGCAGCTGGCAAAAGCGGTATCTTTAGCTGCAACCGAAGTCTGTAATAAGCAATGCGAAAATATTTTATCCGGGGGTTCAATCCCTATCATTGCGAAAATTATTGAAGCGACAGGCTCAGAAGTGGTAGGTATGGGATATGGACTTCCAGAAGACAACATCCATGCTCCGAATGAGTCTTTTGATATGGGCCGTTTTGAAAAAGGTTTTCTGACCGTAGCGCGAACTCTGGAACTGTTATGAAAGAGACGAATTTTTTTGGGTTGATTCCTCTGCAGCTATGGGGTCCTGCGTTTCTTCTTTGCACCATTGCATTCGCCTCGCAAGGATCTATCCCTTATGACCTGTTAGCTCTTGCTCTGGCTGGATTCTATTTTTGCTCCCGATGGAAATCAAAAGGGTTTGTTTATTCTTTGGTCTTATTGAGCTTGGGTTCAATTGTAAAACACTGTTGGATCCAATCGGGACATTTGCAGCAACTGGGGTGGGAAGGTTCTTTGGCTGTCTCTTTCTTTATTGCGGCCCTGGTTTCTGAAGAGTCTGAAGCGTCAACCGAATCCCTCGTTTTACAAATTGCCACTGGAAAAACTTCCTTAGAAAATTTAGAGGATGAACTCGAAAAAGAAAGAGAAGCCTCAATAGCCATCCAAATCGCTGCCCAGGAAAAAATGGGTTTGCTTCAAAAAGAATTAGAGGAGGCCTCCTCTGAGCATTCTTCTATTTTGATCTTAAATGAAGTTCTCCGTAAAACAGCGGCCAGACAAACCCAAGAGACTGAAAAAATCTCCGACGCATCCCTTGGACAGATGCACCGGATTGCTATCTTACAGACCGAATTAAACGATTGTCAAAAAGAGCTTTCCAGGCTGAAAGCCGCAGATTTGCTCGCGATCGAAAACCAAAAGCTAATCAAAGAGCTAAATGCGGCCCGTTATGAAAAAGAACAGACCCATTTGATCAATGAAACCCTTGCTCGTTTGCACGCACGGGAAAATTTAAAGGTCAAAGAATCAACGCAGAAGATTGAGGCGATCCTGGCTGAAAAAATGGAGATGCAGCAGCGTCTTCAGGAAGAATTGGCTGCTTCAAGGACTGAAGTAAAAATCTATACGGGTAGCCACGAACAAGCCGTTCGGGAATTAGACCGGACCCGAACCTCTTTGAAAGAGTTGAGCGAAGTCTATACCCAGAAGAATTTTTTGCAGGAAAGGCTCCAATCGGCTGAAAATGAGATTGCCGTTCTTCGTCAAAAAGTGGAACAGCCTCAAAAAGATTTGAATACCTTGCAACAGGTTGAATCGCTGCTAAAAGAACGATCCGAACTCGTACAGCAGTTGGCCTATGCTCAAGAAAAAAACCATTCTATTTCTCAAATCGAACCGCTCTATAAACAACTGAAGAAACAATTCGAAGAAAAAACTGAGGTTCTTCATCAAGTCCGCTCAGAACTTTTCAAAACCGATACAGAGCTGCAAAAATTGCAGATGGAAAGGCAGCAAGCCGCCCTTCAGTTCAATCCCGTCCCCACAGAATTAGCCGAAGAAATAGAAGCACTGGACGCCCGACTCCAAGATTTGGAAGAGGAAAATCAGGAGCTTCAAGAATTAATTACCCTTCTAAGCCCTTCTGATGTCTCGCTTCCCAAGCGAAAAAAAAAAGTGAAGACGAATCCGGCAACTAATCAAGAATTTCTTTTCTAAAAAAATAATTTAATTAAATATAATTTATTTTTCTGTTCTATTTAATTCATTTTAGTTTTATAAATTATATTTAATGAAAATGAAATTTAATTTTCATTATTATTTTTTTTATATTATTATGGATATACAGATTAGAACTGTAAAGTACTCTGAGATTTCGAAACCTACGGTAATTTCTCCGTCGAACATCGTTTCAATGAATAAGCGGGAACGGTCGATCCAAAGAATCGATCAGTTTTTGAAAAACGCTTGGGAAAACGGGGTAAAAAGAAGTGATTTATTTAAAGTAGCACTTCTTGTTGCCAAAGTCGCCTGCGTTTCCATTTTAATTATTGCTGCGGTTCTTTTTACGGCCTTATCTGGACGTCAACTTTCAAAACATTTCGGTTTACGGAGTCCTTTGCTGGGTCCCTTGTTGGGGCTGGCATGCATAACTAACAGGAGAATAAAATGAGCAACCAAATTAAGGTTTGCGAGCCTACTGAAATTTCGAAAGGGTCATCGGTTCCTATTTCAAATCGAGTAGAGATGAATGGAAAGAAGCGGGAAATCGAGCGGATCCGCGTTGATGATCCCTCAAGGCTCGATGCTGTAATTCTTGAGTATTCCGATCAGACCGATAATCACACTATGCTAAGCATCGCTGTATTAGTCGCTTTTGCTGCTGTAGTCATCAGTTCAATTGTTGCTGGAGTTTTGATTTCTCCTGCGATGGTTCCCTTGATTCTGTTTCCTGGCTACTTGGCGATCACAGTGCCTACTGAATATTTCTTAAGTCGAGAGAGAACCTATCGGGAGAAAAAAGTGAAGGATCTTGAGGCTTGCCAAGAGGCGATGCGCACTGATTTATTCCGCACTTTCGCTCATGTCACTTTAGAAAGAAAAGAACTTTCCGTAGATGAGTTATTGCAAGTCCATGTACTTTTTAAGGATGCCCAAGCCATTCAAGAGGCGGCTCGTAAATTTGAAGAGAACATGTCTCAACTCGTCAAGAACTCAAATCTTGAAGCTTAGAGAGTGTCTTCAAATCAGCTGAAAGGGGGTTGGGTTAGAATTTCGTGCCCCGTTTCAGTGATGAGAATGGTATGTTCCCATTGGGCTGAGGGTTTGCCATCGATCGTACGGACAGTCCAATGGTCTTTTGGGTCGATAACTCCTTCACGAAGCCCGGCATTGATCATCGGTTCGATCGTGAAGATCATTCCAGGGGCTAAAGGAATCTCAATGTCATTATAATGATGGGGGATTTCCGGGGGTTCGTGAAAAGAAATTCCGGTCCCGTGACCTACATATTGATTGACTACTGAGCAGCCCTGACTGCGGGCATAATCTTCGATTACTTTGCCGATTTCTTTAACAAGCCTGTCTGGCTTGCAAACGGAGATGGCCCGCTTCAAGCATTCTTTCGATACTTCCATGACCTGTTTTTTTTCTTCGGAAATTCGTCCGATGGCCACCATTCTGCTGGAGTCGCCAAAATATCCTTCTACGATGCAGGAGACGTCGATATTCAAAAAATCTCCCTCTTCGAGAGGTCTCTTGTCAGGAATTCCGTGACAGATCACTTCATTGAGCGAGGTGCAGATCGTTTTTGGAAATGGGGGCTGCCCATATCCTAACGGTGCAGGAATGGCTCCCGCTTCCTTGTGCAATTTTCGGGAAAGTTCATCGAGTTCTAGAGTAGTTACGCCGGCTTTGGCGTGGTGGCAAAGGGCATCCAAAATTTGCGCAGTGACCAGGCACGCTGTACGAATTTTATCAATCTGCTCAGGGTTTTTAAGGATGATTCCGTAATCGTCGAGATAAAGTTTTGCCAGAGAAGAGGCTGAGGGAAGACGGGGATAATGACATTTTTTCCACTTTTGTCCGCTTCCGCACCAACAGGGATCATTTCGGGTAATTAACATGGAACGATTTTACCTTCCTTCGAAATATTATAAAAGACTTGGTGGAGAAAAAGCCCTTGAGCGGGCGCCGTGATTCCTGCCTTTTTTCGATCCCGGGAAGCTAAAAGGGAAGGAATGCAATCGAGCGGAAGTTTACCGCATCCAATATAGACCAAAGTCCCCACAATATTGCGCGCCATTTTATAGAGAAAGCGGTCGCCGTTAAGACTGATTTGCATCATCCCATTGTCCAAAGAGCCGATTCTTATTTTTTCGAGGGTGCAATAAGGGTTTTTTTCCGACTCATTTGCCAAAGAGGTAAAATCGTGTTTGCCTAGAAGATCTTGGCTCGCTTTTTCCATAGCGATAAGGTCTAGGGGATGAGGGACATGCCAAGAATAATGGCGATGGATGGGATCTTGCACCAGGCCCATGGATAACCGGTAATGATATTCTTTTCCCTCGGCTTGCAAAGTGGGGTGAAAATGGGGGGAAACGGACTCAAGAGCGACGATTCGAATGTCCGGAGGCAAGACAGCATTTAAGCCTCGCTGCAAGCGCTGCGGCTCGAATTCTTTCTTTAAATAAAAATGGACGGTTTGGCCTTCTGCGTGAACCCCCCGGTCGGTCCGGCTGGCGGCTTCGGGCTGAGTCAGTTCGCTTGTAATACGGAGAATCGCTTTTTCAAGCTCTTCTTGAATGCTGGGTCCAGTTTTCGTTTTTTGCCAGCCAAAATAGCGGGTGCCGTCGTAAGAAAGAATCGCTTTGAAAGACAAATTAAAGACCTTCCCGATGGACAAAAGTGCTAAGGCCGCTTAAAAACATTTGGACGGCGATTAAGATTAGAATCAGTCCCATCAACCGTTCCATGGCGACAATTCCCCTCCATCCAAGGATTTTTTTAAGAAAGGAAGCACCTAATAATATAATCAAGGAAGCAGCCCATGCCAAGATAATTGCGGATAGCATAACAAAACTGCTGTTTTCTTGTTTAGAGTAAATCATTACAGCGGCCAATACTGCAGGGCCTGCAACTAAAGGAACGGCCAAGGGAACGATAAAGGGTTCCATATCGTGAGGAAGGCTTTCATTAGAGTCATGAGGAGGGGGAAAGATCATTTTCAAACAAAGAATAAAGAGGATAATTCCGCCGGCGATCTGCACTGTGTCATTCTGGATATGAAGGAATTTCATCAGTCCTTCGCCAAGGAAATTGAAAAGGACAATGATGGCCAAGGCGATCGTCATTTCCCGAAGAATCACAATTCTTTGTCTTTTGGCCGGCACATTTTTTAAAAAACTGATATAGAGAGGAATATTCCCAATCGAATCCATCAGCAAGAAGAGAGAGAAAGCGATATAAAAAATATTCATTGCCAGCCTGACTTTCCCTCAAAATAGCGAAAGAAGAAGGAAGAAGAAAGAACTTTTTATCTTTTTGAAAGTTGTCTTCAGATGGTGTTGAACATCGGATTGGGGGGCTTTTGGGGTCTTTTTACTCTCGTTCGTTCTAGTTACTGCTCGTTGCTCCTGACCTGAAGCCAGGAAGCTATCCCTCTCAGTTTCAGAAAAGTCATAATAATCAAATACTTACAATTTTATAAAACTAAAGGATAATTTTTATTTATTTAAAATTATTATAATTAATGTTATAATTACTAAATATTTTAAATTTAAAAAGGAAATTTATGTCTATTCAATCAATCCAGCCCATCCCATTAATTGTAGAGCCAAATAATAGAGAATTAAATTCTTCCAAGAATACAGTTCCAAAAGCTTCTATTCTCACAAAGATTTCTCTCCAATCCGAATCCCAAGGCAGTACGGTGGAGGACATCAAATTCTGTCGGATGATGTGGGCGGTTAGAAACCAATCAACAGACTTGGAAAAAGCCTGGACGACCCTTTCCGAAATTTTCAGCGAACTTTCTTCAGAGAGAGCAGATTTTTTTGCTGAGTGGGCTTTTCATTTCGCAGACTTTAACCTCCAATTAAAACTTGAACCTCGTATCGCTCGGATCCTCCAAGAAAGAGGAGAGCTGTCGCCAACTTATCAGGCTAAGGTCAGAGAAGATTCTTCTGATAAAGATAGTGAAAGTTCCACCGAAGATGATGTTTCTTTATCTAGCCCTCGTTCCGAATCAACTACGGGCAGCGAAACAAATTCACGTCCGCAGTCTCGTCTCGACACATTGGATTCAACCGACGAAGATAAATAAAAGGAAAACAGATCTTTAGGTTATAGGGTGTCTTATTTCGGTGTAAGTTTGCCGCCCGTCTCTACTTGGTTCCAAAGACGGTTCATAAAGGATTTTTGGTCTGGATTGAGATTGTGGAGAATCAGGAAACAGTCGCTGTTCTTATAGAACGCAGCCTTGGTCCAGTTGGCCGATCCGGTGAGCAAAGTTTGCTCATCAATATAAATGAATTTGTGGTGAAGCAATTGCGTTCCCTGGCTTAGCAAAATTCGGACCCCAGACTTTTTCAGCCGGTCGATGGCGCTGGCAGAGGCTCCTAGGCCAGAATGCATATCGACTACAACGGTCACATCGATCCCCCTCTGGTGGGCATGGATCACCTCATCGATGAGGCCTGGATGGGTGAATGTAAACAGGGCGATTCGGATCGAACGGGTTGCGCTGCGGATTTTTTTTCTCAGGTCCTGCAGGGCGTGGCCCCGGGCATCGGGGAGGAGCCAAATTTCTACTTCCTGTCCTCCCACAATCGTGCGCAGATATCCAGAAGCGTAGGGTTCATGTTCTTTTAAAAATTGGGCGATTTTACGGCTAATGAGTCCAACGACCAGATTGTCATGCATCCTGAGCGATGCGGAAGTCATATTGGCCGATCCAATAAAAACGGTCTCATCGTCGAGAATCAAAATTTTTTGATGCATAAGGCCGGAACTTTTCACCGGATAGATATCTCCCCCTTCTAGAATTTTTTCGATTTTGGGGGATCCTGTTGAGTCGTAATAGACAGTGGTGGGGATATCGCGGCGGATTTTTTGGATTAGAGCCGATAAAATTGCCCTGTCGCTCAGGCCGAACATCACTAAATGGATCGATTCGTGGGCGTTTCGGATGGCGTTGAGAAGAGTTGCCCGTAAGTCCTGCTGGCATTGGTTGGAATAGAGGCGGATCGGTTCTGTATGCTTGGGAAGGTTGGGGGCTAAGGATTGGTAGACGAACCAAACACAAAAAATGAGAACGGCAAGTAAAGCGGTGGGCACGCTCCAAGGAAAAGATTTTTTCTTAGGAGAAGGCGTAGGGGACGGGGGCTTAGGGGGTGGTTTTTTTAGTTTTTTAAAAAACATAAAAGAGCATGCTTCTCACAAAACATGCCCTTATAAACTAAATTTAAAAAGAAATTAAACTTTTTTTCCGGCTTTACGCATTTTGCGTACAACAGCGCCGATGCCGTTTTTGTCGATAGTTCTCAATGCGGCAACAGACAGGCGGAGGGTGACAAAGCGGTTTTCTTCAGGAATCCAAAGTCTTTTAGACTTCAAATTGGGGAGGAATCTACGGTTGGTGATACCGGTGACTTTCAAGCCAATCCCTTTTTTCTTCTTTGCGATACCGCGCAGGGCGTATGTGCGGCCAAAGCTTGATCTTCTTCCAGTGAATGCGCAAGTTCTAGACATAAAATTTCTCGAGTTTAAAATGAGGCCCCATCATACCAACCCTGCCATATTTCATCAATCAAACTAAATTTTAGAAAGACAAAAGCCCCTCGCAAACTAGTGTCCTTAACCAAAATTTTTGTTAAGGACCACTAGGGCTTCTCTAGGTTGAAAAAAATTACTTTTTTTGAAGTTCATACGCAATTTTGAAATGGGAGTTTTCTTGGCGAAGTGTTAGGTAAATTTTTGAATTTTTGGGGATTTTCCCTTCTAGGATCGCGGTGGCAAATAAATTGACTACTTCGTTTTGAATTAAACGTTTCAGAGGGCGGGCCCCGAAATAAGGATCGTACCCTGCTTCTGCCAGATGCGCTACTACTTTGGGATCCCACTTGAAAAAGATCCCTTTTTCTTCTAATCGGGCGGCTACACGCTTGAGTTGAAGATCGACAATCTTTTCCATATTTTCTAATGTAAGGGGAAGAAAAGGAAGGATTTCATCAAGTCGGTTCAAAAATTCGGGTCTAAAGGTCGACTTAAGGACCGGTTCTACTACAGCCAAAAGCTCTTCTTTGTTCCAAGAAGCTCCTTTTTTCTGCTCCATTTTTTTCAGCAGAAGATCGGAACCGAGATTGGAAGTCATAATGAAAAGGGCGTTTTTACAATTGACTTTGCGTCCTTTGCCATCGGTGATTCGACCCTCATCGAAAATCTGCAGCAGGATGTTGAAGACGTCATGATGCGCTTTTTCCAGCTCGTCCAGCAAAACTACTGAGTAAGGTTTTCTACGGAGGGCCTCTGTAAGCTGGCCTCCTTCTTCATATCCTACATATCCAGGAGGGGAGCCAATCAATCGGGAAACGCTATGCTTTTCCATATATTCAGACATGTCCAAGCGGATGATTGCATCCTCTTTGTCGAATAATTGTTCTGCAAGCGCTTTGACCAGCTCTGTTTTCCCCACTCCGGTGGGACCGATGAAAAGGAACACTCCTACCGGTCTTTGGGGATCGTTAAGTCCAGCCCTCGATCTTCGGACCGCTTCGCTGACAGCTTTGACTGCAAGCGGCTGGCCAACGACCCTTTTTTCCAAATGGTGTTCCAGCTCCAAAATTTTTTGCGTCTCTTTTTCGAGCATTTTTTCTACAGGAATGCCTGTCCATTTCGCAACAATTTGGGCGATCAGGTTTTCATCGACTTCTTCCTGTAGAAGCCTTCCTTTCAAGTGATAGAGGCTTTGCTGGGCGTCTTCAATTTTTTTGAGCATGTCTGGAATTTGGCTATAGCGGATTTCGGCCACTTTATTATAGTCGAAATTCCTCTCAGCTTCTTCTTCTTGAAATCGCAATTTTTCCAAAGTATCTTTTTTTTCTTTCAAAGTTTGGATGAGCGCTTTTTCCTGGTTCCATTTTCCGCGGAGCTGGGCTAATTCTTCCTTGAGTTTAGCGATTTTTTTCTCTGCGTCTTCAATTTCCTGCTTGGAACTCGAAGTATCCTCGCGCTTCAAGGCCTCTTGCTTGACAATCAGCGCCCCTAATTCTCGTTCCTTAATATCGATGGGAAGAGGAAGGCTGCCGATTTGCATGCGGATCAAGCTTGCGGCTTCATCCATCAAGTCGATGGCTTTATCGGGAAGGCGGCGGTCGGTAATATAGCGGGAAGAAAGATGGACAGCTGCATGAAGCGCCCCTTCAGTGATTCGGACGCCGTGAAAAATCTCATATCGTTCTTTGAGTCCACGCAAAATCGAGACTGCATCATCGAGGCTCGGTTCAGGAATTTGCACAGGTTGGAACCGGCGTTCTAAAGCGGGATCTTTTTCAATGTATTTTTGATATTCATTTAAAGTGGTGGCGCCAATGCAGTGAAGCAACCCTCGGGCCAAGGCAGGCTTTAAAAGGTTGGCAGCATCCATAGATCCTTCGCTAGCCCCTGCTCCTACAAGAGTATG
>Ga0075370_10000831_pt1 | contig 12465 bp, 12 predicted proteins | sample EndMethybrTD3035_FD_71398 | JGI IMG/M metagenome (GOLD analysis project Ga0075370, IMG submission 71398) | Populus endosphere microbial communities from Tennessee, USA - Endosphere MetaG P. TD hybrid TD303-5 | ecosystem: Host-associated > Plants > Roots > Endosphere | place: USA: Tennessee... | reverse complement strand
GTCCTACGCGGCTGTTGGCTCTGCGCCATCGCGAAGCACACGCCGTAATGGCCACCGGTGCAGGTGATCCCGTTCATCGTCGGGGCGGGACCACCGGACCGGTTCGTCGGGACGCCATTGGCGTCGGTCGCCGGGTACCCCGGGGTTTCGGCGAACGCGGCCGGCGCGACGGCGATCAGGGCGGCGCATACGCCTCCCACGATCACGGCTGATGACCACATACCTGCAGGCTACGCCGACCGTCTCCGGCCGAAGCGCCGATTGAGCGCCAAATGAGGTAGTCGATTACCCCAGCCGACACCTTCGCACGGGCCGAGGATCCGCCTAGCGAAAGGAACCGATATGAAACGATTTTCGCGGTTCGCGACCACGGCACTCGCAACGACCACGCTCGCCCTCGGAATCGGGGCCGGAGCGGCAGCCGGCCAGGGAACCTACACATGGTGTCCCGGCCAACCATTGCCGATGCACGGTTTGGGGTGGGATATGAACGTGTGCCACACCTTCGTCACCGTCCCGATGGGCAAGGGGAACGTACCGATGTTCGACGTCAACGGGAACGCGATGCAGAGTTACCTCTGGATGGATTCCCCACCGCCGCCCATGGGTCCGCCTCCCCCGCCTGCTCCACGACCGGCGCACTGCCCGCCGTGGAACGTCATCATCGGACCGTCTGAGTGCGGAGGCCTTTAGCAAACCGGTCTTGCACGTCGGCCCAGTTGACGACGTTCCAAAACGCTTTGACGTAATCGGCTTTCACGTTTTTGTACTGCAGGTAGTACGCGTGCTCCCACATGTCGACCTGCAGCAGCGGGACGATTCCCAGCGGGACGTTGGCTTGCTGGTCATAGAGCTGGAAGGTCAGCAGACGCTGCCCGAGTGTGTCGTAGCCGAGCACGGCCCAGCCTGAACCCTGCAGGCCGTTGGCCGCGGCGGTGAACTGTGCTCGGAATTTGTCGAACGATCCGAACTGGTCGTCGATCGCGGCGCCGAGGTCACCGGTCGGTTTGTCACCGCCGTTGGGAGACAGATTCTTCCACCAGATCGTGTGGTTGACGTGACCGCCGAGGTGGAACGCCAGGTTCTTCTCGTTGAGGAAGATCGCGCCGTGGTCTTCGTTGGCACGCGCCTCGTCGAGCTGGGCGATCGCGTCGTTGAGGCCCTTCACGTAGGTGGCGTGATGCTTGCTGTGGTGAATCTCGTTGATCTGACCGGAGATATGCGGCTCCAGCGCGCCGTAGTCGTAATCCAGATCAGGGAGGGTGTACTCGGCCATGACCCGACACTACGACCGGATTCCCTTATCTGTCCAACTGAACAGATGATGTGATAAATTGAGCACGCGGACCGGCCCATGAGCGACGTCGATGCAGCACATCACGTTCCGACTTGCCAAGCGGCAGGGTAAGGCCGGTCCGCGTATAGCTCTGCGCTGCAATCAAATTGGCTCAGGCCAGCGGTGCCAGACCCGACCTGACAAGGTTCACACAGGTGGCCGTGATCTCGTTCAGGTCACCGGTACACCCACTGCGACCCCAGTTCTCCACCGCGGTCACCAGCGCCGCTGCCAACGTCGCGCCTGCGACCTCGGCGAGCAGCTCGATGTCCGGCGTGCCGGCGTAACGCTGCGCGACGAATGTCGTGATCACCCCGGCGAAGGACGCCTGAACCACCCGCAGGTGGGCCGCGATCCGGTCCGCGGTGATCAGTTCCGTGCGGGCGCTCGCCGCCTGCCGCACCACCTCGATGTCGTGCGGGAAGCTCATGACCGCAGCCAGCACCGCGTCAAACACCGACTCCGAATCGGGCCGCCGCATCAAGGCGTCGGCCAGCCATTCGACCTGCGTCTCGTAGTCCTGGAACAGCACGGCTTCCTTCGTGGGGAAGTGCCGGAAGAAGGTGCGCTCCGTGACACCGGCCTCGCGAGCGAGCTCGGTCACCGTGACATTCGAAAAGCCCCTGCCGGCGAAGCTCGCCAGCGCAGCCTGCCGCAGCGCCTCGCGCGTCGTCCGTCGCCGCAGCTCATGCAGGTTCGGTGAGGCAGTCATAGCGCGGCGATCGTAACCCACCCATGACGATTTATGTCAGTACTGTCGCAATTGTGTCAGTACTGACGTAATCTTCCCGCCATGGGCGACTACGACGCAATTGTCATCGGTGCCGGCCACAACGGGCTGACCGCCGCCGCACTCCTGCAACAGGCGGGCATGCGGACGGTCTGCTTGGAGGCCAACACCTATAGCGGCGGGATGGCCGCGACCGTCGAGCTCATCGACGGGTTCCGCTACGAGATCGCCGGCTCGGTGCAGTTCCCGATGCCGCCGCAGATTGCCAAGGAGCTCGGCCTGGACACCCTGCCCACGGTCGACTCCGAGGTGATGTCGGTCAATCTGGGTGACGACGGCGACGAGGCGATGATCTTCTACCGCGACCCCATGCAGTTCATGACCCACCTGACCGAGAAGCACGGCGTCGACGCCGTCACCGGGATGGCCGGACTGATCGGGTGGAGTCAGGGCCCTTCAAAGGCGCTCGGACGCTTCGATGTTCGTACACCGCCGAAGACCATCGACGAGATGTACGCCTGCGCGGCCAACGAAGCTGAACGCCAGGCCATCCACGAAGTCCTGTTCGGCACCGCGATGGACGCCATCGATCGGTTCCTGCCCGACCGGCAGAAGCACGCCGTGATGCGGGGCATGCTCGCGTTCCTCGCGATCAACTCCACCTATCGCGGGCCCTACACACCCGGCAGCGCAACCTGTTTGGCGTTCGCGCTCGCCGTACCTGATGACGCCACCGCGATGATGACGAAGCTCGAGGGCGGGATCGGCGCGCTCTGCGACCACCTGCTCGAGCTGTTCGTGTCCAACGGCGGCGAAGTCAGGTACCGGGCCAGGGTCGACAGGATCCTCGTCGACGCTGACCGCGTCACCGGCGTGCGCCTGCGGGACGGCTCCGAGATCAATGCGCCCGTGGTGATTTCGAACCTGTCACCCGACCACACGCTCGTCGATCTGGTCGGCGCCGAGCATCTGCCCGCCGACCTCGTCACCCGGCTGTCCGGACGCGACCACCGGGCATCGTTCGTACAAATCCACTTCGCGCTCGACGGCCTGCCCGAGTTCGCCCCGCCCTACGAGTTCCTCAACGAGCCCGGAATGCAGGGGTCCATCGGGATCTTCAACTCCCCCGAGGAACAACAACGCCAGTGGGACGAGTGCCGGCGAGGCGTCGTCCCCGACAACCCCTCGATGGGTATGCAGATCCCTTCGGTGCATGACGCGGGTATGGCGCCGCCCGGTAAGCACGCTGCCAGTGCCTACGCCTACGCGTTCCCCGTCGAGGCGAGCCGCGACCAGCACGGCCATCTCAAGAACGTGATGGCTGAGAAGGTCATCGACAAGATCACGCGCTACGCCCCGAACTTCCGCGACATCCTGATCCGGCACATCACGTTCGCGCCGTACCACATGCAGACGATGTTCGCCGCGCCCTCGGGCGACTTCTGCCACGGCCTGCTGCATCCGGATCTGATGGGTCCGAATCGTCCGGGGCCCAAAGGGTTTCTCGACATCAAGGTGCCGATCGACGGGCTATACCTAGGCGGAGCGGGATGCCACGGCGGTCCCGGGATCACATTCATCCCGGGATACAACGCCGGGCACCAGGTCCTCGAAGATCACATCTAGACGCGAGCCGCCCAATCCGCCAGCCGGGTATGCCATGTCACATATCGCCCAGCTGCGGTGTCATAGGTACATGAAGACCTTCGAACAGCAGATCGCCACGTCTGTGCTCGTCATCGGGACCGGAGGATCGGGTCTACGAGCGGCAATCGAACTGGCGGAACGTGGAATTGACGTGTTGGCGGTCGGCAAGCGACCCAAGTCCGACCCCCACACCACACTGGCCGCCGGCGGCATCAACGCCGCACTGGCGACGATGGATCCGCAGGACAGTCCCGCACAACATGCCGCGGACACGCTCAAGGAGAGCTACCTGCTGGCCAACCCGCACACCGTCCAGGTCGTGACGGAAGGCGCCGCCGAGGGCATCCGCGACCTCGAACGGTATGGCATGCACTTCGCGCGCGAGGAGGACGGCAGGATCTCCCAACGGTTCTTCGGTGCGCACACGTACCGCCGCACCGCCTTCGCGGGCGACTACACCGGTCTGGAGATCCAGCGCACCCTCGTCAAACGCGCTGAGCAGCTGAACATCCCGATCCTCGACACGGCGTACATCACCAGGCTTCTGGTCCACGACAACGTCATCTTCGGGGCCTACGGCTTCGACATGGCCGACGGCACCCGCTACGTCATCCGCGCGGACGCGGTGATCCTCGCCACCGGCGGCCACACCCGCATCTGGCGGCGCACCTCATCGCGTCGCGACGAAAACACCGGGGACTCCTTCCGTCTCGCCGTCGAGGCGGGCGGCCGGATCCGCGATCCCGAACTCGTCCAGTTCCATCCGTCCGGGCTCATCGAACCGGAGGATTCAGCAGGCACGCTGGTCTCCGAAGCCGCGCGCGGCGAGGGCGGCATCCTGTTCAACAGTCTCGGCGAACGCTTCATGAAGCGGTACGACCCCGAGCGGATGGAACTGTCTACCCGCGATCGCGTCGCCCTCGCCGCGTTCACCGAGATCAAAGAGGGCCGCGGCACGCCCCGCGGCGGTGTCTGGCTGGACGTCTCGCACCTGCCGCGCGAACAGATCATGGAGCGCCTTCCGCGGGTCTATCACACGCTGATGGAGCTGCAGTTGCTCGACATCACGACCACCCCGATCGAGATCGCACCGACCGCGCACTACTCCATGGGCGGGGTGTGGGTGCGGCCCGAAGACCACACCACCGACGTGCAGGGCCTGTACGCCATCGGCGAGGCGTCCAGCGGGCTGCACGGCGCCAACCGGCTCGGCGGCAACTCGCTCATCGAACTGCTGGTCTACGGCCGCATCGTCGGCGCCGACGCCGCTGCCTACTCAACGGTTCTCGGTGCCCAACAGCGTTCTGCCGCCGCGGTTTCCGTGGCACGGGACGAGATCGACGCGCTGCTGTCAGCCACGGGCGGCGAGACGGTCAGGTACCTGCAGCGCGGCGTGCGCAACACCATGACAGAACACTGCGGCGTCGTGCGCGAAGAAGGCGGGATACGCGCGGGTCTGCACGAACTCGACGCCATCGACGAGCACGCCACCCAGCTGGGGGTCCATCCCGACATCGCCGGATACCAGGACCTGGCCCACGCCTTCGACCTGAAGTCGAGCCTGATGGCCGCGCGCGCAACGCTCGAGGCCGCCCTCGAACGCCGCGAGTCCCGCGGCTGCCACAACCGCTCCGACTACCCCGAACTCGACGAGTCGCTGCAGGTGAACCTCGTCTGGTCGGGCCCGGGACAGCTGACACGCGAGCCCATACCCGAGATCCCCTCCGAGATCGCCGGGCTCATGCGCGAGGTATCCGCCGACGGAAAGCTCGTGGAGTAACCCGGGGCATGCCCGGACTGTCACAAATCCTCGCCCCACCCGGTCCTAGAGATGTACCCGCGAAACGCAACCGAAGGAGCCCGAAATGACAAGCAACGCGTGGCAGACCGCGGTCACCGTGCTGCAGGAGGCCATGCCGCCCGACGTCGCCCCTGGCTCGCATGGGATGACCATCGTCGTCGAGTTCCCTCCCGGTGACCCGGGCACGCCGCCACACCGGCACAGCGGGCCGGCATTCGGCTATGTGCTTGAGGGCGAGATGCTGTTCGAACTCGAGGGTGAGGCGCCGCGCGTCGTCAAGGCCGGTGAGACGTTCTGGGAGCCGGGCGGCGACGTCATCCATTACTCGGACGGAAACGCGCGGGACGACGCCAAGGTCCGCTTCCTCGTCACGATGCTCTGCGCTCCCGGGCAGCCGATGCTCACCCTCGTCGAAGACGACGAACTGATCGCGCGCCGGGACCGGCGTGTCCCCGCAGCCAAAGCCTGAGTGCGAAAAGGGATTCCGATGTCGAAGATCCTGCTGCAGACGACAATCGTCGAGAACTTCGATGATTGGGACATCACGCGGTTCTCGCTGCTGGCCGACGAACTGCGCGCCGCGGGTCACGACGTGACGGCACGCAACCGGCTCACCGCAGAAGACGATCCGATCCTGAGCCGGCTCGACGAGCTTGACTACGAACAGCTTTGGCTGTTGGCCGTCGATGTCGGCGACGGTCTCACCGGCGCCGAAACCCGAGCCATCGTGCGGTTTCGCGAGAACGGCTGCGGGGTCCTGACCGCCCGCGACCACCAGGATCTCGGCAGCTGCCTGATCGGTCTCGGAACCCTGGGTGAGGTCAACCACTTTCACGAGAAGAATCCCGACCCTGCCAGGATGCGCGACGACCAGGACACGCCGACCATCTCGTGGCCCAACTACCACTCCGGCGCCAACGGCGACTATCAGCCCGTGTTCGCCGCGGAACCGGTGCACGAATTGTTGCGCACAACCCAAACCGGCAGCGGCTGCATCGAGTGGTTTCCCGCTCACCCTCATGAGGGTGCGGTGTCGGCCTGCGCGGATTTCGCGACGGTCATCGCACAGGGCCGCAGCACCGCGTCGGGCCGTCGGTTCAGCCTCGCTGTCGCGCTGGACGGTGAGCGCGGGGACGACGGTCGGCCGATGGGTCGCGCACTGGCCGCCTCGACCTTCCACCACTTTGCCGACTACAACTGGGATCTCGACTGTGGCGCACCCACGTTCGTCACCGAACCCGAGGGCACGGAGATCAAGGCGGACCCGTCGCACCTGGTGGCGTTCAAGGACTATGTCCGCAACATTGCCGCCTGGCTGCATCCCGCGAAGAGCTATCGTGACGCAGATGCGACGTCTGGCATTGGTTCTCTGCTCACTGGTGTTGTTCACGATGTCCGTGCAGGCATGCGGCAAGCAGGATCAGCCGTCAACGGCGCCGGCAGCAGGGTCGGGTGACGCAGCCTTCCGTCAACTCGCGGCTGAGGTCCTCGAGTTCACTTACGAGCAGGACCCATCGTTTGCGACGTATCTCGGTATCCACAAGTACGACGATCTGATAGCGGACTACTCCGCGGCCTCGGTGGCGACCGAAACAGAATCCATCCGGTCGTTCCTCACTCGGCTCGACGATGTCGACGTCGAGTCGCTGTCACTTGCGGCGCAGCTGGATTTCGAACAGGTCAAACACACGCTGGACGCAATGCTGTTGAGCGATGAGGTCATCCGGCCATGGGCCAAGGACGCCGACATCTACAGCAGCGGTATCGCAAACGACGCCTTCGTGATCATCTCTCGTACGTTCGCACCCCCCGAACAACGGCTGCGATCGCTGACCGCACGCCTGAAGCTGATGCCGAATGCCCTCGCGCAGGCACGCCCGAACCTGGACAACCCGCCGCGCATCTACACCGAGATCGCGATCGAGCAGCTCGATGACAATCGCGACTTTTTCGAGAACGACGTGCCCGCGGCGTTCAACGGTGTGAAAGACGCTGCGCTCCTTGCCGACTTCACGTCGGCCAACGCGGCGGTCATCGCTGCGCTCGACGACTACAAGGTTTGGCTGGAAAGCGATTTGCTGCCACGGTCCAAGGGATCGTTCGCATTCGGCAGCGACACCTATCAAAAGGTGCTCGCCGCCAACGAGATGATCACCACTCCGCTTCCCGACCTGCTGGCCATCGCCGAGAAAGACCTGGAGCGCAACAAGCAGGCGTTCGTCGAGGCGGCCCGAGAGATCGACCCGACCAAGCCGGCGAATGAGGTGCTCGCCGACGTCGAAAAGGACTACCCGCAGGCGTCCGAACTGTTGGCGGTCACACAGGGCAACCTCGACAGCCTCGCGCAGTTCGTGCGCGACAGGCAGATCATCGACTTGCCCCCCACTCCCCCGGTCAAGGTTGCCGAGACACCGCCGTTCCTGCGCGCAACCACGTCAGCGTCGATGGACACCCCCGGACCTTTCGAGAAGGTGGCGACCGAGGCCTACTTCAACATGACTTTGCCGAACCCGACGTGGCCGCAGGAGGAGCAGGACGACTTCATGTCGGCCTGGTACCGGGAGCGGATCAGCAATGTGTCCGTCCATGAGGTCTGGCCTGGTCACTACGTGCAGTTCCTGTACGCGAAGGACTACCCGTCCGATGTCCGAAAGGTGTTCGCGGCGGCGAGCAACTTCGAGGGCTGGGCACACTACTGCGAGCAGATGATGCTCGAGGAAGGGCTGCATGCCGACGATCCGCGCTACCGCATGGCGCAGCTACAGGATGCGCTGCTACGCGACGTCCGTTTCATCGTCGGCATCAAGATGCACACCGAGGGCATGACGGTGGAGCAGGCTCGGGACATGTTCGTCAACGAGGCCTACACGCCCGCGCCGGTCGCGGAGTCCGAGGCGAAACGTGGGACGTCCGACGCCACTTACGGCTATTACACGATGGGCAAACTGATGATTCTCAAATTGCGCGAGGACTACAAGAAGAAGATGGGTGACTCGTACTCGCTGAAGGAATTTCACGACACGTTCATCAAACTCGGGCCGCTGCCCGTGCCACTCATCCGCAGGACGATGCTCGGGGAAACGGGCGATCCGTTCTAGCCTCCCTCAGGATTCTCGAGCCTCGATGACGACGCCCGCCGCGGCTTCGATCGGTTTGACGATCGACGTGAAGTCGGAGTCGGGCCCCTCCGCGGTCAGCGTGCTTTCCCACAGCGCAGCGATGGCGCTCGCCAACGTGGTGTCCAGTCCCATCGACTCGGCCTCGTCCAGGTACAGCCGGACATCCTTGACCATCAGGCCGGTCGCGAATCCGTAGTCGAACGTGCGCGGCAGCACCGCCCGCGGAAACTTGTCGCGGCTCGCGTGGGTGCCGCCTGACCCCGCGTTGAGCACGTCGATCATCACCTGAGCGTCCAGGCCGGCCTTGACGCCCATCGCCATCGCCTCGGCGGTGACCGCGAGCGACGATGCGGCGATCAGGTTGTTGACGAGCTTCATCGTCTGCGCCGCACCGGGTTTCGTGCTGACGAAGGTGGTGCGCCCGATGGCGTCGAAGGCGAGCGCGCATTCGTCGAACTCGGCGCGCGGCCCGGAAACCATCACCGCAAGCGTCCCGGCCTCGGCGCCGTGCACGCCACCGCTGACGGGACTGTCGAGCGCGGCCACGCCCTGTTCGGACAGCAGCGCGCTATTGCGTTGCGCTGTCTGGCTTCCCACCGTGGAGAAGTCGACGAAGCGACGGATGGCGGACCCGCCCGCAACCGCGTCGGCGACATCGGCGGATGCCTGCGGCGTAGGCAGGCTGGCCATCACGGTGGACACGCGGCCGGCGACGTCGGCCGCGGACTCCGCGGCCTCGGCACCGCGCGTCACTGCGTCGTCGACGACGGCCGGTCGGGTGTCGAAGACGACGACGCGATGGCCGACGGCGATCAGCCGGCACGCGATCGGAAACCCCATGTTGCCCAGCCCGATGAAGCCGATGTCCATACCGGACCCCTAATCGTTTCCGGAGCCGGGCTCGATCTCGTCGAACGCGGCCCGCGCAATGCGGAAGCTGTCGACGGCGGCGGGCACCCCGCCGTAGATCGCCACCTGGAGAAGGATCTCCCGAATCTCCTCGCGCGTGACGCCATTGGTGAGCGCACCCTTGACGTGGGTCTTCAACTCGTTCGGCCGATTCAGCACGGCGAGCATCGCGAGGTTGATCATGCTGCGCGTCTTCAGTGGCAAGCCGTCGCGACCCCACACCGCACCCCAGCAGTACTCGGTCACCAGGTCCTGCAGCGGTCCCGAGAAGTCGTCGGCATTGGCGATCGCCTGCGCGACGTACGCCTCGCCGAGGACCGCGGCGCGGATCTCCCGGCCCTTGTCATAAGTGTCCTGGTTCACGCGCGGCCTCCCTTTTCGCCGATTCTTGCAGTCGAGCCGTTACCGTTGCGCCGTGGGGAACTCGCAGGACCCGCTCGACCGCGTCGCCGGCCTCGCATCCGGCGCTGCGCGGTTCTGGCTTCGGACGTCGATACGAACCCAGGAACAACTGATGGGCTGGCTCGGCGACGATTCCGGCAAACCCGCGTCCCCACCCGAGCGCCCGGCTCCAACCCAGGCCGACGCACCACAGACCGATGCCCTTGGCTCGAAAATGCGGGACCTGCTCGACCGCGCGCTGGACAACAGCACGAGCAGCAGCCAGGTCGAGCTGTTCCACCACATCCTCGACCAGTTGGTGGCCGACGAAGCGCGCATCATCAGCGCGCTGTCCGACGGATCGTCATCGCCGTTGGTGACGGTGCACGACTGGGTCCGGCGCGCCGTACCGGGCCGCGCGGTCCTCGAGAACGCCTCGCTGATCGGTCGCACGGCCAACGTCGCGCTGCCCACGATGGTCCCCACCTACGTCAGTCACCTGTTGTCGCTCGGTCTGGTCGAAATCGGTCCGGAGGATCCCGACCTGAAGGACGACTACGAAGTGCTGATGGCTGAGACCGCGGTCCTCGACGCGATCAAGAGCGCCTCCCGTGGCCCGCTGGTCGCGAAGGTCGACAAGTTCACCTTGACGCTGTCGAGCCTCGGCAAGTCACTGTGGGAGGCGACGATGCAGCAGGGTGGCACGTGAGCGATCTCGTTGTCGCCATGCAGTCGTGGGGCGAGATCAAAAGCGACTTCGGCGCCAACTGGCTGATCTATCTCTCGATGCCGCTCGTGGCCGCTTTCGTCGGCTGGAGCACGAAAATCGTGGCGCTGGAGATGATCTACCGCCCGTTGGAGTTCAAGGGCATCGGCCCGATCGGCTGGCAGGGCATCGTGCCGAGGCGTGCGGGCAAGGTCGGATCCAAGACCATCGAGTTGCTCACCACGAACCTGCTCAAACCCGAAGAGCTGCTGGAACGCATCGACGCCGCGGAGGCCGTCGAGGCCCTGCGCGGGCCGTTGGTCGAGGCCATCGACGAGATCACGCGCGATCTCGCCGAACAGATCCGCCCCGGCCTGTGGGACTCTCTGCCCGAGCAGGCGCGGAGGGCCATCCAGGATCGGATTCAGGCACAGGCTCCGCGTGTGACCGAGAACATGCTCAACGAGATGAAGTCGGATCTGGGCCGCTACGTCGATCTTCAGTTTCTCGCCGTCACCACACTCGTGCGCAACAAGGAGAAGCTTGTCAAGCTGATGCGCGGTGTCAGCGACGACGCGATGGCCTTCGTCCGACGCAGCGGAATCTATTTCGGCCTGTGCATCGGTCTGGTTCAGATGATCGCGTGGGCTCTGTTCAAGAATCCGTGGATCATGCCCGCGTTCGGTTTCGCGGTCGGCTTCCTGTCCGACTACATCGCGCTCAACATGTTGTTCCGGCCGGTGCACGAGAAGAAGTTTCTCGGCTTCATCCCGTTCCAGGGGATGCTGCACGCCCAGCGCGAAAAGATCACGCGCGACTACGCCAAGATTCTCGCCGACGATCTGTTCTCGCCGGAGATCCTCTTCGACGGCATTCTCAAGGGTCCCGGCTCGGACAAGTTGTTCGCGCTGGCCGCCAAGGAGATCGAGGCCGCCATCGACGCGCAGACGGGCATCGCAGGCCCGCTCGTCGTGCTCGCCGTCGGCACGAAACGCTATCGCGCACTAAAGGACCGGGTGGTCGAGGTTGTGCTCGAGCGTCTCCCGTCGACGCTGCTCGAAGCGCAGGACTACGCGACGAGCGTCATCGACCTCGAGAACACCATCGTCGAGAAGATGGATCAGCTCACCAACGAAGAGTACGAGTCGATCCTGAGACCCATCTTCAAAGATGATGAACCTTTGATGATCACCGTCGGCGGCATACTCGGCGGCGTGGTCGGCGAGCTACAAGTCATCCTCATCGAGTCGTTCGGGCATTGAAATAGATCACACGCGAACCGAGTTTTACGCAGTCGTAGGGTGGGAACTCCGCGTCCGCGGAGCGCAACGGTGAGCCCCGCCCAGGCTTAAGCACGAACATCAGGCGGTGGGTCGGTATGCGGGTTGTTGTCAATCAATTGGTCATTGTTTCGGGTATGGCGGCGGCGGCGTTGCTCAGTCCGTCGATCACGCCCCCAACAGCATCCGCGGCGGAATGTGCAGATGTCCAGGTTGTCTTCGCGCGCGGCACATTCGAGGCACCGGGCGTCGGTGGTGTCGGTCAGGCTTTCGTGGATTCGCTGCGATCGAAGATCGGCGACAAGTCGATGGACGTCTACCCGGTGAACTACCCGGCGTCATTGGATTTCGCGACCGCCGCTGACGGCGTCATCGACGCGCGCAACAAGGTCCAGGATGTGGCCAACACGTGTCCGAAGTCCAAAATCGTGCTCGGAGGATTTTCACAGGGTGCCGCTGTCGCCGGATACATCACCGCGGACGCCATCCCCCCGGGATTCACTCTGCCGCAGGGGATCACCGGCCCCATGCCGGCGGATGTCGCCAGTCACGTCGC
>Ga0075370_10000830_pt1 | contig 12470 bp, 12 predicted proteins | sample EndMethybrTD3035_FD_71398 | JGI IMG/M metagenome (GOLD analysis project Ga0075370, IMG submission 71398) | Populus endosphere microbial communities from Tennessee, USA - Endosphere MetaG P. TD hybrid TD303-5 | ecosystem: Host-associated > Plants > Roots > Endosphere | place: USA: Tennessee... | reverse complement strand
GACGTCGAGCGCGTGCTCGTGCGGCTGGCCGACGGCCGCCAGTTCAGCGGCAAGGTCGTCGGCATCGACAGGACCACCGACGTGGCCCTCCTCAAGATCGAGGCGAACGGATTGCCTGCCGCCGCGATCGGCAGCAGTGCGAGCCTGGTGGCGGGCGAGTGGGTCGTCGCCATCGGGTCGCCGTTCGGCCTGGACAACAGCGCGAGCGCCGGCATCGTCAGCGCATCGAAGCGCTTCCTGCCCGGCAGCGCGGTTCCGCTGATCCAGAGCGATGTCGCGATCAACCCCGGAAGCTCGGGCGGGCCGCTCTTCAACCTGCACGGCGAGGTGGTCGGCATCAACTCGATGGTCTTCTCGCTCACGGGGGGGTACATGGGCGTGTCGTTCTCGGTGCCCATCGACCTTGCGATGCGGATCGCCGACGACCTTCGCTCGCAAGGGCGCGTCACGCGCGGTCAGCTCGGGGCGAAGATCCAGGAAGTGACGCCCGAGCTGGCCCGCTCGTTCGGCCTGGCAAGCGCGCGCGGCGCCGTGGTGCTGCGCGTCGTGCGAGACAGCCCCGCCGAACGCAGCGGCCTGCGCAGCGGCGACGTGGTGCTCGGCATCGATGGCCACGGCGACGCCGGATACGTGCAGCTGCAGCAGGACGTCGCCGCGGCACGCCCAGGGCAGACGCTCACGCTGAGCGTCTGGCGCCACGCAGCCGTGCAGCGCATCGTGATCACCGTTGGCGAGGCGCCTGCCGACAAGCCTCTGCGCATCGAAGCGGCGCCGACCGCTCGCGAAGAACGCCTCGGGCTGAGCCTGGGCGAACTGCCGGCGGCACGGCGCGAGCGGCTGGGCGTCGATGGTGGCGTGTCGGTGCTGGAAGCGCACGGCGCGGCATCGCTCGGTGGCATCCTTGCCGACGACCTGATCGTCGCTGTCGGCGATCGGCCGGTGCGCGACCTCGCCGCGTTCGATGCCGCGCTGGCGGCGGCTCCCAGCGATCGCCCCGTGCCGTTGCTGGTGCTGCGCGCTGGAACGCTGGCCTATCTCGCGGTCGAACAGAACCGCTGATGCAGGAGCACGCATGACGATCCGCAACCTCGATCGACTGCTGGAGCCGGCTTCGGTCGCCGTCATCGGCGCGTCGGACCGCCCCGGCAGCGTCGGCGCAACGGTTTGGCGGAACCTCCGCGCCGGGCCGTTCGGCGGGCCGATCTACGCGGTCAACCCGAAGCACACCTCGCTCGATGGTCAACCCGTGTTCGCGCGCCCCGCCGATCTGCCGCAAGCGCCTGATCTCGCGGTGTTGTGCACGCCGGCCGACAGCATCGCCGGGCTGATCGCCGAGCTCGGCCGGCTCGGCACGCGCGCCGCCATCGTCATGACGGCAGGGCTTGCGAGCGCGCAGAAGCAGGCGGTGCTCGATGCGGCCCGGCCGTACGTGCTGCGGGTGCTCGGGCCCAATTGCCTCGGCCTCTTGACGCCGCACCTCGGGCTGAACGCCAGCTTCGCCCACACCGATGCACTGCCCGGCGAGGTGGCGTTCGTGTCGCAGTCGGGCGCGCTCGTCACGGCGGTGCTCGACTGGGCCAAGACGCGGCGCATCGGCTTCTCGCACATGATTTCGCTGGGCGAGCACGCAGACGTCGACTTCGGCGACCTGCTGGACCACCTCGCGAGCGACGCGCGCACGCGCTCGATCCTGCTCTACATCGAATCGATCGAATCGCCGCGCAAGTTCATGTCGGCGGCGCGCGCCGCGGCGCGCAACAAGCCCGTCATCGTCGTGAAGGCTGGCCGCGCCGGCAACGGCGTGCAAGCCGCCGCCTCGCACACCGGCGCGCTGGCCGGCTCGGATGTCGTGATCGATGCGGCGATCCGGCGCGCCGGCATGCTGCGGGTCGACACCCTGCAGGACTTGTTCATGGCGGCCGAAACGCTGGCTCGCTTCGGCAACAACCAAGACGACGCGCTCACGCTGATGACCAACGGCGGCGGCGCCGGCGTGCTGGCAGCCGACGCCGCGGCGCTGTCGGGCGTGCCACTGCACGAGCTGAGCGAGCGTACCCGCGGCACGCTCGACGCCATGCTGCCGCCGACCTGGTCGCGCGCGAACCCGATCGACATCATCGGCGACGCACCGGTGCGCCGGTACACCGACACGCTGCGGGCCCTGCTCGCCGATCGCGACAACGGCGCCGTGCTCTTCCTGCATGCGCCGACTGCGATCGTGCGCAGCGACGAGATCGCCCGCGCCTGCGCACCGCTCGTGCGCGAGGCTGCCGGGCGCGTGATGGCATGCTGGCTGGGAGACGCCGCCGTTGCGGACGCGCGGCGCATCTTCGAAGACGCAGGCGCAGCCGACTACGCCACGCCCGAAGAGGCCGTGCGCGCATTCGCGATGCTCACCACCTATCGGCGCAACCAGGCCCAACTGCTCGAGGCGCCGACCGCCAGCGAGAACGGCCCGCCGGACATCGCCGCCGCGCGTGCGCCTATCGACGCGGCGCTCGCGGCTGGCCGCGAGATGCTCGACGAATTCGAAGCGAAGGCGTTGCTGAAGGCGTACGGCATTCCGACCGTCGCCACGCTGGTGGTCGGCATGTCGGCCGGGGCGGCCTCGGCCGCTGCGCACGAGATCGGCTACCCGGTCGCGCTGAAGATCCTTTCGCCCGACATCAGCCACAAGTCGGACGTCGGCGGCGTCAGCCTCGACCTTCGCGACGATGGCGAACTCGAGCGCGCCATCGGCGACATGCTGGCCCGGGTGCGCGTTGCACGGCCCGATGCGCGCATCACCGGCTTCACGGTGCAGTCGATGGCCAGCCGGCCATTCGCACAGGAGCTGATCGTCGGCGCGAGCGTCGATCCGGTGTTCGGCCCGGTGCTGATGTTCGGACAAGGCGGCACCGCGGTCGAGGTGATCGCCGATCGGGCCATCGCGCTGCCGCCGCTGAACCGCGTGCTCGCGAAGGAGCTGATCTCGCGCACGCAGGTACGCAAGCTGCTGGCCGGCTATCGCGACCATCCGCCCGCGAGGATCGACGCCATCTGCGACGTGCTGATCGCGTTGTCGCAGATGCTGGCCGACCTGCCCGAGCTCACCGAGCTCGACATCAACCCGCTGTGGGCAGACCACGACGGCGTGATCGCCCTCGATGCGCGCGTGCGCGTGAGCCGTGAAGCTCGCGCGGGCGCGGCCCACTTCGCGATTGCGCCCTATCCGGCTGAACTCGCGCGCAGCGTGGTCTGGCAGGGCGAGCCGGTCGAAGTGCGGCCGATTCGACCGGAAGACGAGCCACAACACCGCGAGTTCGTCGAGCAGTTGCAGCCCGAAGATTTGCGCCTGCGCTTCTTCAGCGTGCGCCGGGAGCTGCCGCGCAGCGAACTCGCGCGCCTCACGCAGATCGACTATGCGCGCGAGATGGCATTCATCGCGGTCCGCACGCTGGCCGACGGGTCGGCGCAGACGCTCGGCGTCGCGCGTGCCGTGACCGACCCCGACAACATCGACGCCGAGTTCGCGGTCATCGTCCGCTCGGACTTGAAGGGCCGCGGCCTCGGGCAGCTGCTGATGCAAACGCTGATCGACTTCACACGGCGGCGCGGCACGCAACGCCTGGTGGGGCTGGTGCTGCGCGAGAACCTGCCCATGCGCAAGCTCGCCCTCTCGCAGGGCTTCGAAGTCGACGAGCCCGGGTCCGACATCGACGCGTTGCGCTTCGTGCTGAAGCTCGCGCGCTCTCCTGGAGAAACCACATGACACGTTCCGTCTCCCGACCTCTGGGCGCGGCGCTCGTCCTCGGTCTTTGCCTGGCGCATGCCCAGGCCGCGACCGGGCTGACCACCAGCAATTTCGTCGACGTGGCCGACAGCGTGAGCGAGATGCTCGACACCAGCGGCCTCGCCTTCTCGACCCTGTTGATGGGGTCGGCCGCCCTGCCGCCGTCGGTGCGCGCCGCGAGCTTCGCAGCGCAAGGCCCGGCGGCGGGAACACGCGTGCCGCTCACCCGCCCCGAGACGTTCAAGCGCAACTGCCCGGGCGGTGGAAGCGCCAAGATCGAGGTGCTCGACGCCGACGCCGGCGGCGCTCTTTCCGTCGGCGACAGTTTCAAGGTCACCTTCGAATCGTGCGCGCTCGACGGCGGCGCCATCAGCGGCCGCAGCGAGTTCGTGGTCGCGGGGCATCGCTTCGAAGGCACCAGCGAGATCACCGAGCTCGACTTCCGCTTCGATGCGCTGGGTTCCTCGAAGCTGCGCTGGACCGGCAAGGCCCGCGCTGCACTGCGCAGCGATCTGCAGCGCGGCACGGAGTCGTATGTCGTGACGTACCAAGACCTCGCCGTCACCCGCGGCTCGCATGCGATGCGCTGGAACTTCAGCGTCGACATGGTGCGTCCGCCCATCGGCAACCAGGTCACCAAGGTCGACGGCACGATGAGCGTCGACGGCGTGGCGCTGCGTTTGCGGCAGGACGAGCCCTTCGTCATCGGAGGCGACGGACATCCGCGGTCCGGGCAGGTGAGCGCGAGCGACAAGCACGGTGCGCGCCTGGAGATCGAGGCGCTGCGGCGCTGGTATGCGTATCGCTTCTTCCGGCCCGCCAACGCCGGCGTGATTCCCGATGCGGCGTCGCAGAGCGAGCCCTACGGCAAGCGATAGAAGCGGCGCGTCACGGCATTTGCCGCCGCCGGACCTCAGGCTTCGACGATCAATTCGTTCACGACGGCAGTGACGCCCGGGGCCGACAGCGCCGCGCCCTGGGCGGCGGCGCGCTCCGCCAACGAGCGGACCTTGCCGCGCAGCGTCACGTACGAGCCGTTGACGACCACCTGGATGTGCCTGGCATCCCGCTCGGCCTGGCGCGCGAGCGCATCGTGTATGCCCTTCTCGACGCCGTCGGGCTGCACTCTCGGCCTCACCGTGATCTCGTTGTTCACGTGAACGACACCGATCAGATCGCGCACGGCGCGCTCCGCGGCTTCGCGCTCGTAGGCCCAGGTGACTTCACCAGCCAAGGTGAGCCAACCGTTCTCCACCGTGATCTGTACCTGGCCGTCGGGGACAAGAACGCTCCAGTCGAGCGCGCGGCGGGCGGCCAGCGCGATGTCGGCGTCATGGCGTTCCAGAGAAGGCGAGAGGCGGACGTGCATCTCGATGGCGACGGCCTTCACACCTCGCACGCGCTGGACCGCATGTTCGACGGCATGCTTTTCCGCATGGCTCGTCAGGTCGCCGGTCAGCGTGACGACACCGTCCTTGACGATCACGCCGATGTCGGTGGACTTGACGGCTGGATCCCAGCCCAGCTCGAGCTGGATTTCCTGTCGGAGTTGTATGTCGGACTTCATGGCGATTCGTGGGGGAGTTTGGTGATGGCTCGGCGACCAATGTAGGCGGCCATGCCGGAAGGTCCTTGCGCTGGATCAAGACTGCGGGCAAGGACGAACTCGACACTGAAGCCCGTTCTACTTTCAAGCGGAGCAATCCATGAAGATCCTGCTGCCTGTCGACGGAAGCGACTACACGAAACGCACGCTGGCCTACCTTGCCGCGCACGACGAACTTCTACCCGGCGACCACGAGTTCACGGTATTCACGGTGATCGAGCCCTTCTCTCCATACAAGACGGACTTCGCGAAAGCCGTCTCGATGGAAGAGTTCATGCGTGACCAGGCCGAGCAGGTGCTCGGGCCGGTGCGCTCCTTCGCGCAGCAGCAGGGCTGGAAGGTTCGGACCGACTACTCTCCCGGGTCGGCCGTGCAGGCCATCGTCGAGACGGCCGAAACACTCAAGCCCGACCTGATCGTCATGGGAACGCGCGGCCGCTCGGCGCTCGGCGCACTCGTTCTCGGCTCGGTCGCGAATGGCGTCTTGAGCAACTGCCGGATTCCGGTGCTGCTCATCCGGTAGGAGTCGGTCCGCATTGACGCAGATCAAAACGCGTCACCACCTCGCGACCTAGGATAGGTGCATTCCAAATACACCTTTCATCTCCTCGAGTGCAGCGACCATGACTCTCACCACCTTCGGCACCAAAGTCGACGTTCGCGAACTCGCTCCTCGCGACCGCCATCCGCTCGTTCGCTCCACGTTTCGCAGCCTGGGCGTTGGCGAAACCATGGAGCTCATCAACGACCACGACCCCAGGCCTTTGTACGAGCAGCTCCAGGCCGAGGCGCCTGGGCAGTTCGGCTGGGACTACCTGCAAAGCGGGCCCGACCTCTGGCGTGTGCGCATCGCAAAGCTCGCGAAGTCGGGCAGCGACGGCAGGTGCTGCGGCGGCTGCGGCGGCGCGTGACCTCGCATCGGCGTTCACGCCGCTTCTGCCGGCCACGCGCTAAGCCATGAAGCTCACGGCCTTCACCGACTACAGCCTTCGTGTGCTCGTCTATCTCGCCGCGGAGCCGGCTCGGCGCGCCACCATCGCCGAGATCTCGAACGCCTTCGAGGTCTCGGAAAATCACCTGACCAAGGTGGTTCACTTCCTGGGCAAGCAAGGTTGGATCGACACGCTGCGGGGCAAGGGCGGCGGCATCGCGCTGTCCATGCGGGCGGCGGACATCTGCGTCGGCAACGTGGTTCGAGACACCGAAGGAGCTGCCGTGCCCGCGGAGTGTTTCGCCCCGAACGAGAGCCACTGCGCGATCGTGCAGCACTGTCGGCTCAAGGGCGTTCTCGCCGAAGCGGTGAAGGCCTTCTACGCTGTGCTCGACCAATACACGCTGGCCGACATCAGCCGGAACAAGCAGGCGCTGCTGAGCGTCTTGCATATTCACGGGCCCGCGTCGCCCAAGAAATCCGAGACCTCACGATGATGCCGCTGCTGCGCCTTGAAGAACCGCACCCCATCGTCGGACGTCGGTTCGCCCTGTTCGACTTGGGCTTTCGGCCGTTCTACTTGCTGGCGAGCGTGTTTGCAGCGCTCTCGATTCCGCTGTGGGCGCTGCAGTTCAGCGGAATGCTCGCTCATCCGTATCTGACAGGCCCGCTGTGGCATGCCCATGAGATGCTGTTCGGCTTCACGCTCGCGGTGATCGTCGGCTTCCTGTTCACGGCCGGCCGCAACTGGAGCAACCAGCCCACGCCCACCAGCTGGACACTCGCCGCACTCGCAGGCCTCTGGATCGCCGCGCGCGTTCTCGTGCTCACGCCGTACGGTGCGGCCGCCGCGGCAGTCAACGTCGCCTTCCCGCTTGCTGCCGCCATCGCGCTTGCCATCCCTTTTCTGAAGGCCGGCAATCGTCGCAACTACTTCTTCGTCGGCTTGCTGGTGGTGTTGTCAGCGGCAGCGGGTGTCGTTCACCTGTCGCAGCTCGGCGTACTCGACCTGCCTGCCTTCCCCGCCATCGCGGTGGCGCTCGACATCGTTCTCTTCATCCTCGCCGTGATGGGAGGCCGAGTGATCCCGATGTTCACGAACAACGGGGTTCCCGCAGCAGGTGCCACCCGGCGGCCCTCCGTCGAGAAAGCGGCGCTGGGTCTCGTGCTGGCAACGCTCGCCGCAGACGCCGCCGGCATCAAGGGCAGCGCACTCGTCGTGCTCGCGAGCGCCGCGGCGGTCGCGCATGCGTGGCGCTGGGTGCTCTGGCAACCGTGGAAGACACGCAGCGTCCCGCTGGTCTGGGTGCTGCACCTCGCGTACGCATGGATTCCGATCCATCTCGCGTTGCGGGCGCTGGCCGAGCTCGGTCTCGTCGCCTCGTCGGTCGCAACGCACGCGCTCACGGTCGGTGCGGCCGGCGGGCTCATCATCGGCATGATCACGCGCACGGCCCGCGGGCACACGGCGCGCCCTCTGCGCGCCGACCGGTTCGACACGGCGTGCTACGTGCTCGTCCTGCTGGCCGCGCTGGTGCGTGTGGCAGCCCCTCTCCTCGCGCCCGCGCACACGATGCTCGCGGTTCTCGGTTCGGCTGCCTTGTGGTCTGCGGGCTTCGGGCTGTACGCCATCCGCTACTGGAGCGTGCTGTCGCGACCGCGCCTCGATGGAAATCCGGGCTGAGGATGGACTACGCCGTCGTCAAGCTCATTCATCAGTGGGCGGTGACGCTGTCGCTTGCGGGCTTCTTCGTTCGCGGTGCGGCCTCGCTGGCAGGCGCGCGATGGGTCGGTGGCCGCGCGGCAAAGACGCTGCCACACGTGATCGACTCGGTCCTGCTGCTCTCTGCGCTCTTGCTGGCCTGGATGCTTCGCCTCACGCCGGGCAATGCGCCCTGGCTGCTCGCGAAGGTGATCGGTCTCGTCGTCTACATCGGGCTCGGCGTCGTCGCCCTGCGGCCTGGGCGTCCGCGCGGCGTTCGCGCCGCAGCGTGGATCGCCGCGCTGCTCACGGCAGGCTGGATCGTCTCGGTGGCGATCACGAAGAGCCCGCTCGGCTTTCTCGGGGCGGGGCTCTCCAATTGACAAGCATCAAGTTCGGCGCAGGACCCGAACCCCACCATACGGCACTTCGTTCTTGCGAGTCCTCCGAGGCCCCATGACCACGATGAAACTCCCCGACTTCTTCGACCTGATCCCGAAGCTGCGCGTCCAGGATCCGCTGGCCCGCATGCTGGGCAGCGCAGAGGACGGCATCCTCGAATACGGATTCGGCGATGCGGTTCGGCTCACCGGCCATTCATGCCCGACCGTCGCTGCGGCCTACTGGCTCACCTACCTCGCGCTCGAGAAGCTGTATCCGGACAGCCTGCCCCAGCGCGGCGGCATCAAGGTCGAACTGCGCGAAGACGCGCGCTCCGGCAGCACCGGCGTCGTCGCAACCGTCGTGCAGATGCTGACCGGCGCGGGCGGCAGCACGGGCTTCAAGGGAATCGGCGGGCGGTTCAATAGAGTGGGCCTCATTCGCTACGCGCCCGACCTGCTGCTGTCGATGCGCTTCACGCGGCTCGACACGCGCGCAGCCGTGGAGGCGAACGCCGACCTGTGGCTCGCGCCACCGGACCCGACGATCGACACGCTCCTGGGCCGCTGCGTGGAAGAGCGCGCCAGTCGCGAGGAGCAGCAGCAGCTCGCAGCCGTCTGGCAAGAACGCATCCGCCATCTCCTCATCGACCTTGCCAGGGATCCTGGCGTCTTCGTCGTTCGCGGCGTCGAGCAGCGCTGGCAGCGCAAGGTGCCTCCCGGCTTGCTGCTGCACCCCGTCAACGCCATCACCAGGGCCGCCCACCCGCGATGAACAACATGCACAACGATTCCGAGATTGCTTTCCCTCTCGCGGCGGCCATCGTCGACGACGGCAGCCTCGACATCAACGCGTTCTTCGCGGAGATTGTGCGGCGCGAGCTCGCGGCCGGCCGTCGCGTGCGCGGCTGCCTGATGAACCGCCGTGCGCGCGAAGCAGGTTGCGCAGCGACGATGGTGCTGGTCGACATCGACACGTCCGAGACTTATCTCGTCTCGCAACCGATGGGGACGACCTCGAAGGCGTGCCGCGCCGATACGCAAGGCTTCGCCCGCGCGAGCCAGATCTTCCGCACGGCCTTGGAGCAGTCGCCCGACCTGGTCATCAGCAATCGCTTCGGCGACCTCGAACTCCGTGGCGGCGGGTTCTCGCAGGAACTGCTCGAACTCATGAGTCGCGAGATTCCGTTCCTCACCACTGTCGCGCAGCGCAACGTCCACGCCTGGCAGGACTTTACTGGCGCGGCCGCGTTGCTTCCCGCCGATGCGGTGGCAGTGGCCGCGTGGGTCGAGCAGGCCGTGAGTGCGCGGCAGCAGATGCTTGCCTGACCCCCATGGCAGTCAACCGCTCGCTCGCGCTCCGCCTCGCGGCGGCAGGCTTCGCCTATCTGGCCGTGGCCGTGGTGTCGATCGGGCTCAGCCTCTGGGTGACCTGGCAGCTCGAAGGCGGTGCCGCTGCCGTCAACGAAGCCGGCCGCCTTCGCATGCTCACCTACCGCATGGCCGTGAGCGCTGCCGCGGGCCGGCAATCCGAGCTCCCCGCCTTGATGGGCACGTTCGAGCGGACCCTCGATCTGCTGCGCGTCGGCGACCCGTCGCGTCCGCTCTTCGTGCCCGCATCCGACCAGACCCGCGAGGAGCTCGCAGGCGTTCGCGCCCAGTGGGCGAGGCACAAAGCTGCGGCGGCCGCCGGAATGAACGCCACCGCCTCGAGCACTCACATCGAAGGTGCCGACAGCCTCGTCGCGAGCGTCGACCGCCTGGTGGGCGCCATCGAGCAGCGTCTGGCGTACTGGACTTCCGCACTGCGCGCCTTTCAGCTGACGATGGCGGCGCTCGCCGTCGCCGGTGCCGTCGCGCTGCTCTACATGAGCCACACCATGGTCCTCGAGCCGCTGCGACGTGTCGGCGCCGCCATCGCGTCGCTGCGCAAAGGCAACCTGCGAGCACGCGCGGCGCCCGAATCCACGACCGAGTTCCAGGAGCTTGCCAAGGGCTTCAATGCGATGGCAGAACGCCTCGAGGCGCAGTACACGCATCTCGAAGACACCGTCCGACTCAAGACCGCCGACCTGCAGGCTCAGCGCGAGCGGTTGGAGGCGCTGTACGAGATCAGCGCATTCGTTGCCAAGGCCGAGTCGCTCGACGAGATGGCGCGTGGCTTTGTCACGAAGGTTCGCCGCATCGCCCGTGCCGATGGCATTGCGCTGCGCTGGTCGGATGCCGACAACAAACGCTATCTGATGCTCGCTCAAGACGGCCTGCCGCCGGCGCTGGCATCTCAGGAGCAATGCCTTCCGACCGGCGACTGCCACTGCGGCCAGGCACACGCTCCAGACGGCCCGAAGTCGCGCGTCATTCCGATCCGCCCGAACGAGGTGACGCGCGACACCTGCAGCAAGGCGGGTTTCGAAACCCTGCTGACCGTTCCCGTGACCCTGAACCATCGCGTGCACGGCGAAGTCGACCTCTTCTATCGCAATGCCGTCACGGACGCCGACCCTGTCCGCTCGCTCATCGAGTTGCTCGCGAGCCATCTCGCCGGCGGCATGCAAGGCCTTCGGGCCGTCGCGGCCGACAAGGAGGCGGCGGTGTCGAACGAGCGCGGCTTGCTGGCGCAGGAACTCCACGACTCGATCGCGCAGTCGCTGGCGTTCCTGAAGATCCAGGTCCAGCTGCTGCGCAGCGCGGTCTCGCGCAGCGACGCCGACGCCGTGCAGCGCGCGGTGGACGAGATCGACACCGGCGTGAAGGAGAGCTACAGCGACGTGCGCGAGCTGCTCGTCCATTTCCGCACGCGCGCGGACGCGGAGGAAATCGAACCGGCGCTGCGCACGACGCTGCACAAGTTCCGCAACCAGACAGGCGTTGCCGCCGACATCGAGATCGAAGGCCACGGCGTCGCCCTGCCCAACGATGTGCAGGTTCAGGTGTTGCACGTCGTTCAGGAAGCCTTGTCCAACATCCGCAAGCACGCCCGTGCCAGCTCGGTGAAGTTGCGGGTCCTGCAGGCGCCGACGTGGCGCTTCGAGGTGACGGACGATGGCGTCGGGTTCGAGACCGAAGGGTTGGTCGACGACGGCCACGTGGGCCTGCGCATCATGTCCGAGCGCGCGCGCCGCATCGGCGGGGAGCTGTCGGTGACATCGCGTCGCGGGCAAGGCACGACCGTTTCGCTGGCCCTTGCGCCATCCGCAGCCAACCAGGAGGTGAACCATGTCCTCGCCGATTCGTCTGCTGGTCGTTGACGACCACAACCTCTTCCGGCGCGGGCTCATCGCCCTGCTTGCACAGCATGCCCAGCTGCAGGTCGTCGGAGAGGCTGGAGACGCCGGAGAGGCGCAACGTCGAGCCGCCGAACTGCAGCCCGACATCATCCTTCTCGACAATCACCTGCCGGGCGTGCGCGGCGTGGACGCACTGCCGGGCCTGCGCGAAGCCTCGCCTCGCAGCCGGATCATGATGTTGACGGTGAGCGAAGACGAAGAAGACCTCGCCGCCGCACTCAGGCACGGTGCGCACAGCTATCTGCTCAAGACCACCGAAGGCGACGAACTGCTCGCAGCCATCGAGCGCTGTATGAGCGGCGAGTCGGTGCTGAGTCCGTTGATGACGGCCAAGCTCGTCTCCGCATTCAAGAGCTCGACGCGCGCAGCGCCTGCCGCCGCCGTTGCTGCCGACGAGGCCGACGCGCTCTCGCCTCGCGAGATGGAGGTGCTGCGTGAACTTGCCCGTGCCGCGAGCAACAAGGAGATCGCGCGCACGTTGAGCATCGCCGAGACGACGGTCAAGATTCACGTGCAGAACATCCTGCGCAAGCTCAAGCTGAGCTCTCGCGTGCAGGCGGCGGTTTTCGCTTCCGAGCGCGGGCTGGTCGCGAAGGTGGCCTGAGCCGCTAGTCCTTCCGAACTAGGCCCGGACCGCACAGCCTAGTTCCTCTGCACCCTTGCGCCCCATCCACTGACGGATGTTCGCGCGGGTTCTTCCCGGCGAGAGTTGCCATACACGTTGAGAGACAGTCGTATGGCCATCGCAACCCCCATCGTCAACCCGGGCAGCACCGCTGCGAATTCGCAGCG
>Ga0075370_10000829_pt1 | contig 12472 bp, 7 predicted proteins | sample EndMethybrTD3035_FD_71398 | JGI IMG/M metagenome (GOLD analysis project Ga0075370, IMG submission 71398) | Populus endosphere microbial communities from Tennessee, USA - Endosphere MetaG P. TD hybrid TD303-5 | ecosystem: Host-associated > Plants > Roots > Endosphere | place: USA: Tennessee... | reverse complement strand
TGGGGGTGTGCCTACGTCCCCGCCCAGACGTCGAGCACGTAGCGCTGGTCGGCAATCATCTTGTCCATCCACGCCGTGCTGTCATGGCCGTGCTCGCGTGCGAGATCGGTCAGCGTGCGCCGCACATCGGGCTCCATGCGCGAGCCGTCGCCGCACACATAAATCACCGCGCCGGCTTCCAGCAGCTTCCACACGGCCGCGGCCTGCTCGCGGATCAGGTCCTGCACATAGACCTTGCGCTCGCCCGCGCGCGAGAAGGCGGTGTGCAGCTTCATCAGGCCGCGGTGCGACCAGGCCTCGAGTTCCTCGGCGTAGATGAAGTCCTGCTCGGGATGCCGGCAGCCGAAGAACAGCATCGCCTCGCCCAGCGCCTCGCCGCGTTCGACCTGCGCGGCACGTTCCTGCAGGAAGCCGCGGAACGGCGCGAGGCCGGTGCCCGGCCCGATCATGATCAGCGGACGCATCGCGTCCTCGGGCAGGCGGAAGCCCTCGGCCGTGGTCTCCCGTATCACGCCATGCACCGTGTCGCCGGCTTCGGCGCGTGCGAGGTAGTTGGAACACACGCCCTCGAAGGTGCCGTTGCCCGACAGCGCCGGCGCGCTCACCACGCCCACGGTGATGCTGCAGCGGCCCGGCGTCATCGCCGGCGACGACGAGATCGAGTAGTAGCGCGGCGAGAGCGGCGACAGCATTTCGAGAAACACCGCGAACGGCACCTGGCAGGCGCGATGTTCCTCGAGCAGTTCGAGCAGCGACTTGCGCTTGTGCAGCACCTCGGCCTTGTACGCCGCCTGCGAGGCTTCGTCGCCGCCCGACAGCGCCGCCAGCTTCGGCTTGGTGAAGGGACACTCGGTGTAGGCCGCGAGCGTGGCGATCTGCTTGCGCGTGGCCACGTCCTGCAGCTCCACATAGTCGCCCAGCAGGCGGTCGACCGCGATCACCTGGTCGACCGGCAGGGCCGCCTTGCGGCCCGGGACGGCATGCAGGCGCACGTGCGCCGAGCGGTCGAAGCCGAAGCGCGCCATGGCACGCTCGACCTGCGCCGGGCTGTTGCGCGGCACCACGCTCAGGTGGTCGCCGGGGAGGTAGTTCACGCCCTCGGGCAGCGTCAGTTCGACGTGGCGCGTGGAGCGGCCGCTTTCGGTGTCGCTGCCGGGGTTCTGCAGCTCGCGGTTCTCGATCACGCGCAGCGCCACCGCGCCCAGCGCATCGACCAGCGCGTTTTTCTGCGGCGGCGGCAGCTCCTCGAGCGTATAGAGCGGCTCGGCCTCGGCCGGCGTGTCGGCGCCGGCCTTGATGCCGAAGGTCTTCACCAGCTCCGGCCAGAGCGCGTCGCTCCAGTCCTGGAAGGCGCCGTCCATGTCCTCGCGCGCATCGCCTTCGCCGCGCGGATGCACGCGCGTGGCGCCGAGCGCTTCGAGCCGCTCGTCGATGCGGCGCGGCACGGCCTGGTAGGTGGCGGCCCAGTCGGTGTTGCCGCAGCCGAACACGCTGAAGCGCACGCCGTTGAGCGCATCGTCGGCCTTGTCGAGCCAGCGGTGGAACTCGGCCGCGTTGTCGGGCGCCACGCCGTTGTACGAGGCGCAGACGATGGCCACGGCGCCGTTGGCCGGCAGGCGCTCGGCATAGTCGTCGAGCGAGGCCACCTGCGTGGAGAAGCCGCGCAGCTCGCCGGCCTCGGCCAGCTGCCGTGCCAGGTCTTCGGCCGTGCCGAGGTTGGAACCTTGCAGCACCAGCAGCGAGGTGCCGTGGCGCGCCGCCTGCGGCTTGCGTGCGGCGGGTTGGGCAGGGGTCGCAGGTGCGGCGGCGGCTTCCCCATTGCCGCGCGGACGCGAGGCCGGATCGCGCAGCAGCGCCTTGATCTTGAAGTTCTCGGGCTTGATCGTGAGCGCTTCCTTGATCTTGAGCTTGTAGCCCGTGTGATCGACCAGGTTGAAGCGCTGCAGGATCATGCCCAGCGTGAGCACGGCCTCCTGCAGGGCGAACTGGCGCCCGATGCAGGCGCGCTGCCCGTTGCCGAAGGGCTTGAAGGCGTTGACCGGACGCTCGCGCTCGGCCTCGCGGCTGAAGTGGTCGGGGTTGAACTGGTCGGCGTCCTCGCCCCAGACGCCCTTGTCGCGATGCAGCGCGAGCGCGTGCATGATGACCATGTTCTTCTTCTTGATCGTGTACTGCCCGCCGATCTTGGTGTCTTCCTTGGCGCGCATCGCGATCGCGGGCGCGGTCGGGAACATGCGCAGCGCCTCCTTCAGCACCTGCAGCACGTAGGTCAGCCGGTTCACCTGCGCATAGGTGGGCTTCTGCGAGGTGTCGGGGCCGAACACGCTGTCGACCTCGGCCTGCGCCTTGGCCATCGCCTCGGGGCTGTTGAGCAGGAAGTAGATCGCGAAGGAGAGCAGGCCGCTGGTGGTCTCGTGTCCCGCGATGAGGAATTCGATGCACTCGTCGCGGATCATCTTGTCGGTGAGCTGCTCGCCGCTCTTCTTGTCCACGCCCGCGATCATGTAGCTCAGCAGGTCCGGCTTGGTGGCGATGTCGGCCCCGCTCGCACGCCGCTCCTCGATGATGTCCTCCACCATCTTGTGCATGAAGCGGATGTCCTTGCGCTGCTGGGCCAGCTCCTTCTTCAGCATCAGCTCTTCCAGCGGCAGGCCGCGGCGGTTCTGCACCGTCTCCAGCGTGCGCACCATCGCATCGACAAAAGGATGGAAGCCCTCGCGGTAGAACGAATTGAAGCGGTAGCCGAAGCCGCACAGGCCGATGGTGTCGAGCGTGAGCGCGGTCATGTCGCGCACCACGTCCACCTCTTCGTCGAAATTCAGCCGCTCCCACTTGGTGACCAACTGCCCCGCGATGTCGAGCATCATGGGGTGGTAGGCCTGCATGGCGCGCTGGCTGAAGTTGGCCAGCAGGATGTTGTGCGGCTTCGACCAGGTCTCCTCGTGCGTGTCGGAGGTGAAGAGGCCGTGCGATGCGGCGCGCAGCCGCCGCAATGCGCCGCGCGTGCTCTTGTCGAAGCGCGCCTCCTCGCAGAGTTCGTCCACCAGCGCGGGGGCGGACACCACGATCACCGGCATCCCCGGCATGTCGAGCCAGTAGATGCCGCCGAGGTCCTGCGCGATCTTCCACATGTCGAGCACGGGAGAGTCGGAGCCGATCGACAGCAGGTTGCCGACGAAGGGCTTCTTCGCCGGATGCGGGATCGGATAGAGCGAGTTTTTACCTGCCATGGGGTGTTGTGCCTTTGGAATGGACCCGCTTCGGAGATCCGGGGTGTGACACCCGGAGTATCCCGACGGCACAGGGGGCAGGCAGGACGGGGTTTCCCTTAGGAAACTTCAGTCCTCATCGGTGCCCTGTCAGGGCCGGGCCATCTTGCATTCCGTGCCCTGGGCCAGCTCGTTGCCGGTATAGACCGCATCGGTGCGAAAGCCGTAGTCCGTGCCTTCCCAGCCCACCTTGACCGTCTTGCCGTCCACCGGAACGATGGTGTTGACCACCTGCGGCAGCAGGAGCTGGTGGTCTTCGGCGCGCATGCGCACCGGGCCGACCACCGAGTCGAAGCTCAGGTCTTCGAGCGCGCGCGCCACCTTGACGGTGTCGGCGCTGCCGGCCTTGTTGATGGCAAGCGCCAGCAGGCGCGGTGTCATGTCGATGCGCGGGGCCAGGAAGTCCTTGCCGGTCTTGGCCTTGTAGGCCTTGGCCAGGGCATCGACCTTCGGCGTGTCGGCCTCGCCGGGATGCCATTCGGCCACCCAGGTGAGCTGGCCGGTCCTGGCCTGCGACACGGCCGTGACCGTACCGGGCACCGAGCCCGCGCTGTGGTTGAAGTAGCGCAGGTTGTAGCCCGCATCGCCAGCGGCCTTGAGCAGCAGCGTCATGTCCTGGCCCCAGTTGCCGGTGATGACCGAGTCGGCACCGCTCTGCTTGACGTTGGCGATGTAGGGCGCGAAGTCCTTCACGCGGCCGATGGGGTGCAGCGCCTCGCCGGCGAACTGGATGTCGGGCCGCGCGAGGCCCACCAGCTGCCTGCCGTAGCTGGCCCACTGCTTGCCGTGCGCATAGTCCTGGTTCAGCAGGTAGACCTTCTTCACGTCGGGCGTCTTCTTGATGTAGTTGGCCAGCGCCTTCATCTTCATCGCGGTGTTGGCCTCGGTCTGGAAGTGCCAGAAGCTGCAGCCCTTGCCGGTCATCTCGGGGTCGATGGAGGAGTGGTTCAGCACGATCAGCTCCTTGCCCGGGTTGCGCTGGTTCCAGCGCGCCACCGACTGCACCAGCGCCGTCACCACCGACGAGCCCGAGCCGCCGGTGACGATGGCCTGCGCGCCCTGGTCGATGGCGGCCTGCAGCGCGCTCTGGCTTTCCTGTGCCGAGAGCTTGCTGTCGAACTGCAGCAGCTGCAGTTTCGTGCCGCCGAGCACGCCGCCCTTGGCGTTGATGTCCTCGATGGCGTACTGCGTGTGCATCAGCATCAGTTCGCCGACGTTGGCGAAGGGGCCGGAGAGCGGGTCGATGTAGGCGATCTTGTAGGTGGGCTGCTGGGCCTGGGCGGCGCCGGCAAGGGCCAGCAGCGAGGCGAGGGCGACCGGCGCCAGTGGCGCGTGCTTGAACTTCATGGTTTGTCTCTGGTGTTTGTATGCAGTCAGTTCTTGGCGCGAAGACCGATCACGCGTCCGGCCAGCTTCGTGAGTTCGGCCACCACCTCGTCGGGCGAGAGCCGGCCGCCCGGGCGGTACCAGCTGTAGAGAAAGCCCGGCAGGCTGCAGGCCGCGAGCGCGGTGATCTTGGTTTCGGCGAAGTCGAGGTCGCCGTCGCGGCGCGCCTCCTCGAGCAGCGGGCACAGCAGGTCGTAGAAGTGGTGCGCGAGCTTCTTCTGCGCCGCGATGTACTCGGGCCGGTACACCTGCGGCTCGCGGTACGGAAAGAAGGCGACCGGGTGGTGCGCGATGGTCGCGCGGATCAGCCGTTCGATGCCCTCGATCACCTTCTCGCTCGCGCGGCGCGGGTCGCCGGCCGCGAAGTCGAGCGCGGTGAAGCAGTCGACCGCGGGCCGCCACGACAGCGTCTCGAAGATCTCCTGCTTGTCGCGGAAGTAGTAGTACACGAAGGGCTTGGTCACGCCGAGCGCGCGGACGATCTGCGCCATGGTCGTGTTGGCATAGCCCTGTGCGGCGAAGAGCTGCGCGGCCGCCTGCAGGATGCGCTCGCGCTGCAGGTCGGTGCTCTGCGTTGCCGCGCGCTGGCGGCCCGTGCCCTGGGGCAGGTGCGGCTGCGCCGTGGCGGCCTTCGCAGGCTTGCCGGCCCCAGAGGGTTTGTGCCGTGTCGCGGAAGTTATACCCATGGGTAGGATTGTTCGTGCACCATGCACCGTTGGCAAGCGCCTGCCCGGTGCAGGCGGCTATCGATAACCCTGAGAAAGTGACGCCATGGAGACATTGCCCGACCGCCCGCAACAGCCCCTGCACGAGTACCTGCGCACGCATGCGCGCGAGCGCGGCGGCCGCGCCGCCTGCATCTGGTACGGCCACGCGATGAGCTGGGCCGAGCTCGATCGCGCGAGCGACGCGTTCGCGGCGCGCCTGCAGGCCCTCGGCGTGAAGAAGGGCGAGCCGGTGGTGCTCTTCCTCAACAACTGCCCGCAGTACCTGGTCGCGCACTTCGGCATCCAGAAGATCGGCGCCATCGTCTGCCCGAGCAGCCCGCTCAACAAGGAGCACGAACTGGCCTACCAGGCCAACGACCTGCAGGCGCGCGTGATCGTCGCGGCCGCGGCGCTGCTGCCGGTGGTGCGCAAGGTGCAGCCCGGGAGCGCGCTCGCGCATGTGTTCGTGGTGCACTACGCCGACATGCTGCCTGCGCGGCCGACGCTCGATCTGCCGGCGGAGCTCGCCGCCGAGCAGAAGGAGAAGGCCGGGCGCAGCGTGCCGGCGGACTGCGAGGACTTCTTCGCGGTGATGCAAAGCAGCGCGGTGCCCCGGCCCGTGGCCATCGACATGGACGACGTGGCGCTCATGACCTACACCTCGGGCACCACCGGCCTGCCCAAGGGCGCGATGCTGAGCTACGGCAACGCGCTCTTCAAGACGCGCGCCGCGACCGACTGCAACGGCGTCGGCCCGGGCGATGTGCTGCTCTCCGTCGCGCCGCTGTACCACATCGCCGGCATGCTGATGGGCGTCAATGTGCCGGTGCTCAGCGGTGCCGCGGCGGTGCTGCTGCATCGCTTCGATCCGCGCGCCGTGCTGCAGGCCATCGCCGGCTGCAAGGTCAGCTGGTGGTACAGCATCGCGCCGATGAACGTGGCCTGCATGCAGGTACCGGACATCGCGAGCTTCGACCTCTCGAGCCTGAAGATGAACCCGGTGACCAGCTTCGGCATCACCTTCACCGAGCCGCTGGCCGCGCAGTGGCGCTCGCACGCCCGCAACTGCACCTCCTTCGAGGCCGCCTACGGCCTGAGCGAAACCCACACCTGCGACACGTACACGCCGCACCATGCGCCGCGCTGGGGCACCCAGGGCATCGCGGTGCCGGGCGTGACCATCCGCATCGTCGACGCCGACACGCAGGCCGACATGCCCGTCGGAGAAGTCGGCGAGATCGTGCTCACCAGCCCCGGTGTCTTCAAGGGCTACCGGAACAAGCCCGAGGCCACCGCGGCCACCTTGCGCAATGGCTGGGTGCACACCGGCGACATGGGCAGGATCGATGCCGACGGGTATCTCACCTTCATCGGCCGCTTCAAGGAAATGATCAAGGTCTCGGGCTACAGCGTGTTTCCGGAAGAGGTCGAGACCATCCTCATCAAGCATCCCGCCGTGGCACAGGCCGCCGTGGTCGCGCAGCCCGATCCGGAGAAGGGCGAGGTCGTGAAGGCGTTCATCGTGCGCAAGTCCGGTGCAACGCTCGAAGCCGACGCGCTCATCGCCTGGTCGCGCGACAACATGGCGAGCTACAAGGCGCCGCGTTCCGTGAGTTTCATCGATGCATTGCCGACCACCGGCGCCGGCAAGGTGCTTCGCCGCCTGCTGAAAGACAAGGCCTGAAAGGTTCCTGCGTGTTCTCCAAAGTTCTGATTGCCAACCGCGGCGAGATCGCCGTCCGGCTGGTGCGCGCATTGCGCGACCTGGCCATCGCCGGCGTGGCGGTGCACGCGCGCGACGATGCGTCTGCGCTCCATGTGCAGCTGGCCGATGCGGCCGTCGCGCTCGACGCGACCGGTCCCTCGGCCTACCTCGACATCGCCGCGCTGATCGCCGTCGCGCGGGCTCAGGGCTGCGATGCGGTGCATCCCGGCTATGGCTTCCTCAGCGAGCGCGCGGACTTCGCGCAGGCCTGCGCGGATGCGGGCCTGGTCTTCATCGGCCCGACGCCCGAGCAGTTGGGCCTGTTCGGCGACAAGGCGCGCGCACGCGCGCTGGCCGCGCGATGCGATGTGCCGGTGATGCCCGGCAGCGCGGGCGCGGTCACGCTCGCACAGGCGCAGGCCTTCTTCGCCGAGCAGCACGCGCAGGGTGCGGGCGTGATGGTCAAGGCCATCGGTGGCGGCGGCGGGCGCGGCATGCGCGCGGTGCTGAATGCCGAAGAACTGCCCGAGGCGCATGCGCGCTGCATGTCCGAGGCCAAGGCGGCCTTCGGCATCGAGGGCGTGTATGTCGAGCGGCTGATGCGCAATGCGCGGCACATCGAGGTGCAGGTGCTGGGCGACGGAAAGTCCGTGGCCAGCCTCGGCGAGCGCGAATGCACCTTGCAGCGGCGCTTTCAGAAACTGGTGGAGATCGCGCCCAGTCCCTCGCTGCCGGAGGCGTTGCGCGCGCGGATCGTGCAGGCCGCACTGCGCATGGCGAAGGCGGCGGGCTACCGCGGGCTCGGCACCTTCGAGTTTCTTGTCGATGCGGCATCGGCCACGCTTCCTTTCGTCTTCATCGAAGCCAACCCGCGGCTGCAGGTCGAGCACACGGTGACCGAGGCCGTCACCGGCCTGGACCTCGTGCAACTGCAGATCGCCGTGGCAGCCGGCCAGCCACTGGGTGCGCTGGGCGTGGAGGCCGATCGCACGGCACCCCAACGCGGTTTCGCGGTGCAGTGGCGCATCAACGCGGAGACGCTCGATGCGCAGGGCAACGCACGGCCCTCGGGGGGCACGCTGGCGCGCTTCGACCTGCCGTCCGGGCCGGGCGTGCGCGTCGATACGCACGGCTATGCGGGCCTTGCGCCTTCGCCGCACTACGACACGCTGCTGGCCAAGCTGATCGTGCATTCGCCGTCGCCGCGCTTCGCCGATGCCCTGCGCCGCTCGCTGCGCGCGCTGGATGAATGCCGCATCGACGGCATCGCCACCAACCTGTCGTTGCTGCGCGCCATTGCCGCGCGGCCCGAGTTCGCGGCGCAGGCGGTGCACACGCGCTTCGTGGAGGCGCATCTGGGCGATCTGCTCGCAGCTTCGGCATCGCTGGAGAAGCATGCGAAGGAGATCGCGCCCACGCCCGCTTCCACGGCGGCCCTTGCTTTCGAGGCGCCGGACGACGGCCTGACGGTCAAGGCCCCGATGCCGGCGAAGCTGGTGCAGTTCGAAGTGGCGGTCGGCGACGTGTTCCCCGCCGGCGCGCAGCTCGGCGTGCTCGAAGCCATGAAGATGGAGCACCTGCTGCATGCACCGGTCGCGGGCCGCGTGGTCGCGCTGCTGGCCGAGGCCGGCGACTACCTCGTCGAAGGCCAGTCGCTGGTGCGGCTGGAGGCCGTCGACGCGCAGGCCGCCCACGCGGAGGCAGGCGCGGCGCACGACCTCGATGCGATCCGCCCGGACCTGCAGAAAGTGATCGACCGCCACGCACCCACGCTCGACATCCACCGCAAGCCGGCCGTCGACAAGCGCCACGCGCAGGGCGGCCGTACCGCGCGCGAGAACATCGCCGACCTCTGCGACACCGCATCGGACCCCGGCAACTTCATCGAGTACGGCGCGCTCGCCATCGCCGCGCAAACGCGCCGCCGTACGCTCGAGGACCTGATCGCCAACACGCCGGCCGACGGCATGGTCACCGGCCTGGGCAGCATCAACGCGAAGCAGTTCGGTCCCGAGGTGTCGCGCTGCGCCGTGCTGGCCTACGACTACACGGTGCTGGCCGGCACGCAGGGCATGCGCAACCACCACAAGACCGACCGCCTGCTGGCCGTGGCGCACCAGCTCAGGCTGCCGGTGGTGCTGTTCGCCGAAGGCGGCGGCGGCCGGCCGGGCGACACCGACATGCCCATCGTCGCGGGTCTCAACAACCATACCTTCAGCCAGTTCGCCGCGCTTTCGGGCAAGGTGCCGGTGGTGGGCATCGTGCACGGCCGCTGCTTCGCAGGCAATGCGGCGCTGCTGGGCTGCGCCGACGTGATCATCGCCACGCGCGGCAGCAACATCGGCATGAGCGGGCCCGCGATGATCGAAGGCGGCGGGCTCGGCACCTTCGCGCCGGAGCAGATCGGGCCGAGCAGCGTGCAGTCGCGCAATGGCGTGATCGACATCCTCGTGGAGGACGAGGCCGCAGCAGTTGCCGCAGCAAAGCAGTACCTCTCGTACTTCCAGGGGCCGACCGCCGACTGGCAATGCGCCGACCCGCGCACGCTGCGCCACGTCGTGCCCGAGAACCGGCTGCGCGTGTACGACGTGCGCGCCGCGATGCGCGGCGTGGCCGACACCGGCTCGCTGCTCGAACTGCGCGCCGGCTTCGGCGCGGGCATCGTCACCGCGTTCGCGCGCATCGAGGGCAGGCCGGTCGGCCTGATGGCCAACAACCCGCATCACCTCGGCGGCGCGATCGACGTGGAGGCCGCGGACAAGTCCGCCCGTTTCATGCAGCTGTGCAACGCGCACGGGCTGCCGATCGTCTCGCTGTGCGACACGCCCGGCTTCATGGTCGGCCCAGAGATCGAGGCGCAGGCGCAGGTACGCCATGTGTGCCGCATGTTCATGGTCGCCTCGCACCTGCGCGTGCCGTTCTTCGCCGTGGTGCTGCGCAAGGGCTATGGCCTCGGCGCGCAGGCGATGACGGCCGGCGGTTTCGATGCGCCGGTGTTCACCGTGGCATGGCCCACGGGCGAGTTCGGCGCGATGGGGCTCGAAGGCGCGGTGCGTCTGGGCTTTCGCAAGGAACTGGCGGCGGTGCCCGAAGGCGCCGAGCGCGATGCGCTGTTCAGGAAGCTCGTCGCGCAGCAGTACGCGAATGGCGAAGCGATCCACATGGCGCAGACATTGGAGATCGACGCGGTGATCGATCCCGCCGAAACGCGCACCTGGCTGGTGCGTGGCCTCGCCTCTGCGACGCGACCGGCCGGGCCTGCTTCGCCGTATGTAGACACTTGGTAACCGCTCGCTAGACCTCGTCACCCACGGGGGCAAGGCGGCTCCGTACACTGGGCCGCTTTGCGCGAATGAAACTGGTTTCACTCGGGCTCTCCCGCCTTCGCGACGTGGCCCTGGCGCACTGGATCGCCGCCCTCTGCCTCGCCGTGCTGGCCGTGGGCGTGCAGGCCGTGACACCCGACAACCGCCCGCGGCAGCCCGCCGAGGCGCACTGGGTCGGCAGCTGGGCCGTGGCGCCGCTGGACTTTCGCGAGCTGGCCTCGAACCCGGCCGTGGCGCACCAGCCCGCACCCGGCGGCGACCAGTTCCGCGGGCAGACGCTGCGACAGCAGCTGGCGCCGACCCTGGGCGGCGAGCGCATCCGCATCCGTTTTTCCAACCGGTTCGGCAAGGCGCCCTTGCGCATTGCCGCCGCGAGCGTGGCGCGCAGCACGGGCGCGGACGCGGTCTCTCCGGCCACGCTGCGCGTGCTGCGCTTCGGCGGACGCAGCAGCCTGACCATCGCGCCCGGCGCGGAGGCCTGGAGCGATGGGGTCGATCTCAAGATCGAAGCGGGGCAGACGGTGGCGGTGAGTGCCTTCTTCGATCGCGCGACACCCTTTGCCACGGTGCACCTGCTCTCCGCCGGCACGAGCTGGGCGGCGCCCGGCAATGCCGTGGCGGCACCGAAGCTGCAGGGCGCGACGCCGCTCAAGTGGAACCACATCGTGACGGGCCTGGACGTGCTGACCACCAAGTCCGTGCGCACCGTGGTCGCGTTCGGCGACTCGATCACCGCGGGCGGCGGCGAGGCCGGCGACGGCGCATACCCCGACATGCTGGCCACGCGCTTGCGCGACAGCCCGCAAGCGGGGCACGGCGTGGCGGTGCTCAACGCCGGCATCGGCGGCAACCGCCTGCTGGTCGACGGCATCGGCCCCAACGGGCTCTCGCGCTTTGCGCGCGATGCGCTGGGGCAAAGCGGCGTGACGCACACCATCGTGCTGCTGGGCACCAACGACATCGGCCGCAGCGTGTTCATCGGCGCGCCCGGCAACACGGACACCGTTCATGACATGCCGACCGCGGAGCGCATCACCGACGGACTGCAGCAGCTCGTGAAGCAGGCGCGCGCCAAGGGCATCAAGGTGCTGATCGGTACCGTGCCGCCGTTCAAGAACACGCCCTACTGGACGGAGGACAACGAGGCCATGCGCAACGCGGTCAACCGATGGATCCGCAGCCGGCAGGATGTCGATGGCGTGATCGATTTCGACGCGGCATTGCGCAATCCGGCGGACCCGCAGATGCTGAATCCGCCGTTCGACAACGGCGACCACCTGCACCCCAGCAAGGCCGGCCATGCCGCGATGGCCGCGGCCGTCGACCTGAAGGAATTGCAGGAGTAAGCGCCCGCAAGAGTCCAAAAAGTAGCGAAACGCCTCTACACAAGATTTCGCGCTCGGCTTACAGGCCCTTCACATGGGCCCATCAGCATGAAGGCTCCAACCACTCATGAGGAGCCCCCCATGAAAAAACTCGCAATCACCCTTTCCGTCGGCGCGGCTTCGTTGCTGTCGATGGGCGCTGCAATGACCATCCCCACGACAGCGCAGGCGCAGGCGGTGATCATTCAGGAGGCGCCGCCGCCGCCGCGCTCCGATCGCATCGGACCGCCGCGTCGCGGCTATGTCTGGGTGCCGGGGCACTATGAATGGCGACGTGGGCAGCATGTGTGGGTCCGCGGGTACTACATGCGTGCCCGCCCGGGTTATGCCTACCGTCCGCCGGAATGGCGCGAGCGCGATGGCCGCTGGGAATACCGGCGCGGGGAGTGGGACCGCGATCACGACGGCGTGCCGAACCGCTACGACCGCCGTCCGGACAATCCGAACCGCAACTGACCGCTGCCGCCCGCGGCCGTGAAACCCGGCCTGCGAAATCCCTCTAGCGGATGCTGACCAGTTCGAGGGTTTCGCGGACCTGGAACGCACCGCCGCTGGCGCCGCCGCGCGTCTGCACCTCGAAGCGGACAACGCGCCCCAACTCTGGCGAGTACCAGACATCGGCCTTGTACGGGCCGTACTGGTTGCCGCCCACGGCCCCCGCGTTCGCGAAGCGCTGCGTGAAGCCCCGGTACTC
>Ga0075370_10000827_pt1 | contig 12480 bp, 11 predicted proteins | sample EndMethybrTD3035_FD_71398 | JGI IMG/M metagenome (GOLD analysis project Ga0075370, IMG submission 71398) | Populus endosphere microbial communities from Tennessee, USA - Endosphere MetaG P. TD hybrid TD303-5 | ecosystem: Host-associated > Plants > Roots > Endosphere | place: USA: Tennessee... | reverse complement strand
CGGATCAGCCGCGTCCAGATGACATAGGCGCGCTTCTGCCCGGCCTGGAGGCCGGACTTGTACTGGCCGATCAGGCGCGACGAACGCGGGACGAGCACCCGGCTGCCGTCGAACGAGCGGACGTCGGCCGAAACGATCGCGCGGACATAGCCGGGCACGTCGGTGTCGATCGCGGTCTCGAGGATCGCCGGAATCAGCGTGCCCTGGGTGACCGTGGTCTTGGGATCGATCATCGCCGTGGCCGTCGCCATGCCGCTTCCCCCGCTTACCCCGAGCCGCGCGGCGAAATCGTCATTGCTGTTGCCGTTGCCGACGGCCGCGCCGGGGATGGCGGGGCCGTTCATCGGCATCGGCAGCGCCGAAGCGTCGAACACCACCGCCGGCGCCGCGGCGGGATTGGCGCGCGCGGCGAGCGCGGCCTGGGGCGGAACGGCTAGCACGGGTGCCGGAGCGGGAGCCGCCGCCGCGCCGGGAACGGGCGCGGGCGTGATCGCGCGTTGCGGCACCACCGGCGCGACGGCAACGGGAGCGAGCGGCGGCGCGACGGGCTGCGCCGGCCTGGCGTTCTCGCGCGCGGCGTTCATCGACCACAGCGTGACACCGCCGAGCAGTGCGACCAGCGCGACGCCGGCGGCAAGGCCCAGCCCGTCCGAACGGCCCTTGGCCTGGGCGACCTGCGGCAGCACCGAGCGCGTGGCAAGGTCGATCACCTCGGCCCCGCCCTGATCGCGTGGATCTTCGAGCTGTTCCGGATTGCGGCGCGTGCCGAGCTGGCTGTTCATGGCAGTTCCTATTCGCTGCGCGGAAGGACGGGATCGGAAACGGCGGCAGTGGCCGGCGCAGCGGCTTGAGGCGCGCTTTTCGGCTTGGGTCCCGGCCCCCGGTAGTCGAGCTGGGCGCGGTCTCTCCCGACGCGCAGCACGATGCGCGAAGGCACGCCGTCGATGACGATCGTATCGCCGCGGACCGCGAAATTCACCGGCCCCTCGTCGCCCTTCTCGTTGGTCACCAGGATCGCCGGGATCGGTACGCCCGACGCCCAGGAGGCATAGGTGGACTCGCCGTCGTCATACAGCCGCTGCGGGATCAGCTTGGCCGGGCCGCTGGTGCGCCAGGCGAAGTTGAGCTGCGCCGGATCGACCGGCGCGTCGTCGTTCAGCGCCGCACGCTCGGCATCGGTCAGCGCTGCCTGCGAACCGGGCGCCGTTGCCGGGCTCTTCGGTTCGGCCGGATAAGTGAATTTCAGCGCATAGACCGGCGTCGTCCGCGCCGAGGCGATCAAGTCGAAGTAGTAGGTGTGGCGGTCGGTGACCACCGTCATATTCGTCCGCGCCGCCGCCGACAGCGGTTTGACGAACAGCAAGTTCGCCCGCTTGTTCGGCGTGATCTGCCAGCTTTCGGCATCGCCCACCGCGACGTTCTCGATATGCTCGTCGTCAGCGAAGGCAACCGTAGCCTGGACGCCCATTCTACCGTCTATGCGAACGACTTCTTCGGCGTTGTAGAGCCGTTGCGTCAGCCTTGCATCGCGCGCCTGCGCGGACGTGCCAGCGAGCACGAGACCGATCAGGGCGAGGGCTGGAACACAGCGCTTCATCGAATGAGCCCGCCTGCCCGGTTCGGCGCGGCAAAGCGGCTGCCGATCCCGCGCGCACGGCTGCGCGGCAGCGATGGCAGTCCGCCAAAACCATTGGCGGAGCCGCCGCTCGAAACCTGCGAAACCAGCGTGCGGCTGGCGCTGCTGGAGCCGCCCGACGCGCCCGATCCGGCCGCGACGACCTCGACACTCGCCGGCGAGACCAGCCCCGCCGTGCGCCCGCCCGCAGCCATGGCGGCGGACGAAGGCATTAAGGGAGCGGCAGGCGCGAGGATGGCGGCAGGCGCGGCGGACGATCCGTCGCCGCGCTCGTCGCGGCGCGCCAGCCCGAACACCTGCCAGGCGGAAACCATCGTACCCGCCACTTTGAGCATCATCGCCATCAGCGCGACATGGACGCTGGCGATGACGAAGAGCGCCAGCGCGGCGCGGCCGTTTACCCCGCCAACATCCTGCAGAGAGACCACGACCGGCACCAGCAGTTCCATCACCACGCCGCCGCCGACCACCACGAACAGCGGCGTGACCGCAGTCAGGGCGAGGCCGCGCAGCCAGCCGACGAACAGCCCGCGGGTGCCACCGAACAGCGCGAAGACCACGAAGATCGGTCCCACGGCCAGCAGCACCGCCAGCGCGATCCGCGCGGTAACCAGCACGCCGACGGTGCCGAGCAACAGCAGCAACGCGCCCAGCCACATGACGTTCGCCGGGGTGAAGTTGCCCCCATTCGCTACTTGGACCGCAGCGCCCGCCGCCTGCGCGCCCTGCTGCGCCGTCGGCGCGGGCAGAGCGGCCTGCTTGCCCGCCTCGGCCGCATCGGCGATGGCGCCGAACACAATGTCGACGCGGTCGCCGAAGATCTGCGTCGCCGAACCGTGCGTTCCGGTCAGAACCGAGGCGATCTCGTCGGGCGCGCCGGTGGCGAGATTCCAGACGACCTGGCTGTAAGCAATCCAGCTCGTCGCGAAAGTCAGCACGAGGCCGAGCGTGAGCATCCGCGGCGTCAGCGCCGCAATGCCCAGCCGGCTGCGACCGGTCAGCAATCCGATGGCGAAGAAGGCGATATAGAGCGTCAGGCCGATGGTCAGCGCCGGCAGCAGCGCGCCGCCGCCGGCCGACGTGCCGAACAGCCGCGCGAAGGAGGCCGCGACCGTCTCGCCGGCAAGGCAATCGACCGCACGCAGCGCCGCGGCGACACCGCCCGAGGCTTCGGCCGAAAGGACTTCGCAGGCGCTCATTCGCCAAACTCCTTCATTCCGCAGCCTCGGTCCAGAGCGGGTCGCCGCTCTCACCGTCCGGCCAGACCTGGCCGGTCAACGCCGGATACCAGGCGGCTGGCGCATCGCCATAGGTCTCGCGCAGGCTATCGAGCTTGCGCACGGTGCTCTCGCGGCCCGACAGCACGGTCAGCACTTCGGGCATTCCCGAAAGGTCGAGCCGCACGACGACCGACGCATCGGGCTGGCGGATCAGGAAGCACCGGCTCTGCGCCGGCAGGGTGCGGATCAGCTCGAGCTCGTGCTGCGTCAGGCCAAAACCGCCGCAATAGTCCTCTTCGCGCGCCCGCGAATTGGGCATGAAGATCATCGTCGCGGTCTGCTCGACCAGTGCGGCCGAAATCCGGCTTTCGAGCGCGTCGCGCGCCGACTGCGTGGCGAAGCCGACCAGCGCGTTACGCTTGCGCAGCGTCTTGAGCCAGTCGCGGATGCGCGCGGCAAAGACCGGATCGTCGAGCGCCTTCCAGCCCTCGTCGATCAGGATCATCGTCGGCTCACCGTCGAGCCGTTCCTCGATGCGGTGGAACAGGTACATCATGACCGGCGTGCGCAGCCGCGGCGTTTCGAGCAGCGCGGTCATGTCGAAGCCCAGGGTCATCGACGAGAGGTCGAGACGGTCATCCTCATTGTCGAACAGCCAGCCATGTTCGCCCCCGCCATTTGGACCAGACGCGATCCAGGCATCGAGCCGGCTGGCGAGATCGCCGGGTGCAGGACGGCGGCTGCCCGCAAGCAGCTCGCGGAAATGGGTCAGGCGGCGCAGGCGCGCGTCGTTGGCATAGGCGGCATCGACAGCGGCCGCGATCGTCGTCAGTTCCTCCGGCCCGCTCGCTTCGAGCAGCACGCCCAGCCAGTCGCGCAGGAAGGCACGGTTTGCCGGCGTGTCCGGCAGCGCCAGCGGATTGAACCCCGTCGGATGTCCCGCGGCGATCCGCGAATAGGTGCCGCCGATCGCGCGGACGAAAACCTCCGCTCCGCGATCCTTGTCGAACAGGACGAGGCGCGGGCCGAACTTCTGCGCCTGGGCGGCGAGGAAGTTCAGCACCACGGTCTTGCCCGAGCCCGACGGCCCGATGACGGTGAAGTTGCCGAGATCGCCACCGCCACTGCCACCAGCATGGAAGTTGAAGAAGAACGGCGTCGCGCTGGTCGTGGTGAGCAAGGTCACCGCTTCGCCCCAATGATTGCCGCTGGCCTGGCCCATGGCGAAGCCGTGGAGCGAGGCGAAGCAGGCCATGTTGGCCGAGGAGATCAGCGAGCGGCGTACCAGATACGTCTCGTTGCCCGGAAGCTGGCCCCAGAAGGCGGGTTCGAGGTTCACCTCCTCGCGCACCGCGACCGCACCTGCGTCGGCCAGCGCCGCGGCGCAGGCGGCAACAGCGTCGTCCAGCGTGTCGAGCCGATCGGATCGCACCTGCACCGACAGGTGATGATCACCGAAAGCGGCGGCGCCGGTGCCCAGCGCGTCGCGCGCGGCCATCATCTCGCGGCGTTCGGCAATCGCGTCCTCGTCGGCGCTCTTCAGCCGGCGGATGGCAAGGTCGATCCGTTCGCGCGAGACCTGGCGATCCGACGGCGCGTAGCTTTCGGTCAGCGTCATTTCCTGCGGCAGCCGCAGCAGCGCGTCGGTCAGGCCCGGGCCGGTCGAATCGGGATAGTCCTTGAGGCTGACCAGCGCGGCGAAAGTCGTGCCCCCGGCACCCTTGAGCTCCATCGCATCGAGCCCGAAGCTCACCCGGCGGTAGGGCAGCATGTGGCCGAGGTCGACGCCCTCGGCGGGCCGCCGCACCGGGCGCATCTCGCCGTTGTAGAGCGCGGAAAGCAGTTCGAGCATTTCGGAGCAGACGCCGCCAGCGCCCTCGTAGTCGCCAAGCAGCCGCGCGCCGTAGGCGCCCAGCGCCGCCAGCATCGCCGAAGCCGCCGCACGCAGTGCGCGAACGTCGGCCACTTCGGCCTCGACCGCCTCCTGCCCCCCGAAAACACCGGAGCGGTTGCGGAACATGCGACCGACCCGCTCGGGCCAGCCCGCCTTGCCGCGCGCCGGGCGGCGCACCAGCGTGACGAACTGATCGTTCACATAAAGCGCGCCCGCGCCCAGCCGGTCGCGCCAGCGCGCATCGATATGCGCAGCCAGAGGATCGTCGAAGGTGCCCGCCAATTCGACATGCACCCGCCGCCGCACGACGTGGTGATAGAGCACGAAGCGCGCGTCGAGGCTCGCGCGCAGCAGCACTTCGCGCACCGCAACATGGGCGTTCAGCTCGTCGGCATCGGCGGTCTCGAAGCTGATACCGGGCACCAGCAGCGAGCACATCACCGAACCGTCGCGCAGCAGCACGACGTTGTCGTCCACCAGCGCGCGGTAGGGCAACCTGTCGCCCGCCATGGCCTCTTTCGAGGCCCAGGGCAGGGAAAGCTTCAGGTTCGCCATCGCCCTTATCCTCAGACCGCGTAGCTGTTGCAGCCCCAGCGCTTCCAGTTCGGAACGCGGGGGCATCGCGAGACCTTGGTGATCCACAGATCGAATACCCGCGGCTCGCGCAGGCAGGCAAGGTAGCCAGCGCCGTGGATCAGCACAACCGCAGGCAGGACCCAGAAGCTCCGGGTCAGCAGAAACAGCTCGGTGGTCACGCACATGTTGATGACGAAGAAGTTGAGCGTGACGCCGCCGAACATCTGCGGCCGCGTCAACGCGCGGTGGACGGGGTGGCGGACGAGCTGGCTCATCTCAGCCCGCGCCCGAAGCGGACTGAATGCCGGAGACGATCGCGCCGGCACCGAACAGGATGAAGCAGCCGATGATGACGGTCGCACCGAAGCGCCAGTTCATCCGGCCGGTGAGCATCATGAAACCGACCGCGGCGACGGCCATGACCGCGACGGCGGTCGCGACATTGCCGAGGAGCGTGCCCTGAAGCCAGCCGAGCGCTGCCACAATGGGTCCCGACCCAGCCGGATCGGCAGCCCGAACGACCTGGGCCGAGGCCGGCGCAGCAAGGAACGAGAGAATCGCAGGGAACGAGAATGAAAAGGATCGACGGTTCAAATAGCCCTCCTGGCAGTCTCGATACGCCGGCATATAACAGCACTGTGACGAGCGTGACGAGCCAATCCCGCCAACGTCCGCCAAGATGATCGCACGCGCATTGCTATTTTCTGACCGGTGCGGATAGCCGCGACAGGATCGACGATACATAGAGCTGTGTCTCGCGGATCGCGGGAATGCCTCCAGCCTTCTGCACGCGCGCAGGCCCGGCGTTGTAGGCAGCCAACGCCCTTTCGAGATCGCCTTCGAAAGCATCGAGCTGGAGCCGCAGGTAGCGGGCGCCGCCTTCGAGGTTGGCGCTGGGATCGCGCGGGTCGATCCCCATCTGCCGCGCCGTGCCGGGCATGAGCTGCGCGAGGCCCCGCGCACCGACCGGCGAGACCGCGCCGGCGTTCCAGCGGCTTTCCTGCCAGACCACGGCCTCCAGCAGCGTCGGACTGATGTCGTACTTGGCGGCCAGTTCGGCGACGCGCAGCTGCCATTGCGCCGGACCCGCCCTATCCCCCACCTGCGTAAGCGAGGCGGAGTGCGGCTCGACGGCCGATTCCCCAACCGTTTCGGATGCAATTTCCGGGATGGCGAGAGCGGCGGGCTGCCGGCGCGGACCGCCTGCCACCCAGCTGTAGCCATTGCCGCCGACCTCCATGACGTCGGCCGACGCGACCGAAGGCGCCATTCCCGCGGCAAATAGCAAAGCAAAACAGAGCGAAAGCCGCCGCCACACCCGATTCGATCCTCCAGAACCCTCAGCGCAGCGTTATCGCAACCGGTCGCCTTTCGCCAGCCGGCTGCTGCGGGCGCCTTGGCCGCCGGACAAGCCCAAAACTAACTCTACTCATTTCATCGACATTTACCTTCGTTTCATCGACGCACCATTGTCTACTCGCACAGTTGAGATAGCTGTCGCGCCAGTTTGGGCGTTAGCCGAGTCGAAGCAACGCCAAGGTCCTGCCCACCAGCTCACCGGCAACGGCAGCATTGAAAGCCGCGCTTTAGGGCGCAACAGATTAAATTGAATGTCTATCGAATTAGTTGAGTTTAAGCGCGTCCAACCCACGAGGGAGACCACCATGTTCCAGCGCCGCCTGTTTCTGACCGCAACCTTGGCCTTTGCAGCGACACTTGCCGGTTGTTCGGGTGGCGCGGAAAAAAGCGCCAATTCGGTCGAGCTGACCAACGTCTCCTACGATCCGACGCGAGAGCTCTATCAGGCGATCAACCCGGCCTTTGCCGCCGCCTGGAAGGCGAAGACCGGCCAGGACGTGACTTTCAAGATGAGCCACGGCGGCTCGGGCAAGCAGAGCCGCGCGATCATCGACGGGCTCGAGGCCGACGTCGCGACGCTGGCCCTCGCCTATGACGTCGATGCGATTGCCGCCAAGGGCCACTTGCTCCCGGCCGATTGGCAGAAAGCGCTGCCCGATAATTCGGCCCCCTATACCTCGACGATCGTCTTCCTCGTCCGCAAGGGCAATCCCAAGGGGATCAAGGACTGGGGCGACCTGGTGAGGCCCGGCATCCAGGTGGTCACGCCCAACCCGAAGACCAGCGGCGGCGCGCGCTGGAACTTCCTCGCCGCCTGGGCCTACGGCCGCAAGGCCGGCGGTTCCGAAGCCGCGGCCGAAACCTATGTGAAGCAGCTCTATGCCAACGTGCCCGTGCTGGACAGCGGCGCGCGCGGTTCGACGACGACTTTCGTCGAGCGCGGCATCGGCGACGTGCTGCTCGCTTGGGAGAACGAAGCCTTCCTCGCCGAGAAGGAGCTGGGCGCGGGCAAGTTCGAGATCGTCGCGCCCTCGATCTCGGTCCTCGCCGAGCCTTCGGTCGCGGTAGTGACCGAGAACGCCAGGAAGCACGGCACCGAGGAAGTGGCCAAGGCCTATCTCGAATACCTCTATACGCCGCAGGCGCAGGAGGCGATCGCCAAGAACTTCTACCGCCCGCGCAATGCCGAAGTGGCCGCGAAGTACAAGAGCCAGTTCCCCGAGATCGCCCTCGTTACCGTCGACAAGGATTTCGGCGGCTGGGGCAATGCGCAGAAGACCTATTTCGACGACGGCGGGGTGTTCGACCGCATCGCGGTCAAGAAATAGCGTCGTCAGACTTCGAACAAATAGCGCGTCTTTCCCGTCCCTCGCATTCGAGCAGGCCACTGCAGATGTCCATTCCCAACCCCCGTCTCGGCGGATGGCGACGCCCATCGGTGCTGCCCGGCTTCGGGTTGACCTTCGGGTTCACCCTCGCCTGGCTGACGCTGATAGTGCTGATCCCGCTGGCGACCATCTTCCTGAAATCCGCTGGCATGGGCTGGCATGATTTCGTCGCCGTCGGCTTCTCGGATCGGGCGGCCGCCGCCTACAGGCTGAGCTTCGGCACTGCCGCCGCCGCCGGGCTGATCAACGCGGTTTTCGGCCTGCTCGTCGCCTGGGTGCTGGTGCGCTACAGCTTTCCCGGCAAGGCCGTGGTCAGCGCGCTGGTCGACCTGCCCTTTGCGCTGCCGACCGCGGTCGCGGGTATCGCGCTCACCGCGCTCTACGCGCCGACCGGCTGGGTCGGGCAATATCTCGATCCGCTGGGCATCAAGGTCGCCTTCACCGCGCTCGGCATCACCGTCGCGCTGGTCTTCATCGGCCTGCCTTTCGTGGTCCGGTCGGTCGAGCCCGTGCTCGCCGATCTCGGCAAGGACGTCGAGGAAGCCTCGGCAACGCTCGGCGCCAACCGCCTGCAGACCTTCACCCGCGTGATCTTCCCGGCGATCGGCCCGGCATTGCTGACTGGCTTCGCGCTCTCTTTCGCGCGCGGCGTCGGCGAGTACGGCTCGGTGATCTTCATCTCGGGCAACATGCCCGGCAAGACCGAGATCGCCCCGCTGCTGATCGTCACCCAGCTCGAGCAATACAACTACAATGGTGCCACCGCGATCGCGACCGTGATGATGCTCGCGTCCTTCGCGATCCTGCTGCTGATCAACTGGATCCAGTCGCGCTCCAGGGCGAGGGCCATCACATGAGGGTCCGCTCCACCACCGAAGACCGGCTGACGCAGATCTCGCTGATCGGCATCGCCTTCGCATTCCTCGGCTTCTTCCTGCTGCTGCCGCTGATCGCGGTGTTCTCCGAAGGCCTCGAAAAAGGCCTCGGCGCCTTTTTCGAGGCGATCAAGGACCCCGATGCACTGGCAGCGATCCGGCTGACGCTGATCATCGCGGCCATAGCCGTGCCGCTCAACATGGTCTTCGGCCTTGCCGCCGCCTGGGCGATCACCAAGTTCAGCTTCCCGGGCAAGAGCCTGCTGATCACGCTGATCGACCTGCCGTTCTCGGTCTCGCCGGTCGTCTCGGGCCTGATCTTCGTGCTGCTGTTCGGCGCGCACGGTTATCTCGGCCCCTGGCTCCAGGCACACGACTTGAAGATCATCTTCGCGGTGCCCGGCATCGTCCTGGCGACTCTGTTCATCACCTTCCCCTTCGTCGCGCGCGAGCTGATCCCGCTGATGATGGAACAGGGCAAGGCCGATGAAGAGGCCGCGATCTCGCTCGGCGCCAACGGTTTCCAGACATTCTGGCACGTCACGCTGCCCAACGTCCGCTGGGGCCTGCTCTACGGCGTGCTGCTGTGCAACGCGCGCGCCATGGGCGAGTTCGGTGCGGTCTCGGTGGTCTCGGGCCACATCCGCGGCCTGACCAACACGATGCCGCTGCACGTCGAGATTCTCTACAACGAATACGACTTTGTCGGTGCCTTCGCCGTGGCTTCGCTGCTGGCATTGCTCGCCCTGGTGACTCTCGTCGCCAAGAGCCTGCTCGAGTGGCGGTTCGACGTTCATGGGGGGGCGGGACATTGATTACGGTAAACAAGGTCACGAAGCGTTTCGGCGACTTCCCTGCGCTCCACGGCATCGACCTCGAGATCCAGCCGGGCGAGTTCATCGCCCTGCTCGGCCCCTCCGGCTCGGGCAAGACCACCCTGCTGCGCATCATCGCGGGCCTGGAATTCCAGGATTCGGGCCAGGTGCTGTTCAACGGTGAGGACATGTCCAGGGTCGGCGTGGGCGACCGCGGCGTCGGCTTCGTCTTCCAGAGCTATGCGCTGTTCCGCCACATGACCGTGGCCGAAAACGTCGGCTTCGGGCTCAGCGTCAAGAAGCGCCGCGAGCGGCCGAAGAAGGCCGCGATCAAGGCGCGGGCCGAGGAGCTGCTGCGCCTGGTCAAGCTCGAGGGGCTGGGCGATCGCCTGCCCAGCCAGCTTTCGGGCGGCCAGCGTCAGCGCGTCGCGCTGGCCCGGGCGCTTGCCATCGAACCCAAGCTGCTGCTGCTCGACGAGCCCTTCGGCGCGCTCGACGCCAAGGTCCGCAAGGACCTGCGCCGCTGGCTGCGCGAGTTGCACCAGCAGATGGGCCTGACCTCGATCTTCGTGACTCACGACCAGGAAGAGGCACTCGAGCTCGCCGACCGCGTCGTCGTCATGGACCACGGCAAGATCGAACAGATCGGCACGCCCGAGGAAGTCTACATGGAGCCGGCAACGCCCTTCGTCGTCGACTTCGTCGGCGAGACCAACAAGCTGCCCGACGGCAGCCACGTCCGTCCGCACGACATCGAGATCGTCGAGAGCGGCGGTCCCGATGACGGCTGGGCTGTCGTCGTCGACAACGTCTTCCGCAAGGGCGGCGCGTGGCGCGTCGAAGGCGTGCTCGAGGGCAATGGTGTCGTCGAGATCGATCTCGATGCCGATCGGCCTGCCCCCCTCCTCGGCAGCACGATCCGGATCCGCCCCGTCCGTTCCAAAATTTTCACCCCCAACGGAGCCCAGCCATGACCAGCAATCATCCCGAACAACAGCAACCGCTGTCGCCGGAAGCGGCGCGGATCCTCGAAGAGAGCATCCTCAGCGTCCGCGAAGCCCTGACCGGCCTCAAATACGGCAACGTGTCCCTCACCGTACACGAAGGCCGCGTAGTCCAGATCGACGTGACCGAGAAGAAGCGGCTCAAGCCGAACTGATCGATCCCACGGAATTCGACCCTTCCATTCAACCAGAAATAATTCGCAGACTGCCGACCGGTTCACTGGAGGCGTCGTGATCTCTACCAGGAGGAAAAACGATGATTTCCCGTACCGTACTGCTGGCGGGCGCCGCCGGCATAGCTCTCTTTGCGTCTCCCGCCTTCGCCGATACGACCGGCACCGAAGCCGGCACTACAGGCGCTGCCGCAGCCGACGCCGCAGCCGCGGCCGTCGATGAACCCGAAGTCAGCCGCGGCGACGTGATCATCGTCACCGCCCGCCGCCGCCAGGAGACGGCGCAGGAAGTGCCGCTGGCTATTTCGGTCATCAAGGGGGACTCGATCGAAGCCACGGGCAATTTCAACGTCGTGAAACTGCAGCAGCTCGCGCCGACGCTGCAGGTCTATACGTCGAACCCGCGCAACACCTCGGTCAACATCCGCGGCCTCGGCGTGCCGTTCGGCCTGACCAGCGACGGCTTCGAGCAGGGCGTCGGCATCTATGTCGATGACGTCTACAACTCGCGCGTCGCCGCCGCGACTTTCGACTTCCTCGACGTTGACCAGGTCGAAGTCCTGCGCGGTCCTCAGGGCACGCTCTATGGCAAGAACACTACGGCCGGTGCGATCAACATCACGACCAACCAGCCGACCTTCGACTTCGAAGGCCGCGCCGAGCTCACCGCAGGCAATCTCAACTACAAGCAGGGCAAGGCCGCCATCTCGGGCCCGCTGTCGGACACCGTGGCCGCACGCATCGCCGTCGCCACGACCAGCCGCCGCGGCACGCTCTACAACGTGAAGACGCAGCGCTGGATCAACGAGCAGGACAACCTCGGCGTCCGCGGCCAGCTGCTGTTCAAGCCCAACGACGATCTCAGCATCACGCTGTCCGGCGACTACAGCAAGCAGGACCCCTATGGCTTCGGCACGGCCTTCGTCCGGGTGGGCCGCACGCAGCGCGCGCTTGCGCGCCAGTACGACGGTCTGGTCGCCGCGTACAACGCAGCCAATCCGACGAAGCCCTATGCAGTTCCCAGCCGCAACGTCTATGACCGCCTGACCGACATCGACGCGCCCCTGCAGGCGGGCAACAAGATTGGCGGCGCTTCGCTGCGCGTGAAGTGGAACGTCGGCCCCGGCACCCTCACCTCGATCAGTGCCTGGCGCTTCTGGGACTGGAAGCCGCAGAACGACCGCGACTTCACCGGCCTGTCGATCGTCTCGGCGTCGAACAACCCCTCGCAGCAGAACCAGTACAGCCAGGAATTCCGCTACAACTACGAAGGCGAGAAGATCGACTTCGTCGCCGGCCTGTTCGGCTTCAAGCAGCGGATCGACACCCAGGGACTGGAACGGCAGGGTTCCGACGCCAGCCGCTGGAGCCTGACCGGTGCCCAGGCCGCCGACGCCTCCATCCTTTCCGGGCTGACCGCGAACAACACGCAGTACCTCAAGAGCGACAGCGCGGCGCTATACGGCCAGGTCAGCTACAAGCTGACCGAAGCCTTGACGATACAGCCGGGCATCCGCATCAACTATGACAAGAAGGAAGG
>Ga0075370_10000826_pt1 | contig 12481 bp, 11 predicted proteins | sample EndMethybrTD3035_FD_71398 | JGI IMG/M metagenome (GOLD analysis project Ga0075370, IMG submission 71398) | Populus endosphere microbial communities from Tennessee, USA - Endosphere MetaG P. TD hybrid TD303-5 | ecosystem: Host-associated > Plants > Roots > Endosphere | place: USA: Tennessee... | reverse complement strand
GACGTCGGCTACTTCGGCGGCGTGTTCCGCTGCACCGAAGGCCTGCAGGCCAAGTACGGCAAGCAGCGCGTGTTCGACTCGCCGATCGCCGAGGGCGGCATCGTCGGCACCGCGATCGGCATGGCGGCTTACGGACTGCGGCCGGTGGTGGAGGTGCAGTTCGCCGACTACTTCTACCCGGCCTCGGACCAGATCGTCTCCGAGGCCGCACGCATGCGCTACCGATCAGCGGGCGACTTCACGTCGCCGATCGTGATCCGAATGCCCTGCGGCGGCGGCATCTATGGCGGGCAGACGCACAGCCAGAGCCCGGAGGCGCTGTTCACGCACGTGTGCGGGCTGCGCACGCTGATGCCGAGCAACCCGTACGACGCCAAGGGCCTGCTGATCGCGGCCATCGAGTGCGACGATCCCGTCATCTTTCTCGAGCCCAAGCGCATCTACAACGGCCCGTTCGACGGTCACCATGACCGGCCCGTCGTTCCCTGGTCCACGCACCCGAAGAGCGAAGTTCCCGAAGGGCACTACACCGTTGCGCTGGACTCGGCGAGCATCGTGCGGCCCGGCGACGACCTCACCGTCATCACCTACGGCACGATGGTCTATGTGGCGGAAGCCGCCGCGCGCGAGACCGGCATCGACGCCGAGGTGATCGACCTGCGCAGCTTGTGGCCGCTCGATCTGCCGACGATCGTCGAGTCGGTGAAGAAGACCGGCCGCTGCGTGGTGCTGCACGAGGCCACGCGCACCAGCGGCTTCGGAGCGGAGCTGACGGCGCTGATCCAGGAGCATTGCTTCTATCACCTCGAGGCGCCGATCGAGCGCGTGACGGGCTACGACACGCCTTATCCGCATGCGCTGGAATGGGCCTACTTCCCGGGGCCGGCACGTGTCGGCCGCGCGTTCCAGAAGGTGATGGGGAAGGCGGTGGAACCATGACTGTGCACACCATCCCGATCCCCGACCTGGGCGAAGGGATCGCCGAGGTCGAACTGGTCGAGTGGCGCGTGAAGCCGGGCGATGTGGTCGCCGAAGACCAGATCCTGTGCGACGTGATGACCGACAAGGCGGCGGTCGAGATCCCATCGTCGGTGGCCGGCCGCGTGGTCGAACTCGGCGGCGAGATCGGGCAGATGCTCGCGGTGGGATCGGTGCTGATCCGCATCGACGTCCAGGGGAGTGCCGCGCCCGCCGCACCGCCGGCGAAAGCCTCCGCTGCTCGGGCGAGCCCTGCGCCTTCACCCGCACCTGCGCCCGCACCCGCACCTGCTGCAACTTCACCCACGCCCGTACCTGCGCCACCTGCCGCGCAGGCCGCTGCGCCATCGTCGCGCACGCTCGCCGCGCCTGCGGTGCGCATGCGTGCGCGCGAGCTGGGCATCGATCTGGCCAGCGTGCGGGGCAGTGGCGCCGAAGGCCGCGTCGTGCATGCCGACCTGGACGCACTGCGCCAAGGCAGCGTCCGTACCAGCGGCGTGCCGACCGACGCCACGCGCGAGGTCAAGCTCATCGGATTGCGCCGCAAGATCGCGCAGAAGATGCAGGAGTCGAAGCGCCGCATTCCGCACTTCACCTACGTCGAGGAAGTCGACGTGACCGAGACGGTTGCGCTGCGCGACGAGCTCAATCGGCAGTACCGAGCTTCCCGCGGCGAGCTCTCGCCGCTGGCCTTGATCGTGCGCGCCGTCGTGCGCGCCGTGGCGGCGTTTCCTCAGGTCAACGCGCGCTTCGACGACGAGGCCGGCGTGTTGACGCTTCACGACGCGGTTCATCTGGGCGTGGCCACGCAGACCGATGCCGGCCTCGTGGTGCCGGTGCTTCGCCAGGCGCAGACGCTCGACCTCTGGGCCAGCGCGGCCGAGATCGCGCGGCTGGCCGCCACCGCGCGCGCCGGCAAGGCAACGCGAGAGGAGCTGTCGGGCTCGACGATCACCGTCACCAGCCTGGGCAAGCTCGGCGGCATCGTCTCCACGCCGGTGATCAACCATCCCGAGGTGGCGATCGTCGGCGTCAACCGCATCGTCGCGCGGCCGGTCGTGCGCGACGGCGCGGTGCAGGTGCGGCAGATGATGAATCTGTCGTCGTCGTTCGATCACCGCGTCGTCGATGGTGCGGTGGCAGCGGCCTACATCCAGCACGTGCGCGAGTTGCTCGAGCATCCGGCGACGCTCTTCATCGACTGAGGCACGAGCTCGCGCGCCTGCACCGACAGCTTCACGACAGCCTGCCTCAGGCTGTGTGTCATCAGAATCGGCCGGCCCGCTTCACGCGACGCTGACCGCAGCGCCACCGGCGGTGCATGCGCGGGGGCGGGTCGGCATCTCGGCGTCGTCTCCTTGGTTCTCGACAACCCACGAGGAGCAACATGAACCGACCGAGCCTTCATTCGACGCACGTGGCCGCGCGACGCCTGCTCGCCACTGCGTTGATCGGCGTTGCCGGCACCGCCATCGCCGGCACACCATATCCGCACGAGAAGACGCCTGCGGCGCAGGACGCAGGCGCGCTGGCGCTCGCACGCGGCGCAGCGCCGATCACCGTGACGCTCGCGCTCAAGCTGCGCGACGGCGATCAGCTCGAGCAGCTCGTGAAGGCCATGCACACGCCGGGCGATGCGCAGTTCCGCCGGTTCATGTCGCCGCAGGAGTTCCATGCACGCTTCGACCCGAGTGCCGCGACCATCAAGGAAGCCATCGCGCACTTCGAGCGTGCCGGGCTGAGCGCGACGCTCGACTCGGGCTTCATGCTGAAGGTGACCGGCTCGCCGCAGGCGATCGACAAGGCCTTCCAGGTGCAGCTGCACGTGTACGACGTCGCCGCACAGGGCCACAGCCCCGGCTATCGCTTCCACGCGCCGGTCGGCGAACCGTCCATCGCGTCCGCGAGCGTGGCAGCCAACGTGCAGGCCGTGTTCGGCCTCGACAACCGCCCGCACTATCGGCCGCACCTGCGCAGGGGCAGCGACTCGCAGCTCGCCTCGGCGCGGCTCTCGGCGAACCTTGGCGCCAAGGCCCTGCCATCCGCGGCCGCCGGCAATCCGCCCGGCGACTGGACGGTGGCCGACCTCGCGCAGTACTACAACATCCGCCCGCTGTACGACATGAACATCCACGGCGAGGGCCGCACGCTGGGCATCGTGACGCTCGCCTCGTTCACGCCGGGCGATGCGTTCACGTACTGGAACGCGCTCGGGCTGGTCACCGACGCCAAGCGCATCAAGGTCGTCGACATCGACGGCGGCCCCGGAGCCCCGAGCGACGACTCGGGCTCGGACGAGACCACGCTGGACGTGCAGCAGTCGGGCGGTGTCGCGCCCGGCGCGAAGATCATCGTGTACCAGGCGCCGAACACCGACCAGGGCTTCGTCGACGCGTTCGCGAAGGCGATCAACGACAACACCGTCGACTCCCTGTCCTCGAGCTGGGGCACCTGGGAGTGGTTCGATTCGCAGTCGGCCGTGACGGTCGGCCAGGGCCGACGCGCGCAGACCGTCAACGTGCTGAAGGCGTATGACACGCTGTTCCTCCAGGCGGCCGCGCAGGGCCAGTCGCTGTTCGCTTCATCGGGCGATGACGGCGCATACGACGTCAACAACGCCAACATCGCGCCGGTTCCGTCGTACACCAAGACGCTGAGCGTGGATGCTCCCGCGGCGTCTGCCTGGATCACTGCGGCAGGCGGAACCACGTTGCCGGGAGATCAGCTCTACGTCGGCGGCACCGTCACGGTGAAGATCCCGGCCGAGCGCATCTGGGGATGGGACTACCTGGTGCCGCTGTGCGCGCAGCTGGGCTTCGATCCGATCGGCTGCGGCATCTTCCCGGCCGGCGCCGGCGGCGGAGTGAGCTCGTACGTGCCGATGCCGTTCTATCAGTACCTGGTATCGGGAACGCAGACGACCGAACCCGGCCAGACGCTGTTCGACAACACGACCTCCCCGCCGACCGCGATCGTCTCGCTGCCGTCGCACTTTCGGGGGCGCAATCTTCCGGACGTGTCTCTGAACGCCGACCCGGAGACCGGCTATGTCGTGCCGTACACGTCGAGCGTCGGCGGCTTCGCCGTGCTCGACTTCTTTGGCGGCACCAGCTTCGTCGCGCCGCAGCTCAACGGCATCGCGGCACTGGTGGGGCAGCGCGTGAAGGGCAGGCTCGGGCTGCTGAACGTGCCGCTGTATGCGATGGCCGCCACGCCGCTCGGCTACGCCGGCCCGCACGCGCCGCTGCGCGACATCAAGGCAGGCAACAACTGGTTCTACAGCGCCAAGACGGGCTACGAGCCCGGTGCCGGGGTCGGCACGCTGGACGTCGACAACTTCGCCCGCGCGATGCTGCTTCTCGGGTATTGAGCGCCGCCGCCGCGCCGCGGCGAACGCGGCGGGCGTGCGCGGCTGACGATGTGAATCGGTGAGCTGTACGATCATGGAGGGCAAGCCATCCAAAGGAACGACATGACGACGCAAACCGAAACCGCGATCCTGGCCGGCGGCTGCTTCTGGGGCATGCAGGATCTGCTGCGGCGCTATCCGGGCGTGCTCTCCACGCGCGTGGGCTACAGCGGGGGTGACGTACCCAACGCCACCTACCGCAACCACGGCACGCATGCCGAGGCGATCGAGATCGTGTTCGACCCGCAGCAGATCGACTATCGCCGCATCCTGGAGTTCTTCTTCCAGATCCACGACCCGACGACGAAAAACCGCCAGGGCAACGACGTGGGTACGAGCTACCGCTCGGCGATCTTCTATCGAGACGACGAGCAGAAGAAGGTTGCGCTGAACACCGTGGCCGATGTCGATGCGTCGGGCCTGTGGCCCGGCAAGGTCGCGACAGAGATCGTTCCCGCGGGTCCGTTCTGGGAGGCCGAGCCGGAACACCAGGACTATCTGGAACGCTATCCCGACGGATACACCTGCCACTACGTTCGGCCCGACTGGAAGCTGCCTCGCCGGGGGTAGCCCTTCGGCAGCCCGTTAGCCGTTAGCGCAAAGTCTGTCGAAAGAAGTCGACCACCTGGGCGTTGAACTCCCGATGGAACGCTGCGCGGTCGAAGCCCGGCGGGTCCGTGCAGATCTCCGGCACGCTGCTGGCCACCTCGTTCGGGCACGGCGGCAAGAACGCAAAGTGCCGGGCGTTCGGAACGGTGCGCACCGCCGTCCTCATCGGCAGTTCGTCGGCAACGGCGGCGACGCTCTCGGGTGTGACACCGTCACCGCCACCTTCGGAACGCCACAGTTGAATCGGAACGCGCACATCGTCGAAGGAGGTCTTCGTGAAGAAGATGCTCAGCGGATCCGCAATCACCGCTGCCTTGATGCGCCCGTCATGGGCCAGCGGCGCGAGCTTGCCTTCGCGCACCTGCTTGCAGAGCGTGCTCGCCTGCCCCGCGCACATCCCGATGCCAGGGCCGAATCGAGGATTGGCACCCACCATGACGAGCCCGGTGTAGCCGCCCCGTGAAAAGCCGAAGAAGCCGATGCGACCCGCGTCGATCGCGGAAGCGCCGCTCCATGTGCCGAGCATGTAGTCGACGAGCCGCCTGATGTCGGCCGGCCGATCGATGAACGCCGACAATTCGTCAGTGCGGCTGCTGTCGCGTGCGTTGTCGCCGGGATGCGAGATGGCCGCCACGACGAACCCGGCGTCTGCCAGTGCCTGGGCCGTGTCGCGATGCCCGAGAAAACTGCCCGTCCGACCGTGCGAGATGACGACCAGCGGCAGCTTCGTGCCGGCGATCGGGCAGTCCTTTGCCGCGGAGAGGAGATACGGGCCGAGCTTGAGCGTCTCCGCAGCCGTCGCACACGGGTACCAGACGGCACCGGAGATGGCCGGCGAAGAGTCGTTCGCGGGCACCGTCAGCACCTGGATGCCGGCCGCGCCAGCGGCCGTCGTCGATAGGAGCAGCCCCAAGACCATTGAAGCGACCGCAGTTTGGGTGGCACAGCGCATGATCGTCTGCGGTTCTTACACAGGAGCAACCTTGGCGCCGGTCCGCCTCAGTTCTTCGGTGGTCTCACCGAGGCCGGTGGGCCGCCAGCCGGGGGGCTTGAACAGATAGCCCCATGCCTCGCGCAGCGACCCGGCCGTTCGCAGGTCGCGCCACAGCGCGCGCCAATGATCGAACTCGACCACCAGCAGGTTGTAGGTTGTCATGGGCCGCACCAGACCGTAGCGGCAGGGCGTGTCGGAGCGCTCGGGGATGTAGGTGCCGAACAGGCGGTCGAAGACGATCAGCACGCCGCCGTAGTTGCCGTCGAGGTATTCGAGGTTGGAGGCGTGGTGAACGCGATGTGCGGAAGGCGTGTTCAGGATCCACTCGAGCGGCCCGAGCCGCGGGATCCAGGTGGCGTGAATCCAGAACTGGTACAGCAGGTTGAGCGACAGCAGCATCAGCACGATGCGTGGCGGCATGCCGAGCAGCGGCGCGAGCACGAAGAACGCGAGCGAGCCGGTGAGCCGGCCGGTCCACCCGAAACGATAAGCCGCTGACAGGTTCAACTGATTGGGCGAATGGTGGACGGCGTGAGTACACCAGAACCAGCGCACCCGATGCGCGGCGCGGTGGTACCAGTAGTAGCAGAACTCCTGGCCGACGAAGCAGGCCACCCAGCCGCTCCAATGGTCCATCCGCAGGGTCCAGAGCCGGTGCTGCCAGAACCAGTCCATTGCATCGGTCCAGAAGGCCAGCGGAAGCAGCCAGCGCAGCGGGTACTCGCGCACGAGGAAATCGGCGAGGGAGACGCCGGTGGCCTTCCAGTCGTAGGTGCGCCAGCCGTTCTTGATCGAGAGCACCATCGCCTCCAGCAACGACGACGCGAGCACGATGACGACGGACGCCTTGAGAATCGTGAACAGCACGGCCATGGCGAGCTTCTTGCGTAGGTGACGGCGTTGCAGCCTACGTTTGCAGGCCCGCCGCAGCAAGCACTCTGGGACGAAATGCTGCTGGCGTGGGGCGAATGGCTCCTAGCCCAGCATCTGCTTCATCAGGATCGCCCGGTGCTGACGGCTGCAAGGTACTTCCGCCCCGCTGCGCAACACCACCACCGCTTCGCCCTTGCCGCGCGGCCTCACGGCCTCCACACAGCTCAGCGCAACAGCGGCGCTGCGGTGAGTGCGCACGAACGCCGGTGCCAGATCCTTCAGCAGCGACTCCAGCGTACGGCGCATCAACAGCGACTTTCCCCTCAAGTGCACGTTCACGTAGTTGTCGGCCGCCTGCAGCCATTCGATGTCGACGCAGCGCACCACGTGCGTGGCCCCGCGATCGACGATCAACAACTGCGTGGGAGGCGCTCCCGCGCCGGGTCGCAAGCTCAGGCGCGGGGACGCTCGCAAACGCCGGATGGCCCGCTCCAGGCGCTCGGGCTCGACCGGCTTGAGCAGATAGTCGGACGCGTGGGTGTCGAACGCCTGCAGCGCGTATCGATCGAAGGCGGTCACGAACACGAGGGCAGGGCCGTCGTCAGGCAAAGAGGCGGCCACGTCGAAGCCGTCGACTTCGGGCATCTGCACGTCGAGGAAGATCGCATCGGGGCGAAGCTGCGCGGCGAGCGAGAGCGCGCGGGCTCCGTCGGCCGCTTCGCCCACGACCTCGACATCGGCGAACAGCCCGAGCATGCGCCGCAGCTTGTTGCGCGCGGGGGTTTCGTCGTCGACGATCAGTACGCGCATGGCAGCTCCACCCGCGCGATCAAGCCGCCACCCGAGCGAGGATGGAACGTCAGACTGGCCTCGGCGCCGTGCAGCGATTGCAGCCTACGCTCGAGGTTGCCGAGGCCCACGCCACGCGTGGCCGGCATGGCCTGCAGATCGCCGTCGTCTTCGATCTCGATGCGCAGCTTGTCCGCGTGCTGCGCTGTGCGAATCACCAGGTGCGTGCGCTCGCGCCGCCGCTCGACCACGTGGCGAAAGCAGTTCTCCAGAAGCGGCTGGAGTCCGAGCGTCGGCACCTTGCAGCGGCCTGCATCGGCATCGATCTCCCAGTGCATCTCGACCCGATCGGCGAAGCGCTGGGTCATGATGTCGGCGTAGGCGTGCAGCAGTGCCAGTTCATCGGCCAACGGCTGTTCGGGGCTCTGGCCGGAATCCGTGACGGCGCGAAGCAAGGTGGCCAGGCGGGTGAGAAGCACGTCGGCCATGTTCGGGTCGGTGTGGATCAGCGACGACACGGTGTTCAACGAATTGAAGAGGAAGTGCGGCTGCAGCTGCTGCGTAAGCTGGACAAGTTGCGCCTGCTGCGCGAGACGCGCCTGCTGCTCGGTGCGCAGCCGCTCCGCCGCCCACGCCTGATAAGACCGCACGCCGAATTGGATGCCGCCCAGCAACGCGTAGAACAGCGTGAACTTGGCCGCGTCGTAGGGGAGCACCTCGGGCCAAGGCCCATGCCGAAGCGGTGCGCCCAGGAACGTGTAGAGGACGTAGCGCAAGGCATACATCGCCGCCACGAATGCCACCAGCTGCAGCGGCATCCAGGCCCACATGCGGGCGAACCATCGCGCGGGCCGGCCGAGCAGGCCATCGAAGCGCTTTGCGCGCTTGGTCTGCACCACCAGCAGGGCGGTGGCGAGAAGCGCCGCGATGCCATGGTCGACGAGCGGCCGCCACAGTTGGTGCCCGCCCGACCACAAGTACTCCTGTGTGCCGAGCATGAACAGGAGCAGCCAGAAGGCGAGCCATATCCACAGCCGGCGTCGCCATGGGCGTGCTGGCTCGGCGTCGGCGATCAACCCGTTGGCGTTCATCGGGACTGGATGATGCACCAGGTGTTGTCACGGGACCTCCTGCGCGCTCGACAGCGTGCGCTTTGCCAGCTCGAGCTGCGCCCATTGCGCGCCGCCGATCGTGAGACACATGGTCGCGAAGGCCGCCCACGCGTAAGGCCACAGCAGCGGCATGCCGATCAGGATGAGGCCATCGTTTCCGCCGGGAATGAGCAGGCTTCCCCAGCCCATCAGCACGCCGCCGATCAGGCAGCGCGCCAGGGTTGCCGCGCGAACGCGAGTGAAGTGCAGGCGGCCGGCCGTCCAGCCGCCGGCGATCGCACCCGCCAGAAGGCATATCAACAAAGCGGTGCGTGCTGCCACGTCGTGCGCCATGCCGTTCGCCAGATCGGCCAGCACGTCCGTGTAGGCCCACGCGCCGGCGAGGACCAGCATCACGAGGAACGACAGGCCGATGACGATCGTGGCCGTGTGCGGTGACCACAAGCTGCGCCATGACGAGCCCTGCCGCACCGTGCGAAGCCTGCTCAGTGCCGATGCGATACGCCACGCGAAGAAGCCCGCGACAAGCCACGCCGTGGCAGCCGGCGCAGCGAGAAACACCGGGCTCGCACCGAGGTCCTGTGCGGCGGCGGGCGCGAAGACCGAGCTCACGCTGACGCAGCCGAGATAAAAGCCCAGCGGCGTCGCCGCGTAGGCCCAATCGCCGGAACCCAGCCGCGCGATCGCACCGAAGACGCAGGCGCGCGTGACGAACGCGCCGATGCCCAGGAGCACCGCTCCGGTGAACGTCCAGCCGCTCACCGCATAGCCCGTGGGCGCTTGCGCGAGCCAGTGAAGCCGATGCGCAACGAACAACCCGCCGGCCACCCACGCCGACGTTTCGACGAGCGCGACCAGCCGCCCCGCGCCTCGGCGTGCCACCACTTCCTCCACCGCAGCGACCGTGCAGGTGGCGCCGCGCTGAATGGCGAACCCCATCGTGACGGCACACAGCGCCACGACCATGAACGTCATCCCTTGCAACATCGGCTCAGACGTGCTCGATCACGCCTTCGATCGGGTCCGTAGGCTCGTGCCAGGGCGAGCGCTCGATCATCCGCATCGTGTCGGCATAGCCCGCCTCGCGGCGCGCATGCACACCGGCGCGCGTGAAGTCGATGTCCTTCGTGTGGTCCTCGCCCTCCAGCCTGGGTGCGACCAGATGCGCGACGTGCATGGTCGTGCTGCAGCCCCAGGCGGCGAGCTCCTTCACGTATGCGTCGCCCTGCTTGCCCGCGGGCAGCTGCTTCGCGAGCTCGCGGATCACATGGCGCAGCCGGTGGATCTGCTTCTGCCGCGCGATATGGCTGTCGGCGCGGCTCGCGTACTGGATGTCTTTCTGTCGTCCCATGACCTGCCAGATCGATTCGGGTTCGGGGCCGGTCTGGTGCCACACGTTGACCGCGAAGATCAGCGAGCTGCGCCGTGGGTTGTCATCCAGAACGGCTTCGATCGGCGTGTTGGAGTAGATGCCGCCGTCCCAGTACGGGTGGCCGTCGATGCGTATGGCAGGAAAGGCCGGCGGCAATGCGCCCGATGCCATCACGTGCTCGACGGCGAGCGTTTCCTTGCCGCTGTCGAAGTAGCGCATCGCGCCGGTGCTTGCGTTCACGGCGCCGACGGTCAGCCGCATGCCGCCGCGCCGCAGCGAATCGAAGTCGACGAGTTCGCCCAGCGTGCGGCGAAGAGGCTCGGTGCTGTAGTACGCCGCCTGCTCGACTCCCACGTTGGCGCGCGCGCCTCTCAGTGCCGCGAGGTTGGGTTCGAAGAAGGCCGGTATGCCGTGCATCACGGTGGTCATGTTGGCGACGAAGTTGCCGATTCCCAGCCAGTCGAGCGGTCCGGCCAGCGTGGCCGGGGACTCGACGTGGCTCCAGAACGCGTTCAACCGATCGATGCGCTCGTCGCGCGCGTTGCCGGCGATGAGCGCCGCGTTGATCGCACCGATCGACGTACCGATCACCCAGTCGGGCTCGATGCCCGCGTCGTGCAGCGCCTCGTACACGCCGACCTGGTAGGCACCGAGCGCACCGCCTCCTTGCAGCACGAGAACGACCTGGCCGTTGGCGTTGACGGGCCGTGATCCCCGAGCGCCTTTTGGCGCAGCCGTGGATGCGTGTGTGACTGACATGTGGGTTCTCCTCGGGGCGGCGCCGCGCGTCTCGTTAGTGGTGCTGTCCAACCCGCCCTTACATCATCTTTTCCATCATCGTTTCGGGCTTGTGGTCGTTCACGATGTCGCCGATCGTCAGGTCGACCGGCTGGCTGCCGCTGTTCTTCCACCAGTGCCTGGTACCCAGGTACTCGCGTGCGACGTCGCCTGCCTTGTGCAGGATAGGCGCCGAGCACTTGCTGCTGTTCTCGTAGATCTCGCCGCTGTTGACCATGATCAGCGCCGGCCGGTCTTCATGGCTGTGCAGCGGCACGATGCCGCCGGGAGCGATGGTCATGTGGCGCAGGCGCAGACGACGCTGCTCCAGCTTGACGTTCTCCTTCGAAAGATCGACCGAGGCGAGTTCGGTGTCGACGACTCCGACTGGCGCCGTAGGTGCGCCGGTCAGCGGGTTGGCCACTGCCTTGCCGGCTGGGCATTCGCCGGCGCGGGCGAGGCCGGTGACCGCGAACGACGAGGCGATCACAAGCTGGGCGAGGCGAAAGGTGATGGCGGGTGTCTTCATGAGAGTTCTCCTTGGGGTTGAGGGGCGCACCGGATGGCGCAAGGGGCGGGAAGCTGAAGAGGAGGAATCACTGCGCTGTCCATCCGCCTTCGATGGGCAGCACGGCGCCGGTGATCGAAGCCGCGTCGACCGAACAAAGAAACGCGGTCAGCGCGGCGACCTGCTCGACGGTGACGAACTTCTTGGTGGGCTGCGCGGCGAGCAGAACGTTGCGGATCACTTCCTCCTTCGTGATGCCGCGCGCGCGGGCCGTGTCCGGGATCTGGTTCTCGACCAGCGGCGTCAGCACATAGCCCGGGCACACCGCGTTGACCGTGATGCCGAGCTCCGCGGTCTCGAGGGCAACCGCCTTCGTGAAGCCGGCCACACCATGCTTGGCCGTGACATAGGCCGATTTGTAGGGGCTTGCCACGAGCGCATGGGCCGACGCGATGTTGACGATGCGTCCGAAGCCGCGACGCTTCATCGCCGGAAGCGCCAGCCGCACGGTGTGAAAACCCGCCGACAGGTTGATCGCGAGGATCGCGTACCACTTGTCGACAGGGAAGTCTTCGACAGGCGCCACGTGCTGGATGCCGGCGTTGTTGATCAGCAGATCGATGCAGCCGAACTCGGCCAGGGCCTTGCCCATCATGGCTTCGATCGCCTCGGGCTTGCCCATGTCGGCACCGTCGAAGCGCACCTGGACGCCATGGCGCTCGGCCATGCCGGCGCGCAGGTGCTCGATCTCGGCTGCGTCGCCGAAGCCATTGAGCACGACGTTCGCGCCTTGCGCGGCGAGCGTCTGCGCAATGCCCAGACCGATGCCCGAGGTCGACCCGGTGACGAGGGCGGTCTTGCCGATGAACATGAGGATCTCCTGGCTGGCTTCCTGTGGTGCCGCAAGAGTAGGCAGCCGCAGGCCGGCGCGGAAATGGCATCAATTCATCGGCCGATCAGCATCGGTTATCGCGATCGGTGTAAGGATCGGCGAGCGCCCTCGACGGGTACGGGGATGGAGCTCTACCAGATCCGCTACTTCCTGGCCGTGGCCGACACG
>Ga0075370_10000825_pt1 | contig 12482 bp, 9 predicted proteins | sample EndMethybrTD3035_FD_71398 | JGI IMG/M metagenome (GOLD analysis project Ga0075370, IMG submission 71398) | Populus endosphere microbial communities from Tennessee, USA - Endosphere MetaG P. TD hybrid TD303-5 | ecosystem: Host-associated > Plants > Roots > Endosphere | place: USA: Tennessee... | reverse complement strand
AGGCGCTTGCTGAGCACCAGCCCGAGGCCGGCACCCTCGACCGGCGTGCGCCCGGCATCCAGCCGCTCGAAGGCCTGGAACAGCCGTGCGCGCTGGGCTTCGTCAAGGCCTGCGCCAGTGTCGGTGATCGCGATACGCACGTGCTGCCCCTCGGCCGTGCACGCAACCCGCACTTCGCCGGCGCTGCGGTTGTACTTGATCGCGTTGGACAGCAGGTTCAGCAGCACCTGCTTCAGCCGCGTACGGTCGGCTTGCACGAGGCAGTTGCAGGCCCTGTCGTCGAGAACCGCCACAGCGATCTCGCTCTCGCGCGCGATCGGCAACAGCAGCCCGAGGCATTCGTTGAGAACGTCGTCCAGGCGCACCGGCTCGAGCGAGATGCGCAGCTTGCCGGTCTCGACCTGCGCCAGGTCGAGCACCTCGTTGATCAGGCTCAGCAGGTGCCGGCCGCCGCGCAGGATCTCGTGAACGTAGCCGTGCTGGTGCGACGCCAGCGGTCGGGTCGGGTCGGCGATCAGCAGCTGGCCGAATCCGAGGATCGCATTCATCGGCGTGCGCAGCTCGTGCGACATGCTCGAGACGAACTGCGACTTGGCGCGATTGGCGCGCTCGGCTTCGTCCTTCGCGGCGATCAGCGCCGTCTCGGCCGCCTTGCGCGCGCTGATGTCGATGCCGAACGCGTAGTAGTTCGGCTGCCAGGTCACGGCGTCGCGGCCCGATGCGTAGGTCACCTGCAGCCAGAGGTGCTCGCGTCCGGCCGTGCCGCCGTACTCGGTTTCGGACGTGATCGGCGGCCCGACGAGCACCTGCTTCAGGATCGGCGCGAGACGCTCGAAACGCAGCTCGCCCAGCACCTTGCGCATCGGCTGCCCGATGATCTCTTCGCGCGGGCGCCCGATCAGCGCGACGAGGCTGTCGTTCGCGTAGCTGTACGCGAGCTGCGAGTCGAGCACGCCGATGTAGCCGGGGAACGTATCGAGCATCGCGCGCATCTGCGCGCCGCTCTCGTGCAGCGCGCGCTGCGCCTCGAAATACTGGCTCACGTCGGCGTAGGTGCGCACCTGGCCGCCATCGGGCAGCGAGCGCGTGCGCACCTCCAGATGCCCGCCCTCTCGCGTCTGGCGAACGTAGTGCGTGGGCTGCCTGGCCATCGACATCTGCGCGCCGGTCGCCGGATCGATGAAGCACATGTTCTCCGAAAAGTTGCCGGAGAAGTCACCGCGTTCGGTCTGGTAGCGAACGATGTCCTCGAACACGTGCTCCGGCCCGAACAGGGCCTCGGGAAGATCGAGCAACTCGAGGGTGCGCTTGTTGTAGACCAGGCAGTGACCGCTGTCGTCCATCGCGACGATGCCCTGGTCCATGCTGTCCAGCGTGACCTGCAGTGCCTGCGACTTCTGCGCGAGCAGCTCGCTGGCCGCCTGCAGGCGCTGCGCGGCGCGCTTGGTCTCGCTGATGTCGGAGAACATGCCGATCGCGCCGACACGCTGCCCGCGCGTATCGAAGATCGGCGTCGCGCTGTTGTAGCAGTCGACGAGGCTGCCGTCCGGGCGCTGCAGGGCGATCTCGTAGCCGCCTGCGATGCCCTGGTCGCGCTGGCTCACCTGATGCCGGAAGATCGCCGCGTTCGCCTCGTCGACGAATTCGAAGATGTCCCTGCCGACGATCTGCTCGCGTGAGCGCTGCAGGATGCGGCACATCGCCGGATTGACGTCGGTCGTGATGCGTTGCGCGTCGATGAACCAGAAGCCCTCGCTGGTGGTGCGCACGAGCAGGTTCATCAAGTGATGCTGCTCGGCGAGCGCGGCTTCGGCGTTGCGCCTTTGCGTGATGTCCTGCACCGCGCCGTTCAGGCGCACCACGCGCCCATGCTCCACCTGCGGCTGGCCGAGCACGCGCACCCAGCGCCGCGCGCCCTTGGCCGAGGTCAGCTCCACCTCCACATCGAAGTGGCTGTGATGCTTGATGGCGGCATCGATCCCCGCGCGGACGCGCGCGAGCGCAGCGCTGCCGTAGTGCGAGCGAAAGATGGTCGGATCAGGCTTGTCGACGGGTTCGAGATCGTGGATGCGAAACACCTGGTCCGTCAGGCGCAGCGCCATCGTCGCGACATCGAGCTCCCAGCCACCGACGCTGGCAGACGCGCCTGTGCGCTCGAGCAGTTCGCGGCTGTCGCGCAGTGCCTGCGCCTGCCTGGCCTCGGCGACGCGTAGCGCCACGTAACCACGCACGTAGCGGTGCGCGCGGCGCGCGGTGAGCGTCATGTAGCCGAGCGCCACGAGCGCCGCGACGCCGAGCGTCTTCAGGCTCGGATCGGACTGCATGAAAAGGTACACGCTCAAGACCGTGAGCACCGGCACCCCGAAGCTCAGGCCGGCCGCCATGTCGAAGGTCGTCACCGTGAAGCTGCCGATCGCGACAGTGACCAGCATCACGACGAGCACGGCCTGGTGCACGTGGTCGCCGGCCGGCAGCGGCAACGCGCACGCGAGGGCCCAGAAGCAGCCGTGCACGAAGAACCCGAGACGGTGGCGCAACAGCCAGGACTTGATGAATGCCGAGTCCGGACCCGCTGGCCCGAGCCGCAAGAGGCGCGCCCGATGGATGGCACCGAAGACCAGGCGGGCGGCGAGCACGAGCACGAGCGCACCGAGCCAGCTACCGAGCAGCGCTGGCTGGACGACGCCCCACAGCGCGATCACGAGCAGGGAAGCACCGAGCAGCGAGCCGGCCACCGTCCAGGGCAGGTTCGTCAGGTGCGTCGCTTCTTGCTGCGCACGCATTGCCTCCGCTGTTGCGGCGCGATCCTCGGTGGGGAATGCTGACCAGGACTGACGATCCATTCGGCCGCCGGTAACGATTGATCAACAATTATCGACCGGGCGGGCCTGAACTGAACCGCGCGCAAGTGTGCGGTTCAGCGCGAACGCCCGGGCGCCAGCAGCAAAATCGTGCCCATCACGCCGGCGACGAGCGAGCCGCCCAGCACGCCGAGCTTCACCTGCGTCTCGTAGGCCGGGTCAAGCCCAGCGAACCCGAGGCCGCCGATGAAAAGGCTCATCGTGAAGCCGATCCCGCACAGCACGCACACACCGAAGAACTGGCGCGTGCTCGCGCCTGCCGGCAAGGCGCTGCCCGTGAGACGCATCAGGAGCCACGCCGCACCGAACACGCCCACCGCCTTGCCCAGCACGAGGCCGCCTGCGATGCCCAGCGGAATGCCCTGCGCCAACGTGGCGAGCGACACGCCCTGCAGCGACACGCCGGCATTCGCGAACGCGAACATCGGCAGCACCACGAACGCGACCCACGGATGCAGCGCATGCTCGGTCGACTCGAGCGGCGAAGCATGCTCGCCTTCGCCCCTCAGCGGAATCGCCATCGCGGTCACCACGCCCGCCAGCGTGGCGTGCACGCCCGACTTCAGCACGCACACCCAGATCAGGAGCCCGATCACGATGTAGGGGCCGACGTTCGTGACCCTGGCGCGGTTGAGCAGCGCCAGCAGCACGATGCCGACCGCAGCCACCGCGAGCATCGACACCGAGAGCTGCGCCGTGTAGAAGACCGCGATCACGATGATCGCGCCGAGGTCGTCGATGATCGCAACAGCCGTGAGGAACACCTTCAACGAGGCGGGCACGCGCGAGCCGAGCAGCATCAGGATGCCGAGCGCGAACGCGATGTCTGTGGCGGTCGGAATCGCCCAGCCGCGCAGCGCGATCGGATCGGCGTGGTTGAGCGCCACGTAGATCAGCGCCGGCACCACCATCCCGCCGATCGCCGCCGCGATCGGCAGCGACGCCTGCGTGACCGAGGCCAGCTCTCCAGCCAGCACCTCGCGCTTGATCTCGAGCCCGACGACGAAGAAGAACACCGCCATCCACAGGTCGTTGACCCACAGCAGCAGCGGCTTGGAGAGCACCAGCCAGTCGTTGGCGATGCGCACTTCGCCGCGCATCTCGACGAAGTAGCGGTACTGCGGCGCGAACGCCGAGTTGCTGACGATCAGCGCCACGACCGCGGCCAGTGCGAGCACGATGCCGCCCGCGGACTCGGAGCCGATGAAACGTCGAATGCTGCTGATCATGTGCTTTCAGTCCCTTGTGATGACGTCTGGCGCGGTAGGGTCATTTGGGAGATTCATCCCAAAACAACGCTCATTCCGGGGGGACGCAAGGCCCCTTCTCACGGGAACAATCGCCCCATTCGGAATTCGCATTCTCAACCGTGCCCAAGGGACAACATCAAATGCTTCGGCTGAACGCTCTCGCCGCCACTCTTGCAACCGCCGCGTCGCTGGCCGCAGCCGGGTCCGTCCAGGCCGCCGCCTGCACGACCTTCGGCGCGGGCGTCAACGCCGGCACCTCCAGCACGGCAGACGTGAACTACAACGGCATCGACTCGTCGTCCTGCGTGATCTCGGGTGTCAACCCGCAACAGGGTGCCGAGGGCAACGTCAGCGGCTTCACTTCCGCCTTCGGCACCGGATGGGATCTGCTCGCAAAGATCGACCAGAACGGAGTCGTCAACGGCGGACAGCCGATCGTCTACAACGGCGTCACCTTCACGAGCTCGATCAGCGGCATCCCCGGCACTGGCGGTAGCTGGACGCTCTCGTCCGACCAGGGCGTCACCCTCGACCTGGCCTTTGCAATGCACGCCAGCAATCGCAGCGGCGCCTTCCTGTTCGACGACCTCGGTCTGACCGCAGGCGGAACGGGCAATTGGGCGATCAATTGGCTGAACGGCGGCGGCCAAGTGCCAGGATTCTCGAACCTGACGCTGTTCGTGCGCGACGTGGTGGTCACCCCTGTGCCGGAACCCGAAACCTACGCGTTGATGCTCGCCGGACTCGCCGCGGTCGGATTCATCGCTCGCCGTCGCAAGATCGTCTGAGCATTCCATGCATGGCACCGAAGGGCACCGCAAGGTGCCCTTTTTGCTGGGCGGCCGATAATCACGGCTCCCCCTCGACCCCCGCAAACCCATGTCGATCACCACGATCCGTTACTCCGACCTCGTCGAAAGCGTCGCCGGCGCACTGCAGTACATCAGCTACTACCACCCGGCCGACTACATCGCGCACCTCGCGCGCGCTTACGAGCTCGAGCAGAGCCCGGCCGCGAAAGATGCGATCGCGCAGATCCTGACCAACTCGAAGATGTGCGCCGAAGGTCGGCGCCCGATCTGCCAGGACACCGGCATCGTCAACGTCTTCCTGAAGATCGGCATGGACGTGCGCTTCGAGGGCTTCCCGGCCGGCATCGAAGAGGCCGTCAACGACGGCGTGCGCAAGGGTTACCTGAACCCCGACAACGTGCTGCGCGCATCGATCGTCGCCGACCCGCACTTCGAGCGCAAGAACACGAAGGACAACACGCCCGCGGTCGTGCACATGCAGCTCGTCCCGGGCAACACGGTCGACGTGCAGGTCGCGGCCAAGGGCGGCGGCAGCGAGAACAAGAGCAAGTTCGTGATGATGAACCCGAGCGATTCGCTCGTGGACTGGGTGCTCAAGACGGTGCCGACCATGGGCGCAGGCTGGTGCCCGCCGGGCATGCTGGGCATCGGCATCGGTGGCACGGCCGAGCGCGCGATGCTGATGGCCAAGCAAAGCCTGATGGAAGACATTGACATGTACGAGCTCAAGCGCCGTGGGCCGCAGAACAAGGTCGAGGAGCTGCGCATCGAGCTGTGCGACAAGATCAACGCGCTGGGCATCGGCGCCCAGGGCCTCGGCGGCCTGACAACCGTGCTCGACGTCAAGATCGCAACCTACCCGACCCACGCCGCGAGCAAGCCGGTTGCCATGATCCCGAACTGCGCAGCCACACGCCACGCGCACTTCGTGCTCGACGGCTCGGGCGCGGCCTACCTCGAACCGCCGAGCCTCGACCTGTGGCCCGACGTGCAGTGGGCGCCCGACTACAACAAGTCGAAGAAGGTGGACCTGAACACGCTGACGCGCGAGCAGGTCGCGTCATGGAAACCGGGCGACACGCTGCTGCTGTCCGGCAAGATGCTCACGGGGCGCGACGCCGCGCACAAGCGCATCCAGGACATGCTCGCCAAGGGCGAGAAGCTGCCGGTGGACTTCACCAACCGCGTCATCTACTACGTCGGCCCGGTCGATCCGGTGCGCGAGGAAGTCGTGGGCCCGGCCGGCCCGACGACCGCCACGCGCATGGACAAGTTCACCGAGATGATGCTGAGCGAAACCGGGCTGATCTCGATGATCGGCAAGGCCGAGCGCGGGCCGGTGGCCATCGAGGCGATCAAGAAGCACAAGAGCGCCTACCTGATGGCGGTCGGCGGCGCGGCCTACCTCGTCTCGAAGGCGATCAAGCAGGCCAAGGTGCTCGGCTTCGGCGACCTCGGCATGGAAGCGATCTACGAGTTCGACGTGACCGACATGCCCGTCACGGTTGCGGTCGATGCGAACGGCGTGTCGGTCCACAACACCGGCCCGGCCGAGTGGCAGCAGCGCATCTCGTCCGGGTCTATCGGAAAGATCCCGGTCACCACCGCGTGAACCGCTGGCGCTGTCAGCTCTTGCCGATCTCGGTCAGCAGCCGCGTCATCAGGTAAAGGCGCGGCACGATCGAGTCGATCTCGATGTACTCGTCGCGTGCGTGATACCCGAAACCCGCCAGGCCGAAGCTCTCGACGACCGCTGCCTTGCCCGAACGCCCCGCGAAGGCGGCGTCTGTTGCGCCGCCGGTCATCGGCACCAGCGCGAGTTCGCGATCGATCTCCTTGTAGATCCCTCGCGCGCGCTCGGCCAGCGCCTTGCCCGCCGCGTTCGCGATGAACGCCGGGCGACCGACGGTCAGCTTCGCGGTCGTCGTCGTGTCGGGAATGAGCTTGCTGCTCGCGATCTTGGCCTGCAGCGCCTCGTTGAGCGCGACCTCGACGCCGGGCCGCGTCATGCGCACGTCGGCGCGTGCGACCGCGAGTTCCGGAATCTGGTTCGTGGCCTTGTTCGAGATCACGTTGGTCCAGTTCAGGATCGTGCCGGGCACTTCTTTGGCGAGGTCGCGGGTCTGCAGCATCTGGTGCGAGATCTCGTAGATCGCATTGCGGCCGAGTTCCGGCGCCGCACCAGCATGCGCGGCCCTGCCCTTCACCTCCATCACGATCGAGGCCGTGCCGGCGGCGCCCAGCAGCAGCGCCTCGGTCTTCGCGACATCCTTCGCGGCCGTCGGCTCGCACGACAGGACCACGTCATGCTGAGAAGCGAGCGTAGCGATCGTCTCACCCGAGCCGATCGAGCCCACTTCCTCGTCCGGATCGATCAGCACGGTGAGCGTGTCGTAGTCCTTCCAGCCCGCGTCGTTCAGGATCTTGATCGAGTGCAGGATCACCGCGATGCCGCCCTTGTCGTCGGCGATCCCGGGGCCGTAGAACCTGTTGCCCTCGAGCTTCATCGGCTGCGACTGCAGGATGCCGCGCTCGTAGACGGTGTCCATGTGGGCCTGCAGCATGATGTTGCGCTTGCCGGTGCCCTTCAGCGTGCCGATCACGATGTCGGCTCCGGCACCGGCGGTCGCCTTGCGGCGCTCGGTCTTGAAGCCCAGTGCCTTCAGCCGTTCGTCGAGCAGCGCAGCCATCTTGGCGAGGCCCTCCACGTCGGCGCTGCCGGTCTCGATCATCACGAGACTCTTCAGCGTGTCGATCACGGCCGGCTGCTGCGTATTGGCCGCGGCGAGCAGCTTGGCGTCGGGCGCGGCATTGGCAGAACCGGCCGCGCAAGCAAGAGCGATGGACGAAGCGATGGCGGACGCAGTCAACCCGGCGCGTCGGCGCGGCGTGGCGAAGGACATGAGTGTCTCCAGAGCGAGTTTGATTGGTCGTACGACGGGCCGTGCACCGGCCCGCGCGAAGCTTAGCAAGCCTCGTTCTGGATCGACGTCACACGCGCGTCAGCCTGGAAGCGGCGGTGCCAGGCGCCCGAGATAGCCGCGCACCCGCTCGTCGCGAGCGAGTTCCGGCAGGCTGGGGGCCTGCATCAGGCGGCTGATGCGAGACGTCGCGTCCTTGTGCACGAAGATGTGGCGCTCGCACACGTCGGCCAGGATGTCCATGTGCACTGGCTCGTTCGGATGCAGGCACAGGAACACGAGCTTGCCCTGGGCGCGAAGACGGCGGAAGAAGTCGAGCATGAACCCGATGTAGCCGTCCTGTGTATTGAACTGCGGCTCATCGAACAAGTGCACCTGCGCACGCTCGCTGCCGGCCTGCTCGAGCATGAAGTTCGGCCGGTTGCGCTTGAAGGAGCGCACCTGATAGGACTGGTGGTAGTGCAGCGCGAGGCGATCACGTTCGCGGTAGCGCACGCGGTGGATGTCCTGCCCGGCGACGAGCACACGCCCGCCGCTCGGCAGATTGCCGCCGGTGATCAGCTCGAACAGCGTCGTCTTGCCGGCGCCGTTGGCACCCATCACACCGACGATCGCCGGGCCCTCGACCTCGAAGTCCGCCTCGAGCGAGAACGTCGTCTCCCGCCGCGGCCAGCCGCGTTGGTAGTGCTTTTCGAGGCGCTCGACGCGCAGCAGTGGTTCGGTCATCTCAGCGGCTCCGACGGGCGAGGATCGAGCGTGCCGAGGGCATCGGGTGGCCGGCTCCGCTCATGTCGCATGCCACAGTGGTGCCAGATCAGCACGGTGGGGCGCACTGCGGAGCGAAGTCAAGGAGGAGGTGGCGGCCGCAGGCCGACACCGGGGGACATGAGCGCAGCGGTGCGCCCCACCGTCCTGATCACGCTCAGCATACGCACGCAAGCTTTGCATCTCAGATCCCCAGCAGCTGCCGCTGCAACGCTGCGTCTTCACGCAACGCCACCGCACTGCCCTCGTGCACGATGCGGCCCTGGTGCATCACGCACGCGCGATCGGCGACTGCCAGTGCGCTCGCCACGTTCTGCTCGACGAGCAACACCGCAACGCCTTCGCGCTTGAGGCGCAGCACGGTCGCCATCACGTCCTGCACGACCTTCGGCGCCAAGCCCTGGCTCGGCTCGTCGAACAGCACCAGGCCCGGCGCCCCCATCAGCGCGCGAGAGATCGCAACCATCTGCATCTCCCCGCCCGAGAGGTTCTCGCATTCGCGGCCCATCAGGTATTCGAGCGCCGAGAAGATCTCGAAGCACTCCTTCTCGCTCCAGGCACGAAAGCGCGTCTTCTTGCGCGCGATCGCGAGGTTGCGAGCCACGGTCAAGGTCGGGAAGATGCGCCGGTCGTCGGGCACCCAGCCGATGCCCATGCCAGCGATGCGATGTGTCGGCGCGCGCGTGATGTCGGTGCCATCGAAACGGATCGAGCCGGCGCGCGGTGGCGTGAGCCCGAGGATCGAGCGCAGCGTGGTCGTCTTGCCGGCGCCGTTCGGGCCGAGCAGCGCGAGCACCTCGCCGGGGGCGATGGTCAGCGAGACGCCGAAGAGCGCCTGCGTCTCGCCGTAGAAGGTGTCGATGCCGCCGATCGACAGCATTGCATCGTCCTTCGGCTGCGGGCTGGGCCTTGGCAATGCGCTCATGCGAGCGTCCCCAGGTTGGAACGCTGCACCCACGGGTTCTCGCGCAACTCGCCCGGCGTGCCCTCGGCGATCACCTGGCCCCAATGGATCACCGAGATGCGGTCGGCGAGGCTGAAGAGGAAACGCATGTCGTGTTCGATGATGACGATGGTCAACTGCCGCTTCAGTTGGGCGATCAGCTCGGCAAGCCGCGCCGTTCCCTCCGCGCCCAGCCCGGCGGTCGGTTCGTCGAGGAACAGCAAGCGTGGCTTCGCGGCCAGCGCCACGCCGATCTCGAGCGCGCGCCGCTCGCCGTATGAGAGCGAGCCGGCAACGACATCCGCCTTGCGCGCAAGGCCGACCCGCCCGAGCACCTCGTGCGCTGCATCGCGCGCCGCTGCGTCGCGGCCGAGATCGCGCCACATCGTGAAGCCCTGCCCGCGCAACTGCGGCAGCGCGAGCAGCACGTTGTCGACGGCGGTCTCGTCGTCGAAGAGATTCATGATCTGGAACGAACGCGACAAGCCCTTGCGTGCAATCCGCCGTGGCGACAGACCGGTGATGTCTTCGCCGGCGAACCGCACGCTCCCGCGGTCGGGTTTGAAGCGCCCGGTCAGCACGTTGAAGCACGTCGTCTTGCCCGCACCGTTGGGGCCCATGATCCCGGCGAGCTGGCCCTCCTCGAACGACAACGAAACGCTTTCGAGCACGACCTGGTCGCCGAAACGCTTGTGCAACTGCGAGGCTTCGAACAGCGCCACGATCAGGCCTCCTTCGTGAGTGCGGCCGTGGAAGGCGCATCGCGGGTGTCATGCCGCCGGCGCCACGCCTGCCACGCCTGCCAGGCGCCCGCCACGCCGTCGGGCTGGAACAGCACCACCGCGATGAACACGAGCCCGTACCACAGCAGCCAGGTCTCGGTGTAGGCGCCGAGCAGGTCGCGCGCGAGGATGAACACCAGCGCTCCGATCACCGGCCCCCAGAAGCTCACCAGCCCGCCGCCGATCAGCACCATCATCACGACGAAGCCCGAGTTGTGCAGGCTCATCACGTTCGGGTATGCCGACTGCTGCGCCATCGCGAACAGCGAGCCGGCAAGCCCCGCGATCGCGGCCGACATCGTGAACGCCACCCACTTGTAGAGCCACACGTTGTGGCCGACGAACTCGGCACGCATCTCGTTTTGCTTGATCGCGCGCAGTACCCTCCCGAACGGCGAATGCACGAGCCGCCACAGACCCACCAGCGCGAGCGCGAACACCACGAGCGCGAAGTAGAAGAACGCCTCGTTGCTGTGCAGGCCGATCTCGACGACACCGAGCGAGAGGTCCGGCCGCTTGATGTTCAGCAACCCGTCTTCGCCGCCTGTCACGGCGTGCCATTTGCCGGCAACGAACCAGGCCACCTGGCCGAACGCGATGGTGAGCAGCGCGTAGTAGATGCCGCGCCGGTGCGAGATGAAGGCGGCAACGAGCGCGCCGAACAGCGCCGCCGCCAGCACGGCGCAGAGCATGCCCAGCAGAAGGCCCGCACCTGCACGCAGCTGCATCAGACCAAACGCGTACGCGCCGATGCCGAAGTACGCGCCATGCCCGAACGACGGCAGCCCGCCATAGCCGAGCAACAGGTTGTGCCCCAGCGCGAACAGCATCCAGATCATGATTTCCAGCGCGAGGTACTGGTACAGCCCGACGTGGCTGAGCCACAGCGGCGTGCTGGCAAGCAATGCCACCGTGAAGACCATCGGCGCGGTAACGAGCGGGGCGTGACGGGGTGGACTCGACATGCGTAGGCAACAGAACAAACAGCGGAACGTTTGAAATGAACACTGGACAGCGTGAAATGTATGTTCTATTCTTTAGACATGCAAGAACGTTTGTTCTTATTTGATTCATGAGCCAAGCCACCAGCTACGACGAACTGAAGGACGCGATCTCGCGTGCCTACCCCGAGCTGCCGCGCCAGTTGCAGCGCATCGCACGCTTCGCACTCGAACGCCCGAACGAACTCGCGCTCGGCACGGTGGCCGCGGTCGCGGAGTCAGCGCAGGTGCAGCCGTCATCCTTGATCCGGTTCGCGAACGCGCTCGACTTCCGCGGGTTCTCGGAGATGCAGCAAGTCTTTCGCGGGCATCTGGTCGAGCGCTCGGGCAGCTATCGCGAACGCATCGACCAGCTGCGTCGCCAGGGCCAGGCCGGCAGCAAGACCGGCTTCCTGAACCAGTTCGTCGGCGAGGCCGTCGCCGAGCTCGGCCATCTCGAAGAGAGCATTCGCGCGGCCGACGTCACCGCGGCCGTCAAGCTGATCTGCGGTGCGAGCCGCGTCCACGTGCTGGCTCAGCGGCGTGCGTTCCCGGTGGCCTGCTATCTGTCGTATGCGCTGAGCCAGCTCGAACTCAAGGCCTATCTGCTCGACGGCATGGGGGGCATGCTGAATGAATCGCTGCGCAACATCGCGCGCGACGACGTGCTCATCGTCACGAGCTTTCACAGCTACTCGCAAGACGTGGTCGACGCCGCGACTGCGGCACACGAACGCGGCATCCCGGTGATCGCCATCACCGACAGCCCGCTGTCGCCGCTCAAACCGAGCGCGCGTGTCTGCTTCGAACTTGGCCTGGCGAGCGACCGCGCGTTTCGGTCGCTGGTGGCACCGCTGTGCCTCGCGCAGGCCCTGGTGGTCACCGCCGGTGATCGGCTGACCGGCACGCCCGCGAAGGCATTGGCCGCACGGAAGGCGAGCCGCAGCAAGAAGACCAACGGAGCCGGCGCATGACTCTCGCACCCCGAAGCGCAGCCCGCGCACTCGACCTCATCTGCGTCGGCCGGGCCGCCGTCGACCTGTACGGCGAACAGATCGGCGGCCCGGCCGACGCAGATGAGGTCGAGTGCGCGGGCTGCGCTTCGGGGTGCGAGAGTCATGCGCCGGCTCCGTTGGTCTTCTTGCTGCGGCTCGCCTTCCGTGCGGCC
>Ga0075370_10000824_pt1 | contig 12483 bp, 10 predicted proteins | sample EndMethybrTD3035_FD_71398 | JGI IMG/M metagenome (GOLD analysis project Ga0075370, IMG submission 71398) | Populus endosphere microbial communities from Tennessee, USA - Endosphere MetaG P. TD hybrid TD303-5 | ecosystem: Host-associated > Plants > Roots > Endosphere | place: USA: Tennessee... | reverse complement strand
GCGCTGCAGCGAGTCGCCGATCGACGAGAGCGCGCCGTCCGCGGTCTGGCCGAGCGAGATGCCGTCGTTGGCGTTGCGGATCGCGACGTTCATGCCGCGCACTTGCGCGTTCATGCGTTCCGCGATGGCCAGGCCGGCGGCATCGTCCTTGGCGGAGTTGACGCGAAGGCCGGAAGACAGCCGCTGCATCGACGTCGCCAGCGATGACTGCGAGCCGTTCAGGTTGCGCTGAGCATTCAGCGAAATGATGTTCGTGTTGATCGTCATGGGCATGGTCGGCACTCCTAAAGAATCTGTGACGCCCGGCTGATGCGCCGGTCTTGCGTCATGGCTTCCGGACGGCACGCCCTCGGGGCGAAGAACGTGTGGAGGCCATTGTTGCCAAGCTCAATGCGCGACGATTGCCCGAAATGACGCGAAAAACAGGCGCAATTCGGACCCGACAAATGCAGCGAGGCCCCGACCGGACGAATCCGGACGGGGCCTCGCTGGGGTGCCTTTCACACAGGGCGGCTTGCGCCCCGTGCGTCGTGCCCTGCTGTATTACTGCAGCAGGCGCAGCACGCTTTGCGGCAGCTGGTTGGCTTGCGCCACCATCGCCGTGCCGGCTTGCTGCAGGATCTGGGCACGCGACATGTTCGCCGTTTCCGCCGCGAAGTCGGCGTCGGTGATGCGGCTGGCAGCAGCCGATTGGTTCTCGACCGAGGTCTGCAGGTTGCTCACGACCGAGTTGAAGCGGTTCTGCGAGGCACCGAACACAGCGCGCTGGCTGTTGACCTTGTCGATCGCCGAGTCGATGTCGGTGATCACGGTGGCGATCGCGGTAGCGTCGGCAGCGCTGCCGATCGAAGCGCCGGTCACCGTGGTGATCGCCGTGTCGGTCGTCAGGTTGGTCGTGCTGATGTCGATCGAGTCGTTGGTCGTCGTGTTCGCACCGACCTGGAAGGTCAGCGTGCCGGCGTTGGCGCCGAGGATGGTCTTGCCGTTGAAGGTCGTGCCACCGAGCACGCGGCCGATTTCGCTCGACAGCTGCTTGAATTCGAGGTCGAGCGATTCCTTGTCGGAGTCGCTGTTGGTCGAGTTACGCGACTGGACAGCCAGTTCACGCATACGCTGCAGCGAGTCGCCAACCGAAGACAGCGCGCCGTCGGCGGTTTGTGCCAGCGAGATGCCGTCGTTGGCGTTGCGGATCGCGACGTTCATGCCGCGAACTTGAGCGCTCATGCGCTGCGAGATAGCGAGGCCGGCGGCGTCGTCGGCTGCGGAGTTGATCCGCAGGCCGGACGACAGACGCTGCATCGAGGTCGACAGCGACGATTGCGATTGCGACAGCTTGCGCTGGGCGTTCAAGGAAAACAGATTGGTGTTGACGGAAATGGTCATGATGGGCTCTCCACACGGTTGAATTGACTTCCGGCAAGTCATCCGTTTGTTCTTGGGGCATTCCCCTGCGAACCAATCGGTAGCCTTCTTCCGGACCGCGGTTTCGATTTCTCGTCGCCGTTGGAATGGTTATCGGAGGGGTCCGGCGCGACTTGAGGGGAAAAGTCAAGCGAAATTTGCCGAGTATTTCCGCCCCTTTTGATCGTTTTGAAATTCTCGGGAGGGGATCTCGCCGCCGCCTTCCCAGGCGACGCTGCCATGCGGCAAGCCCCTGGAGTTTCGGCAATTCGAGGGGCGCCTTGAGGGCTGGACGCGGCGTCGCCCCGTGAGTTCGCGAAGAGGCCAGCCATTCGGGGCCAATTCGCGCGATCGGCCGGGGAGCCCCACTCCTAGACTGCGGCGAACCCGATTCACCCGCCCAGCCGGAACCCATTCATGTCAGTCGCCAATCCAGGGGCCCACCCTTCGCTGAAAGCGCGCCCTATCCCGATGTCCAGCGGCGCGTCCGCGCAGGCACCCGGCCACAAGCACTGGGCGCGCGGTGTCGAACTGGCACGCGAGGGCCGCCTGGCCGATGCCGCTGCGGCGCTGCAGAAGGCCATCAAGCAAGGGCCGGCGAACTCTCTTTACTGGCTCAATCTAGCGAGCGTGCGGCGCCGCCAGCGCCTGATCGACGACGCGATGTCGTGCGCGCAGCGTGCGTTCGAGCTCGACCGGCGCAGCGCATTGGCCTGCCACCTGTGGGCCGAGCTGCTGCGCAACCAGAACCGCGCGACGCTCGCACTCAAGGTGCTGCAATGGCTGCACCCCGAGGTCGAGCGCGACGAGCAGCACCTGATGCTCGAAGGCACGCTGCAGATGGCGCTGGCCGAGTGGCAGGCCGCGGCAATGACCTTCCTCAAGCTGCTCGCGCTGAAGCCTGCTCATATAGAGGCCTATCAGCAGCTCGGCTTCGCATTTGCCAATCTGGGGCGGCATGGCGACGCGTCGGAATGCTTTCGCACCGTCAGCATCCTCGAGCCGCAGCTCGGCTCGGCGATCTACAGCGCTCACTACAGTGCCTGGGCCTGCGACTGGAAGTCGGTTGCCGAAGACGAGCCGCGCCTGGCTGCCTCCATGGAGCGTCTGGGCGAAGGCGGGGCTTCGCCCGGCTACAGCCCGTTCTGCCTGCTCTCGCTGAACGACGATGCGGCAATGCACCGCAAGGCCGCTGAATTCTCTGCCCGCCACCTCGCGCGCGACGCGCGCAGCAACCAGTTCAGCCGCGAATGGGTTGCACCCGAACCCGGCCCGCAAGGCTATCCGCGCGTGCTGGAGAAGACGCGCTGCCGCATCGGCTTCGTCTCGGCTGACTTTCGCACCCACGCGACCAGCATCCTGCTCGTGCAGACGCTGGAGCGGCTGGACCGCTCGCGCTTCGAAGTGGCGCTGTACTCGCACGGCAATGACGACGCCAGCGCGCTGCGTGCCCGGCTGATCGGTGCGGTCGACGAGTTCGTCGAGTGCCGCGAGATGTCGACAGCCGAGCAGGCGCAGCGCATCCGCGACGACGGGGTGGCGATCCTCGTCGACATGAGCGGCTTCACCGCCAGCTCGCGCCTCGGCGTGTTCGCGCTGCGGCCCGCGCCTGTGCAGGTGCTGTGGCTCGCCTACCCGAGCACGACCGGTGCCGATTTCATCGACTACGTGATCGGCGATCCTGTCCTCACCCCGTTGGAACACGCTGCCGACTTCAGCGAGAAGATCGCGCAGCTGCCGGTTTGCTATGAACCGACCGACGAGTTGCGCGAGCATCCGGCGACGTCGACCCGCGCCGAAGCCAGCCTGCCGGAAGACGCCTTCGTCTACGCCTGCTTCAATCAGAGCTACAAGATCACCGAGCCGGTGTTCTCGCGCTGGTGCCGCATCCTCGAGCAGGTGCCCGGCAGCGTGCTGTGGCTGCTGGTGCCGCAGGAGCACATCCAGGCGGCGCTGCGCGTGCAGGCCGTTGCGCGCGGCATCGCGCCCGAGCGTGTGATCTTCGCGCCCTTCGTCAAGCCGACCGAGCACCTCGCCCGGCTGCCGCTGGCCGACCTGTTCCTCGACACCTTCCCCTACGGCGCCCACACCACCTGCAGCGATGCGCTGTGGATGGGGTTGCCGGTGCTGACGCAAGTCGGCCGCAGCTTCTCGGCGCGTGTTGCAGCGAGCCTGCTTGCGGCGGTCGACCTTGCCGACCTGGCCGTGGACGATGCGCAGGAATACGAGCAGCTCGCCGTCGAGCTCGCCAACGACCGCGCGGCGCTGCAGCGCTGCCGCGATCACCTGAGCGAGAAGCGCATGCAGCTGCCGCTGTTCGACAACCGTCGCTTCGTCGTCGAGCTGGGCGCGCTGTTCTCGCGCATGGTCGAGCGGTGGTCGCACGGGTTGGCACCCGAGGCATTGCCGGCTGCGAGCCCGGCGGTCGTGGGAGCATCGGCATGAACGCGCGCGTCGAGGTCACCCCGGTCTGGCAATTCCTGCGCAGCGACGGCAGCGTCATCGCGCCCGCCGTGCGTTTGCTGCCCGACGGCCGGATCGAAGGCCATCAGCACGACAACGAGGCGAGCTGGACCGTGCGCGAAGGCTGCCTTCATTTCCTCACGCGCGACGGCCGCTCGAGCACCATCTTCGACCAGGCCGACCGCACTGCGCCCGGCGAAGTGCGCATGCGCGGACGCTTCATGCTGGCGCCGGACCAGGAGGTCTGGCATCTGCTCGAGCAGATTCCGGCCGAGGCGACGCTCGCGATCGGCGTGCCCGAGGCGATGCAGTTCGATGCACAGGGGCTGCGCCTGCGCACCAGCGAGCGCGTGCGCAAGCTGCTGGCCGAGCGGAAGGTCTTCTTCAGCCGCTTCGAGCACAGTCTGACCGACGACGACAGCATCCTGATCGGCGCCGACAGTGCGATCGAACCCTATGCGGGCTTTCCTGCCAGCCGCGAGCTGTGCACGATGGGCGCGTATTCGTATTCGGAATCTCCGCTTCCAGTGGATGTCTCGGTCGGCCGCTATTGTTCGATCGCGCTGGGGGTCGATGTCTTCCGTGACCGCCATCCGATGGAGTGGGCGACCACCTCGTCGATCACTTACGACATCGACGCGCTGCGCGGCTACCGCGCGTTCGTCGAGGCGCACCGCGACTTCAACGACGGGGCATTCGAGGCGACCGTGCCGCCCGAGCGGTTCGCGCCCGCGCCGCAGGTCGGCCACGACGTCTGGATCGGGCAGCACGTGCAGCTCGCTCGCGGCATCCGCATCGGCACCGGCGCAGTGATCGCTGCCGGCGCGATCGTCACGCGCGACGTGCCACCCTACGCGGTGGTCGCCGGCACGCCGGCGCGCGTGATCCGCATGCGCTTCGAGCCCAGCATCGTCGACGCACTTCTCGCCTCGAGCTGGTGGGAGTTCGACGCATCGGTACTGCGCCGCTGCGACTACCGCAACCCCGAGCGCTTCGCCGAACAGGTGATGGGTCTCGGAGACCGCGAGCGCTGGACGCCGCAAGCACTGACGGTGAAGCAACTGCTGCGCGCCTTGCGCTGACAGGTTGCGCGGGGAGCGCCCCCCGACTTCGTTCGGGCTGAACCTCCGACTGTCCTGAGCTTGTCGCGTCCGAGAGAGCACCGCGGCACTTCGACAAGCTCAGTGCGAACGGGGACCCGGTGCGCTCAAACCCCACACCACCGTTCGGGCTGAGCTTGTCGAAGCCTCGTCGGAAGGAGCACCGCGGCACTTCGAGAAGCTCAGTGCGAACGGAGGGAATCCGTGCGCTCCCACCCCCACCCAACGAACGGAGGGAATCGGTGCACGCAACCTCACGCCACCGTTCGGGCTGAGCTTGTCGAAGCCTCGTCCGATGGCCGAGGCCGTCAGGCCGCCACCGCAGCCGGCCCGCGCAGCCGCTCGAGCGTGGCGTTGATCAGCGTGGAGGAGGTCGTCTTCGTGTACGGGAAGTACACGATGCGCACGCCGAGCTCGCTGAACTCGGCGTCGAGCTGCTTCCAGCGGTCGTTCTGGTACCAGTCGTCGCCGACGAACATCACGTTGAACTTGTAGCGCTGGTAGGCATCGAGCTTGTCCATCGTCAGCTGCGGCACCGCGAGGTCCACGTAGCTGCAGGCACGGACGATCTCGATGCGCTCGTCGAACGGGATCACCGCGCGCTTGTTCTTGTAGAGCACCAGGTCGTCGATCGTGACGCCGACGATCAGCCGATCGCACAGCGACTTCGCGTTGCGCAGCAGATTGACGTGGCCGACGTGAAAGAGATCGAACACGCCCGTCGTATAGCCTATGACCATGCGAGTTCCTTCAGCATGAGGTTCTGGAATCGCCGGTACTCGGCGAAACGCGAGAGTTGCGGATCGGCCGACGCGCTGAAGCCGATCTTGGCGCGCGCAAGCGGCCCGGTGAGGTGCAGCCGCTCGAGCAGACGGCGCAGCGGCAGCTTGCTCGCACGCTCGTCGATCCGGTGCGACGGCGCGGCGCGATAGCAGAGGTCGACGAGCCGGCGGTCCGCGAATGGCACGCGGGCTTCCTTCGAAGCAGCCATCGACGCGAAATCCATGCGCCGCAGCAACCCCGGCAGGTGCACGGTGAAGAAGAAGTCCTCGACGAAGTCGATCGTCGTGGCGCCGTCGGAGAGTTCGTGCAGCAGCGCGAGAAGCCGCGGCGTCGGCGGCTCGGTGTCGCTGTAGCCGTAGCGCGCGAGAAATCCGCCGAGGTCCGGCCGCGGCGTCTCGAGTGCCCATCGGTAGATGCGGTCGTATCCGAAGAGCAGCTCGTCCGCGCCTTCGCCCGTCAGCACGACCTTCTCGTTCTCGCCCATCGCAGCGCAGACCGCGTAGATCAGCCCCTCGTTCGGCACGGCCAGCGGCTCGCCGCGTTGCCGGGCCAGCGTGCGCCAGTGCTGCGCGAGCGTCGCCTCGTCCAGGCCGACGGTGCGCAGTTCGCGCCCCAGCCGCTGAGCCGTGTCGAGCGCGCCGTCGAACTCGTTCGATGCCTCCAGGCCCACGGAATAAGCCCGGCCCGTCTGCGACAACGCCATCACGACCGCGCTGTCGATGCCGCCGCTCAGCAGCGCGACGTTGCCGACATCGCTGATCTCGTGCTCGCGCACCACCTCGCGCAGCGTGGCCTCGAAGCGCCCGGGGTCGAACCCATCGTGGCGGCGTTCGAGCGTCCACAAGCGGCGTTCGCTGCCGTCGCTGCGCAAGAGCGTGCCCGGGCGCAGCTCGTCGACGCCGGCGAAGAAGCTCGCACCCGGCACCGGGCGGCGGATCAGCCGCCACTCGGCGACCGACTGCGCATCGACGGCAGCGCCGATGCCGGCCGCGACGACCGCGGGTTCGGAGGCGATCAGCGTTAGCGCCGCACTGCGATGCAGGTACAGCGGCTTGATGCCGAGTGCGTCTCGTGCAGCGATCCAGCGGCCGGTGATGGCGTCATGGATCACGAACGCATACATGCCTTCGAGCTCTTCGAGGAAGGCTTCGCCTTTCGCGGCGTAGCCGGCGAGCAGCGTCTCGGTGTCCGACTCGGTCGCGGTGACCAGCGCATGCCTGCGGCGCAGCGCGCGGAAGTTGTAGACCTCGCCGTTGAAGACGATCGTGTAGCGGCCGTCTGCCGAACGCATCGGCTGGTCAGACCGCGGCGCCGGGTCGAGGATCGCGAGGCGGTTGTGGCCCAGGTGCACGCGGCCGTTGTCCAGCGTCTCGAGGCGCATCGCATCGGGGCCGCGCCAGCGCTGGCGTTCGAGCAGCCGAGTGGCCGCGGCTGCGTCGAGCCGCGACGGATCGCGCTGCGCGATGAAGAGAATGCCGCACATGGTGGGCGGCCGCGTCAGCCGAGCGTCGGTTGCGCGAGCAGCAGCTCGTGCTCGATCAGCGCGACAACGCGCTCGGCGGCGCGCCCGTCGCAGCGGTCGAAGAGGCGCTGCTGCAACTCCTGGCGTACGGGCGCGTACGGCGCATCGATCGAGCGGGCATCGGCGCGCAGTGCTGCGACGAGCGAGCCGAGGTCGGCGCACAGGGTGCCGGGCAGCGTCGCCACCTTCGCGTCGTACAGCGGGCGCGCGTCGCCGACGTAGCTCGCATGGTCGGGCCGGTAGAAGAGCATCGGCTTGCCGACAGGCAGGAAGTCGAACATCAGCGACGAGTAGTCGGTGACCATCAGGTCGGTTTCGCGCAGCAGCGGGTAGAGGTCGCTGTGCTCGCGCACGAAGCGGATCTGCGGATAGCGCCGCATCAGCGCGGACTGCTCGCGCTGGTCGAGCGGATGCAGGTTCACGAGCAGGCGGTCGCCGCGTGCGGCGAGCGTCTGCGCGATGCTGTCGAGGCCGACGTCGTAGAGCCAGGTGCCGGGGTTGCCGTCGCGAAAGGTCGGTACGTACAGCACGGCGCGGCCGCCGCGCGCGCGTGCGTCGCGTGCGAAGGCGAGGGCGTCGAGGTCGACGTTGAGCAGGTCGCGCTCTGTCGGTTCGCGATGCAGCACGTCGTTGCGCGGGTAGCCGGCCGCGCTGTAGCGCTCGAAGCCGAACCAGCGCCGCCATTCGCCTTCGGCCGCAAGGCTGCTGCCGACGAACGATGCGTACTTCCCGCACGAGGCGAATGCCTGGGCGCGGAATGCCGACATGTCGCGCAGCGCCATCGGAAAGCGCAGCGCCACTTCCTTGATCGAGATGCCATGCCAGAGCTGGATCCAGCGTGCACCGGCGAAGAGAGCCGGCGCGTAGGGGTTCGGGTGATAGACGTCCTGGAAGAAGTGGTCGGCCATCACCAGCACCGCGGTGCGCTGGGCAACCTGGAAGTGCTCCGGCATCCATGCATTCGCATCGGACGGCAGGCAGTTCGCGCCCAGCGAACGCACCAGCGCTTCCTGGCGAGCGTCGGGCGGCAGATACCAGCACTCGAAGCCAGCCGCCTCGGCATGCTCCAGCGCGGCCAGCCAGGCGTATTTCAGGTTGTCGCCGAAGTGCCAGCGGCCGACGAACACGACCGTGCGCGACTTCGGCGCGAAGCGCGACATGTCGGCGAGCGCGCGGCACGCGCGGTCGAGCTCGAGCTGGCGGGCGATGCGCTCGATCGAGCCGGTGGCCTCGAGCAGCTGGGCGCCCTGGCGCTCGAGCGCCTGCACGCGTTTGGCGAGCGGAGCGATCTGGCCGTCCTGCAGGCCAAGCATGCCGTCGACGAGGCCGTCGACTGCCGCGCCGACTTCCCCGCGGAAGGATGCGACGCTGCTGCGCAGCTCGTCGATCGCGGCGTCGTCCAGCAACGTGCTCATCGCATGGGGTCGTGCGCCGTCAGCGCACGAACATGAACTTGGTGTTCTCGCGGCCGCCTGCCGGCGACGAGGCGAACGCCTTCGACAGCTGGATGGGCCGGCCGATCTCGTCGGCGAACTCCATGCCGGCGCGGATGATGCCGTACCACGGGTCTTCGAAGTCGTCGCCGACGAGGATGCCGCCTTCGGCCACGAGCGGCCACCACTCGCGCAGGTCCGACATCACGTCACCGTACTCGTGCGAGGCATCGAGGTACACGAAGTCGAACTTGACGCCGAGCTCGCGGCAGATGCGCGCGGCGTTGGTCGAGGTCTGCACGAACGGGTTGATCGTCCGGGTGCAGCCGGCACGCGCGACGTTGCCGAGGAACTGGTCGAAGAAGTGATAGTGCCCGGCGCGCAGCATGCCTTCGCGGTGCACGCGGTGCTCGAAGAAGGTCTCGCGGCTGCCGAGGAAGGTGTCGACGCAGGTGAGCTCGGCCGGTACGTCGTACTTCTCGAGGAGCTTGGCGATGTGTACGGCCGAGGCACCGAACAGCGAGCCGATCTCGACCAGGCGCGTCGGCCGGCGCGTGCGGATCAACTGCTCGAACACCGGGTGGTCGCTGTACCAGCCGCTCAGGCCGCCCGGGCTCGGGTTGGCGGGAAAGCGGGTGTATGGATCGCACTCGCCCCAGACGAATTGCCGCAGGCTGTTGAAGGTGGTGACGGTCATGGCGGGCTCAGATGTCGAAGGCGGGCGACTTGCGGGCTTCGCCGCCTTGTTCGTCGGCCTCGGGCGGCTTCGGGAAGCGGATGCCGGCGTGTGCCAGCGCGCGGTTCAGCACGATGCGCAGGATCGCGCGCGGATAGCGTGCGTTTCCGAACTCGCCGCCGGCCCAGTAGTTGAAATGGTTCGAGAGGTAGCGCGTGAGCTGCAGCGCACTGAGCTGCAGGCCGTTGCACGACTTGATCAGGTGCTTGAGCACCTGGTTGATCTCTTCCTGCGTCGAGCCGATGCAGATCGGGTTGCCGTCCTGCAGCAGGCCGGCGAGGTTGATGTGGAAGTCCGCCGGCGTCTCGACGAAGTGCGACGCCGAGCACAGCCAGTCTTCATGCGCCGGGGCCAGGCCGGCCTTCTTGCTGAACGCGTAGTTCGGCCCACCGACCGGGCGGGTGTGCTTGACCGGCGTGTCGTCGATGATCGCCACGCGGCCGATCTCGCTCATGCGGGGCCACAGGGCGTCCAATCCGTAGCCGCTGATGTTGCCGGCCATCGTGTGGAACACGCGCGAGAGCATGTCGGTGCTCAGCACCGGCGCCATGATCTCGACGAAGTTCGTGAAGCGCAGCTGGAACGCGGTGTGCTGCAGCGTGATCGCGTGCGAGAAGTACGAGTCGCGCGTCAGTGCGGGCTGCGCCAGCTCGAGCTGCAGGTCGTCGCAGATCGAGAACATGCGCGACACCTGCTCGGGCACGCACAGGAGGTCGTCGTCGGGCAGCCAGACGTATTTGTACTTCTGGATCGTGTCCCAGTGGGCGATGAGCGTCTGCTCGAGGCCGGGCCACTTCGCGCCTTTTTGCATGTGCACGAAGACGGCGTCGTCGGCCTTGGGCGGCTCGTCGCCGAACCACGACAAGGCGTAGTCGAAGTTCTGCTCGGCGAGGCGTTCCACCGCGTGCGGATGCAGCGAGCTCGGGCCGGAACGAAACAGGGCGAGGTAGGGTTTCATCGATTCGATCCTTGTAGCGGTCGGGTCAGTCTAGGCAGGCGCCTGCGCCGCGAAGCGCCGATAAGAGCGCCGAACGGCGTCCATCTCAGGCGGCGAGCGGCGCCGGCATGGTGGCTTCGATGCGCATTCCGGTGGCCTGCGAAGGCACGTATGCGTCGATCAGTTTTCGGCTGAGCGCGAGCGCGGCGCCGACCACCTGGTCCATGTTGTAGTAGCGGTATTGCGCGAGGCGGCCTATGAAGTACACGTCGCTCTCGGTCTCGGCCAATGCCTCGTAGCGCTTGAAGAGTGCTTCGTTGGCAGGGTTGGGGATCGGGTAGTACGGGTCGCCCTCGGCGCTCGGGATTTCGCGCACGATCGACGTGCCGCTGTGGCTCTGGCCCGTCAGGTGCTTGAACTCCGTGATGCGCGTGTAGTCGTGGTCGTTCGGGAAGTTGACGGTGCCCACGCTCTGGTACTGCGACGTGCCCGAGAGGTGCTCATGCTCGAAGCGCAGCGAGCGGTAGGGCAGCTTGCCGAAGCGGTGGCCGTAGTACTCGTCGATCGGGCCGCTGAAGACGGTGATGCGCGTGTCGCAGCTTGCGACGATCTGCTCGTAGGCCACGCCGACGCGAACGGCGATGTTCGGATGGTCGAGCATGCGCTCGAACATCTGCGTGTAGCCGTGCAGCGGCATCGCCTGGAAGCGATCGGTGAAGTAGCGGTCGTCGTCGTTGGTGCGCGTCGGGATGCGCGCGGCCACGCCGCCGCTGAGCTGGGAAAGGTCCAGGCCCCACTGCTTGCGCGTATAGCCGCGGAAGAACTTCTGGCACAGGTCGGGGCCGACCGAATTCATCACGACGTCCTCGGACGTGCGGATCGGGTCGCGCGGCTCGCGCACGCGCTCGAGGAATGCGGCGATGCCGGCTTCATCGAGCGAGAGCTTGTAGAGCTTGTTGATCGTGGTGCGGTTGATCGGCAGCGGATACGACTCGCCGTTGCGCGCATCGACCACCGCGAGCACACGGTGCTCGTACGGACGCCAGTCGGTGAACTGCGACAGGTGCTCGAACACCTTGTCGCTGTTGGTGTGGAAGATGTGCGGACCGTAGCGGTGCACCAGCACGCCGCTGCTGTCCAGGTGGTCGTACGCATTGCCCGCAATGTGCGGCCGCTTGTCGATCACCTGCACGCGCCAGCCGGCGTCGGCCAGCTCTCTCGCGCACACCGCGCCGGCGAATCCGGCTCCAACGATCAGACAGTCCATGGTTGGTTTCCTCTCTACTAGCTGCGAGGCAGTGTAGGAACCAGCCCATGGGGACGATGCGGCGAAATGGTCCGGTTTCGGCGTCCATCTCGCCTGACAGCGCCTGGATGACAAGCCTGGCGTCAGACGCGCCTGTAGGAATTTGCCTGACACGCGTTGCGGAAGAAGCGGGACTCAAGCCACAGAGCTGGGCTGATGTTGCATCCCTTCTCCGATCTTCACAATTCATTTCACGTTGAGACACAAGCCAACCCGCAGCAACACCAAACACCCCGGAGCAAGACGATGAACGCAGACCAGATCCTCACCGAGATTCGCGAAGCCAACCTGTCGTACCTGATGCTGGCGCAAAGCCTCATCCGCGCCGATCGGGAACAAGCCCTGTTCCGCCTGGGCATCAGCGAAGAGAGCGCCGCGCTGATCGCGCTGCTCACGCCGGCCCAGATGATGAAGATCGCCTCCGGCAACACGCTGCTGTGCAAGTTCCGCATGGACGACGAGCTGGTCTGGGGCCTTCTGACCAACCACGGCAAGTCGGCTGCGAACGACACCACCTCGCGCCTGCACGCCAGCATCCTGATGGCTGGCCGCCATCAAGAAGCGGCCTGATTCGTCCGCCACACATACCTATAAGCGCCAGGAGCAAGCCATGCGGACCAAGAGCATCCTTACCGAAGCGAAGCAGATCAGCCGTGCGGTCACGCTGATCCACCTCGGCGCGCGCCTGCAGGTGCTCGAGTCGGAAACCGACCTGTCGTACGAGCGCCTGCTGCGCCTGTACAAGGAAGTCTCGGGCAAGAGCCCGAGCAAGGGCCAGCTCCCGTTCTCGACCGACTGGTTC
>Ga0075370_10000821_pt1 | contig 12494 bp, 10 predicted proteins | sample EndMethybrTD3035_FD_71398 | JGI IMG/M metagenome (GOLD analysis project Ga0075370, IMG submission 71398) | Populus endosphere microbial communities from Tennessee, USA - Endosphere MetaG P. TD hybrid TD303-5 | ecosystem: Host-associated > Plants > Roots > Endosphere | place: USA: Tennessee... | reverse complement strand
GATGGAAGACGGCGAAGGCCGCTACATCGACTTCAAGAACACGATCATCCTGCTCACCAGCAACGCCGGCAGCGAGCTGATCATGAACCTGTGCAAGGACCCGGAACTGCTGCCCGACGCGGAGGGCATCGCGAAGGCGCTGCGCGAGCCGCTGCTGAAGGTGTTCCCGGCCGCGCTGCTCGGCCGCATCGTGACGATTCCGTACTACCCGCTCTCGCCGGAAATGCTGCGCTCGATCATCCGGCTGCAGCTCGGTCGCATCAAGAAGCGGGTCGAGGCGAACCACGGCATTCCGTTCAGCTACGACGACGCGGTGGTCGAGCTGGTGGCCAGCCGCTGCAACGAGATCGAGAGCGGCGGCCGCGTGATCGACGCGATCCTGACCAACACGGTGCTGCCGAAGATCAGCCACGAGTACCTGATGCGGCTCGCCGACGGGCAGTCGATCCGGCGCGTTGCGCTCGCGGTCGACCAGGGCGATTTCACCTACGCGTTCGACTAGGGTCGGGTGACGCCATGTCGCACGCCGACGCGAGCGAGTCGTCCGATGTGTTCGAGCAGGCGCTGCAGCACGCGGTCGCGCTGCTGCGCGCCGAGCAGCTCGACGAGGCCGATGCCCTGCTCGCGCAGATCCGCGAGGTGGCGCCCGACCATCCGGACGCGCTGCACTTCCAGGGCGTGCTGCGCCACGCGCAGGGCCGCGTCGACGACGGCATTGCGCTGATCCGCGCGTCGCTCCAGATGCTCGAGAAGCAGCCAGGCGCCTGGAACAACCTCGGCAACCTGCTGCTGCATGCGCAGCGTTTCGACGAAGCGGCCGCGGCCTACGAAGCGAGTGTGCGGCACGCGGGCGACGACGAGTCGGCCGCCGACGCGCTCAACAACCTCGCGACGCTGCAGCGCCGGCACGGCCGCTGGGGCGAATCCGAGCGGGCTGCGCGTCGTGCGGTCACGCTGCGGCCCGGGTTTGGCGACGCCTGGTACAACCTCTCGCTCGCGCTCATGGGGCAGCAGCGCGTCAGCGAAGGGCTGGTCGCGAACAGCCGGGCAATTGCGTTGTGGCCACGCCAGGCGCAAGGGCGTTCACAGGTGCTGCGCGCGCTGACGCTGCTCGGCGAGCTCGACCAGGCGGCCCAGCTGTACCGCGAGTGGCTCGCGGAGGAACCCGACAACCCGGTCGTGCAGCACATGCTCGCGGCGACCGAAGGCCGCATGCCGGCGCGCGCGAGCGATGCCTACGTGCGCGACGTGTTCGATGCCTACGCCGACAGCTTCGACGCGAGCCTCGAGAAGCTCCACTACCGGGCACCCGAGCTGGTGGCCGCGGAGGTGCAGCGGCTGTTCGGCACGCCGCGCGGCGCGCTCGCGATCGTCGACGCCGGCTGCGGCACCGGGCTGTGCGGGCCGCTGCTGCGCCCATGGGCGGCGCGCCTTGCCGGCTGCGACCTCTCGGTCGGCATGCTCAGGCGGGCCCGGCCGCGCGGCTGCTACGACGTGCTGCACCGGGCCGAGCTCGGCCACTATCTCGCCACCCAGCCCGCAGCCTTCGACCTCGTCGTCTCGGCCGACACGCTGTGCTACTTCGGCGATCTGCGCGAGGTGCTGGTCGCCGCCGCGGTCGCGCTGCGGCCGAACGGCCGCATCGTGTTCACCGTCGAGGCGCTGCACGACGGTGCGGCGTTCAAGCTGCAGCCGACCGGGCGCTACGCACATTCGCAGGAGCATGTGCTCGACAGCCTGCGCAGCGCCGGCTTCGAGCTGGCGCACATCGAAGCAGCCGTGTCGCGCCGCGAGGGCGGGCACGACGTGGCCGGCTGGCTCGCGAGCGCACGGCTGCAGCCGGCTCGCCTCCCCTCGGGGGATCGGCCGACGCACTCGTCGGGCGAAGGGCTGTCATGACGCTTCCCGCCGCCGAGGCCGCCGCGCTCGCCGGCACCGCAAGCCGCCCGATGCCGGCCGGCTGGAACGGCATCCACTTTCTCGCCGCGCTGTACCTCGCGTTCGGCAGCCAGCGCGCGTTCGACGTGACGCAGGCGATCGGCACCGCGGTGCGCAACCCGAGCAGCGGTGCCGCCGGCATGGCCGGGGCCGCGCTCGGCGTCTACGCTTATTTCTCGGGCTTCATCGCGAACAGCAACACCCAGGGCTTTCGTGCCGAGCTGGCTGACCCGCGCCCGACCAATCCGCAGACCGGCCACTTCTTCTCGTACGCGGTGTGGGCGCTGGACGGCGTGGACGACGTCGAGTGGCAGCTCGCGCTCGGCCACGAGCTCTACCCCGACAGTGGCGAGTTCGACCAGTTCACGCAGCAATGGCAGGCCGGACTGATGGAGGGCGGCGCGCTGCGCGCGATCGTGGTGGGCCTGCCGCTGGATGCGAACGCGAACCTGAACTACGCGAGCCTGGACCGCCAGTGCCGCGCCCTCGGCTGGGATGCCCGCATGGTGCCGTTCAGGCCCGAGGGCGAAGGCTACGCGGACGACGAGCACCACCTGAGCTGGTATGACGCGCATCCATACACCGGCAACTCGATCGAGGACCTGCGCTGCACGGTGGCGGGCTTCCAGTTCGGCCGGCTGATCCGCTCCGGCCAGTTCGCGAACGCGACCGCGGCGGCGCGCTGGCTCGAACGCAACGTGCTCGACGGCTCGCTGCGCGAGCTCGACTTCACGCCGGCGCCATGACTTTCGTCGCTTGAGCCCGCCCCGAGCGCTCCCTACAGTCGACCGCAAATGCCGCACCCCTTCCGCATCAAGACGCCGTTGCCCGAAGGAGACCTGCTGCTCGAATCCCTGAGCGTGAAGGAGGCGTTGAGCGTGCCGAGCGAGATGCACGCACACCTGCTGAGCCCGCGCAGCGACATCGATCCGGACGCGCTGCTCGGCAAGCCGGTCACCTTCGAGATCGAGTTGCGCGACGAATCGAAGCGCCACTTCCACGGCTACGTCACGCGCTTCTCGGTGGGCGGCGGCACCTCGCGCTACCACGGCTACCAGCTCGTCGTGCGCCCGTGGCTGTGGTTCCTCTCGCGCACGACCGACTGCCGCATCTACCAGCACAAGAGCGTGCCCGACATCGTGAAGGCGGTGTTCGAGGACCATGGCATCGCGTCGTTCGACTTCAAGCTGTTTCGCGAATACCGCGAATGGGACTACTGCGTGCAGTACCGCGAGAGCGACCTGAACTTCGTCAGCCGGCTGCTCGAGCACGAAGGCATCTACTACCGCTTCGAGCACAGCGACGGGCGGCACAAGATGATCCTGCTCGACTCGGCCAGTGCGCACGACCCGCAGCCGCACCACACCGAGCGGCTGCCGCTGTATTCGAATGCGGCGAGCGCGCCGCCCGACATCGACTACGTGAGCCGCTGGAGCACTTCGCGCTCGGTGCGCCCGGGCAAGTTCGCGTTTCGGGACTACGACTTCGAAAAGCCGAGCGACAAGCTGCTGACCGAAGGCAAACGCCCCCACAACTACGACCACGCCGACGAGGAGGCCTACGACTACCCGGGCTACTACACGAAGGCGACCGACGGCACGCAGTACCTCGACAACCGGATGGACGAGGTGTACTCCGACTTCGAAGGCTTTCACGGCGCGAGCAACGCGCATGCGCTGGCCGTCGGCTTCACGTTCAAGCTGCAGCGCCATCCGCGTGCCGACCAGAACGCCGAGTACCTGGTGACGAGCACCCAGATCCAGGCCCACAACGGCAGCATCGACGCGACCGGCGGTGCCGGCCACGGCGGCGCACCCGGGCTGCACGTGAACTTCACCGCGCTCTTGACCAGCCAGCAGTTCCGGCCGGCGCGACGCACCCGCAAGGCGCTGATGCAGGGGCCGCAGACGGCGGTCGTGGTCGGCGAGGCCGGCAAGGAGATCGACACCGACAAGTACGGCCGCGTGAAGGTGCAGTTCCACTGGGACCGCTACGGCAAGAAGGACGAGAAGAGCTCGTGCTGGGTGCGCGTGTCGCAGGCCTGGGCCGGCAAGAACTACGGCGCGATCTTCACGCCGCGCATCGGCCAGGAAGTGATCGTCGACTTCCTCGAGGGCGACCCCGACCAGCCCATCGTTACCGGCCGTGTCTACAACGCCGAACAGATGCCCCCTTGGGACCTGCCCGCCAACGCCACCCAGTCGGGCGTGCTGACGCGCTCGAGCAAGGACGGCGCGTATGCCAACGCGAACGCGATCCGCTTCGAGGACAAGAAGGGCTCGGAGCAGCTCTGGATCCATGCCGAGAAGAACCAGGACATCGAGGTCGAGAACGACGAGACGCACTGGGTCGGCCACGACCGGACGAAAACGATCGACCACGACGAGACAACGCTGGTCAAGCACGACCGCACCGAGACGGTCGGCAACAACGAGACGATCACGATCGGGGTGAACCGCGTCGAAAGCGTGGGTTCGAACGAAACGATCTCGATCGGCGCCAACCGCACCGAAGTCGTCGGCGCGAACGAGACGATCTCGATCGGCGCGAACCGCACGATCAGCGTCGGGGCGAGCGAGACGGCGAGCGTCGCGCTGCAGCGCACGCACAGCGTGGGCATCAACGAGACGATCACGGTCGGCGCGGCGCAGGAGATCACGGTCGGCGCGGCGCAGGTGTTCACGATCGGCGCCAATCAGACGACGACGGTCGGCGCGAGCCAGAGCAATTCGATCGGGGCGAATCAGAGCAACACGATCGGCTCGGCGCAAACGAGCAGCATCGGCGCCGATCGATCGGTCACCGTCGGCGGCGCGCAGAGTACGAGCGTAGGCAAGGCGCGCAGCACGTCGGTGGCCCAGGACGACGCACTGAAGGTCGGCAAGAACCTCGTGATCGACGCCGGCGATTCGGTCTCGATCAAGACCGGCAGCGCGAGCATCACGATGAAGAAGGACGGCACGATCACGATCAAGGGCAAGGACATCACGATCGAGGGCTCGGGCAAGATCAGCATGAAGGCCTCGAGCGACATCGTGATGAAGGGTTCGAAGATCACTCAGAACTGATTGGAGCGCAGCATGAGCGGCAGAGATCTGAGCCCCGGCGAACCGAGCAGCGACGTGGCCGCCGCCTCGGGCGCCTTCGCGATCGGCGAGTTGATCGCCCTTGCGGACGACGGCATCACGCCGATGGTGCTGTATGCAGGTCAGCCGGGTGCGGCTGCCCTGGCTGCGCGCACGGTCGTCGATCTGTGCGCACGGCAGCTCGGCGCACAGGTGCTGCTCGCCTTCGAGGGCGCCGATCCACGCCGGCCGATCGTGATGGGCGTGTTGCGCGGGTCGGAGCCGTCATGCGCGTGGAGCGGCGAGCAAGCGCACGAACACGTCGAAGTCGATGCCGATGGAACGCGCGTGTCGATCCGGGCGCAGCAACGCCTCGTGCTTCGCTGCGGCGATGCGAGCATCACGTTGACGAAGGCGGGCCACGTCATGATCCGTGGCAGCTATGTGCTCACGCACTCGACCGGGCGCAACCGCGTCGTCGGGGGCTCGATCGAACTGAACTGAGCCACCGTCGCGAATGAGCCATACCGTCTACGCGAACGGTGACGGGCTTTTCCACAAGGGCAGCGGCGGCAGCGGCAAGGCCTTTCCCGACGTCTGCCTGAGCCCGCCGCCGGCGCCGACCGGGCCGGTGCCCGTTCCCTACCCGAACATCGCGCAGGCCAGCGACCTCGCCGAGGGCAGCAGCACGGTCAAGGTCAACGGCGAGCCCACGGCCCTCGAAGACAGCTCGTACGTGTCGACCAGCACCGGCGACGAAGCCGGAAACCAGGGCGGCAACGTTGTCACCCACAAGACCAAGGGCAAGGGCTATTTCAGCCTCTGGTCGTTCGATGTGAAGGTCGAAGGCAAGGGCGTCGGTCGGCACAGCGACCCGATGGCGCAGAACTGCGGCTCGCCGCCGCCCGGCGGCCTGACGCCCGCGGCGCTGGTCGACGCCGCAGTTGCCGAGTCGGGCGCAGCCGAGTGCGAGAAGCCGTACTCGAAGGCCGAACGCTTCGGCACGCCCTCGGACAAGCAGAAGGACGCCGTCAACACCCCCAACGCGACATGCTGGGAGTGCGGCAGCCCGTCGGCACGCGGCTGGAAGACGCCGCCCAAGAAGGGCCCGCCGCCCGTGCCGGGCGTGCCGTTGGTCAATCCGAAGCGCAAGGGCGGCAAGAAGCGCCGCTTCGTCGCCGACCACGATCCGCCATTGCTGGTGGCCTACTATGCAGGCATGTGCAACGAAGACGAAGACACGCGGAAGAAGAACGCGCAGGACACGAAGACCGTCAAGGCACATTGCGCGAAGTGCTCGTCGAGCCAGGGCGGCTACATGAGCAACTACTCGCAGGTGCTGCGCTCGGCGCACGGCTTGTGAACCGACGGGAACTGCCGCATGTCGCCGCACGAGAAACTCTTCGCCGCCTACCTCAAGGAGCTGCGCGCCGTGAAGGGCGAGGTCGACGCATGGTGGTCGGCGCTGCTCGACACCGAGTCGCAGCGCACGGGTGATCGCACGCAGGCGCAGCGCGAGCTCGAGCGCCGCTGGCCCGCCGGCGCGGCAGCGCACCCGCGCATGATCGCGGTGATCCGCAAGTACTACCTCGCCTGCAATGCCCTCAATGAACGCCTCGAGGATGACGACGCAGCAGATGAAGTCGAGCCGGTCGTCTTCATGAGCGAATGGCTGCTCGACGGCAAGAACATGGACCTTGTCAAGTTTCTCGGCCGGCTGAGCTACTGGCCGATCGGGTTCGACGACGAGGGCGACATCGCCTAGGAAACAGAGGAAACCGAGCATGCCGAACGACGACCTGAATGCCTTTCTCGCCGCCTTGAAGAAGGACGGCGCCATGAAGCGGGACCTTTCCGAACGCTCCTTCGCTGGAGCCAAGCTCGAGAACATCCTGTTCTCGTTCGGCAAGCTGGTCGGCGCCGACCTGAGCGGATGCAGCGTGTTCGCCTGCGGATTCCAGAAGACCGATCTCAGCGGGGCGAAGCTGTCAGGCGCGACGTTCGAGCAGTCGGTTCTGCGCTCGGCGATCCTGCGCAGCGCCAAGCTCGACGGTGTCGAGCTCCGCGCCTGCCCGCTGCAAGCGGCTGACTTCACGGACGCTTCGGCGCCGAAGCTGCAGATCGCCGGATCGGTCGTCGTCGGCTCCAAGTTCGTCCGCTGCGATCTGTCGAAAGCCGTGCTGCGCGACCTCAACCTCGGCGGCTGCGACTTCACCGACGCGAAGCTCTCGGGTGCCGACCTCAGCGATTCGCACCTGCACGACGCGATCTTCGCCGGCGCCAAGGTGGACGGCGCCGACTTCTCGAAGGCCGAGCTGTACGGCGCCGATCTCTCGACGACCCAGGTCTCGAAGGCGACGTTCGACGGTGCGAAGTACGACGCCAAGACGCGCTGGCCGGGGCCGCCGCCGGCGAAGGCCGTCTTCGTCGAGAACCCCGAAACCTGAGCTCGAACGATGGCGACGACCCCTGCCTGGGCCGATAGGGTGGCGCGCCTCGTGCGAGTCGTCAGGGACGTCGCCCCGCCTGGACACCCGCTCGAGGGCATGCCGGGCTCGACACGCCATGCCGAGCTGTTCCGGCAGTATGTCGATGCGCTGGCCGATGGCATAGAGGAAGCTACCGACTGGTGGCAGGCGCTGATCGACAACGAGCAGAACCGCACCATCGATCCGCAGATGGCGCTCGCGAACGTGCGCTCGCGCCGCCCCGCGGGGCCCGTGACCTACGGCAGCGTGGTGCAGGTCGTGCGCACGTACTGGCTCGCGTGCGCGGTGCTGAACGAGCGCGCGACCGTCGAGGCCGATGCGGTCGCACCCGAGGAATTCCTGCTCGTCTGGCTGGCTCGTTCGCCGCAGCGCAAGCTTGCCGAGTTCCTCGCCGATCTGCCCTTCTGGCCGCTCGGCCTGGACGACAAGGGCCGCTGGATCTGAACTGAAGGCGAGCCGATGACCGCGCTCACGAACTTCACGCCATTCGCCGCAAAGCACATCCCGTGTTTCGACGAGAAGTCGCAGCAGCTGTCGGTGCTCGTGCTGAGCGCGACGTTCGAGGCATCGCGATCGCAGCACCCGCATCTTGCGATCGCCGAGGTGCAGATGCCGGTCCACGACAGCGATGTCCATCGCGGCGAGCCGGGCCTCTCATCCGTCGTCTACGAAGGCGAGATCGCGTGGCACAAGCCGCGCATCGACGTGCTTGTCAACGGCTTTGCCCATGCGCCGGCCGGGCGGCGGGTGGCGAGCCTGCCGGTCGCGCTGAAGGCGGCCGACATCGACAAGGTGCTGCACGTTTGCGGCGATCGCGAATGGCGGATGAATCGCGCCGGCGCGCCCGAGCCGTTCGAGCGCATGCCCCTCGTCTACGAGCGCGCTTTCGGCGGGACGACAGCCAGGCGCGCCGATCTGCGCAACCCGATCGGGGTCGGCTTCGACGCCGCACGCTCGGTGTCGCCGGAGGTCGCGACGCAGCTTCCCAACGTCGAGTATCCCGGCGAGCTGGTCCACTCCACGTCGGACACGCCTCGTCCGGCCGGCTTCGGCGCATGCAGCCGCGGCTGGCAGCCGCGCCAACGCTACAGCGGGACCTACGACGCCGCCTGGCTCGCGCGCCACGCCCCGCTGCTGCCGCCTGACTTCGACACCCAGCACTTCCAGGCCGCGCCGCAAGACCAGCAGAGCACGACGCTGGCCGGCGGCGCGCCGGTCACGCTGCTGAACCTGACGCCGGAGGGCAGCTGGAGCTTCGTCCTGCCGACCTTGTGCGTGCCGGTCCGCTTTCGCTATGCCGACCGCGTCGTCGACGGCTCGCTCAGGACGGACACGGTGCTGATCGAAACCGAAGACAAGCGCGTGATCCTCATCGCCCGCTGCGCGATGGCCTTGCAACGCAATCGCGCCCCGCTCGCGGAAATCATCGTCGGCGACGTCAGCCCCGGCTGGCTGCGCGCGCGCCGCCGCGGCAAGCCCTATTGGGGCGCACACGCCGCGCAAGGCGGCGGCGGGCCGAAGCGGGAAGTCGTGCTGTGAGCGGCACGCTCGACATCCTGGCCTGCGGCGCGGTCACGCCGGTCGGCTTGTCGGCAGTGACCACCCACGCGGCGATGCAGGCGGGCGTGGCGGCGTTCGCCGAGTCGAGCTTCTTTCAGCACACGCTGCCGCCCAGGCCGCATCAGGCCAGCTGGGTGCCGCTGCGCGATTCGCCCGACGACGAATCGCGCCGCACGCGCCTCGTCCAGCTTGCTGCCGATGCCATCGCGCAGTGCCTCGTCGGCGTGGAGGCCGACGCGCTGGCGCGCACGGCCTTGATCCTGTGCCTCGAAGAGCCGTTTCGCGCTGGCGCAGACGCGCAGGAGGCGGGCGACGACACGATCATCGATGACATCCTGGCCGTGCTCGGCGTGCGCTTCCATGCCCGTTCGCGCATCGTGCGCGAAGGCAATGCGGGAGCCCTCGCGGCCCTGCTGTTCGCGCGCGAGCTGATCGAAGCCGGCGAGATCGATCAATGCCTGCTCGGCGGCGTCGACTCGTTCGTCAACGTTCGCGACCTGCGTCGCTTCGAAGGCAGCTATCGGCTCAAGCAGGTTGGCGTCGCGCAGGGCTTCGTGCCGGGCGAAGCCGCCGCCTTCGTCCGGCTGGCGGCGCACGGCGCGATTGCCGCGAACGCGATGGCCGAGATCGTCGGGGTCGGCATCGCGCGCGAAGACCCGCGATGCATCGTGCTGAGCGACGGCCATCCGACCGGCGACGCGCTGCGCGAAGCGGTTCAGCGCGCACTGGCCGACGGTCAGGTGTCGGAGGCGGATATCGTCTTTCGCGTCTCGGACCTGAACGGCGAGCAGTACCGCGGCATCGAGTCGATGCTCGCGATGAGCCGCATCTACCGCACGCACCGCGACGAGATTCCGATCCGGCTGCCGGCGGCCTCGATCGGCGAGACCGGCGCCGCGGCAGGCGCGCTGCTGTTGGTGAGTTCAGCGCTGTCGTTCGCGTCTGGCGACGCGCCGGGACCGCTCGCGGTCTGCGAAGCGTCGTCGGACCAGGGCTTGCGCGCCGGCTGCGTGGTGCGAGCGGCGCGCTCGCCCGGCGCGCCGCTCGCGGTGCAGCGGCCCGTCATCGCGCAGATCGTCGGGCAGCACGCCGAAGAGGCCGCGCACCTGCGGGGCGTGAGGTCGGTGATCGTGCGCGCGCCTCATGTCGGCCTGTCGGCATTGGCTCGGCACGACGAGCGCATCGCCGCGCACTTGAAAGGCATCGCGGTCGCCGGCGACAGCGGTGCGCGCGCATGCTTCGAGGCGCTCGATACGCCCGGCCCAGGGCAGGTGTTCGCCGCCACCGTGTGCGCGATCCTTGCGCGCGACGCGCGGCGCCTGCGCCAGATCACCGCACTCGCGCAGGCCATCCCGGAGACCCGCCGCGGACTGACATCGGCATTCGGCTGGGTGTCGCCGTCGAGCCTGAGCGGCGTCACCAAGGGCTTGCTCGAGGCCGCCGAGGCGTGGCCGCTCGAGATCGGCTTGCGCGCCTGCGCGATGCATCGTGTCGATCCAGGGCCGGCGCTGGCTCGCGCGCTGGCCCGCGAGGAGCCCGGGCTGGCGGGCCGGGCCTTGAGTGTTGCGGTCGATCTCGGACGGCGTGATCTCCTCGATGACGTGCTCGCGGCCATGCAGCGCCCCGAACTCGCGTGCAGTGCCGCGTGCGCGGCGGTGCTGCTGGGTGAGCGCGAGCACGCGCTCGCGACGCTCGAGCACTGGGCTGCACAGCCCGGCGAAGCGACCTTCGGCGCGCTCGAGCTGCTGCTCAAGCTCGCCCCTGCCGAGCACGCGCGCTCGTTGCTGAAGGCCATGGCAGCCACGCCCGGGCGCACCCACGCGCTGATCCGGGCCGTCGGCGTCGCGGGCGACTCGCACTACGTGCCTTGGCTGATGGCCCGCATGAGCGAGCCCGAATTCGCGCGCGCAGCCGGCGACGCGTTTGCTTCGATCACCGGAGCCGACCTGTCGGCCCTGCATCTCGATCGCGCCGCGCCGGACGACGCCGGCGGCGATTCGGGCGATCCCGCAGGACAGGGCGGCGCGGAGCTGCACAGCGACGACAGCCTGCCGTGGCCGGCACCGGACAAGGTCGAGCACTGGTGGCGCGAGCATGGTGGGCGCTTCGATCCCGGCAGGCGCTACTTCGTCGGACAAACTCCCTCGCCCGGCCACTGCCTGGAGGTGCTGAAGACCCGAAGTCAACGCCGCCGCGCCGCCGCGGCGCACTACCTGTGCCTGTTCAGTCCGGGAACGCCGCTGTTCAATGTCGCCGCGCCGGCCTGGCGTCAGAAACGCCTGCTCGCGCAGATGACCGGCTCCTGAAGCAACCGTCGCAGCCCCGCCCCATGTGACTTTCGTTTCTTGCCCCTGCCCCGTCACCGTTCCATAACCCCGCCATGAACCTCGTTCTGCGCGCCCTGACCCTGAACGACCAGCCGCTGTCTCAGGCGATCGTCGGCTGCTTCGACGAGAAGGGCGGAACGATCGGCCGCTCCGATACCAACACGATGACGCTGCCGGATCCGGAGCGCCACATCTCTCGGCTGCAGGCCGAGGTGATCGCGCACGAGGGCGACTTCATCGTGCGCAATGCGGCGTCGGCCAACGCGATCTTCATCAACGGCCGCGCGCTCGGGCCGGGCGAGCGCGGCGTGCTCGCGAGCGATGACGAGCTGCGCATCGGCGGCTATGTGCTGGGCGTGCTGATCGAGGCCGACAACGAAGTGGTGCGCACGATCACCCAGGGCCGCGCGGTCGTCGATGCGCGCGCGGTCATCGTCAACTCGGCGGTCGAGCACCGCACCGATCCGCACCAGATGGCGAAGGGGCGCGATCCGAACGCGGCGCCGTTGTCGCAGCCGCCCTTGCCGCCGGTATCGTCGGCATCGCCGGTGTCGCCGCCGCCAAAGACGCCATCGTCGCCGGCCGCCCCTGCGCCTGTGGCCTCGTCGTCGAACCCGTTCGCCGACCTGCTCTCGCCGGCGCCGCCCGCGAGCGGCCCGGTGTCGAACCCGAACGATCCATTCGCCGATCTGCTCGGTACGCCGGCGCCCGCAGCAAGCGCCGATCCGTTCGCGTTCCTGGGTGCGCCGGCCACGTCGCCGCCGGCGCCGGCCTCACCGCTGCCACCGCCATCACCGAGAGGCGTGCCGGCGCGTCTGCCGGATGACTTCGATCCGTTCGCCGAACCCGCCCCGGCCAAGCCGCCGATCGCATCGGGAGCAGCGCCGCAGGTCGGTGCCAGCGATCTGCTCGGATCGGTCGGTGCGAGCTCCGGCGCGCGAGCGTCGATCGACACGAGCTTCGGGCTCGGGCCCGCATCGAGCAGTGCAGCCGATCCACTCGCCGACTTCCTGAATCCGCCGCCGTCCAGCGCAGGTGGGGCGGGCGCCGGCTCGCGCGCGGCGAGCACCGATCCGTTCGCGATGTTCGGCCCTTCGCCGGCGCCGGCCGGCGCT
>Ga0075370_10000820_pt1 | contig 12495 bp, 11 predicted proteins | sample EndMethybrTD3035_FD_71398 | JGI IMG/M metagenome (GOLD analysis project Ga0075370, IMG submission 71398) | Populus endosphere microbial communities from Tennessee, USA - Endosphere MetaG P. TD hybrid TD303-5 | ecosystem: Host-associated > Plants > Roots > Endosphere | place: USA: Tennessee... | reverse complement strand
CAGCGGCGGCTATTTCACCGGCGAGATATTCCTGGCGCTGACGGCCGTGTGGATCCTGGCACACCATCGCAGGATGTGCCGCCGGCGCGCAATGCCCAGCGAGCGCAGCGCGCGCGCGCGGCCCGCTCCTTTGCGAGAGCCCCAGCCCCATGCATGACCGCCTCGCTCCTGCCCGCGGCGCCTTGCATCCGACCTTCGTCCCGATCGTCGCGCTGATCGTCGTCGCGCACGCGAGCCTGCTTCTGCTCGCGCCGGTGAACCTGGAGTACGCCTTCGTCGACGCAGCGCAATTCTTCCTGACCCACAGGCCGGCGCTGATCCAGGAGTACTTCTCCGTCCAGGCGAACACGGTCGGCATGCCGTTCCTGGCGGCCCAACTGTCGCGCCTGCTGCCGGGCGTGCCGCTGCTCGAGGTCACGCGCCTGATCGTGCTGGCGGGCGTTCCGTTGCTCGCCGCCGCGATGCCGCGGGTCTGCCGGGCGCTCGGACGCGGCGACGCCCACCTGGTCATGGCCTACGTCCTGCTCAACCCGCTCGTGTGGATCTACGCGGGGCGGGCAACCGCCGACTTCTTTCCGATGGCCCTCGGCATCTGGGCGATCTCGCTCGTGCTGCAGACGCCGCTTTCCCTCCGGCGCGCGCTCGTTGGCGGCCTGGTGCTCGGCCTGGCGGCAGTCCTGAAGTACCACGCGGCGTTCCTGGTCCTGCCCGTCGCCGCGTACCACCTGCGCGGTGCGCCGCGCGCATGGCCGTTCCGCTCGGCCGCGGTTTTCGTGGCGGGCGTCGCGGCGCCGCTTTGCGCGTACTTGCTGGTCGCGCACGATGCCTTCGGATTCTGGCTGACGCCGCCGGAATTCCAGGTGAAGCACCAGTTCGGCTCGACCGGATTTGCAAGCAACCTCGTCTGCTACGCCGGCTACCTGACGCTGCTGGCCATGCCCACGTTACCGTTCCTGCCGGAGGTCGCGCGTGCGCTCGCCCGCCGCTGGCGCCCCGCGCTGCTGGCGCTCGCCGCGATGGCCGCCATCGGCTTCTTCTGCATCGCCGACAACGGCGAGATGAACCTCGGCCCGGCCGATCGCTGGGTTCCGCCCAGCATGCGCGCCGCGCTGTTCGCTGCGCTGTCGACCGGGCTCGCGCTGCCGCTGTGGCTGCGACGGCGCGAGGACGGTCGTTTCCCCGTGACGCTGTGGTGCGCGATCGTCGCGATGCTGGTGGTGTTCTCGTTGACGCGCCCTGCGCAGCGCTACCTGCTCTTCGTCCTGCCCCTGGTGATCGCGCTCCTGCCGGCCCAGCTGTTCTCCCGCCGGTCGATGCTGGTGACGACCTTGTCGCTATTCGTCCTGGCCAACGCGTTCGTCGAGTACAGCCGAGCCTGCACCGGCACCGCCTCCGAACGCATGGCCGCGAAGATCGTCGAACTCGGGCTCGCCACGTCAACCGACCTCGGCGCCATCAGTCCGCACGTGGGTCCCAGCATCGACCACGTGCCGCCGCTTCGCACCGACTACATCGTCGTGAAGGACCGCGTACCCGACGCGATCGCAGTCAGCCAGGCAGGCCTTCCAATCCTGCCGGTGACCTACTCCCTGGTGCGGTTTCCGCCCGCCCGCGGCGCGCCCGGCCGATGAGTTCCGCGGTCACCTGTCGCCCCGACCAGCGTGGTCGCCCGTGCACCTCCTGGGTGGCTACAATCTTCAGCTCCATCGCCATGCCGGCACTGCACCGATCCGCATCCGGCGCATCTGAGCCAGGCCTGCATCCAGAAGAGGCCGATGGACACACACGACATCAATACGGCCCCACCGCTTCCGGATGAATCTCACCGTCAACGCCTCTGCCGTGGCCGGTTCGTCGTTCGGCGTGCGGCGCTACTTCGCCGCGGTCATGCAGCACCTGCCTTGGCCGGGCGCGATCGACAGCTTTTCTCCGGGCCGCTGGCCTCGCTTCGAACGCCCGCGTGAACTGCTGCATCGCGGGCGGCCCGACGCGGTCTTTTGGACCCCGTGCCAGCGCGGCCCGCTGCGCGCGCCCCACCACGTCGTGACCGTCCACGACTGCATCAACGTCGAATACGTCCACCGCAACGACTGGCGGCTGCCGATCTACCGGCGGCTGTTCAACGCGATCCTGGACGGCACCGAGCGCGTGGTCACCATCTCGTCGGCCACGCGCGACGCGGTGCTGCGCAATTACCGCATCGACGAATCACGGATCACGGTGATCCGCTCCGGGCGCGACGCCTTCGCACGCCAGGGTGACGAGCGGCTCATCGCCGAGGCGCGTGCCGGACGCCCCTACGTGCTGCTCGTCACGAACGCGCTGCCGCACAAGAACAACCTGGCCGCCTGCGAAGCCTTCTCGCGCAGCAGCGCGCCCGCGCAGGGCCTGGCCTTGCGCGTCGTGGGCTCGCTTCCCGACGACGCGCGCGAGGCCTGCCGGCGCCACGGCATCCTGCTGGAGGAACACACCCGCATCGACGACGCGCAGCTGGCCGCGTGGTACGCCGGGTGTCGTTTCCTGCTGAGCCCGAGCTTGGCCGAAGGACACAACCTGCCCATCGCCGAAGCGCTCGCGCAGGGCGCCAACGTGCTTTGCACCGACATCCCGGTTCATCGCGAGTTCTACGATGGCGAGGTCCGGTTCTTCGAACCCGGCCGGATGGACGCGTTCGTCCAGGCGCTCGATGCGGCCGTCGCCTCCGACGGCCCATGGTTCCCGGCGAATCGCGGCGTGGTTCACCGCTCGTTCGCTGATGTCGCCCGCGACTACGCCGCCCTGTTCACTTCGCTCGCGCCCACCCGCTGAGCGCCCAACCGACACGCCCGCCCCATGGCCACACCCGCCATCACCCTGTCGATCGTCAGCCACGGACACGGCCCGCTGCTCGCAGGACTCCTGGGCGACCTCGACCGCCACGGCGGCCCCGTCCCCTGGAAGATCATCCTCACGCTCAACCTGGACAGCGAGGCGTTCCGGGCCGAGGACTGGCCGCGGCTCGATATCGCCGTCGTGCGCAACGAGACGCCGAAAGGCTTCGGCGCGAACCACAACGCGGCATTCGAGCGCTGCGACACTCCCTGGTTCGCCGTGCTCAACCCGGACTTGCGGCTGCCGGAAAATCCGTTCCCCCGGCTCCTCGAGCGCGCTGCGCGCACGCCGCGGCTCGGGGCCATCGCCCCGCGCATCGTCGACTCGGCGGGCCGCCCCGAGGATTCCGTGCGCGAGAACCTGACGCCCTGGTCGCTTTTGCGCCGGAAGTTCACGCCTGCGGCAGGCCGCGCCGACGCGGACGCCGGCGACGGGCGGTTCTTCTGGATCGCGGGCATGTTCATCATGTCTCCCGCGGCGGCCTACCGGCAGGTCGGCGGCTTCGACGAGCGCTTCTTCCTCTACTGCGAGGACTACGACCTCTGCGCCCGCCTGCGCCGCGCCGGCTTCACGCTGGCCGTGGAGCACGGGGTCGTCAGCGTGCACGACGCTCAGCGCGACAGCCATCGCTCGCGACTCCACCTGAAATGGCACCTCGCGAGCCTGCTCAAGGTCTGGACGTCGTCGACCTTCTGGTGGATCACCCTCCGCGGACGAGCCTTCGCGCCAGGCCGCTGACCTGCACGCGTCCGTCCCGCACGCCAACCCATACAACCTCCTCGAGCCGCAATTCACGGCAGAGAATGCCTCCTATGAGTGGATTTTTCCGAAATGCGACCCGAATCCTGTTGACGGGATACGGGCCCGTCTTGACGGCTGCAGCACTGCTGCTCGCGGCGCTGGGATCGCTTCACGCCGCGACCGGAAGCTGGGAGCGCGCCTGGCGCGACCTCGGCGTCCCGAGCTATCACAACAGCTTCGGCGACCTGCGGGTCATCACGCATTCAATCCCCTGTGCGGACTCCGGCATCGATCCGTACGTCAAGGATGCCTGCAACAGCTACTGGAAGCAGAACCCTCAGCGGGATGCGCCCTACCAGGACCTCCTGCTGAACTATCCGCCGATCTGGCTCGAGAGCGGCAGGCTCGGCGTTTCCCCGGCATCGACCAACGCACTGGGCGCGGCGATCGGCCTGGCGGCGCTGCTCTGCCTATGGCGGATCCTTCGGCCCAGGACGATCGCCGGCGGACTGATCGTCGTGTCCGCCCTGCTCTCGCCGTCGATCCTGCTCGGCTTCGAGCGCGGCAACATCGACCTCGTCGTCTTCTCGCTGCTGGTGGCCGCCATCGTGGCCACCGAGCGCTGTACCCCGGCCGTTCGCACCGCCGTGCGCGCGGCGAGCGTCGTGCTACTGACGGTGCTGAAGTTCTTCCCGGTCGCGGCCGTCACGCTCCTGTTCCGAGCCAGGCGACGCTGGATCGTCATACTGGCGACGGCCATCCTCGCCATCGCCGCCGCCTGGCTGGTGGCGGACGGGAGGTTCGCCAGCGTGCTGCTGAACACGCCCAAGTTCGACAACCTGGCGTTCGGATCGCTGCCGCTTCTCATCGGCATGGACAGGGCCCTGGGCGGCAGCGGCGTCGCCTCGAAAGGCATGAGCCTGCTCGCCTTGGCCCTGAGCGCGGTCGCGTTCTTGGCCGTCTTCGTGCCGACGCTGATGCGCAAGCTCGAGAGCCCCTTTCCGCGGTACCTGCCCACCATCGGAAACGACCTGAACGGCAGCCTCGCCATGGCGGGACTGTCCATCTTCTGCGCCGCCTTCCTGTTCGGTGCCAGTTTCGACTACCGGCTGATCTTTCTCGTGCTGACCCTGCCGCTGCTCATCGCCGCGCAGGAGGACGACCCCACCGGATCGCGGCGGCTCGTCGCCCCGGTGACGATCGTCGTGTTTCTCTGGCTTTCGCGAGTCACCGACAAGATCGCCCACGCAGACGAGATCCTCGACTGGGCGATCTTCGCCGTTGGCAGCGCCTCGATCGCTTCGAGGCTGATCCCGGGCAAACCGCGGATGACGTGACTCGCCCGTTCTGCACGGCTCTACTCGAAGATCTCTTCGTTCATCGAACGAGGTGGTGCATCGGCGGCAGCCTCTTCCATCTGGCGAACTTGGCCGCCCGGGCTCCAGATCTCCAGGATCGCCGCCGACACGAGGCCGCACAGGATGGCGAACCACAGGGTGGCCAGCCGGATGCCTACCGCGGCAAGCACGCCGATGGCCAGCGGCACGCCCGACAACGCCAGCAGCGCTGCGATCGCGGCTTCGGTCGACCCGATGCCGCCCGGCAGCATCGAGGCGGCGCCGGCCAGCATGGCCAGCGGATAGATGGCCAGCGCCTCGGCCTGCGGCAGCGTGCTCACGCCCAGGTCATGGAGGAGATGGACAAAGCCCAGCGCCGTTCCGCCCCAAGCGAGCAGGCCCAGCCCGGCACTCAGCACCAGGTCGGCCGGCCGCAGCCAGACGCGGCAGCCGGCAAAACCTTGGGCCAACGCCTGCAGCGCGGAGGCGCCGCGGTGCAAGCCCGCCGCGCCCAGTCGCCGGCCTAGCCGGCCCAGCAGCGACGGATGGCGAGCCAGGACGATCACCAGCATCAGGCAGAGCACGACGAAAGCCACGGCCAGCGCCATCAGGCGCCGGTCGCGGATGGCCAGCGTCGCCAGCGCCAGCACCACGAGCAGGTCCATCGCCCGCTCGAACACGAACGCCGCGATGACGCGCCAACCCGGCACGCCCATGGGACCGAGATAGCGGATGCGCACCAACTCGCCGACCTTGCCCGGCGTCGCGGTGAACGCGAACCCCGCCAGGTAGGCCAGGAAGCCTCTGAACACCGGCGTCACGTGGCCTGCCCGCGCCAGCAACCAATGCCAGCGGGCATAGCGCGCGACATAGGTGACCAGGGACAGGACGAGCAATGCCGGCAGCACGGTCGCCAGCGGTACCAGGCCATCGAAAACGTGATGGCGGGCGTCGGCCCATACCAGCACGCCGACGTAGAGCGCGGTCAGCAGGATGAATCCCAACAGGGCGGCCTTGATGCGCACGACAGCCTCAGCGGAAAGACAGGTGCTTGTGGCCCAGGTAGCTGGTGAAGACCGGCACGACCACCCCGACGGCATGCGCGATCTCCGCGACGAAGCGGGTCACGCCCAGCGCCGGCAGGACATAGAGCGCCAAGCCCATGCTCACGACCCAGGTCTGCAGCACGGCCACCACGTTGACCAGCACGAAGTACATGGCCGAGTGATGCAGCGCCTGCTGCCCCTGCTTGAAGACGAACTGCCGCGCGAGGACGAACGCCGTCGTCATGCCCACCAGGTAGGCCAGCACGATGGCCGCCGAATAGCCCATCCACTGGCTGAACAGGATGCGCGAGCCGAAGTTGACGGCTGCCGCGAGTCCGCCGGTCAGCAGGAAGACGAGGAACTGGCGGGACTTGAAGGCCCCGATCACTTGACGGCGTCCCGGGCCATGTTGCGACCGAAACCGATGCTCTCGGAGATGCCGCGGTCCTCAGGGTAGTAGTACGAGGTGTCGGCCACCCACAAGCCCTCGACGGGCAGGCGGGCAGGCGGCAGGTTGTCGAGATAGCCCGGATCGCAGATCGGCTGGGCGTGGCGGTAGCGGCTGGCGCGCATCTCGATGAAGTCGGCGTCGGTCAGTGACGGGTTGATGCGCTTCAGATAGCGCCGCACCTTGTCCAGGAAGACCTGGTTGTCGTCGGCGAACTTGGGGTGCTCGCCGGGCATGTAGAACGGCACGTAGACAACGTGGTCCTTCAGCGGGCGCAGGTTCGTGTACTCGACGACGCCGGGGATGTCCATCTCCGGGTCGTTGGTGTTCAGCCAGAACTTGTCGGTGACCGGCTTGCGCAACTTGGCGATCACGCAGACCACGGCGATGTTCTTCACGTCCTGGAAGCGAGCCAGGATGTCCGGGGGCAGGTCCGGCATCAGACGGCCGACATAGGGCAACGGCACGGTGCTGATGACCTTGTCGAAGGATTCGACGCCGCCGGCAAGCTGCACGCCGCGCACGCGGCCGGCCTCGATCACCACCTTCTGCACCGGCGTGGACAGTCGGATCTCGCCGCCACGCGCCTCGATGGCCGCCTTCATGCCCTGCAGCAGGACGGAGGAGCCGCCTTCGAGGTAGCCCAGCTTCTCCTTCCAGATGTTGTAGCGCGAGCGCCCGATGCGGCGGATGCGGCTCCAGATCCAGGCGGCCGAGAGCTTGTCCGTGTAGTCGTAGAACTTCAGCTCGAACAGCTTGCGCCACAGCACCTCGTAGGCCTCCGCGCCGACGCCGCGGCGCAACCACCCGGTCGCCTCGAGATGGTCCAGCGGCTTCCAGTCGTTGCGGCGGATGCAGAGGAAGGCATGCACGCCGGCGCGGATCTTGGCGAACAGGCTCAGTCCCTTGAAGGAAAGCAGCGCCATCGGCGTGCCCCAGGGCTGCAGCTGGCCCTGGTACCAGTAGCCCATCTTCGTGGCCACCCAGCGCATGCGGTCGGCCACGCCCAGCTCGTCGAGCATCTGGAGGAAGGCCGTATCCGAGGTGCAATGGAAGTGGTAATAGCGTTCGATGTCGAGTCCGCCGAAATCCATCGTGGCGGTCATGCCGCCGACACGATCGTCCGCCTCGAACACCACGGGGCGATGACCGTCCAGTGCCAGTTGATAGGCCACGGCCAGGCCCATCGGGCCGGCGCCGAGCACCGCAATGCGTTGTTGCGTCATGGGGAGTTCAGAACTCGAGCGCCACCCGGCCGTAGCGGGGGTCGTTGAAGGTCTCTTCCACGGCATCGCGGAAGGTCGTGCGCGGGATACCGAAGATGCCGGGCCAGTCGATCACCTCGAATTCGTCCTTGGCGCTCAGCGCGGCCAGCTGCTGCGTGGTGAACGGCGGGTTCTTGTCGAACAGGCCCCAGAACCACAGCCCCGCGTAGAAGGCGCTGTACGGCACCCTGACGATCGGCGTGCGCGAACGGGTTGCACGCTTGATCTCGCGGATGATGTCGATGTAGTCGACCTTCTCGTGGCCCGAGATGTTGTAGATGCCCTGGCGGACTCGCCCCTCCAGACAGGCGATGATCACGTTGCAGAAATCGCCGACGTACAGGGGTTGGCGCATGTAGCGGCCATGCCCCGGGATCGGGAAGAACGGCACCTTCTGCATGAAGCGGGACAGCCACCCCAGGTGCTTGCGGTCGAACCAGCCGAACATCAGCGTCGGACGCAGTACGGGGCAGGGTATCCCGCTCTCGAGCACCAGCTTTTCCTGGTCCTTCTTGGTGTTCGTGTAGAAATCGTCGGCGACCGACTCCACCACGGAGGAACTGATGTGCACCAGGGTCGGGATCTCGTGGCGGCGCACCAGATCGAGGATCCGCCGCGTCGACTCGACGTTGTTTCGCACGAACTCCTCGAGATGATTGCCGCCGATCTGCGCCTGCAGCATCACGACGGCATCCGCCCCCTCGAACCGTTGTTCCCAGTCGCCCGGTTCGGCCAGATCGGCCAGTACCGTCGTGACATCGGGCTGAATCCTGCCCAGGATCTCCAGGTTGGCGCGATGCTTGTCGATCACGACGATGTCGTCGTAACCCTTGGCCTTGAGGCGTGCGACCAGGTTCTGGCCGACGAGTCCGGCACCGCCGGGAAGTAGGATTTTCATGACTGCGTTGAGTTGATCGTCGAACGGCGCGGCCGCTCAGATGTTCATTCGATGGAAGACGGGCCGGGGCAGGTTGCGGATGACCGCCATGATCAGCGCCCACTTTTTCGGCGTGTAGATTTCGGGACGCCCGGCGGCGATGCCGTCCACGATGTCCCTGGCCACCGAGTCCACGTCGGCCAGCTTCGCACCCTCTTGCTTGAGGTGGCTCGTCATGGGCGTGTCGGTGGGCCCGGGCTTGACGAGGCTGACCGTGACGCCGGAGCCCGCCAGGCGGTGCTGCAGTCCCTGCGCATAGCGATCGACCAGGCCCTTGGCGGCACCGTAGACGTAGTTGGACTTGCGACCCCGGTCGCCCGCCACGGAGCCGATGATCGCCAGTGCGCCGCGTCCGGCACGTTGCATCGCGCCCGCGAAGGCTTCCCCGAACAACACCGGCGACACGCCGTTGACGGAAAGCGCCTCCGCGGCCAGCACCAGGTCGGCCTGACACGAGGCTTGATCCGGCAGCGAGCCGTGCGCGATCAAGGCGATGTCGATTGCGCCCTGGCTTTCCAGGTGCTGCACCAGCCCCGCGATGGCAGCGGGGCTTTCGAAATCGACCACGCGGGTCTCCACCGTTGCCTGGCTACCTCGCACACGCAGGTCCTGCGCGATGGTCTCCAGACGCTTCTCGTTGCGCCCGACCAGGACCAGGTGCACAGGGCCACCCTGCGCCCAGCGCCGGGCACAGTGTTCGGCAATATGGGAAGTCGCCCCCACAATCACGATTCTCTTCATCTCGCCTATCGACCTTCCTGTTGAACAGCGGGGGTCAAGCGCCCATCAGACGCCGTGAAAGTTCCGAGGACACGCCTCGGTCCCGGTAAGACAGGAACTCCTGCAAGCGGGGATAGCCCGCCTCGAACAAGGATCGCGGCATACGTGCATCCTTGGCCAGGTACAGCCTGCCGCCGGCCTCAGCCACGAGCCCATCCAACTGAGCGAAGAGCTGCTCCACCTCCGGCCCCGTGTTCGCGAAGTCGAGCGCCAGAGTCACCCCAGGACGCGGGAAACTCAGCATCCCCAGGGACGATCGCTGCCCAAACGTCTTGAGAACCGCGAGGAACGAGCCACGCCCCGAACGTGCGATCACGCTCAGCATGTCACGCGTCACCTGAGCGCCATTATCGAATGGAACGACACACTGGTACTGGAAGAACCCCTTGGGGCCGTAAATGCGGTTCCATTCCAGCAGGTTGTCCAGCGGATAGAAGAAAGCCTGGTAGTGCTGCCGGGATGTTCCCGCGCGCCACTGGCCCATCCGGAAATACGCGGTGTTGAACGCACGCAGACTCAGGCCGTTGATCAGGGGCACCGGAGGCGTGATCGGCACGCGGCGAGGTTGCCTGGTGGGTGGCGCCGGCTCGTCGGCGGCGGCATGGTTCCCCCGCATGAACAGTCCACGGCCCTGGCCGCCCGCGAGGCAGTCGATCCAGGAGACCGTGTATTCCCAGTCCCGCTCGGACTGCGAGCTCAATTGGAAGAACCGGTCCAGAGAGTCGAAAGGGATCGTTTCCGTTTCCAACCAGGGCCCTTTCACGGGACGCAGTTGCAGGTCGGCAGAAACGATGACGCCGGTCAGCCCGACCCCGCCCACGGTCGCCGCGAACCACTCCGGGGACAGCGACGGCCCGCACTCGATGACTTCGCCGTCCGTACGCTGCAGGACCAGCCGCGTCACATGGTCGGCGAACGTGCCCACCGCGTGATGATTCTTGCCGTGGACGTCATTGGCAATGGCGCCACCCACGGTGACGAATTGCGTGCCTGGGCTGACCGGCAACATCCATCCACGCGGTACGACCAATTGCTGAATGTCCCGCAGCAGCACCCCGGCCTCGCAACGCAAGGTGCCCGCGACAGGGTCGAAGGCAATGAAGCGGTCGAGCCCTGCGGTGCACCACAGCACCCCGCCCGGGTTGAGGCCGGCATCCCCATAACTCCGGCCCATGCCGTACGCGATCCCGGGCGCCGTCGATCGCAATCGATCGGCCACCCGATGGCGATCGTCGAGAGGGACGATCCGGTGCGGGGAAAAGGACAACCTTCCCCACGAAGACACCGGAATCGTCACGCCAACGCCCCGGCCAGCAGGAAGACCGCCACGGCGGCCCCTGCCAGGAGCGAGGTGCGATCCTTCACGGCGAAGACCAGCGGATCGTCATGCATCTTCCCGCGGTGAGCCTGCATCCACATCCAGTGAATCCAGAACAGCATGATCGGCACCGCTCCCCAGATCAGCTCCGGGCTCTTGTACAGCCGGGTGACTGCGTCGCTGTTCAGATAAAGCGCCAACACCAGCACGGCGGCCTGACCCGCCGTAATGCCCATGGTTTGGATCAAGGGTGCATCGTCCGCGTGATAGCCGCGCCCATGCAATTTGCCGCGCCCGCTGGCGCGCTGCAGCTCGAGTTCCGCGTAGCGCTTGACGAAGGCAAGGGAGAGGAAGAGGAACACCGAGAATGCGAGGAGCCAAAAGGACAACTGCAGCCCCACGGCCGCCGCTCCCGCGAGAACACGCACGGTATACAACATGGCCAAGGTCAGGCAGTCGACCAGGATCAGGCGCTTCAATACCCAGGAATACAGGCAGGTCAGCAAGAAATAGGCGATCAGCCAACTTTGGAATTTCCAGCCGGCCTGTCCGGCCAGCGCCAGACTGCAGGCCAGCAACACCGGAGCCAGGATCGCCCCCACCCACACCGGCAGCACGCCCGAGGCAAAGGGCCGGTTTCGCTTGCTGGGGTGCAAACGGTCGCTTTCCAGATCCAACATGTCGTTGGCCAGGTACACGGTGGAAGCGCAGAGGCTGAAGGCCAGGAAGGCCTGCAGCAACACCCCCCAGGCGTGCATGTCCCCCAGCTGATGAGCTGCCAGCAGCGGCATGAACAGCAACAGGTTCTTGAGCCATTGATGCAGGCGCAAGGCTCGTCGCCAGACCGAGAATCCCAGTACCGGGGCTGCGAACACCTTGTGGACGGTGAACTTGTCCTTGGCTGCGGCGACGAGTGCCTTGGGCGCGTTCACGACCACGGCTTCTCCAGCCTTGGCCCACACCGCCATGTCGGTCTTGGAATTGCCCGCGTAGTCAAACCCGACGGCCCCGAACCGAGCTTCCAGCGACGCTGCCTTGTTGGGGCCGGCCAGATTGACGGACCCGTCCGACGCGATCACATCGTCGAACAGCGCCAGGTGCTTGGCAATGGCCTCCGCCACGGGCCGGTCCGCGGCGGTGCACAGCACCAGTTGGCGCCCTGCTGCACGCTGCTCACGCAGCCACTCGAGCAAGGGCTGGTTGTAGGGCAAGGTCGCAGGATTGAGACTCACCATGGCCGAGATCCGGCGCTTCATGTGTGCCTTGCCTCGCACCAGCCAGACAGGAATCTTCAGCGTGCTTGCAGGATGATCCCGCAACATCTGCAACGCCAGCTCGTGCAAGGTATCGGTATGGAGCAAGGTCCCGTCGAGATCGACCACGAGCGGACGTGTTTGCAAAGTCAAGTCTTCCCCTACTAACTATTTTCGAGCCCACGCGGCAGTCATCGCGATACGAGCGGCATGCCGGCGCGACAGGACTCGACCTATACGCCGACCGATGTCCGCCCAAGCGGCAGTACCGTCGTCTACGCCGAAGGCCGATATTCTGGCACCACGCGCGCCAACTCGGCCTTTACGTCCTCATCGCTCATGCCGTCCTGTTCAGCGACGCGCGCAAGCCGTTCAGTCACGTTCCACGACCGTGATTCCAGGCGCGCGATTCGCAACTGAAGAATCGACGTCGGGATTGTCGCATCTGCATCCGCCAGAAGCTCCTCGAAAAGCTTCTCACCGGGGCGCAGGCCCGTGA
>Ga0075370_10000819_pt1 | contig 12495 bp, 12 predicted proteins | sample EndMethybrTD3035_FD_71398 | JGI IMG/M metagenome (GOLD analysis project Ga0075370, IMG submission 71398) | Populus endosphere microbial communities from Tennessee, USA - Endosphere MetaG P. TD hybrid TD303-5 | ecosystem: Host-associated > Plants > Roots > Endosphere | place: USA: Tennessee... | reverse complement strand
TCTGTCGTGACCAGGTGAGCTCCCTCGCAGGCCTGCATCGGATGATTGAAGGTCTTCAGGCAGCCAGGGTTCTTGACGCCGGCGAAGGCAGGGTCGATCTCGTAGCCGGTGGGCGTGCTGACGTGCAGCGTGAAGCCGAGGATGTCTGCGGCCTGCAGCCAGGTGTTGGCCATGTTGTTGCCGTCTCCGACCCAGGCGACCACCTTGCCGCGAATGGCGCCGCGATGCTCGATGAAGGTGAAGATGTCGGCGAGGATTTGGCAGGGGTGGTACTCGTTGGTCAAGCCGTTGATGACCGGCACGCGCGAGTTCGCCGCGAACGCGTCGAGCTTGTCCTGCTCGAAGGTGCGGATCATCACGATGTCGACCATGCGGCTGATCACGCGGGCGCTGTCCTCGATCGGCTCGGCGCGGCCGAGCTGGCTGTCGCCGGTCGTGAGGTTCACGACCGAGCCGCCCATCTGGTACATGCCTGCTTCAAAGCTCACGCGGGTGCGCGTGCTTGCCTTCTCGAAGATCATCGCCAGCGTGCGGTCGACCAGCGGCGTGTACTTCTCGTAATTCTTGAAGCGCTTCTTGATGATCGCCGCGCGCTCGAACAGGTAGGCGTACTCCTCGGCTCGAAAGTCCTTGAACTGCAGGTAGTGCTTGATCAGGCTCATGCCGGGTTTCATCGGGCTCACTTCGGGTTCACTTCGGGTTCACTTGGTCGCTGCGTCGGACTCGGCCAGGAAGTTCTTGATCACCGGCACGAGGATGGCGACGATCTGCTTCGCTTCGTCGTCGGAAAGGATCAGCGCCGGCACGAGGCGGATCACTCGCTCGGCGGTGACGCTGAGCATCAGCCCGGCCTGCGCGGCGCGGCCGAGGATCTCGCCGCACGGGCGGTCGAGCTCGATGCCGAGCATCAGGCCCTGGCCGCGGATCTCGCTCACGCCCTTCACGCCGGCGAGTTCGCGTTCGAGCGCGCCCTTCAGCGCGGCTCCGACCTTCTCGGCATTCGCGAGCAGGCCTTCTTCTTCCATGATGCGGATCGTCTCGACGCCCGCACGCATGGCGAGCGGATTGCCGCCGAAGGTGGTGCCGTGGTTGCCCGGGCCGAACACGTTCGCGGCTTTCGGCCCGCAGACAACGGCACCCACCGGAACGCCCGAGCCCAGGCCCTTGGCGAGCGGCATCACGTCCGGCTTGATGCCGGCCCATTGGTGCGCAAACCACTTGCCGGTGCGGCCCATGCCGCACTGCACTTCGTCGAGCATCAGCAGCCAGCCGTTCTCGTCGCAGACGCGACGCACCTCTTTCAGGTATTGCACGGTGGTCGGGCGCACGCCGCCTTCTCCCTGGATCACTTCCAGGAACACCGCGACGACGTTCGGGTTGGTCTTCGCGACCTTCTCGATCGCGCTCACGTCGTTCAGCGGCACGCGCACGAAGCCCTCGACCAACGGGCCGAAGCCAGCCTGCACCTTGGGATTGCCGGTGGCCGACAGCGTGGCGATCGAGCGGCCGTGGAACGCCGCTTCATAGACCACGATCTCGGGGCGGTCGATGCCCTTGTCGTGGCCGTACTTGCGGGCGATCTTGAGCGCCGCCTCGTTGGCCTCGAGGCCGGTGCTGCAGAAGAACACGTTGGTCAGGCCCGACAGCTCGGTCAGCTTGGCCGCGAGCGTTTCCTGCAGCGGCACGAGGTAGTAGTTCGAGCTGTGGATGATCTTGCCGATCTGGTCCGTCAGCGCCGGCACCAGCTTCGGATGCGCGTGGCCGAGGGTGTTGACGGCGATGCCGCCGAGCCCGTCGAGGTACTTCTTGCCCTCGGTGTCCCAAAGCCAGCAGCCCTTGCCGTGAGACAGCGCGACCGGGAGTCGCCCGTAGGTCTTCATCACATGCGGCTCGGCGGATGCCGGTGAGGTGGAGGGCAACGGCGACGGCAGTTTGTCGGGGGCGTTCATCTCAGGACTCCGGAAAAACGGGGAGGGGAAAGAACGAAGCGGGAGGTGCACCGAAGCCGCACGTCCCGCTCGGACGGGCATTCTAAGGTCGGCTCAAGAACCCCAGATGACGCGCCGAAAAGGCCTGGATGCAGCTGGATTCCATATCCGCCAGCGCGGGCGCCGGCATCAAGGCGAGCATGGCGCGCAAGCGTGCCACCGGGCGTGCTGCGCTGCAACACGAACAGGGCACAATTGCGGCTGCCGCACGACGGCCACTTTGGGTCGACCGACCCGCCTGGAGCGAGCCGCTACCGTGCCCGCGCCTGACCGCACCGACGATGACCGCAGCCTCTGCCTCTTCGAAACCCCGCGAGTTCTTCATCCAAGGCCTGACCCGGGATGGCAAGACGTTCCGTCCGAGCGACTGGGCAGAGCGGCTGGCTGGCGCGATGTCGTGCTTCCGCCCGGAGGGCGTGCAAAGCGGGATCAGCGCATTCATCGGCTATTCGCCGTACTGCGTGCCGCGAGTGATCAACGGCGTGAAGTGCGTGATCGTCAACGAGGCGTTGAAGGGCATCGAGCCGATGGCGTGGGACTTCGTGATGAACTTCGCCCGTGACAACGACCTGGAGATTGCCGAAGCGTGCCTCGTCCCGGAGCCGGGCGAGACCAAAGGGCCGAAGCAGGAATGCTGAGCGTGCCGGTCGAAGTGCTGTATTGATTGACGGTCTGCGCTCGCTTCCTGCAGCGCCCGCCAACGAAAAAGGGCTCGCATTTGCGAGCCCTTTTCTTTCACCCTGGAACGCCTGCGTCAGGCGGTGGCGGCGAGTGCCTTGACCTTGGCCGCGAGGCGGCTCTTGTGACGCGCTGCCTTGTTCTTGTGGAACAGGCCCTTGTCAGCCACGGAGTCGATCACCGACTGGGCCGACTTGAACAGATCGGTTGCCTTGGTCTTGTCGCCAGCGGCAACAGCCTTCTGGACGTTCTTGATGACGGTACGGAACTTCGAACGCAGCGCGGTGTTGGCGGCGTTGAGCTTCACGTCTTGACGCACGCGCTTCAGGCCCGAAGCGATGCGAACTGTCTTTTTCTTGGCTTTTGCAGAGGTGGCCATAGGGTGTTGCGTTAGTGCGCTGCAGTGCGCTGGTTATCCAGGGTGGGGCAAAGACCGCGAGTATAGCATTTGGCCGCAGGCCGGTGCAATTCGCGCCTGAGTACGTTGGTGGCCGCTACCTATAATCCGCGCGGTCTGCCTTGCCCCCGCCCACCTGGGGCTTCTCCAACGGGTCTCCCGGACCCTCCCTCATGAATCTGCTGCGAGCTGCGTCCACGATTTCTCTGTTCACGCTCGCCTCGCGTGTGACCGGTCTGGTGCGCGAAATGATCGTCGCCGCACTGTTCGGTGCCGGCGCAACGGTCGACGCATTCAACGTCGCGTTTCGCATCCCGAACCTGCTGCGCCGGCTGTTCGGCGAAGGTGCGTTCACGCAGGCGTTCGTGCCGGTGCTTGCGCAGACGCGAGCGGCCGAAGGCGACGAAGTGACGCACCGCCTGATCGATGCGGTCGCGACCATGCTGTTCTGGGCCCTGCTCGTCACCTGCGCGATCGGCGTGATCGCCTCTCCGATCATCGTCTGGCTGATGGGCGCGGGCCTGCAGCGCTTCGATGACGCCGTCGTGATGACGCGCTGGATGTTCCCCTACATCGGCTTCATCTCGCTCGTTTCGCTGTCGTCGGGAATCCTCAACACCTGGCGCCGGTTTGCGGTGCCGGCCGCGACGCCGGTGCTGCTGAACCTGTCCACCATCGGTGCCGCCTGGCTCTTGTCGCCGTGGCTGAAGGCGAACGGGATCGAGCCGATCTACTCGATGGCGTTCGGCGTGCTGCTCGGCGGCGTGCTGCAACTCGCGATCCAGGTGCCGGCGCTGCGCGCGATCGGCGCGCTGCCGCGCATCGGTCTGAGCTGGGGCGCGATCCGAGCGGCGCGGGTGCACCCAGGCGTCGCCAAGGTGCTGAGGCAGATGGCGCCGGCGCTGATTGGCGTCTCGGTGGCGCCGGTGTCGACCATGATCAACACGCAGATCGCCTCGCATCAGGGTGTGGGAGCGGTCTCGTGGATCACCTACGCCGACCGACTCATGGAGTTTCCGACCGCATTGATCGGCGTCGCGCTCGGCGTCGTGCTGATCCCGCAGCTGTCGGCGGCGCAGGGCAGGGGCGACTTGCCCTCCTACTCGAACCTGCTCGACTGGGGCCTGCGGCTGGTGCTGCTGCTCGCGCTGCCGTGCACGGTGGCGTTGTTGGTGTTCCCGCACGCGATGGTCGCAACGCTGTTCCACCACGGCGCGTTCTCTGCGGCAGCGGTTCCCCAAACTGCGAATGCGCTCGTCGGATACGGGGTCGGCCTGGTCGGGATCATCGCGGTGAAGATCCTCGCGCCCGGCTACTACGCAAAGCAGGACGTTCGCACGCCGGTGCGCATCGCCGTGATCGTGCTCGTGCTGACGCAGTTGATGAATCTCGCCTTCGTGCCGCTGTTCAAGCACGCCGGGCTCACCCTGTCGATCAGCATCGGCGCGCTGATCAACGCGGTCTGGCTGTTCGTCGGTCTGCGCCGCAGCGGCCAGTACCAGCCCGCGCCGGGCTGGGGAGCGTTCGCGCTGCGCGTCGTGTTCGCGACCGCGCTGCTCGGTGCGCTGCTGGGCTGGGCGGGGCACGCCATCGACTGGGTTCGCCTGGGCGCCCACGGCTGGGAGCGTGCGAGCCTGCTCGCGGCCTGTCTGCTGGGTGCTGCCGCGCTGTATTTCGGCGCACTGCTGGCCACCGGGCTGAAGCTTCGCGACTTCATGCGGCGCGGATAAACTCGCTCCCATGCCCGGTCCCTTGCAGTTTGAGACGCCGACGGCGCTCGAATACTTCGCCGCGCTGGTCGCCGACGACGCCAGTCTTTCGCTGATCGAAGCGGCGGTGGCCATTGCGCATGACGAGTACCCCGCGCTCGACACGCAGGCCGTGCTCTCCGAGATCGATGCGCTGGCCGCCAAGCTCAAGCGCCGCTTGCCGGCCGACGCCGTGCCGGTCCAGCGGCTGCGCTGGCTGAACCGCTTCTTCTTCCAGGAGCTTGGGTTCGCCGGTAACGTCAACAACTACTACGACCCGAACAACAGCTATCTGCACAGCGTGCTCGAAACTCGCCGCGGAATCCCCATCACGCTGGCCGTTCTGTACATCGAGCTCGCGACGCAGATCGGGCTGACAGCGCGCGGCGTGTCGTTCCCCGGGCACTTTCTCGTCAAGCTCAAGATGCCGCAAGGCGAGGTCGTGATCGATCCGTTCACCGGCCAGTCTCTCTCGCGCGACGAGTTGAACGAGCTGCTTGCGCCCTACAAGCGCGACCGCGGGCTGCAGGGCGATTTCGACGTGCCGCTTGGTCTCTTCCTTCAGGCCGCAACCGCGCGCGAAGTGCTCGCACGCATGCTGCGCAACCTGAAGGAGATCCACCGCGGGGCCGCCGATCTGCCGCGCCTGCTCGCGGTGCTGCAGCGGCTGGTCGTGCTGCTGCCGCAGATCTGGGAAGAACGCCGCGACCGTGGGATCGCCTATGCCGAGCTCGGCGACGATGACGCTGCCGCCCGCGACCTGACGCTCTACCTAGAAAACGTGCCCGACGCGCAAGACCACCAGTTGATTGCCGAGCGCCTGGCGCACCTGGGCCGCACCGGCTCGTCGACGCCCCCGCCACGCCTGCACTAGGCCGCCGTCCCACCCGATGACCCTGACTCCCGCGCAGCGCCGCACCGTCACCTGGACCGCGATCAGCCTTCTGGCCCTGCTGCTGCTGTGGCTGCTGGCGCCGGTGCTGACTCCCTTCGTCGTCGCGGGCGTGCTCGGCTACGTGCTGCATCCTGCGGTCGAGCGCCTGGCGGCCAGGCGCGTCCCGCGGGTCGTGGCTGTCTCGGTCGTCGAAGTGGCGGCGATCGTTGCGGTTCTCGCGGTGCTGCTGCTGATCGTGCCGATCCTGTCGAAGCAGCTGCCGTTGCTGCGCGAGCAGATTCCGCTACTGGCCGACCGGTTGAACGCGAACCTCTCGCCATGGCTCGCGAAGATGGGCATGAACGTGGCGCTCGACACGGCGAGCATCAAGGCCTTCGTGCTGAAGTATCTCGACGCGAACCTCGAGGACTGGCTGGCCACCGCGCTGAGCTCGGCGCGCATCGGCGGCAGCATCCTGCTCGCGCTTCTCGGCAACCTGTTCCTCGTGCCGATCGTGCTGTTCTACCTGCTGATGGACTGGAACAACCTGACTGCGCGTTTCGCAGCGCTCGTTCCGCCGCGCATGCGCGAAAGCGTGCATGGCTTTGCGACGGAGTGCGACGAGGTGCTGGGGCAATATCTTCGCGGCCAGTTGCTCGTGATGCTCATTCTCGCGGCGTACTACAGCATCGGTCTGGCGCTGTTCGGATTCGATCTGGCCGTTCCCGTCGGCGTGTTCACCGGCCTCGCGGTCTTCATCCCGTACGTGGGTTTTGGCCTCGGTCTGATGCTTGCTCTCATTTCCGGGTTGCTCCAGTTCGCGGGCTGGCAAGGGCTTGTCGGCGTGGCGGTCGTCTACGGATTCGGGCAGGTGATCGAGAGTTTCTACCTGACGCCGCGGCTCGTCGGCGAGCGCATCGGCATGAGCCCGATCACGGTGATCTTCGCGCTGCTGGCGTTCGGCCATCTGTTCGGGTTTGTCGGCGTGCTGATCGCGCTGCCGCTCAGTGCGCTGCTCGTCGTTGCCGCACGGCGCGTGCGAGACGCCTATCTAGGCAGCCGCCTCTATTTGGGATGAAGCAGATTCCGTTGCCCATCGGGGTGGAGCCGGCGCGGACCTTCGACAACTTCCTGGCCGGCGCGAACGATCAGGCGATCGAGCATCTGCGTTCGCTGGGTGCGCAATCGGCACCGGTCTACCTCTGGGGCGCCAGCGGCAGCGGCAAGACTCACCTGCTGCGCGCCACGGCCCAGCACTTCGACGACCAGGGACTGCGCGTCGGCTGGTTCGGGCCTGCCGACGCGCCGCCCTGGGCGTACGACGATGCCTGGTCGCTGATCGTGTTCGACGACTGCGAGCGGTTCGACCCCGACCAGCAGCACGCTGCCTTCGCGCTGTTCGTCGAGGCGGTCGGCGCCGGCGTGCCCGTCGTATCTGCGGGCCGGATCCCGCCGGTCGATCTGCCGCTGCGGGAAGACCTGCGCACGCGCATCGGCTGGGGCCACGTGTTCGCGCTCGAGCCGCTGCGCGAGCCCGAGGTGCGCGCTGCGCTGCGCCGGGAGGCCGACCGGCGCGGTGTGTTTCTCTCGGACGATGTGATGGACTATTTGCTGACGCGTTTTGCGCGTGACCTGAAACACCTGATGGCGCAACTCGACCGGCTCGACGAGTTCTCGCTTGCGAACAAGCGCGCCATCACGGTGCCGCTGCTCAAGCAGATGCTGAGCGAAGAGGGCGCGCGGTGAAACCGGATCTGTGCCTGTTCGACCTCGACGACACCCTGCTGCCGATCGACTCGGACCACGCCTGGGGCGAGTTCGTCACCAGGCTCGGCTGGGTCGATGCCGTCGAGTTCGCTCGCCGCAACGACGCGTTCTACGCGCAGTACAAGGAAGGCGCGCTCGACATCCACGAATACATCGCTTTCGCGACCGAGCCGCTGCGCGCACGCACGCCGGCGCAGACGACTGCCGCGCATAAGCGATTCATGGCCGAAGTGATTGCGCCCAACCTGCACTCAAGCGCGCTCGAACTGGTGCGAAGCCACCGCGAGCGTGGCGACCGGGTCGCCCTCGTCACCGCGACCAACGACTTCATCACCGCACCGATCGCCAAGGCGTTCGGGATCGATACCCTGATCGCGGTCCGGCTCGAACGAGGCCCAGGGGGTACCATCACGGGCCGGATCGATGGAACGCCGAGCTACCGCGAAGGCAAGGTCGAGCGCGTTGCGCAGTGGCTGGCCGAGGACGGCACCGATTGGGCAGGTTTCGGGCGGATCAGTGTCTATTCGGATTCGCTCAACGATCTGGCACTGCTCGAGCGGGCGACCGATCCGGTTGCGACCAATCCGTCGGCGGCGCTCGAGGCGATCGCGGTCGAACGCGGCTGGCGCGTTCTCAGACTCTTCAAGAAATGATCAAGAAACTCATCGACAAGTTGCTCGGCAAACCAGCGGCTGGCCCGGAGGGCAAGCGCGGGGTCGGCAAGCGGGTCGAGGTGCCGAAGAGCGAGCACGGCATCGACCCGGCGCTGGTCGACGAACGTGCCGTCAAGGTTGTCAGCACGCTGGTCGAAGGCGGCTACGAGGCTTACATCGTGGGCGGTGCGGTGCGCGACCTGCTGGTCGGCCTGCGTCCGAAAGACTTCGACGTGGCAACCAACGCGACCCCGGAGCAGGTGAAGGCGTTGTTCCGGCGTGCCTTCATCATCGGCCGGCGCTTTCGCATCGTTCATGTCGTCTTCGGGCGCGGCCGACAGGATCGTGGGCTGTCCGAGGTAATCGAGGTCTCGACTTTTCGCGCGATGGTCGACGTGGCGGCGGCTGACGCGGTCAGCGGCAACGAGAAGACCTCGAAAGCCGATCTCGCCGGCAAGAGCCACGCGGTCGACGCCGAAGGCCGGGTGCTGCGCGACAACGTGTGGGGCCCGCAGGTCGACGACGCAGCGCGCCGCGACTTCACGATCAACGCGATGTACTACGACCCGCTGCGCGAGATCGTTGTCGACTACCACGGCGGCATCGCCGACGTGAAGAAGAAGCTGCTGCGCATGATCGGAGATCCGGCCACGCGCTATCGCGAAGACCCCGTGCGCATCATCCGCGTCGTGCGCTTCGCGGCGAAGCTCGGCTTCGAGATCGAGCCGAAGACGCGCGCGCCCATCAAGGAGATGGTTGGCCTCCTCGACAACGTGCCGGCCTCGAGAACCTTCGACGAAATGATCAAGCTGCTGCAGACCGGCCATGCGCTGGCGAGCATCGAACAGCTGAAGAAACAGGGGCTGCATCGCGGCGTGTTCCCGGTGCTGGACGTGGCGCTCGATGAGGCCCACCGTCACGACGGGCGCGAGAAGTTCGTGCAGCTCGCGCTCGCCGACACCGACCGGCGCGTTGGGGAAGGCAAGCCCGTTGCGCCGAGCTTCATGCTCGCGTGCATGCTCTGGCACGACGTGCTGAAGGGCTGGGCCAAGCTGCGCGCGAAGGGCGAACCGTCGTTCCCGGCGCTGCAGCAGGCGATCGACAGCGTGTTCGATGCCCGCATCGGCGACATCTCCGGCCGCGGCAAACTCGCGGCCGACATGCGCGAGATCTGGATGATGCAGCCGCGCTTCGAGCGGCGCGTCGGCAACAGCGTGATGACGCTGGTAGAGCAGCCGCGCTTTCGCGCCGGCTTCGATTTCCTGCGCCTGCGCGCCGAAGCGGGCGAGCTCGACGCCGAACTGGCCAGCTGGTGGGAGGCATTTTCGCTCGCCCAACCTGACGAACGCCGCGAGCTGATGAGCAGGGTGCGAGAGAAGGAACATCCGCAGCGTCGTGTGCGCTCCAGTGCACCCTCCGTCGCTGCCGAGGCAGGCTCCGACGCCGAGGTCTCGGGCAACGCCGAAGCCGGCACCGAAGGTTCAGGCGAAGCCGACCCCGCGAAGAAGCGCCGCCGCCGGCGCCGCCGCAGTCCGGGTGCGCGCGGACCCGAGGCCGAAGCGCCCGCGTCCAACATCGACGTCGACGTCACACACGGCTGAGCGTCCGAATGACGGCGACCCGAGCGCTCGATCTGAACGCGGTGTCGCCCGAAGCGGCCGGCTTCGATCGCGAAGCGCTCGCGCGAGTCAATGCCGCACTCGGCCGCCTGATCGAGCGCCAGCGTCTGCCCGGCGCCGTCACCCTGGTGGTTCGGCGTGGCGCAGTGGCAAGCTTCGAGGCACTCGGCTGGCAAGACCCGTCGCGCGGCGTCGCGATGCGGCACGACAGCGTGTTCCGCATCTTCTCGATGACCAAGCCAGTCGCGTCGGTCGCGTTGATGCGGCTCGCCGAGGAAGGGCGCGTGATGCTGCGCGACCCACTTGCCAAGTACGTTGCGGCGTTCGCCGATGTTCGCGTCGGCGTGCAGGGTGAAGATGGTTTGCAGCTGGTGGCTCCGCGGCGCCCCATCACGCTGTACGAACTGCTGCGCCACACTGCCGGGCTGACCTACGAATTCCTCGCGCCGTCGGCGGTCCGCAGCCGCTACGGCGAAGCCTCTCTCGACGATCGAAGCCGAGACAACGCGCAGCATGCTGAACAGCTAGCGAAGCTGCCGTTGATGCATATGCCGGGCTCGGTATGGGAGTACAGCCGCGCGACCGACGTGATCGGCCGTGTGATCGAGGTGGCCAGCGGCGAGCGGCTGGGCGATCACTTGGGCCGCACGATCTTCACGCCGCTCGGGATGCACGACACGGGCTTCGCCGTCGCGCCGACAGCGCACGAGCGCATCGCCGAGCCGTTCCCGAACGATCCGGACAGCGGCGCGCCAGTGCAGCTGTTCGATCCGCGCATCGATGCGCGTCTGCAGTCGGCGGGCATGGGCTTGTTGTCCACGGCTGCCGACTACGCGCGCTTCCTGCAGATGCTCGCGAACGGGGGACAACTCGGCGGCGTGCGCGTACTCGGGCGCAAGACCGTCGAGGCGATGACGGCCGACCAGCTCGGGCCGATCCCGAAGACTCCCCACATCATGCCGGCTGGGCACGGCTTCGGCCTTGGATTTGCGGTGATGACGGCGCTCGGTGAACACATCGAGCCAGGCTCGGTAGGGGCGTACGGCTGGAGCGGCGGGGCGGGCACTGCGTTCTTCGTGGACCCCGCCGAGCAGATGTTCGCGCTGATCCTCACCCAGGCGCCCGGCCTCTTCGACGAAGTGCGCGAACTGTTCCGCCAGCTGGTCTATGCCGCGATCGACGATTGATCCTGCCCGCGCCGTCGATGCGTACATCGGCATCGGCGCGAACCTCGGCGACGCGCGGGCGACGCTCGCCGCCGCGTTCAACGCACTGGGCGCGTTACCCGAGAGCGAGCTGGTGCAGCGCTCGTCGATCTATCGCAGCGCACCGATCGATTCGAGCGGGCCCGACTACATGAATGCGATCGCCAGGCTGCGCACCGCGCTCGCCGCACACGAACTCCTCGCGCAGCTGCAATCCATCGAGCGTTCGCATGGCCGCGAGCGGCCATATCGCAACGCGCCGCGCACGCTCGATCTGGACCTGCTGCTCTACGGCGAGCAGCACATCGAGACGCCGACGCTCGTCGTGCCGCACCCGCGCGCGCACGAGCGCGCCTTCGTGCTCGCGCCACTGGCTGAACTCGCGCCGGAACTCGTCATCCCCGGGCGCGGCGCGGTGGCGATGCTGCTGTCCGGGCTCGGTCCGCAACGGGTCGATAGACTGCCGTGATGAACACCCTCCGCACCTGAATGATGTCGACCAACGCAGACATCGGCCTGCAGCGCTTTCGGCACATCGTGATCGAGGGCCCGATCGGGGTCGGCAAGAGTTCGCTTGCCCGCAAGCTCGCCGAGCACCTGCGGGCCGAACTGCTCCTCGAGCTGCCTGAGGAAAACCCGTTCCTCGGCCGCTTCTACGACGACATGTCGGGCTACGCGTTCCAGACGCAGCTCTTCTTCCTGTTCCAGCGAGCCAAGCAGATGCAGGCGATCGCGCAACCGGGCATGTTCGCCCATGCGGTCGTCAGCGACTTCCTCTTCGCGAAGGATGCGCTGTTCGCGCGCCTGACTCTCAGTGACGACGAGCATCGCCTGTACACGCAGATGTACGCGCAGATCGCGCCACAGGTTGGCGAACCCGATCTCGTGATCTGGCTGCAGGCATCGCCCGCGACCTTGCTGCAGCGGATCCGCAAGCGCGCAATCCGCATGGAGCGCACGATCGACGTCGACTACCTGCAGCGCCTGTGCGATGCCTACGTGCAGTACTTCCATTCGTACGATGGTGCGCCGGTGTTCGCGGTGGGTACCGAGCACTTCAACCCCATCGAGCGCGACGCCGACTTCAAGGTGCTCCTCGAGCGGCTCGAGAACCTCCGCGGCCGGCGCGAGTTCTTCAACGCCCAGGCAGACAGCCCGTTTCCCTGACGGCGCTGACGGGGCCGCTACACTGCCCGCATTTCGCGCCGATGACAACGGCGCGACAAGGTCGAAAACCGAGGGAGACATCCAATGCTGTTCGGCAAGCTGCTGCCGCGCGAAGGCAATTTTTTCGAGCTTTTCAACCAGCACGGCGATCGCATCGTCGAAGGCGCGCGCGCGTTCATCCTGCTGATCCAGAACTACTCCGACCCGAAACTTCGCGACCAGTACGCCGAGGAGGTCGGCAATGCCGAGCGCCAGGCTGACCGCATCACCGCGGAAGTGAATCGGCTGCTGCACAAGACCTTCATCACGCCGATCGATCGCGAGCAGATCCACAGCCTGATCAACGCGATGGACGACATCCTCGACCTGCTGCAGGACGCGACCGAGACGATGTCGCTG
>Ga0075370_10000817_pt1 | contig 12498 bp, 11 predicted proteins | sample EndMethybrTD3035_FD_71398 | JGI IMG/M metagenome (GOLD analysis project Ga0075370, IMG submission 71398) | Populus endosphere microbial communities from Tennessee, USA - Endosphere MetaG P. TD hybrid TD303-5 | ecosystem: Host-associated > Plants > Roots > Endosphere | place: USA: Tennessee... | reverse complement strand
CGGGTGTGCCGGCGACATCGGGCACATCCGGGTGGCCGACGAGGGACCCACCTGCGCCTGCGGCAACACCGGCTGCCTCGAGGCGTTCGCCGGAGGCGCGGCACTCGCCCGGGACGCGACCGCGGCCGCCCGCGCCGGACGGTCCCAGGCCCTGTCCGCGCTGCTCGAGGACAAGGGCGAGCTCACCGCGGCCGACGTGGGCCTCGCCGTGGGGCAGGGCGACCCGGTCGCGGTGCAGCTGATCCGGGACAGCGGCCACCGCGTCGGTCAGGTGCTCGCGAGCCTGGTCTCGTTCTTCAACCCCGGGATGATCGTGATCGGGGGAGGCGTGACGGCCCTCGGGCACGCACTGCTGGCCGAGATCCGGGGCGTGACCTACCGCCGGTCGCTGCCGCTGGCCACCGGGAGCCTCCCGATCGTGCTCAGCGAGCTCGGCGACGAGGGCGGCGTGATCGGGACGGCCCGGATGGTCAGCGGCGCGATCTACTCCTCGGACCCGAGCCGCGCAGCCTGAGCGGTCACTTCGTCCACTCGCGACCGAAGTTTCGAGATTCATCGGCACAATTCGCCGGCTGAGGCTTGCCTTCGTCCACTCATGCACATAGTTTGTGCAGTCATCTGACAAAGTCAGTGACGGCGCTCACACGAGGGCTGGCTGGTCGAAGGGAGGCGGCGCGGGGTGCGAACCGGCGACCAGACGCTGCTCCGGATGACCGGCATCGTCAAGGAGTTCCCCGGCGTGCGGGCCCTGGACGGCGTCGACCTCGACGTACGAGCGGGTGAGGTGCACTGCCTGCTCGGCCAGAACGGCGCCGGCAAGTCCACCCTGATCAAGGTGCTCTCCGGGTTCCACCAGCCCGACGCCGGCACCATCACCTGGAACGGCGAGGAGACCTCGTTCTCTACGCCGGCGAAGGCCATCGAGCACGGCGTCGCGACCATCTACCAGGAGCTCGACCTGGTCCCACACCTCGACGTCACCGAGAACGTCTTCCTCGGCCACGAGGTGTCCCGCGCCGGGTTCACCCAGCGAGGCCAGGCCCGCACGCTGGTGCGCGACCTGCTCGCTCGGCTCGGACACTCCGAGATCCCGCCCACGCGGATCGTCGGCGAGCTGCCGCCGGCCAAGCAGCAGGTCGTCAGCATGGCCCGGGCCCTCTCCCGGAACACGCGGCTGCTGGTGCTCGACGAGCCGTCCGCGGTGCTGGACCAGGAGGGCGTCGCCAACCTGTTCCGGGTGATCCGCGGCCTCACCGCCGAGGGCGTTGCGATCGTCTACATCTCCCACCGGCTCGAGGAGATCCGCGAGATCGGCGACCGGATCACGGTGCTCAAGGACGGTCGCACCGTGGCCACCGGCCTGGCGGTCGCGGACACGCCGACCTCCGAGCTGATCACGCTGATGACGGGCCGGTCGATCGAGTACGTCTTTCCGAGCAGGCCCAAGAGCGACCACACCCGCGGCGAGGTGGTCCTCGACGTGCAGGACCTCGGGCTCGCCGGTGTCTTCGCCGGCATCGACCTCAAGGTCCACGCAGGCGAGATCGTGGGCCTCGCGGGCCTGGTCGGTGCCGGACGCTCCGAGATCATCGAGACGATCTACGGCGCTCGCAAGGCCTCCACGGGCACGGTCACCGTCGACGGGTCGCGGATCCGCCGCGGCTCGGTCACCAGCTCGGTCCGGGCGGGGATGGGTCTGGCCCCCGAAGAGCGCAAGAGCCAGGGACTCCTGCTCCACGAGGCGGTCTACAGCAACATCACGGTCTCCTCGATGGCGCGGTTCTCCAGGCTGGGCTTCCTCGACCGAGGCGCCGAGCGCAGCCGCGCCACCGAGCTGACCACCAGCCTGGACGTGCGCCCCAGCGGCGTCGGTCGAGCCGTACGCACCCTGTCGGGCGGCAACCAGCAGAAGGTCGTGCTGGCCCGGTGGCTGATGCGCGAGTGCCGGGTGCTGCTGCTCGACGAGCCGACCCGAGGCGTCGACGTCGGCGCCCGCAGCGAGATCTACCAGCTCATCCGCTCGCTGGCAGACCGCGGCGTCGCCGTCGTGGTCGTCTCCAGCGAGATCGAGGAGGTGCTCGGCCTGGCGGACCGGGTCCTCGTCGTCCGCGAGGGTGTCGTCGTCCACGAGTCCGCCGCCACCTCGATCGACGAGGCAGCGGTCCTCGACCTCGTCATGGAAGGAAAGGTTCCTGCATGAGCCAGGACAGTGCCCGGGTCGAGCAGGCAGCGCTCGAGGCCGACCGCGAGAGGGGTCCGGTCCTCGCCCTGCTGCGCACCAGCGTGGGGCGCAACGCGGGCCTCGTGGTCGCGCTGCTCGTCATCTGCATCGTCGGCGCGGTCACGGCGGGCGACCGGTTCAGCTCGACGGACAACGCGCTGACCGTCCTGCGGCTCGCGTCCACCATCGGCGTGGTCAGCATCGGCATGACGTTCGTCATCATCGGCGGTGGCATCGACCTGTCGGTCGGCGCGATCGTCGCGCTCTCGTCGGTCTGGTGCACCACGGTGTCGACGCAGCTGATGGCCGACGACACGCACTGGATCGTGATGGTCGGGGTCGCCCTCCTGGTCGGCGGCGCCTGCGGGCTCGTCAACGGACTGCTGATCGCCTACGGCAACATCGTCCCGTTCATCATGACGCTCGCGATGCTGGCCAGCGCTCGCGGGCTCGCCGAGATCATCAGCGACAAGAAGACGCAGATCCTCGGCGCGGAGGGCGCTGACGTGAGCGGCTTCAAGGACTTCTTCAACCGCGAGGTCATCGGCGTCGACGCGCAGATCTGGATCTTCGCGCTGGTCGCTCTCGGCGGGTGGGTCCTGCTCAACCGCACCACCTTCGGCCGCCGGACGGTCGCCGTCGGCGGCAACCCGGAGGCCGCCCGCCTGGCCGGCATCAACGTACGGCGACAGACGGTCTACCTCTACGTGCTCGTCGGTGTCTGCGCCGGCATCGCGGCACTCCTGCTGGTTGCCAAGACCACGACAGGCACCTCGACGCACGGCAACCTCTACGAGCTCGACGCCATCGCGGCGGTCGTCATCGGAGGCACGCTGCTCACCGGCGGCCGCGGCACGATCGTCGGCACCGTCCTGGGCGTCCTGATCTTCTCGACGCTCACGAACATCTTCATCCTCAACAACCGCAGCTTCTCGGAGCAGTCGCTCTTCAAGGGAGCCATCATCGTCGCCGCCGTGCTCCTGCAGCAGCGGTTGGCGTCTCGGAGCACCACCACCTAGCGCCTCCGGCGCGCGCCGCGTCCCACCCCGACCCAGCACCAACCCAACGCACCAAGGAGCACCGTCCATGAAGTCCCTGCGCCCCATCAGCAAGAAGCTCGGCACCACCCTGGTAGCCGGCGTGACGGTGCTCGCCCTAGCGGCCTGCACCAGCAACGACGCCGACAACGACGACGACACGAACGATGACGCTGGCGGCACCTCGCAGCCCGCCGGCGGCTCCAACGACGAGGCAGGTGACAAGGTCGTCATCGGCTTCTCCGCCCCCGCTGCCGACCACGGTTGGATGGGCTCGATCACCGAGTCCGCCGAGAAGCTCGCCGCCGAGTACGACGACGTCGAGCTGCGCGTCGCCGAGGGCACCAACGAGGTGGCCGTCCAGATCAGCCAGGTCGAGACCTTCATCAACGACGGAGTGGACGCCATCGTGCTGCTGCCGTTCGACGGTGCCGCGATGACCCCGATCGCCCTGCAGGCGATGGAGGCCGGCATCCCGGTCATCAACGTCGACCGCGAGTTCGAGGACCCGAACGCCGCGCGCGTCACCGTCCTCGGTGACAACTACGGCATGGGCGTCTCCGCAGGCGCCTACGTCTGCGCCCAGGCGGACGGCAACGAGGACGCGATCGTCGCCGAGATCGCCGGCATCGACTCGCTGCCCCTGACCCAGGACCGCAGCCAGGGCTTCGAGGACGCGCTCAGCGAGTGCGGCCTCGACGTCGACGCACGGGTGGCTGCCGAGTTCACCGTCGAGAGCGGCTCGGACGTCACCGAGCAGCTTCTCCAAAAGGAGCCGAAGATCGACTTCCTCTGGAACCACGACGACGACCAGGGCGTCGGCGTGCTGGCCGCGATCGAGAACGCCGGCCGCGACGAGTTCACGATGATCGGCGGCGCCGGCTCGAAGAACGCCATGGACCTCATCAAGTCCGGTGACAGCGTGCTGAAGGCGACCGTCATCTACCCCTCGACGCAGGCCGCTGACGGCATCAAGCTGGCCCGCCTCCTGGTCCAGGGCAAGGCAATGGGCGACCTGGTCGAGGTCGAGGTGCCACGCACGGTGCAGCTCTACGCGCCGGTCGTGACGGCCGAGAACGTCGACCAGTACATCGGCTCGGCGTTCACGTCCTGACCGACTCCGGCGTACGCCGGAGACCTGCTCTCGGTGGGCCGGGCGCGCTGCACCGCCCGGCCCACCGGAGGCCAGGACAAGCCCAGAGCCGAGCTCGCGAAACGGAGCCACACGACATGACCAGCAGCCGCCCGACCCTCGCGGTCGGCATGGTGGGCCACGCCTTCATGGGCGCCGCCCACTCCCAGGCCTGGCGCACGGCGCCGCGCTTCTTCGACCTGCCTCTCACCCCCACCATGCAGGTCGTCTGCGGGCGCGACGCGGAGCGGGTCGCCGCTGCCGCCGAGCGCCTCGGTTGGGCCGAGACCGAGACCGACTGGCAGCGCCTGGTCGCCCGTCCAGACATCGACCTGATCGACATCTGCACCCCGGGCGACACCCATGCCGAGATCGCCGTGGCGGCACTCGCCGCCGGCAAGCACGTCCTGTGCGAGAAGCCCCTGGCCAACACGGTGGCCGAGGCCGAGGAGATGACCGCGGCGGCCGAGCGCGCCGCCGCGGACGGCGTCCGCGCGATGGTCGGCTTCACCTACCGCCGGGTGCCGGCGATCGCCCTGGCGCGGCGGCTCGTGGCGGAAGGCCGGATCGGTGAGGTCCGGCACGTGCGGGCGCAGTACCTGCAGGACTGGATCGCGGACGCGGAGGCCCCGTTGTCCTGGCGGCTCGACAAGGAGAGGGCGGGCTCCGGGGCGCTGGGCGACATCGGCGCCCACATCATCGACCTGACCCAGCACATCACGGGCGAGCGGATCGAGGAGGTGTCCGGACAGCTCGAGACGTTCGTCAAGGAGCGGCCGATCGCTGCCGGCGAGACGGCGGGCAGCCTCGGCGGTGGCGGGGCCAGCACCGAGCGCGGCCCGGTCACCGTCGACGACGCCGCGGTGTTCCTGGCCCGGCTATCCGGCGGCGGGCTCGGCGTCTACGAGGCGACCCGCTTCGCCACCGGCCGCAAGAACGCGATCCGGATCGAGGTCAACGGGTCCCGGGGCAGCCTGGCGTTCGACTTCGAGGACATGAACGTCCTGGAGCTCTTCGACGCCGAGGAACCCGACGAGACGGCGGGGTTCCGCCGGATCCTGGTCACCGAGCCCGGTCATCCGTACACCGGGTCGTGGTGGCCGCCGGGCCACGGGCTGGGCTACGAGCACGGCTTCACCCACCAGGTGGTCGACCTCGTGCAGGCCATCGCCGACGGCACGGACCCGAGCCCGACCTTCGCCGACGGCCTGCAGGTCCAGCGGGTGCTCGCCGCGGTCGAGACCAGCTCGGACACCCGCAGCTGGCAGCAGATCCCGGCATGATCGACGACGTACTCCCGGAAGGACGCAGCTGATGCCTCGACCGATCACCCTCTTCACCGGCCAGTGGGCCGACCTGCCGTTCGAGGAGGTCGCGCGACTCGCCTCGGGCTGGGGCTACGACGGGCTCGAGGTCGCCTGCTGGGGCGACCACCTCGACCCGTGGCAGGCCGACGACGACGCCTACGTGCAGGGCAAGCTCGACCTGCTGGAGAAGTACGGCCTGAAGCTGTTCGCGATCTCCAACCACCTCAAGGGCCAGGCCGTCTGCGACGACCCGATCGACGCCCGGCACGAGGCGATCCTGTCGGCCCAGGTGTGGGGCGACGGGGACCCCGAGGGCGTGCGGCAGCGCGCGGCCGAGGAGATGAAGCTGACCGCCCGGCTCGCCCAGAAGCTCGGCGTGAAGACGGTGGTCGGGTTCACCGGCTCCTCGATCTGGAAGTACGTCGCGATGTTCCCGCCGGCCACGGAGGAGATGGTGGCCGCGGGCTACCGGGACTTCGCCGACCGCTGGAACCCGATCCTCGACGTCTTCGACGAGTGCGGGGTGCGGTTCGCGCACGAGGTGCACCCGTCCGAGATCGCCTACGACTACTGGACGACCGTGGCGACGATGGAGGCGATCGGGCACCGTGAGGCGTTCGGTCTCAACTGGGACCCCAGCCACTTCGTGTGGCAGGACCTGGACCCGGTCGGCTTCCTCTGGGACTTCAAGGACCGGATCTACCACGTCGACTGCAAGGACACGAAGAAGCAGATGACCAACGGCCGCAACGGCCGGCTCGGTTCGCACCTGCCCTGGGCTGACCCCCGCAGGGGCTGGGACTTCGTCTCGACCGGCCACGGCGACGTGCCCTGGGAGCAGTGCTTCCGGATGCTCAACGCGATCGGGTACGACGGCCCGATCTCGGTCGAGTGGGAGGACGCCGGCATGGACCGGCTCGTGGGGGCGCCCGAGGCACTGGAGTTCGTGCGCAGGCTGGCCTTCGACGCCCCGGAGGCTGCGTTCGACGCGGCGTTCGCGACGAAGGACTAGCCACTCGCCGCGTCTCACATGGAGCGCAGTGCCTCGGTCGGTGGGACGGAGGCTGCACGAAGGGCCGGGTAGAGACCGACCACGGTGCCGACGAGCAGCGAGCAGCCCAGACCGGCCGCCACCGGGAGCCACGGCAGCACCAGGCCCCAGCCCTCGTGGACGGCGAACGCCGTGGTGAGGGCGACGCCGAGCAGGCCGCCGATCAACCCTCCCAGCAGGGAGAGCAGCACCGACTCGGTGAGGAACTGGGCGCCGATGCCGGCCCGGGTCGCGCCGAGCGCCCGCCGTACGCCGATCTCGCGGCGGCGTTCGAGCACCGAGATCACCATGACGTTCGCGATCCCGACCGCACCGACCAGCAGCGCCACCGCACCGAGGCCGAGGGTCAGCGTGGTCAGGGACTCGTCGGCGGCCGCCTGTGCCTCGAGGGCGTCCGAGGGCCGCGACACCGACACCTCGCTCGGGGCAGCCGGGTTGGCGGTCCGGCCGAGCAGCGCCCTCGTCGCGGTGAGCTGGCTCGGGTCGACCCGGGTGTAGACCGTGGTCGGCGGCAGGTCGTCGCCGTAGAGCTCCCTCGCGACCGAGGGACCGACCAGTGCTGTCTCGTCGAGCTCGGGGGCCAGGACGACGGGCTCGAGGATCCCGATGACCGCGAACCACTGGCCGTCCAGCCACACCCGCACCCCTTCGGACAGGGAGCCGACCGCGAGCCGGCGGGCGGCGGTCGCGCCGAGCACGACGGCGGGGTACTTCTCGGTCGCGTCGTCGAGCCAGCGCCCCTCGCGCAGCTCCGCGGAGACCGCGGTCGCCAGTCCGGGACCGGCCGCGGCCACGGCGATGCCGCTGGTCTGCGACTCGGGGACCCGGTCGGTCTTGCGGACCGTCGCGTCCACGGCGTACGTCGCTGCGGCCGCCTCGACCGTCGGCACCCGGCCGATCATCCCGACCGAGCCGTCCGGCAGGGTCGCGTCCTCGCCCATCATGTCCTGACCCGGCGAGACGACCAGCAGGTTCGTACCGAGCGCGTCGAGCTGGTCGTTGAGGTCCGCTCGCGAGGACTCGGAGAGGCCGAGCACGCCCACCATCGCCGTGATGCCGATGGCGACCCCCAGCGCGGACAGGGCTGCGCGGCCCTTGCGGGACGTCAGCCCGAGCGCACCGAGGCGCAGCCGATCGGCCGGCCCCGGCCCGCCCCTCACGCCGCGACCCCGCGCCGGTCGTCGGACTCGACCCGGCCGTCCCGCATCGTGACCACCCGCGGCATCCGCGCCGCGATCGACTCGTCGTGGGTGATCACCACGATGGTCGCCCCTTCGCCGTGCAGCAGGTCGAAGAGCTCCAGCACCGCCCGGCCCGAGGCCGTGTCGAGGTTGCCGGTCGGCTCGTCGGCCAGCAGCACGCGAGGGCGGTGCACGAGCGCGCGAGCGACGGCCACCCGCTGGCACTCCCCGCCGGACAGCTCGCCCGGTGTGTGGTCGAGCCGGTTGCCGAGCCCGACCCGGCGCAGCGCCTCGGCGGCGCGGCGGCGGCGTTCGGGCCGGCGTACGCCTTGGTAGAGGAGCCCGTCGCTGACGTTCTCCAGCGCCGAGCGCCGCTCCAGGAGGAAGAACTGCTGGAAGACGAACCCCAGGTGCGTGCCGCGGACCCGCGAGAGCCGGGCGTCGGAGTACGTCGTCAGGTCGTCGCCGTCGAAGACGACCCGGCCGGTCGTGGGCCGGTCCAGCGCACCCATGATGTTGAGCAGCGTGGACTTGCCGGAGCCCGAGGGTCCGACCACGGCGACGTACTCGCCCTGCTCGACGGTGAGGTCGACGCCGTGCAGCACGGTCAGCGCCGCGGTGCCGGTGCCGTAGGTCCGGGTCACGCCCTGGAGCTCGAGCACGCTCATGGCGTCACCACGACCTCGTCGCCCCCGGCCAGCCCTGGTGATCCGGCGGACTCGACCTCGACGAGGGTCTCGGAGAACGCCCCCGTGGTGACCGCGACGTAGGACCTCGTGCCGTCGGCGCCGACCTTCTCGACGCCGTAGCCGCCGTCGACCAGCGCCACCAGGGCGGTGATCGGGACGGCGAGCACGTCCTCGGCGACGGTGTGCGAGAAGCCGACCTGGACCGAGGTTCCGTCGAGCTGCCTGTCGACGGCCTTGCGGTCGGTCTTGGGGCCGGCCACCGCGATCGTCACGGTGAGCGCCTCCTCGGTCGTCTCGTCGCCCTCGACGTGCTCGACCTCGCGGATCCGGCCGCGGACGGACGTGCCGTCGGGGAACTCGAGCTCCACCTCCTCGTTCACCGGCGCCAGCCGCTGCTGGGTCGGGTCGACCGACACCGTGACCGTCCGCTCGGTGTCGCTGACCTGGAGCACGACCGTGCCCGGCTGCACCGCGGTGCCCTCGGCGACCGCGACCGAGGCCACCCGGACGTCACCGTCGGTGAAGACGACCCGGCCGAGCGGGAGCTCGCCGTCCTCCTCGAGGCCGTGGTCCTCCTGCCACCGCTCGACCGCGATCGTGGTGACCCACGTCCAGTCACGGTCGACCTCGATGTCCAGGTCGTCGGCGTACCCGAGGTCCGACAGCGCCTGCTCGAGCTGCAGCACGTCCGCGCCGTTGCTGACGCTGGGGCCGAGGTCGCGCCAGGCCGGCACCGTGCCGTCCAGGCGCAGCACCGGGTCGGAGTCGAGCCGGTAGAGCCGCTCGCCCTCGGTGACCACCGAGCCGACCGGCGGCGCCCAGGTGACGGTGCCGGTGAGCAGGGCGCCGACGTCGAGCGCGTCGCCATACTCGAGCTGACCGCTCTCGAGCAGCGTCTCGGTGAGGTCCGTACGCCGCACCTCGGCGGTGCTGGGCGCGGTGTCGGGCTCGTTCCCCTCGGCACCGGCGCCCTCGGCACCCGGCACGGTGCACCCGGTCAGGCTCCCGGTGATGATCCCGGCCGCGAGGACGGCGACACTCGACCGGCGGCGCGCCACGTCAGCCCTCCTGCTCGTCGAAGGAGCCGCCGTCGCCGTCCTCAGGGGGCTCCATGCCCGCCTCGGCGCTGCACTCCTCCTGGTCCTGCTGGAAGGAGGGGTCCTCCGGGCCCGGGAGGTCTCCCTCGCCCTTCTCGATCTTCTGGGTGACCCGGCCGCCGTCGAAGGTCGGGTCGGGGAAGTTGTAGCCGCGGGCGCGCATGCACGCCGCCATGTCGAGGAACGACTGCTTCTCCTCCTCGGAGAGCTCGTGGCCGCCGTCGTCGGGCATGGCCATGTCCATGTACTTCTGGCAGGCGGACTGCGCCGACTCCATCTGCTCCTCGGGGATCCCCTCCCCGTTGACCATCACGCCACCCCCGGGCTTCGGGTCGGGCATGTCGACGCCGTGCTCGCGCATGCACTGCGCGAACTTCAGCATCGCGTCCTCGGGGTCGAGGTCCGGTTCGTCGGAGTCCGCGGGAGCGTCGGAGGAGGCCCCCGCGGCGTCCGGCAGTGCCGAGCCGCCGTCGTCGGAGGCCTCGCCGCACCCGGCGGACAGGCCGAGCAGCAGCGTGACGGCGATGGTCGCGAGCAGTCTGGTGATCGTGGTCATGCGCCCACTGCACCGGAGGCCACGCTCGGCCAGCGTTGGCAGTCTCAGCAGGTTCTGCGGATTTCCTTACCGGGACTGAACCTGACGCGTGCGAGCGTGCTGCGCATGCGGCTGCTGGTCGTCGAGGACGAGGAGATCATGGGCGATGCGCTCGTCCGCGGGCTGCGCCGCTCGGGGTACGCCGTCGACCTGGCCGTCGACGGCGCGGCGGCCCTGGACCAGGCGACGGTCAACCACTACGACGTGGTCGTCCTGGACCGAGACCTCCCGTTGCTGCACGGGGACGAGGTCTGCCGGGCCCTGGTGCGCGATCGGATCCCGGCCCGGATCCTGATGCTGACCGCGGCGGGCAGCGTCGCGGAGAAGGTCGACGGCTTCGCCCTGGGGGCGGACGACTACCTGCCGAAGCCGTTCGCGTTCGCCGAGCTCCTCGCCCGCGTCGACGCGCTGGCCCGGCGTACCAGCCCCGCCGTGCCACCCCGGCTCACGGTCGGTGAGGTGGACATCGACACCGCCCGGCGCTCGGTCACCCGGGCCGGCCGGGCGGTCCGTCTCACGCTCAAGGAGTACGGCGTGCTCGCCGAGCTGGCCCGGGCCGACGGTGCCGTGGTGTCCGCCGAGGACCTGCTCGAGCGGGTCTGGGACGAGCACGCCGACGCGTTCTCGAATGCGGTCCGGGTGACCATGGTCGGGCTGCGGCGCAAGCTCGGCGAGCCGCCGGTCATCGAGACGCTGCGCGGCGCCGGCTACCGGTTGTGCACATGAGGCGCGGCCTGAGCGTGCGCTGGCGGCTCACGCTCGTCTACTCGCTGATCTCGGTGCTGTCGGCGACGGCGTTGCTCACCGTGATCTACGTGCTGGTCAGCCACCCGCCGAAGACGACGTTCTACATGGGCAGCGAGGGCGCCCCACCGCCGGGGAGCGCCACGCCGTGGGCCGGGCCCGTCCCGCCCGGCGACGTCGTGGCCGAAGGCAAGGACGACGGCGAGCAGGGCTTCTACCGGGTGCTGGTCAACGCGCGCGTCGATGCTGTCGACGACACCCTCAGCCGGCTGCTGTGGTGGTCGGGAGTGGGGCTCCTGCTGACCGCCGGGGTATCCGTCGGTGTGGGCTGGCTGTTCGCGGGCCGGGTGCTGGCACCGGTCCACACGATCACCAGCCGGGCCCGGGCGATCTCCGCGGACTCCCTCGACGAGCGCGTCTCGCTGGGTGGTCCGCACGACGAGCTGAGGGAGCTCGCCGACACCTTCGACTCGTTGCTGGACCGCATCCACGACGCGTTCGCCGGCGAGCGGCGGCTGGTCGCAACGATGTCCCACGAGCTGCGTACCCCGCTGGCCAACCAGCAGGTGGCTCTCGACGTCGCCCTGTCCGACCCGGCCGCGGGACCCGAGGATCTCCGCGAGGCCGCCGAGGTCGCCTTGGACCAGAACCGGCGCGCGGCCCGGACCATCGACGCGCTGCTCACGCTCGCCCGGGTGCAGTCCGGTGCGCAGAAGCCCGAGCACGAGCCGGTGGACCTCGATGCCGTCGTGTCCTCGGTGGCGGCGGAGGCGAGGGCCGGGGCGAGCGATCTCGCCTGGCACGTCGAGCTGGTGCCGGCCGTCGTCGTCGCAGACGGGCACCTGCTCGAGCGTGCGGTCGCCAACCTCGTGCAGAACGCCGTCGTGCACAACGTGCCCGGCGGCCGCGTCGACGTACGGCTCACCGCGGGCCGCGAGTCGGTGCGGCTCGTGGTGGAGAGCACCGGCGCCCTCATCAGCCCCGAGGTTGCGGCGGATCTCACGCTGCCCTTCCGGCGCGGAGTCACCGACCGGACCGCGTCGGACCGCGGGGTGGGCCTCGGGTTGTCGATCGTCCAGGCGGTCGCCGACCACCACGGCGGCCGGCTCCGGCTGACGCCGCTGCAGTCGGGTGGCCTCTCCGTCGAGCTCGAGATCCCCCTCGGTGGAGAGAGGTCCGGAACGGTCGGCGGCGGACACTAGGGTTTGCGGGTGACCGCGCCCACCACCGCCGAGACTCCCGTAGCGGAGGTGCTGGCGGCCGCGGTCGGGGCGCTCGGCGGGGAACGTCGCGACGGGCAGGTCCGGATGGCCGAGGCGGTCGCCGGGGCACTGTCAGGCGGCGACCACCTGCTCGTGCAGGCGGGCACCGGCACCGGCAAGTCGCTGGCCTACCTGGTCCCGAGCCTGCTGCACGACAGCCGGGTCGTCGTCGCCACCGCGAC
>Ga0075370_10000816_pt1 | contig 12498 bp, 6 predicted proteins | sample EndMethybrTD3035_FD_71398 | JGI IMG/M metagenome (GOLD analysis project Ga0075370, IMG submission 71398) | Populus endosphere microbial communities from Tennessee, USA - Endosphere MetaG P. TD hybrid TD303-5 | ecosystem: Host-associated > Plants > Roots > Endosphere | place: USA: Tennessee... | reverse complement strand
CGAAGGAGATGACGTCGGCGAGCGAATCGAGCTCGCGGCCCATGGCCGAGCTGCGCTGGCGCCAGCGCAGCTCGGCCATGGGCCGCGAGCTCGATTCGCTCGCCGACGTCATCTCCTTCGGTGTCGCCCCGGCGGCGATCGCCTACGCCTGCGGCATGCAAGGGCTGTTCGATCGCATCGTGCTCGTGTTCTTCGTGACCTGCGGTGTCTCGCGCCTGGCTCGCTACAACGTGACGGCCGAAGAACTTTCGGCGGGCAGCGACAAGGTGGCGTATTTCGAAGGCACGCCGATCCCGACCTCGCTCGCGTTGGTCGCGGTGCTGTTCGCAGCGGCGACGCAAGGCGCGCTCGGCCAGCAGCTGTGGTTCGGAGTGATCGAGATCGCGGGCTTCCGACTGCACCCGCTGGTCCTTCTGTATGCGGTGTCCGGCTCGCTGATGATCAGTCGGCTTCGGATCCCGAAGATCTGATCGCCGCGACCGGCAGGAACAGTATCTCGGCCGCCGTCTCGGGCAGCATGTGGCGCCAGTGGCGCCGTGTGCTCATGTCGTCGGCGATCGCGGTGGCCTCGTCCTTCGCGAGTTCGGGGTCCAGGCTGATCAGCCGCACCAGGCAGCGAGCAGCCCATTCGGCGGTGTCGGGGACCGGGCTGCCCGGCCAGAGCGGTGCGTTGGAGGCCATGTTCATGCGGGCTGGAGCGGTTTGACGAGGAACGCGTCGAAGCCGGAATCAAGCGCCCGATCTCGGTCCTCGACCCGGCCGTACCCGGTGAGCGCGATGAACCGCGTCGGCTGGCCGGCCAGCGCGTCTTTCAGGCGCCTCACCAATTCGTAGCCGTCGACGTCGGGCAGGCCGATGTCGCACACCACGAGGTGCGGCTCGAAGGTCTCGGCGATCCGCAGACCCTCGGCGGCATCGACCGCTGTCCTCACCTCGTTGTTGCCGAGCTCGAAGCGCAGCCGCAGGCTCTCGCGCGCGTCGGTGTTGTCTTCGATGATGAGCACGCGCCGGCCTTCGACGTTCGTCAGGTCGGGTTCGGCGGAAGTCGCAGAGCCACGCAGGGGGATGCGCAGGGTCGCGGTCGTGCCCAGGCCGTGCCCGGCGCTGTCGACCTCCACGCTGCCGCCGTGCAGCTCGGCCACGCTCTTCGCGATGGTCAGGCCGACGCCTAGCCCGCTCTCGGGCCTGGCCAGCGACTGTTCACCTTGCGCGAAGAGTTCGAACACGCGCGGCAGGAAGGTCGGCGAGATGCCCGCACCGGTGTCCCTCACTGTGTACTCGACGTGCTCGGCACCGCCGCGCATGACAACGCCGATCGTCGCACCGATCGGCGAGTACTTGGACGCATTGCTCAGCAGCGCCGCCAGCGCCTGCGCGAGCCGCTGGGCGTCGCCGACGCACGTGAGCGGCTCCTGCGCGCGCTCGACGTTCACGGTCTGCTTCCGCGCGTCGGTCTCGGCGCGGGCCTGTTCGAGCGCGCTGTCGAGAATCGCGTTGGCATCGATGCGCTCGCGCTGCAACACGACACGCCCCTTCGTGATCCGCGTGACGTCGACCAGATCGGTGATCAGCCGGTGCAGCTGGGCAACCTGCCGCTCGACGATCTCGCGCACCTTCACGAGCCGCCCGTCGTTCTGCTCGAGCGTCTTCAGGATGGCAGCGGCATTGGCGATCGGCCCGAGCGGGTTGCGAAGCTCGTGCGACAAGCGCGCCAGGAACTCCTCGCGCCGCCGGTCGCTCAGGCGCAGGTTGCGTGCGTGCTCGGCAAGCTTGTCTTCGAGCTCCTTGCGGTCGCTGATGTCGACGCAGGTACCGATGTAGCCCTGGAACTCTCCGTCCAGCCCGAGACGCGGCACGCCGGTGTCGAGTACCCAGCGGTACTTGCCGTCGTGGCGCAGGAGGCGGTAGTCCATCGAAAACGGCTCGCGCTGCTCGAAGCAGTGCCCGTAGATGCCGAGACAGCGTTCGAGATCTTCCGGGTGCACGCCTTCCGTCCAGCCCTCGCCGACCTCGTCGCCCAGCGTGCGGCCGCGAAACGCGAGCCACGACTTGTTGAACCACTCGAACATCCCATCGGGGCCCGACATCCACACCATCACCGGTGCGGCGTCGCTGGTCAGCCGCGAGCGGCTTTCGACTTCCTGCCCGGCCCGCGCCGCCGCGATGTTCGCCGTGACGTCCTTCAGCACGCAATAGAACAGCTGCGGCTCGTGCGCGACCCGCTCGACGCCGAACAGATTGACGTCGACCTGGTGCGACGAGCCATCGGACGCGTGCACCCGCAGCCGCCGACTCCAGCGCCGTCCGCTGTCGAGCTCGCCCTTGCCGTCGCCCGGCCAGGGCACGCCCGACATCTGCGCGAAGTTCGGATAGTCGTCGCCCGTCGCCAGCCACGATGCCGCGGTGTTGGCGAGCAGCACGTTGCCCATTGCGTCGAGCACGAGCACCGCGTCCGGGTTCTGATGAAAGAACGCATGAGCCATCGGGCTGCTGAGTGCGATCGTGGGCTGCATGACGGTCTCCTCAGGAATGGGTGCCCAGGCCCGGCCTCGCCTGCACTGACGAATCAGCGGAGGCTCGCACATTCAGCCACGTCTCGATGCAAGACGCCAGTGCCGCCGGATCGACCGGTTTGACGAAGTGGCGATCGAAGCCGGCATGGCTCGCGGCAAGCCGGTCTTCCTTCTGTCCGTAGCCCGTCAACGCGAGCAACAGAGCGTGCTGCGTCGGCGGCGAGAGCCGAAGCTGCCTGGCAACCTCGTAGCCGTTCAGGATCGGCAGTCCGATGTCGAGCACGATGGCCTGCGGTGCGAAGCGCTCGGCAACGTCGAGCGCTTCGCGCCCGTCGCCCGCGGTGCGCACATCGTGGCCGCCCATCTCGAGATAGGTGGCCAGGCTCAGTGCCGCGTCGTTGTTGTCGTCGACAACCAGCACGCGGCAGTTCAGCGGCAGCCGCGCCGTCGGCATCGGGGCCGGTGCCTCGCCGCCACGAACGAGCCCGAGGCACGGAAGCCGCACGACGAACTCCGACCCTGCACCGATGCCCGCGCTGAACGCCTCGATGCCGCCGCCGTGCATCATCGCGAGGCGGCGCGCCAGCGTCAGCCCGACGCCGAGCCCGCCCTGTGTGCGGTCGAGGCCGCGCGCGCCTTGGGTGAACAGATCGAAGATGCGCGGTAGCAGCTCGGGGTCGATGCCGATGCCGCGATCGCGCACGCGGATCACCGCGCCGTTGCTTTCGACGCTGGTGTCCAGCTCGATCACCGAGCCGTCCTCGCTGTACTTCGAGGCGTTGTGCAGCAGGTTCGAGACAACCTGCGCGAGCCGTGCGAAATCGCCATGCAGCCACAGCGCCTCCGCAAAAGGCCGCACGCGCAGCGTCTGGTGACGCGCGTCGAGATTCGGCTGCGCTGTCTCGACGCTGTGCGCGATCACCGCGTTCAGGTCGACCTTCTCGCGCTTGAGCACGATCTTTCCCTGGCTGATGCGCGCGACGTCGAGCAGTTCTTCGACCAGGCGCGTCAGCTGGCGCAGCTGCCTCACCATGATGTCCGACGCCCAGGCGAACTTCGGATCGGCCGGAGCGATGCGCCGTATCACCTCCAGCGCCGTGCGGATGGGCGCCAGCGGATTGCGCAACTCGTGCGAAAGCATCGCGAGGAACTCGTCCTTGCGCCGGCTCGCTTCCTGCAGCTCGGCTTCGGCGGTGCGCCGCTCGACGATCTCGAGCTGCAGGCTCTCGTACAGGCGTGCGTTTTCGAGCGCCGTGGCTGCGCGCGCGGCCAGGTCGCCGAGGATGTTCCAGTCTGCCTGCTGGCTGCGTCGGCTGGCCGCAAGCAGCAGCACACCGTGCAGGCGGTCGCCGCTCAGCAAAGGGAACGCCGACACCGCGCACCAATCGCTTTCGTGTGTGCCGGCTGCGGCGGGGTCGGGCCCGATCAGCGTGCCGAGGCCGGCCACCTGCTCGGCAGACAAGTCGACCCGGCGCCGCGCGTGCATCGACGACTCGAGCGTCGCGCGGATCGACGCATCGAGCTCCGCCAGTGGCCGCTCGGTGGCACCTGTCTGCCCACCGACGACCACCGACTCGCCCAGCTGTCCGGCACCATCGGTCGGCATCACCACGGCAAACGTCGCCAGCTCGGGAACGACCAGGCCTGCCAGTGCGTGAACGCTGACCTTCACGTCGAGCGACCCGTTCAACGCCCGGCTCGCATTGGCGAGGAAGGCCGAACGCCGGTCGTTCGCTTCGGCGACGCGGCGCGCTGCGTGCGCAGCGAGAACGGCCGCCTGCGCATCGGCCTGGCGGCGCACCTGGCGCTGCATCGCGAACAGCCGCACGAACACGCGCACCTTGCTGCGCAGGATGTGCGGCACGACCGGCGACTGGATGTAGTCGACCGCGCCCATCGCGTAGCCGCGCTCGGTCTGGATCTCGTCGGCGAACGACGTGATGAAGATGATCGGCGTGTCGGCCGAGCGCTTGTACTGGCGCAGCAGCGCAGCCGTCTCGAAGCCGTCGATCTCCGGCATGTTGACGTCGAGCAGGATCACCGCGAACTCGCGCTGCAGCACCTCGCGCAGCGCCTCGCGCCCCGACTTGACGAACACGAGGTTCTGGCCGAGTTCCTCGAGAACGGTCGCGAAGACGAGCAGCTTGTCGGGCAGGTCGTCGACGATCAGGATATTGACCTTCTCGTCCTGATCGCCGGATGCGGCCGTCTCGGCGCCGTTTGCTGCGGCGTCGAGCGAGCGGGTCGTCTCGTTCACGGTCGGATCACTTCGTCAGCCAGCCGCGCAAGACCACCAGCAGATGCGCAATGTCGACCGGCTTGGACAGATAGTCCCAGGCGCCGGCGTCGATGCACTTCTCGCGATCGCCCTTCATCGCCTTGGCCGTCACCGCGATCAGCGGAAGATTCTTGCCGCGCGAGAGCTTGCGCATCCTGCGCATCGTCTCCATGCCGTCCATCTCCGGCATCATGATGTCCATCAGCACGATGTCGATCGACGGATCGGATTCGACCAGACGGATCGCATCTCGGCCGTTCTCGGCAGAGACGATCACCATGCCACGCGCATCCAGCACGGTCGCGAGCGCGAAGATGTTGCGCATGTCGTCGTCGACGATCAGCACCTTCTTGCCTTCGAGCACCCGATCCACCTCGTAGAGCGCCTGGATCGACTCGCGCTCCTGCTCCGACATCGACGCTTCGCCGCGGTGCAGGAAGAACACGGTCGCGTCCAGCATGCGCTCGAGGCGGTCGGCCTTGCGCAGCGCATAGGCGCTGCGACCGCTCTCCCAGCGGCTCAGGATCTCGCCGTTCGAGGTCGCGAGCACGACCGCCAGCTGGCGCGCGAGCGGGCGCGCCTCGAGAGACTCGATCACGTCTTCGGGGCCGAAGTCGGGGCATTCGCCATCGGTGATCACGCAGTCGACGTTCTGCAGCTCGGCGCGTGCCCGTGCCGCGGTGTCGCCGACGATCACCTCGGTGTCCGCATCCAGCGCGTCGAGATAGCGGTCGCGGGTGGGCGATGCCTTCAGCATCACCAGCAGCTTCTTCCTGCGCCGGTCGGTGAACGCGAACAGGTTGCTCAGGGCCTGCTCGACGACATCCACCGATTGCAGCGGCTTGCCCAGGAAGCCGACCGCTCCGCTGTTCAGCGCACGCTCGCGCGAGTCGTCGGTCGAGACGACGCAGATCGGGATGTGGCGCGTCGCGAGGTCGGACTTCAGGCGCTCCAGGATGCGCCAGCCTTCCATGTCAGGCAGGAAGATGTCGAGCGTGATCAGCGCCGGCTGGTAGTCGCGGGTCATCGCGAGCGCGCTCGCGCCGCTCGTGCTGACCAGCCCCTTGAAGCCGGTGCGGCGCGCGGCCTGCAGCAGCACGTCGGCGAACGCGAGGTCGTTCTCGACGATCAGTAGCACCTTGTCGCCCAGCAGGATGTCGTTGCGGTCGTCGTTGGCGACGTTCGCGCTCACCAGCTCGTCGCTCCCGTTCGATCCGCCCGGCGTCTGCACGTCGGCCCGCGCCGGCGGCGCGAGCAGTGCAGCCGGCGGCGTGTCATAGGCGCGGCTGCGGTCGACCACCGCCGCGTCGGTCGTGCGCGAGTGGCGCACGTTGCGCGTCGGGCTGTAGCTCTGCGGCAGGTACAGCGTGAAGGTGCTGCCTTGCGATGGCGCGCTGCTCAGCCTGATCTCGCCGCCGAGCAGGCGCGCGAGCTCGCGGCTGATCGCGAGGCCGAGACCGGTGCCGCCGTACTTGCGCGAGGTGGAGCCGTCTGCCTGCTGGAAGGCCTCGAAGATGATCTGCTGCTTGTCGGGCGCGATGCCGATGCCGGTGTCCGAGACCGAGAACGCGAGCACCTTGCTCGCGCGGTTCAGGTCGTCGTTGTCGCGCGACCAGCCCGACTCGACGACGTTGAGCGAGAGGCACACCGAGCCTTGATGCGTGAACTTGAACGCGTTGGACAGCAGGTTCTTGATGATCTGCTGCAGCCGCTTGACGTCGGTCGCGATCGTCTTGGGCAGCTGCGGGTCGGTGCGAATCTCGAAGTCGACATGCTTCGACTCGGCCACGTGGCGGAAGCTGCGGTCGACCGAACGCTGCAGGTCTTCGAGTCTCAGCTCGCTGACGTCGACCGCCACGGTGCCCGACTCGATCTTCGAGAGGTCGAGGATGTCGTTGATCAGCATCAGCAGATCGTTGCCCGAGAGGTGGATGGTCTTCGCAAACTCCACCTGGCGCGGCGTCAGGTTGCCGTCGCTGTTCTTGCACAGCTGGTCCGACAGGATCAGCAGGCTGTTCAGCGGCGTGCGCAACTCGTGCGACATGTTCGCGAGGAACTCCGACTTGTACTTGGAGGTCAGCGCGAGCTGGGTCGCCTTTTCTTCCAGTGCCTGACGGGCTTGCTCGACCTCCTGGTTCTTGCGCTCGACTTCCTGGTTCTGGTGCACCAGCAGGCGGGCCTTTTCCTGCAGCTCTTCGTTGGTGGTCTGCAGCTCCTGCTGGCGGTTCTGCAGCTCCTGCGCGAGCGATTGGGATTGCGTCAACAGATCTTCGGTGCGCATGTTCGCGCTGATCGTGTTGATCACGATGCCGATCGATTCGGTGAGCTGATCAAGGAAGGCCTGGTGCGCCGGGTTGAAGCGCTCCAGCGACGCAAGCTCGAGCACGCCACGCACCTCGCCTTCGAACACGATCGGAAGCACCAGCACGTCGAGCGCAGCCCCTTCGCTCAGGCCGGTTGCGATCCGGAACGCACTGCTCGGAATGTTGGTCACCAGGATCTTGGACTTCTCGATCGCGCACTGGCCGACGAGTCCTTCGCCGAGCGCGACCTCCTTGCCGTGCGAGCTTTGGCCGCCGGAGGCGTAGCTGCCGAACAGGCGCAACTTCGGCACATTGCTCGTGGTCAGCACGTAGAACTCGGCCTGCTGCGCGCCGACCACCGGCGCGAGCTCGGAGAGGATCAGCTGGCCCACCGTCAGCAGGTCTTTCTGGCCCTGCAGCATCCGGCTGAACTTCGCGAGGTTGGTCTTCAGCCAGTCTTGCTCGGTGTTCTTCTGCGTCGTGTCCTTCAGGTTGCGGATCATCTCGTTGATCGTGTCTTTCAGCGCGGCCACCTCGCCTTGCGCCTCGACCGTGATCGAGCGGGTCAGGTCACCCTGTGTCACGGCGGTCGCCACCTCGGCGATCGCTCGCACCTGCGTGGTCAGGTTTGCCGCGAGCTGATTGACGTTCTCGGTGAGCCCCTTCCACGTGCCCGCAGCACCCGGCACCTTGGCCTGCCCGCCGAGCTTTCCTTCGACGCCGACCTCGCGGGCCACTGTCGTCACCTGGTCGGCGAAGGTGGCAAGCGTATCGGTCATGCTGTTGATCGTCTCGGCGAGCGCGGCGATCTCGCCCTTCGCCTCGACGGTCAGCTTCTGCTTCAGGTCGCCGTTGGCGACGGCGGTCACGACCTTCGCGATCCCGCGCACCTGGCCCGTCAGGTTGCCGGCCATGAAGTTGACGTTCTCGGTCAGGTCCTTCCAGGTGCCAGACACGTCGCGCACCTGCGCTTGCCCGCCGAGCCTGCCTTCGGTGCCGACCTCGCGCGCCACGCGCGTCACTTCAGCGGCGAACGACGAGAGCTGGTCGACCATCGTGTTGATCGTCGCCTTCAGCTCGAGGATCTCGCCCTTCACATCGACGGTGATCTTCTTGGAGAGATTGCCCGCCGCCACGGCCTTGGTCACGTCGGCAATGTTTCGAACCTGGCTTGTCAGGTTCGAGGCCATCAGGTTCACCGAGTCCGTCAAGTCCTTCCACGTGCCGGCCACGCCCTGCACGTCGGCCTGGCCGCCGAGCTTGCCTTCGGTACCCACCTCGCGCGCCACGCGCGTCACTTCGGCCGCGAAGGAGTTGAGCTGGTCGACCATCGTGTTGACGGTGATCTTCAGTTCGAGAATCTCGCCCTTCACGTCGACGGTGATCTTCTTGGAGAGGTCACCGGCCGCCACCGCCTTGGTCACGTCTGCGATGTTGCGCACCTGGCTCGTCAGGTTGCCCGCCATGAAGTTGACCGACTCGGTCAGGTCCTTCCACGTGCCGGCCACGCCTTGCACGTCGGCCTGCCCGCCCAGAATGCCCTCGGTGCCGACTTCGCGCGCCACGCGCGTCACTTCAGCTGCAAACGAGTTGAGCTGGTCGACCATCGTGTTGACGGTGTTCTTCAGCTCGAGAATTTCTCCCTTGACCGGCACCGTGACCTTCTTCGACAAGTCACCCGCCGCCACGGCTTTCGTCACGTCGGCAATGTTGCGCACCTGCGAGGTCAGGTTCGATGCCATCGAGTTGACCGACTCGGTCAGGTCCTTCCACGTGCCCGCACCGCCCTTCACATCGGCCTGGCCGCCGAGCTTGCCTTCGGTGCCGACCTCGCGCGCCACGCGCGTTACCTCGGCCGCGAACGACGAGAGCTGGTCGACCATCGTGTTGATGGTGTTCTTCAGCTCCGAGATTTCGCCCTTCACGTCGACGGTGATCTTCTTGGAGAGGTTGCCAGCCGCGACGGCCGTCGTCACTTCGGCGATGTTGCGCACCTGGCTGGTCAGGTTGCCGGCCATGAAGTTCACCGACTCGGTGAGGTCCTTCCAGGTGCCGGCCACGCCCTGCACGTCGGCCTGGCCGCCGAGCTTGCCTTCGGTGCCGACCTCGCGCGCCACGCGCGTCACCTCGGCGGCAAACGAGTTGAGCTGGTCGACCATCGTGTTGATCGTCGCCTTCAGCTCGAGGATTTCGCCCTTCACGTCGACGGTGATCTTCTTGGAGAGATCGCCCGCCGCCACGGCCTTGGTCACGTCGGCGATGTTGCGCACCTGGCTCGTCAGGTTGCCGGCCATCGAGTTCACAGACTCGGTCAGATCCTTCCACGTGCCGGACACGCCCTTCACCTCGGCCTGCCCGCCGAGCTTGCCCTCGGTGCCGACCTCGCGCGCCACGCGCGTCACCTCGGCGGCAAACGAGTTGAGCTGGTCGACCATCGTGTTGACGGTGTTCTTGAGCTCGAGAATCTCGCCCTTCACGTCGACGGTGATCTTCTTGGAGAGATCGCCCGCGGCAACGGCCTTGGTCACGTCGGCGATGTTCCGCACCTGCGCGGTCAGGTTGCCGGCCATCGAGTTCACCGAGTCGGTGAGGTCCTTCCAGGTACCCGACGCACCTTCGACCCGCGCCTGTCCGCCGAGCGAGCCTTCCGTGCCGACCTCCTTCGCCACGCGCGTCACCTCCGAGGCGAACGAACGGAGCTGGTCGACCATCGTGTTGATGGTGTTCTTCAGCGTGAGGAACTCGCCCTTCACATCGACGTCGATCTTCTTCGAGAGGTCACCCTTCGCGACCGCCGTGGTCACGTCGGCGATGTTGCGGACCTGGTCGGTCAGGTTGCCGGCCATCGAGTTCACCGAATCCGTCAGGTCCTTCCAGGTGCCGGCCACGCCCTTGACCTTCGCCTGTCCGCCGAGCTTGCCCTCGGTGCCGACCTCGCGCGCCACCCGCGTCACCTCGGCGGAGAAGTTGCCGAGTTGCTCGACCATGGTGTTGATCGTCTTCGCAGTGCTCAGGAACTCGCCCTCGAGCTGCCGGCCTTCGACTTCGAGGGCCATGCTCTTGCTCAGGTCGCCCTGCGCCACCGCGCCGATCACGCGTGCGACTTCACTGGTCGGGTGAACGAGGTCGTCGATCAGCGCATTGATGCACTCGATCGACTCGCCCCAGAAGCCGCGTCGCTCGCTGAGCGCCGCGCGTTGCTTGAGCTTGCCTTCCTTGCCGACGACTCGGCGCAGGCGCGCCAGTTCCGAAGCCATGGTCGCGTTCTGCTCGACGAGCTGATTGAAGACGTCGGCCACCTTTCCTGCGACACCTTCCCAGTGCAGCGGCAGACGCACCGACGAGTCGCCACGGCTGAGCTGCGTGAGCGCCCCCAGCAAGGTGGCCATTTCGCGCTCTGGGACGGTAACGACCGGGGCCTCGACGACTTTCATGGGAATTGCCCTCTGGCTGGGGGTTGCTGAAAGAGCCTATCGCCCTGCTGCTGGGGCTCTCTGACGGACGCGAGCGCAAGCCGCTGTAGGACAGCACCTACACGGCTCTTTTCCGATCGCGCGCACCGTAGACTTCGTCGGCAATGAATGCCGCCCTCGCCCACGCGAACCAAGCTGTGCCCGTCCGGCCGGTGACCATCCTCTATGTCGAAGACAACGACGATCTGCGCCTGACGATCGGCGAACTGCTTCAACAACCGGACCGCAGCGTCGCGCTGTGCCCGACCGCCGAGGCCGCACTCGCGGCCGATCGTGAGCGGCGCTTCGACATCGTCGTGACCGACGTCAGCCTGCCCGGCATGTCCGGCACCGATCTCGCGAGGCATCTGCTGGATACCGACTCGACGCGACGGGTCGTCTTGTGCAGCGGCTATGAGCTGGATCAGCACACGCTCGGCTTCGGCCCCAATGTGCGGGCGATCACGAAGCCGTTCGAGATCGAAGACCTCGAGGCGCTCATGAACGAACTCTGCGCATCCGTGCGCGACGGTACCGACGCCCACGACTGAGCTGTCCCGTCACTGGATCAGGCCGTTCTTCAGCGCGTAGTAGGTCAGGTCGCTGTTCGAGCTGAGATTCATCTTCTCCATCACGCGGGTCCGGTAGGTGCTCACCGTCTTGACACTGAGGGCCATGCCATCGGCCATGTGGCCGATCGTTTCGCCCTTGGCCAAGCGCAGGAATACCTGGAACTCGCGCTCCGACAGATGCTCGTGCTCGGGCTTGTCGTCGCCCTGCGTGTATTGGTTGGCCAGCAGTTCACCAACGCCCGAGGTGATGTACTTGCGACCACGAACCACCGTGCGGATCGCTTTCAGGATCTCCTCCGGATCGCACTCCTTGTTCAGGTAGCCGCTCGCGCCCTGGCGCAGCAGCGTGGTCGCATAGTGTTCTTCGGGAAAGCCGCTGAGGATCAGGACCGGCAGGTCCGGCTGGCGAGCCTTGATCGCGGCGAGCGCATCCACGCCGCTCTGGTCCGGCATCGACAGGTCCATGAGCACGATGTCCGCAATCTCCTTGCGCACGATGTCCAGCGCCTCACGACCGTTGGTCGCCTCCGCCACGACCGTCATGTCCACCTGCTCGGCGAGATACTGCCGAAGTCCGGCGCGCACGATGGCGTGATCATCAACGATGGCAATACGAATCATGTTTGACCTCCGGTAGTCACATGTCGCTCGTCTGCGCGAGCCTCTTCATGATCCGTAAGCGTTCGTTCAGCCCGTGTAGGACGAATCCGCAATCGGGCGTCGGCCGCTGCGACGACTCTCACGGTTCGGGCTGCGAGACTCGAACCTGAGCAGCACGATGGCAGCAAGCGCCAGCGGCACGAGGTAGTACAGCGCCCGATATGCCAGCAACGCGGCGATCAGTTCTGCCTCCGAAGCCGGCCCCGCGAGCAGCGCCACGAACACCGCCTCGAGCACGCCGAGGCCGGCAGGCACGTGCGTGATCACACCGGCAACGGCGGCCACGAGCAGCACGCTCAGCACGGCGCTGTATTGCACGTGATGCAGCAGCAGCAGATACATCACGCTGGCGATCAGCGCCCAGTTGGTGGCCGATACGCCGAGTTGCCACAGCGCGATCGGGCCTGAAGGCAGCACGACCCGATGCTGGCGGATCGTCCACTCCCGTCTGCGCGCCTTGAAGCACACGCCGACGTAGGTAATCGCAAGCACGATCAGTGCGCAGCCCAGCGCGCGCAGCCCGCCGGTGCCCAGCTCCCAAGAAGCCGGCAGTTCGGGCGGCGCAAGCAGGAACGCGATCCCGGCGACGAACGCGTAGCCCAGCCAGTTCGTGAGCAGGCTCAGCCCGAGCACCTGCGTGATCACCGGCATCGACAGGCCGAGCCGGGAGTACAGGCGATAGCGCATCGCGAAGCCACCCACCAACGACCCGAGGTTCAG
>Ga0075370_10000814_pt1 | contig 12529 bp, 9 predicted proteins | sample EndMethybrTD3035_FD_71398 | JGI IMG/M metagenome (GOLD analysis project Ga0075370, IMG submission 71398) | Populus endosphere microbial communities from Tennessee, USA - Endosphere MetaG P. TD hybrid TD303-5 | ecosystem: Host-associated > Plants > Roots > Endosphere | place: USA: Tennessee... | reverse complement strand
GTCAGGCGCCTGGCAAGCCGCGGCGAACTACCTTGCCGAAAGGTGGGGCGCCGCTGGCTGTTTAGCCGCGCCGCACTGATTGCCCATGTCTCGGTTCCGCCAGCTGCTTCTAAGCAAGTTGAGCGGCGCCCGCTTCCGCTAGGGCGACCGATCTTACGCAATCACGCGAAATCCGACGCCGCGCTAGATATTGAATGGAAAGAACTCAGAGCTTCACTCAAGGCGGAACAGAAAGAACGCCGGCGGCGGGGGCGGTCTTGAGTGCAAGAACATTGCAGTGGGGCTGCTACGGCCCCCCCATCCAAGGAAGGCCGGTTCGCATGGATCAGCAGATCTGGCCGGCGCGGCAGGGCCGTTGCTGGCCGTACGTATTCGTCGACGGATAGCTAGGAGTGCCATAGCTCGGCGAGCTGTTGTATGTCGGTGACGGCGAGTAAGAAGGCTGCTGCGACGGGTAAGGGTTTCGCGTGCCCGGTGCGCCGGTGTATGGATTTACGTTGCCTTGCGTCGAGTAATTGTCGGACGTGGTGTTATTCGGTGCACTTCTGTGGTGGGGCGCGACGTAGGTACCGTTCTGCCGATAGTAGCCTCGGACTTGCTGATCTTCGGCGATTGCCATGCTGCTAAGTGCGACCAGGCCAATTGCGATTATTCTTTTCATGCCTCTGCCTCCTTTGTGCGGAACGGTTCGCGGCCCGCTTCACGTCTAGCCAAATCAGTCTGGCACAGTTCAGTTTGATTCGCAGAGCATGACAATGGAATTGATCTTCGCCACCCGGCGGTATGCAGTCCGGGTGCGCGTTCTAAGTACTATCAAGGCAAGAGCTATTTCGTATTCTCGTGACTTACGGCGGAATAAGAGATATCGAATACGAAACATAGCTCGGAACTTCGGTACAAAGTACTAAACTGTATTAATATACAGTAATGCGTCAACGCTTCGCGTCCAAGTCCGATCTCGAATTTAGCCGTATCGAGTCGTACCCGCGCGCATGGTCGCTGTGAGAGGCATGCACTATGTCAGCCGCGCCCCTTACAGCCGCAGTCCCTCCGTCGCTTGAAGAAATAGCCGGGCTGTGGCGTGGCGACCGGCTGGGGCACGACGAGGCCGCCGGGATCGCAACCGGGTTTGCAGCGCTTGACCGGGAACTGCCAGGCGCCGGCTGGCCGATAGGATCGCTCACCGAAATACTCACGCGACAGTCAGGCATCGGCGAATTGCGCATGCTGCTGCCAGCTCTGGCGCGCATCACCCAGGCCGGGCAAACGCTGTTTCTGATCACGTCTCCTGAACTCGCGCGACAGCCGGTGTTGCCCAATGCGCCGGCCATCGCTGACGCGGGCATTGCGCTCACCCAGGTTCGCATCATCCGGCCGGCCAGCGAACGCGAGGCACTGTGGAGTCTCGAGCAGATCCTGCGCGCTGGCGCACCTGGTGCGGTGCTGTCATGGCTCAACAGGGCCACGCCTGCGCAACTGCGACGCCTGCAGGTAGCCGTCAAAGATCGTCAGGTCGCGCCGATCCTTTTCCGGCCCGAGCACGCAGAGTTCGATTCATCTCCTGCGCCACTGCGCATTCGCCTCGAGGCGAAGCAATTCCGGTTGGCGGTCCATATCCTCAAGCGCCGCGGCGTTCCAGCCTCCGGGCCGGTGGTGATCGACCTCCCGCAGCCAGCGCGAAAACCCCGAGGCAATCATGCAAACATCCGCCTTCCCGTCCCCGCCGGCCGCGCTGTGGTGCGCGCTAATCCTGCCTCAGATGTCGCTCGACCTATTGAAACGTGGACAGCAACATGATGTAGGACCGCTGGCTGTTGTCGCTGATCGCCAGATTGTCGCGTGCAACGAGCCTGCGGCGGCAATGGGAGTTCGGCCGGACATGAAGGTGTCCGCCGCGCTGGCGCTGTGTCCTTTGCTCAAGTGGCGCGACCGTAGCCCTGCGGGCGAGAGGGCCGCACTAGCGGACATTGCCAGCTGGGCAGGGCAATTCACGTCACACATCGCGCTGCAGCCGCCGTATGTGCTGCTGCTCGAAGTGGGCGGGAGCGTGCGTTACTTCAATGGCTTGGGCAACCTAATGCGCAAAGTGATGGAGGGTCTAGAAGCGTTGGGATTCGCGGGACGCTTCGGAGTGGCGCCGACTCCGCAAGGGGCCGTGCTGCTCGCGCGGTCCTGGCTGCCAACATCAGATAGGGCAGTGATAGACCGCACCGTGCTGCGCGAGCGCTTGCTGCAACTGCCGGTGTGTGTGCTGGAAAACAGCGGCGGCCTTCGCGCCACGCTTGAAGGCATCGGCGCCGATCACCTGGGCGATGTGGTGGCGCTGCCGCGCGCGGGGGTGAATCGCCGCTTCGGCCCTGAATTGCTGGATGAACTGGATAGGGCGCTTGGCAGCAAACCCGACCCGCGCAAAATGTTCACGGCGCCGGCGAAGTTTGAGACTTACATAGAACTGGCCTACCCGACTGCCAATAGCGAGCCGCTGCTGTTCGTCTGCAAGCGGCTGTTCAACCAGCTTGAGGGCTTTCTATCAGCGCGACGTGCGGGTGTGACCCGCCTAGTGCTGACGTTCAAGCTAGATCATCACCCCGAGCCGGCTGTGATGACTTTGGATCTGCTGCGCCCGAGCGATGAGGCGTTGCACTTCACCAACCTATTGAAAGAACGGCTCGCGCGCAAGCAGCTCCAAGCACCGGCCGAACGAATTACCCTGCAGGTGGGTGAAGTGGTGCCATTGTATGAGCGCGCGCTGTCGCTGCTACCCGATGATCCGCAACAACAAGGCGAAGCGTTGCCGAAACTGTTGGAGCGACTGTGCGCACGCATGGGTGCGCAAGCGGTGCGCGGGCTTCGCGCTGTACCGGATCACCGGCCGGAGTGCGCGACCGTGACCACAGAATTGCAGGATGGCGGCCCGGGCAGGCGCACACACAGCGGTGAAGCAACCCTGCCCAGCCCGCGCCCTTTCTGGCTACTCACCACGCCACAGCCGCTGCGCGAGGTGCAGTCAGTACCGCAATACGGCGGGCCGCTCAAATTGCTGGCCGGCCCGGAGCGCATTGAGTCGGGATGGTGGGACGGTGCAGATGCGCGCCGAGATTATTTTGTGGCTGAAACTGTTGAACAGTCGCAGGTGTGGGTGTTCCGCGAGCGCCGGCAGCCGGGTGGATGGTTCCTGCATGGATTATTCGCTTAGCTTGGAACTTCTAAGTGCACGAACTGTGGTTTCGCAAAAATTGCGGCGGATTCCATTCCACCCCAGTCTTCGTATAGCGAAAATCCTCGATAAGCATACGTCCATTTTAAATGTTTCAAGCTCCATCGAGCTACGCCAAGTACCTCAAAATCCTTGTTGTCATTGAAGCGGCCGTATTGAATATCACCTCCTACCTTTTCATCGACCTGCTCATCAATAATTCTGTTCAGCAACAAGAGGAATGACTGCAAATCATAAGTATTCGGATCCCGAAAAGCGGATGCCCAAGCGGAACCGGAGCCGATAAATTCGTAATGTGGATCGCCAGAGGTAAGAATACTGGCCACCTGGGATTTGATCGTGATTCCACTGCCGCGCAATGAAAATTTACTGGCTTTTATATATCGATCCAGAGGGCAATAACCAGCAAGGATAAATTCACATTCACCATCTTGAAGAAACGTGCAGTACTGCGAAGAAATATTTTCACAGTACTCAATGATGAATTCACAAATTTTCTCGAATGACAGAAGTTCCGGAGGAGGCACAAACTGCACCTGTTGCAACAGCTCACCAAGTAGTTCTTTTATCGTGGCTGCATTTGGGAGGCTACCTGCATAACAGAATCCATACACACGAGAAAACAATACATTCGAGTATTTCGCGTCCTTAACGAGTGGTACGCCAGATACCTTAACCGGAATGGCCATCACCTTAATGCCACAGTCAACTTTTGCAGACGAGCTAAAAGTTATCCGGGAATCAGATGCTAGATGAATGTTTTCTTCACTGCGCCAAGCCATGCTCAACGTCATATCTAAACTCCTAGTTCGCCGAGGTCGGGTCAATGCTGCCAGCTTACGCTGAACTTCATTGCCTTTCAAATTTCAGCTTCCTGCGGGGGGCATCGCACCCTGAAGAGTTGGTGGAGCGTGCTCATCAACTGGGCTATTCGGCACTGGCAATCACAGATGAATGCTCCCTTGCCGGCGCGGTACGCGCGCACGTCGCGGCGAAACAGCACGGCATCAAGCTACTGATCGGCAGCGAGTTTGTTTTTTCTGACGGCTTGAAGTTGATACTGCTGGCGGTGAATCGGCAAGGGTATGGCCGCCTGTCGGAGTGGATCACAGCGGCTCGCATGCGCGCAGGCAAGGGCACGTATCTGGTGGAGCGCGAGCATCTGTACGGCGGCCTGCCTAACTGTCTGGCGGTGTGGCTACCATCCGACCCGCACGAGGGCAATGTTTCGCGGCTGTGCGCCGATGGGGTATGGCTCTCCCGGCTGTTTCCCTTGACGCTGTGGATTGGCGCTGAGCTTCACTTGCAGCCGGATGACCGTGCGCGGCTCGAAGCGCTGCGCGACTTGGGCCGAGCCTGCAATCTGCCGCTGGTGGCTTGCGGCGACGTGCATATGCATGTGCGCTCGCGCCGCGCATTGCAGGACACGCTGACAGCGACTCGGTTGTGCAAGTCTGTGAAGGAGTGCGGCTACGCGCTGTTCCATAATGGCGAGCGGCACTTGCGCGCTCGGGTGCGGTTGGCGCGGCTGTATCCGCCTGAACTGTTAGCTGAAACTGTTGAGGTAGCCGAGCGTTGCACTTTCAGCCTGGACGAACTGCGATATGAATACCCCGACGAGGTAGTGCCGGTCGGGCAAACGGCTGCCAGCTATTTGCGCGCGCTGACAGAGGAGGGGGTTCGGCGTCGCTTCCCCGCCGGCGAACCCGCGAAAGTGCGCAAGCAGATTGAGCACGAACTGGCTTTAATCGCTGACCTTCAATATGAGGCGTATTTCCTTACGGTCTACGACATCGTTAGGTTTGCGCGCGAGCGGGGCATTTTGTGCCAGGGGCGCGGCTCGGCGGCGAATTCAGCTGTTTGCTATTGCCTTGGTATCACTGAAGTGGATCCAGCGCGCATGAGTGTCTTGTTCGAGCGCTTCATTTCCAAAGAGCGCAATGAACCGCCGGATATCGATGTGGACTTTGAGCATCAGCGGCGGGAGGAAGTAATTCAGTATCTGTATGCGAAGTACGGCCGCGACCGCGCTGCTCTGACAGCAAACCTAATTACCTATCGCGCAAAGAGCGCCGTCCGCGACGTGGGCAAGGCGCTTGGCTTCGACCTCGATCAAGTTGACCGGCTCGCAAAGACCATGGCTTGGTGGGATAAGGACGAGGAAATCCCCGCACGCATGGCAGAGGCAGGGTTCGACTACAGTACCCGCGCAGTGCAGTTGTTAGTGCTGTTGGTTGATACGTTGATCGGCTTTCCGCGCCACCTGTCCCAACACCCCGGCGGGTTCGTGCTGGCGCGCGGCAAGCTGTCCAACCTTGTGCCAATCGAAAATGCGGCAATGCCTGACCGCAGCGTAATTCAGTGGGACAAAAACGACCTTGATGCGCTGGGGTTGCTCAAAGTTGACGTGTTGGCGCTGGGCATGCTGACGGCCATCCGGCGGGCGCTCGATCTAATCGGGCAGCGGCGCGGCTGTGAGTTCCGCATGCAGGACGTGCCGGCAGAGGACGCGGCGACGTACGCGATGCTTTGCCGCGGCGATTCTATCGGCACATTTCAGGTGGAGTCGCGCGCGCAAATGGCAATGTTGCCGCGCATGGCGCCCCGCACGTTCTATGACTTGGTGATTGAGGTCGCCATCGTAAGACCTGGCCCAATACAAGGCGGCATGGTGCACCCGTATCTAAAGCGGCGCCAGGGAATTGAAGCTGTGACCTACCCATCCCCCGAGGTTGAAAGCGTGCTCAAGCGCACTTTGGGCGTGCCAATCTTTCAAGAACAGGTGATGCAACTAGCAATAGTTGCGGCGGGATTCAGCGCAGGGGACGCCGACAGACTGCGGCGCGCAATGGCTGCATGGAAGCGCAAGGGGGGGCTTGAGCCCTTTCGAGTGCAGCTGCTGGAAGGGATGACAGCACGCGGCTACAAGTCCGAATTTGCTGAACAGCTTTACCTGCAAATCTGTGGCTTTGGCGAGTATGGTTTTCCGGAATCGCACGCGGCCAGCTTCGCGTTGCTCACCTATGTTTCCTCATGGATAAAATGCCACGAGCCGGCGGCTTTCCTGTGCGCGCTGCTCAACAGTCAGCCGATGGGATTCTATGCGCCGGCTCAGTTGATCCAAGACGCGAAGCGCCACGGTGTTGAAGTGCTCCCTTCCGACGTACTGGTAAGCGGCTGGGATTGCACGATGGAAGCTGTAGCAGGCGGCGCGCCGGCTGTTCGCTTGGGGCTATGCATGGTGCGGGGCCTATCTGCTGCAGGAGGCGAGCGCATCGCGGCGGCGCGATCTGGCGCAACGTGGGCCAACGCGGAAGAACTGGCGCGGCGCGCGGAACTGAACCGAAAAGACATGCTCGCGCTCGCGGCTTCAGGTGCGCTGGTTTCGCTGGCTGGGCACCGTAGAATTGCAAGCTGGCAGGTTGCTGGCATCGAATCGGTTCTTCCCGTACTTGCTGACAGTCGTATCGAAGAAATACAGCCGACCATGGCGGCGCCGTCCGAAGGGCGTGATGTGCTCGATGACTATGCGCACCTGGGGTTTACGTTGGGCCGCCACCCGCTTGCCCTGATCCGGCCACATCTCAAGCGCCGCCAGCTCTCAACTGCGGCAGAACTCAAGGGCTACAGGCACGGGCAGCCTGCGCGCGCGTCTGGCATCGTGACTCATCGGCAGCGGCCATCAACAGCCAAGGGAACAGTTTTCATCACCATCGAAGATGAAACCGGATATGTAAACGTCGTAGTGTGGGACCGCCTTGCTGAGCGCCAGCGCCGCGAGATGTTGTCTGCCAGGCTGTTGACTGTTTACGGCACTTGGGAGACCGACGGGAGAGTGCGACACCTGATCGCTTCTAGACTCGTGGATCATACGGAATTACTCGGGCGTCTAGCTACAGGCAGTAGAGACTTTAGATAGCGACTATTGGTCGCTCGAACTCATGTCCGCAGGTTTATGAAGTCCATTTCGGACGCGTTCGACATATAACCACCAAGACGAATAATCGCTGAATTGCGTGGGTAATGAGGCCTCTAGGAACGCCATGGGAAAGCTACCTGACGGATGGACATTTGATTCAAGTAGTTGGACGATAAAGCCTACGTCGGCAGCCATTGATTCTGTAAGCGCGCTAAGCCCATCGTTTACGGACGCGAGTTTCCACCATTCGCCGACAGTCAAGGATTCCACAATGCAATCTCTAGTCTTATTCAATAGATTAAAGGTCGAGTTGGGAGTTGAGACAAGCCTAGAAACCTCCATCCGACCAATATTCCAATTTTCTAGAGTGGGATAGCCGGCTGGTGGCACCTCTGGCGCAGCGAACAACGCTACGGCGGCAAGCGCTCCAGCGGAATCGAAATCTTGTCTCTCGATAGCATGGCCAATCTGGAAGTACAGGTGTCCGTTCTCAATAGATTTATCTACTAGATCCTTAAGCGCAGGTATAGCCGCCGCTAGCTTTAAATAAAAATGGCTCAACGCAAATGCCTCCCACTTCACCATAGGCTCGGTACCCGCCAATGGTTTGAGAACCTTCGCAATGGTCGCCGTGCTTCCTTCGGTGTTCCCTTTTAGCGCAAGCCAGCCGACAAGGGCCACATCCATTCCTGGGACACCACTCCCCTTTGCGCGCTCAGCAAGATACGACGAAACGCCAGCTTCGCCGGAAATTGGTAATAAGAGAGGGAGCAAGCCATTCAAGCGGCGCCTCAGACATATTTCCACGGTCGCGTGGAATTTGGCTACATCTATAGGTAAATAAAAGTCTCTTTTCTCGCCTTCAAGTAAGGGAAGTATCTTTGGGTGGCTCAGAATAGAAAGGAGCCGCTTATTCCACGCTGTCAAGTCGTGGTCTCCAGGAACCCGGGCAGAGGTCCCATCAGCCTTCGCATCTGCTATGCGCCTCATCAGTTTAAGTATTTCGCTCGGCAGCTTTTCGGACTGCGTACCGTCCAGCAGGGCAAACAAGGCGGGCATAAACTCGTCTAGATGCAACAATGGCAATGGAATATCTGCCAACTTCGATTCTACGAGTACCCTTGTGCTACTCAGTAGATGCTTGATACGCCCGTCATCAGAACCGGCGCCTAAGTTTTCTCGGAAGATTGCACAGATTACATAGAAGAAGCGGTCACCACCACTTTGCGTCCAAGCAACGCAACGATCATTCACCACATTACTGACAACCGCCGCAAACGACGGGCGCCTTAGCAGCATGTGCCAAAGCGGTTCGTTCAAGCCGCTCTCCAAGAGGCCCTGGATTCTCTTGCCCTGCAGTATTTCGAGTGCCTCTCGCTCGCCAGTATTGAAATAGAGCGACGCGAATTTATCTTCCAAATTGGGCGCACCCCCCAACAAGTGGCGCGCCGCGGCGAGCGGAACCTTGTTATCGCGGAGCCGGCCCAGAATATTGCCTTGATCAGCTTCTAGCGCATATGCGGCTAGAAGAGGAAGAGGATAGTCGTCCCACTCCCATTGCACGGCCAGGCTTACGAGCTGATTCACAAAAAGAAGCAACCATCTGGGTGTTGGCGCACTTGCGCCGCGATAGATCGAACAAAGCTCCACGATAAGCCCTTCCGTTCCATTCGCTCGAAGAACTGGGCCAGAAAAAGCACGCGTCAAAAGCTCTCGAAGGTGCTCTTGCCATTGGTCTAGCATCGGATCTGGCAGAACAAAGCGCGCCTGGAATACCTTGCCTAGGAATGCGTCGTACTCCGACCCGAGGGAAGGTTTCTGATCATTGGCAGTGCTAGAGCGCGGAGCAGGGCTATCTATTGACGCCGATGCGAGCGGCACTGCGACAGCGTTCGGGGCCACCGGAACAATCACCCAGACTCGCTTAGCCCACCTTTTTTCGCGACTATCGGGCGCATCGACAAACGATCGGAGCAGCGCCCAAACATCCTGTCTTTCCTTGGCGTCGAGGCGATCTAGATTATCAATTACAAGCACGACCTTTCTAACTCCGCGAGGATCGTTCGTTACTAAGGCTTCTTCTAAAGCTTTCTCAAAAGTTTTCTGAAACTCGATAGAAGTCTGATCCCCGGTACCAATGGAAATTGTAGTTTCAGAGAGCGGCGTTTTATTCATGAACATCGCAAGTCCATCACCCTTGAATTTGCGCGAGTACCAAGACGCGGTACACGCCACAAGAAGCGGTAACAGCACTACGAAAAGCCCGAGAGGAAGGAGCGGGCTAGGACAGAAAGGGAGGATGCGACCCGCGACAAGTGGTTCGCAAGATTTGTAGCCTTCGTTGATTAGCGAGAGTCCAAGCGGTACGAGGCAGATTGTTGCCGTAAAGAATTTGCTTGCGCTACTCAGCAGCGAGGTCGCCTTCTTGGTTTGCCTATTGTATTTTCCCGAAAGAGTCTTTAGCCGGCGTCTCCACTTCTTTTGACTTTTAAGCCAGTTCTTTCTAGTGAGAAGCTTTTCGACAAATGCCTGAAGAAACGCTCGCCTTAACGGGTCACCCTCATGGCGCCAAGCGTCATACACAAAGAATACTGTATCGGGCTCGTTGAGGGAGACTTGCTTTGAAAGAAGCAAAACAACCGTCGATTTTCCAGACCCCCAACTACCCTCTATCGCAATCGACTTTCCCCCTTTGTTGTCCCGAATGAGGGAGGCGATGGCGCCTGCTATACGTTGATGTACGCCAAACGTGTCCTCGATAGCCGGATCGTCGGGAAGGAGCGTAGGGCTGTTCATTGCGCCGCCACCTTATCGCTTTCTTTAGGACTGCTTTGGGCAAGTGAGAATTATTCCATTCTGGATGGTCAGACCGTCCATCGTCATCGGTCCTCTGGGTTCTTGGTGTCTCGAACCGCCTTCTCGTTGCGCACGTCGATTGCCTTGCGCTTGGCTTCCGGAAGCGATGCATACAATGTCGCAATATTCTTCGGATTGGTAATCATATGATCCGCGATGATATTGATGAGGCGAAAAAGCTCCGTCGCCGTCTCGGCGTCGTCTTCTAAGTCTATTGTCCCGGGGTGAACGGCTTCGTTTCCGATCACGCGGACGATATCAAGAGCTTGACTAATGATGACAGGCAGGCCTTTGGAAACGAGGCTAGCAATATTCTTGTCTATCGTGTCCCCCTCTGCCTTAAGGGTGTTCACGCAAAGCTTCTGCAGTGCTAGACGAAGGAGTGCCGCAGCACCTCTTGGTGATACCGCGACGATTGCTCGTGCCTCGTTAAAGTCGCTTTGGACGTCAATCGGCAAATCAGAGTTAGGCTCGATCCCGACGCGTAAGGGAGGATCGACCAAAGTGCGATGGCGCCAAACACCGACCCCTTGACAATTAAAGCAGCGACTCAGGTAAAGGGCATCCACAGTAGACACGGTGCGTGAGTTCGATTCCGCATTGATACCAATACGGGAGGAGGCACTGACGAGTTTGGCTGCTAGGCTGTTAGGCTCAAGCAAGGCAGCTTTCGGAAGAACTGGAGTTCTGTTGCCGGAGAAAAGTGGCATAGCGGCAACGTTAAACCAGAGGTGACTGGAGAATGCACTGCAATGAGGGCAGTCAAAGGCGGTCTCGCTGATAGACGGCGGAGAAGGAGATTTGGGCATTTTTTGCCTTTCGTGCGCTGTCAGTGGGGGGTCGATTTTGCCGGCGAAGGTGCTTGCTGCGGCGCTCGATCTGGCACGGCAACTGATAAATGTAAGGCAACGAGGACTGCTGCCCGGCCGATCAGATAGATGCCGCCAACACACCCAACAAGGATTGACAGGCCAATGAATACGTTTGCGATTCGCAGGGCGGTCCATGTCGCGACAAATTTGGGCTTTCCGTCTGGGCTTTCCAGATTCTTTCGCATCTGGACTCCCATATGAAACGTCGCGACGATCATGGAAACCATCAAAACGACGGCTGCGGCAATGCTATAGAAAAGCATTCGCCAACCCCAGATAAGGTCGGGAAGTGCCGCCGCAGGTATCGCAAAAGGGCGCCCGCTGCTGCCGGCCGCCAAGACAGCCCCCAAGGTGAGTGTAAGCATACCGCTACTAATCGCGAGGATTAATTTAAGTGTGCCCTCCATGCGAATTCGCGACTGTGCTTGGAATTCGTTAAATGCCTTCCTACTTTCCGGATTGGCAATAGGCCTTGGGTCGGTCGTTCGTACTCTGCTGCTTATTCTTTCTTCTTTTGGACGCATTGCCGGTCTCCTACTATTGCCCCGTAATTGAGGTTATCTACTTAGCCCATCTCGTGCATTGAGCTCAAAACAAATTTCCTTGATCCGGCTTGGACGCCTTGCTCTTCTCATCCTGCCTCTCTTGCGCCCTTCGCACTCGTTCTGCTTCCCGGTCTCGCTCCTTCTCTGCCTTCGCCGCCGCCTTGTCTGCTTCCTTGCGCTGCTTCGCCTCGGCACGCTCGGCCTCCTTTCGTGCCTTCGCCGCGCTCTCGCGCAGCCGCTCGGCCTCGATCTCGTCATCGGTCGGTAGCTCGACCTCCGGATTGGGGTCAGGCTCAATCAGCTGTGCACCGCTCGCACGTGATGAACCCACTTCCTGCCGCACCCGCGTAATCTCCAGTAGATCATCGGGATAGGGCCTCAGGCAGGCAAACGCTTCTTCGGGGGTTCCATTTAACCAGGTGTCTCGATCCTCTAGCCTTACGATTGCGGGCATCCGTTCATCGATGTCGGCGAGTCGGCCCGTCGCGTCCATGGTAATCACCGCGCAGGTGAGAACATCCGGGCTTTCGATGCCGAAGTCGAACACGCACGCAAGGGCGAAGGTCTCTCCCTGGTCGGTGGGCCTGATGTAGTGAGGAATTCGAACCTTCCATTTTGGCGGTTTCGCTTTCTCCTTCCACTCGTAATAGCCCATCACCAATTGCAGGCCGCGCTGGCCGCTCTTGAATGGTGCCGCGAACGGCTTGACTGTGCGCACGCCTTCGATGCGCGCGTTGTTCAGTTTGGCAACTTGGACTTCGCCAGTTGCCCAATCCTTGCGATCCATGCCCCACCGCATAGCTACGATTTCGGGGCCATCCTTCCCGACGCGCTCCACCGGCACCATCTTCGTGGGCACAGTGTTGTAGTTGATCTTGGCCGAGTCTGCACTGCCCTGCACGCCTACGAACGGACTGCCAGGGCGCCTCAGATTCCAGTAACGCTCCAACGCGGCCTCGTCGGGAGAAACGTATCTACCGCACATTGGAAAACGCCTCACTCGCCGAAAGCTTGCCCGTCTTGAGTCGAAGTTGAAGACCTTGTGTCATTTTTTTGGCACAGGGGAAGCAGGGGGGACTGTACCGCCAATCGGAACCATCTTCGCCTGCATAACAAGCAC
>Ga0075370_10000813_pt1 | contig 12535 bp, 9 predicted proteins | sample EndMethybrTD3035_FD_71398 | JGI IMG/M metagenome (GOLD analysis project Ga0075370, IMG submission 71398) | Populus endosphere microbial communities from Tennessee, USA - Endosphere MetaG P. TD hybrid TD303-5 | ecosystem: Host-associated > Plants > Roots > Endosphere | place: USA: Tennessee... | reverse complement strand
GGCCGACACCGGCCTGATCGACTTCTACCGCGCCGACAAGGACGGCGCCGACCGCGTCGAGAACCTGGAGGAACTGATGAACGCCGCCGAGGCCTTCGTCACCCAGGAGGGCTTCGGCCGCGACGCGGTGGCGCTCCCGGTCGACGAGCTCGCGCCGGGGTCGCTGGCGTTGCGCGCGAGCTCGCGCGACGTGCCGGGCCTGGTGCTGGACGCGCCCACCACGCCCGACGCCGAGACCGGCGAGATCATGTCGCCGCTGGCCGCGTTCCTGACGCACGCTTCGCTTGAGGCCGGCGACAACCAGGCCCAGGCCGGCCAGGACGCGATCCAGCTGATGACCATCCACTCGTCCAAGGGCCTGGAGTTCGACTCGGTGTTCATCACCGGGCTGGAAGAGGGCCTGTTCCCGCACGAGAACTCGCTGCAGTCCAACGACGGCCTCGAGGAGGAGCGCCGCCTGATGTACGTGGCGATCACGCGCGCCCGCAAGCGCCTGTACCTGAGCTTCAGCCAGACGCGGCTGTTGCACGGACAGACGCGCTACAACGTCAAGAGCCGCTTCGTCGACGAGCTGCCCGAGGCCAACCTGCGCTGGCTCACGCCGCGCAACCAGGCCTTCGGCTCCGGCTATTCCCGCGAGTACAAGCAGGCGTGGGAACGCGGTTCCGGCCTGGGCTCGATGATCGGCGCCGGCCGCGTCGAGAGCGCGCCGGTGCCCAAGGCGATGCAGGACAACCGCAGCGCCACCAGCAACGGCCACAGGCTGCGCCAGGGCCAGTCGGTCTTCCACACCAAGTTCGGCGAGGGCGTGATCGTCACGCTGGAAGGCACCGGCGAGGAGGCCCGCGCCCAGGTCAACTTCGGCCGCCACGGCATGAAGTGGCTGGCGCTGTCGGTGGCCAAGCTCACTCCGGTGGACTGACGAAGATGTCGACGCGGGAGCGCGCATGACCCCTCTGTTCGACGCCGACCTCCGCCTCGTGGCGTTCTACGACGGCAACTACCTGTTCGACGTCGACAACGAGTGGATTGCGTTCCACGAGCGCGGCCACGTGTTCGCGCGCGGCGGGCGCTGGCTCGGGCCGTTGAACGGCGGCACGTTCCAGGACCAGGACGGCCTGGCCGTCGCCTGGCTCGCCGGCGCGCAGCCAGTGACGGGCATGAAGCCTGCGCGGCCCATGAGCCCGAAGCTGCCGCTGCATCCGCGGCGGCCGCTGCGTCCGCGCACGCCCTTGCCGCCGCCGTACCCGCTGCAGCCGGGCGGCGGCTGGTCGAAGCTGACGTGGGCGCAGTGGCTGGGCCGGGAACCTGTGGGCGAGGCGGCGCGCGCCAGTGCGGACGCGGTGCGGATCGAGGTGCTCGAGGGGCCCGGCTTCGAGGAGTTCCTCCGCTACCTCGGCGACCACCTCACCGACAACGGCCGCGATGGCGTGTACTTCATGCCGCTGCCGCGCGCCGAATCGGCCGCTCTGCCGACCGACAAATGGCAGTCCTTCCGCAACGGGCTCGACGTCGCCGCGGGCGAACCGGGCTGGCGTCGCGCGTGGGTCGCGCGTGACGCGGGCGGGCGCGTGGTCGGCCACGTCGACCTGCGCGCGCATCCCGATGCGCATACCGGCCATCGCTGCCTGCTGGGCATGGGCGTCGACCGCGACCATCGCCGGCTCGGACTCGCACGCAAGCTGCTCGGGCAGGCGACGCAGTGGGCGATCGACCAGGATCTGCGCTGGATGGACCTGCGCGTGCTGTCGTCCAACGAACCGGCCGTGGCGCTGTACCGCGCCGAGGGTTTCCAGATGCAGGGCGGCACGCCCGACATGTTCCGGATCGACGGGCAGTCGCTGGGCTACCTCTTCATGGCGAAGAAGCTGGCGCCCCCCGCGGCCTGACTCAGCCCTTCCAGGTGAACGGGAACTTCACCTGCTTCCAGAAGCCGTTGGGCACGTAGTCGCCGACGACGCCGTACTGGTCGGGCCACTTGCGGTCCGACTTCACGGCGGTGCCGAAGATGTAGTCGATGAAGGCGAAGTGCGCCGCGTAGTTGCGGTCGATCGCCTCGTCGTCCTGCGAGTGGTGCCAGTGGTGGAAGTTGGGCGTGACGACGAGATAGCGCAGCGGGCCCAGGCGCACGCTGACGTTGGCGTGGTTGAACACCGCCTGGAAGCCGACGATCACGATGTAGGTGTCGATCACGCCCTTGTCGAAGCCCAGCACGAAGATCGGCGCCAGCACCAGCGTGCGCGTGATCAGCAGCTCGACGACGTGCTGGCGCGAGCCGGCGAGCCAGTCCATGCTCTTGACACTGTGATGCACGGCGTGCAGCCGCCACAACATGGGCACCTCGTGGTACGCGCGGTGCGTGGCGTACTGCACCAGGTCGGCCACCAGGACGATCAGGAACAGCGCCACGGGATAGGGCAGGTCGCGCACCCAGGCCTGGATGCCGTCCTTGGCCGCCCAGCCGAACAGCTTGTGCACCAGCAGGTTGGTGGCCAGCAGCACGAAGCCGACGATCATGTGGTTGACGATGAAGTGCTGCATGTCCACCTGCCACTCGGCGCGGAAGACGGGCTGCTCCTTGCGCAGCGCGAACAGCTTCTCGATGAACACGAAGATCAGCGACGAGCCCAGCAGGTCGAGGATGAACCAGTCGAGACCGATGTAGGGCGTGTGGTCGGGGAAGCTGTTGACCGGTACCTTGGTGCCGCCCAGCAGCGCGGAGGCGGCCACCAGGAAGAACGCCGACGCCGCGAGCCAGCGGGTGCGTGCGAACAGGATGTTGTACAGCGAGATGCCGCCGGCCACGACCATCGCCCAGTACATGATCAGCCGGATCGTGGCGACGTCGTAGGACTTGCGCAGCTCCGGCGTGGACAGGTACTGCGGGAAGTGGAACGCGAGCACGCCCAGGAAGCACAGGACTCCGAGGATCAGGGCGACGACGCCGGAGGACAGTCCGCGCCCGGTGGGCAGCGGGCCGTGCGAATGCGCGAGGGCATTGAGCTTTTCGATCGTCGTCGGTGTCTTCATCCAGGAGCCTTGCTGTTGCCGCGGCGCGCGTGGCGCGAGGCTGGATTGAAGCCGAAAGCGGACGTCCTGTCGCCCCTCTCCCGGGGGGATTGCGGGTTTGTCAGGACGCCGACGGCGCGCCGTCGACGCCGTCCGTGCGCGATGTCGCGATCTCGAAGGTGTCCGTGAAGCCGAACCACATCGACACGAAGTAGGCGATGCTGAGCACCATCTGTCCGGTCAGGCCTGCCAGGGACATCGCCTCGACGCCGAAGACCGCCGCCAGCAGCTGGACGAGCGCGTCGTACGCGAGCCCCACCACGAACCAGCCCGACAGGAAGGCGAGGAACGCGCCCTTGGTGCGCCAGATCGCGACCACGCTGGAGAACATCGCCTGCGCGGCGCCCTGGCCGCCCCAGTACACCAGGGCCGGCGCGTACCACAGCGGTATCGAGACGACGGTCAGGCCCAGCACCACGAAGCGCAGCGAGGACAGGCTCGCCTCGCTCATGGGCGCGATCACCGGCGGCTTGCCGTCGGCGGGCGGCGTCATGGCGGCCTGCAGCCAGCGCCGGGTCTCGCCGCCGTCCATGGCGTCGGCGCACAGCGCCAGCAGCGCGATGGCCGCGACGTAGACCAGCATGATCGCGAGCATGCCGCGGGCGGCCTGCGGCGTGGTCGAGAACGGGGCCTTGAACACGGCGGGCCGCAGCTTCACGTCGTCGAGCACGTCCGACGTGGCCTGCATGAAGCCCACCGTCAGCAGCGGCAGCCATGCGGCGATCGCGAGCATGACCAGGGGCGATATCGCCACGGCCAGGAAGGCGATCATCGGCAGGCTCAGCGTGAAGAACAGCCACAGGCCGATGAAGCCGAGCGGCCGGCGCCAGAACGTGCGCCAACCGCGGCGGATCCACTGCAGGCCGGCGACGGCGGGCAGGGACCGCAGCCGGATCGTGGCGGGTGCGGGGGGCGTTCGCATCACGATCAGAGGGCCGGATGCCAGGGGTTGTCGATGCAGTCCAGGAGCACGCGTTCGAAGTGCGTCGGATCCTTGGCCTTGAGCAGCGCGGCCTCGCGCGGCAGGTGCCAGTCGGACAGGCGCGACAGCCAGAAGCGCAGCGCCGCCGCGCGCCGCATGCCGGGCAGGGCGCGCAGCTCGGCCGGGCTCATCGGGCGGTGCAGATGGTAGGCGCGCAGCAGCGCCTCGGCGTGCTCGGGCTCGAGGCGGCCGGTGTCGAGATCGATGCACCAGTCGTTGACGCACACGGCCAGGTCGTAGACGTGGTGGTCGACGCCGGCGAAGTAGAAGTCGAACACGCCCGACAGCCTGGGCGAGTCGGGCGGGCCGTCGAACAGCGCGTTGTCGCGGAACAGGTCGGCGTGCACCGGCCCCCTGGGCAGCGACTGCGTGCTGGCGGCGGCGTGGAAGCGCTGCTGGAAGTCGAGTTCCTCGGCCAGGCGCTGCGCGAGCGCGGGGCCCACGTGCGGCTGCACGACGGGCACCGTCTTCTCCCACCAGTCGAGGCCGCGCAGGTTGGGCTGCTGCACCGGATAGTCGGCCGCCGCCGTGTGCAGCTGTGCGAGCGTGACGCCCAGCAGCGAGCAGTGCGCCAGCATCGGCGCGTCGATGCTGCGCCCCGGCAGCAGGTTCACCAGCGCGGCCGGCTTGCCGGCGATCGCGTGCAGGAAGTTGCCCGCCGCGTCGGTGCGCGGCTCGGGCACCGGCAGGCCCTTGCGCGCCAGGTGCTGCATCAGGCCGAGGTAGAACGGCAACTGGTCGAAGCCCAGGCGCTCGAACACCGTCAGCACCCAGTCGCCCTTGTCGGAGTGGACGAAGTAGTTGGTGTTCTCGATGCCGCCGGCGCAGCCGCGCATCGAGGTGAGCGTGCCGGCGTCCAGCGTGCGCAGCAGTGCGGCCGCCGTGTCGGCGTCGACTTCGGTGTAGACGGCCATCGGGAGATCTCAGTGGGAAGCGGCGCCGGCCCGGGCGTCACGCGCGGTGGGCGCGCCGTGCACGGCTCAGAAGCCGAACGAGAACGTGCGCATGCCGGCAGCCTTGTCGTGCTCCGGCGCCAGGCTGGGGTCGCGCGGCTGGATCTCGTAGCTGTCGCCGGTGATCTTGGAGTGCACGACGATCTTCCTGGTGACGCCGCGCACGCGCGTTTCCTCGATCCGCACCTGCGAGTCCTCGCTCACGAGGTGCTCCACCTTCGCGTCCTTGCCCGGCACCGCGGGCGCCTCGTCGACCAGCGCGCCGGTGGCCGGATCGACACTGGCCTTCGGCGCGGACGCCGCTTCGGGCTCGTGCGCGGGCGCCGGCTTCGGGTTGTGCTGCGCGAAGGCGGACGTGCCGGACAGCGCCAGCAGGCAGGCGCAGGCAAGGGTCGAGGCGAGGCGGGCGATCATGCGGCCATTCTAATCGCTCGCCCCCGGCGGGACTTCGCGGATGCCGAAGGCTTGCTGTCGAGCGCGGCATCGGTGCGGCCTCGCGCCGGCCGCCTTCCGCGGGTCTCGCACCACCCGGCACAATGGCGCCATGACCCAGAAAACCCTGCTCCTGGTGGACGGTTCCAGCTACCTGTACCGCGCCTACCATGCGATGCCCGACCTGCGCGGCCCGGGCGGCGAGCCCACCGGCGCGATCCGCGGCATGGTCGCGATGATGAAGCTGCTGCGCGAGCAGATCGGCGCCGACTACGCGGCCTGCGTGTTCGACGCCAAGGGCAAGACCTTCCGCGACGACTGGTACCCCGAGTACAAGGCCAACCGGTCGTCGATGCCGGAAGACCTGGCCAGGCAGATCGAGCCCATCCATGCCGTGGTCGAGATGCTGGGCTGGCCCATCATCATGGTGCCGGGCATCGAGGCCGACGACGCCATCGGCACGCTGGCGCGCGCCGCCACGGCCGCGGGCTGGAAGACGGTCATCTCCACCGGCGACAAGGACATGGCGCAGCTGGTCGACGACAACGTCACGCTGATCAACACGATGAGCAACGAGACGCTGGACGTCGCCGGCGTGCTGGCCAAGTTCGGCGTGCCGCCGGATCGCATCGTCGACTACCTCTCGCTGATCGGGGACACGGTCGACAACGTGCCGGGCGTCAACAAGGTCGGCCCGAAGACGGCCGTCAAGTGGCTGCAGGAGCACGGCTCGCTGGACGGCGTGATCGCCGCCGCGCCGGCGATGAAGGGCGCCGTCGGCGAGCACCTGCGCGCGGCGCTGGACTGGCTGCCGATGGGGCGCAGGCTGGTCACGGTGGTGACCGACCACGACATGAGCGGCCATGTCGAGAACTGGCCCGCGCTCGACGCGTTGGCGCTGCGCCCGGTCGACCACGAGCGCCTGCTCGAGTTCTACCAGCGCTACGGGTTCCGCGGCTGGCGCGAGGAGATCGAGAAGCAGCTGGGCGTGCCCGCCGCGCCCGCCGCCCCCGCCGCGCCGGTCGGCTCCAACCGCGGCCTGTTCGACGACGAGGTCGACGTGCCCGCCGTGCCGGTCCAGGCGCTGGCGCACCAGTACGACACGATCTTCACCTTTGAGCAGCTCGACGCCTGGATCGCGAAGCTGCAGGCCGCGCCGCTGTCCGCGCTCGACACCGAGACCGACTCGCTCGACGCGATGCGCGCCCGCATCGTGGGCATCTCGTTCGCGGTGGAGCCCGGGAAGGCCGCCTACATCCCGCTGCGCCACGACTACGCCGGCGCGCCCGAGCAGTTGCCGTTCGACGCGGTGATCGCGCGGCTGCGCCCGTGGCTGGAGGACCCGGGCGCGAAGAAGGTGGGCCAGCACGTCAAGTACGACACGCACGTGTTCGCCAACATCGGCATCGCGGTGCAGGGCTTCGAGCACGACACGCTGCTGGAGAGCTACGTGCTGGAGGCGCATCGCCCGCACGGCCTGTCCAGCCTGGCCGACCGCCACCTGGGCCGCAAGGGCATCGATTACGAAGACCTGTGCGGCAAGGGCGCCAAGCAGATCCCGTTCTCGCAGGTGGACGTCGAGCGCGCGTCGCACTACTCGGGCGAGGACAGCGAGATGACGCTGCAGGTGCACCTGGCGCTGTATCCGCGCATCGCCGCGCAGCCGGGCCTGAAGTTCGTGTACGAATCCATTGAGATGCCCACCAGCGCCGCGCTGGGCCGCGTCGAGCGCCACGGTGTGCTGATCGACGGCGCGCGGCTGGCCGAGCAGTCGCGCCTCCTGGCGGAGCGCATGATGGCGCTCGAGAACGAGGCCTACGAGATCGCCGGCCAGCCGTTCAACCTCGGCTCGCCCAAGCAGATCGGCGAGATCCTGTTCGGCAAGCTGGGGCTGCCGGTGGCGAAGAAGACCGCCTCGGGCGCGCCGTCGACGGACGAGAGCGTGCTGGAGAAGCTGGCGCTCGACTACCCGCTGCCGGCCAAGCTGCTGGAGCACCGCGGGCTGTCCAAGCTCAAGGGCACCTACACCGACAAGCTGCCGCAGATGGTCAACCCCGACACCGGCCGCGTCCACACGCACTACGCGCAGGCGGTGGCGGTCACCGGGCGGCTGTCCAGCAACGACCCGAACCTGCAGAACATCCCGATCCGCACGCCCGAGGGCCGGCGCGTGCGCGAGGCCTTCGTCGCGCCGCCGGGGCACGTGATCGTGTCGGCCGACTACTCGCAGATCGAGCTGCGGCTGATGGCGCACATCAGCCAGGATCCGGGCCTGCTGCGCGCCTTCAACGACGGCATGGACGTGCACCGCGCGACCGCCGCCGAGGTGTTCAACCTGGCGTCCGAGGAGGTCACCAGCGAGCAGCGCCGCTACGCCAAGACGATCAACTTCGGCCTGATCTACGGCATGGGCGCGTTCGGGCTGTCGCAGTCGCTGGGCATCGAGCAGAAGGCGGCCCGGGACTACATCGACCGCTATTTCTCGCGCTTCACCGGCGTCAAGCGCTACATGGACGAGACCAAGGCGCGCGCCGCCGAGACGGGCTACGTCGAGACGCTGTTCGGCCGCCGCATCGAGCTGCCCGAGATCCGCGGCGGCAACGGCCCGCTGCGCGCGGGCGCCGAACGCCAGGCCATCAACGCGCCGATGCAGGGCACGGCGGCCGACCTGATCAAGCTGGCGATGCTGGCGGTGCAGAAGGCGCTCGATGACCAGGGCAAGGCCACGCGCATGGTGATGCAGGTGCACGACGAACTGGTGTTCGAGGTGCCCGAGGCCGAGGTCGACTGGGTCCGGTCCGAGATTCCGAAGCTGATGGCGGGCGTGGCGCAGCTGTCGGTGCCGCTGATCGCCGAAGTCGGGATCGGGTCGAACTGGGACGAGGCGCATTGATGGCGGCGCTCTCGCGGGCGCGTCGCGTCACGCGCGCGGGCGCGCCCGCCGGCTGTCCGAAGGGGCCGCGATGACCGGGCCCGCAGGAGAACGCCTCTTCGCACCGGATGGCAAGGCGCTGGGGGCGGCTCTGGTGCTGGCGGCGCTGTGGGTCGCCTGGGGCCTCGTGCGCCATCCCGGTTTCCAGCCGGCGCCCTGGCTGCGCATCGCCGCGCCGCTCGTGGCGCTGCTGGCCGGCGCCGGCTTCACGCGCCTGGTTGCGCTCGCGCGCTCGCAGGCGGACGCGCAACGCGAGTTCGACCGCGGCGGCAAGGCGTTGTTCATGGGCTTCGCGATGGTGGCGGCGACGCTGCTGGCGTGGCTGCTCGTGTCGCAGGCGATCCCGTCGACATGGACGGCGTCGACCGGCGCGGCGCGCAGCGAGCCCGGCGTCGTCTCGCATCGCGTGCCCGCGACGACCGATGCGGACTGCAGGTTCCGGCTGGTGGTGGTCAGTGTCGATGCCGCGGGCGGCGCCGTTCCGCGGCCGCTGGACGAGTGCGTCGACGAGGCGGTCTGGAAGCAGGCCGCCGACGGCGGGCCGGTGAGCCTGCGGCTCGTCGCCGGTGCGCTGGGCGCCGAGCTGGTGGGTGTCGTCGCGCGCTGAGCACGGGACGCCGGCGAACCGTCCTGTCGAGCGGGAAAGCGGCCTGCCGACAGCGAATCCGCGGGTAAGCCCGGGCCCTTGTCTCGATATTGTCATCAAAGCTTCATAAACTGAGGCGATGACCGACGTCCTCATGGCTGCCCCGGCATTGCGGCTGCCCCTGCTCAATCGCGAGCGTTCGATCCTCGAATTCAACCGCCGCGTCCTGGCCCAGGCCCTGCGCGCCGACGTGCCGCTGCTGGAGCGGCTGCGCTACGTCAGCATCGTGTCGTCCAACCTCGACGAGTTCTTCGAGGTGCGCTTCGCCGACGTCCTGGAGGCCGCGCGGGCCCCGGGCGCGGGTGACGCGATGCGCGACCTGATCGCGATCTCCAACGAGGCGCACTCCCTGATCGAGGAGCAGTACGCCGTCTTCAACGAACAGGTGATGCCGTCGCTGGCCCTGCACGGCATCCGCATCGTCAACCACGCCGAGCGCACCGAGGGGCAGCGCGAATGGGTGGCGCGCTTCTTCGAGCGCGAGGTGCGGCCGCTGCTGGTGCCGATCGGGCTCGATCCGGCGCACCCGTTCCCGCAGGTGGCCAACAAGTCGCTGAACTTCATCGCGCAGCTCGGAGGCCGCAACGCGTTCGGCCGCGAGAACACCATCGCGATCGTCAAGGTGCCGCGCGTGCTGGCGCGCGTCATCAAGCTGCCGGCGGAAGTCTGCCCCCGGGGCGAGCAGCACTTCGCGCTGCTGACCAGCGTGATCCGTGCGCACCTGGCCGAGCTGTTCCCGGGCCGCGTCGTGGAGTCGTTCTCGCAGTTCCGCGTCACGCGCGACTCCGATCTCGAAGTCGACGAGGACGACGTGCGCAACCTGCGCCAGGCGCTGCGCCGCGGCCTGACGACGCGCCACTATGGCCGCGCGATCCGCCTCGAGGTCGTCAACACCTGCCCCGAGGCGTTGTGGCGCCTGCTGCTGGCGCAGTTCGACCTGCCCGAGGCGGCGCTGCACCGTGTCAACGGACCGGTGAACCTGGTGCGCCTGAACGAGCTGATCGACCTCGCCGTCGACCCGCCGCGCGGCCCGATGCTGCGCTTCGCGCCCTACGAGCCGTCGTGGCCCGATGGCCGCCTGCCGCGCACCGGCTCGATGTTCGACCGCCTGCGCGAGGGCGACGTGCTGCTGCACCACCCGTTCGAGAGCTTCGAGCCGGTCATCGAGTTCCTGCGCGAGGCGGTGCAGGATCCGCAGGTGCTGGCCATCAAGATGACGATCTATCGCACCGGCGAGAAGTCGGTGCTGATGGACCTGCTGCTCGAGGCGACGCGCCGCGGCAAGGAGGTGATGGTCGTCGTGGAGCTGAAGGCGCGTTTCGACGAGGAGGCCAACATCAACTGGGCGGAGCGCCTGGAGGCGGTGGGCGCGCAGGTGGTCTACGGCATCGTCGGCTTCAAGACGCACGCCAAGCTGCTGCTCGTCACGCGGCGCGAATCCTCGCCGCGCGGGCCGCGGCTGCGCCGCTACGTGCACCTGTCCACCGGCAACTACAACCCGAAGACGGCGCGGCTCTACACGGACATCGGCTACTTCAGCGCCGACGACGGCATCACGGCCGACGCCGACCAGATCTTCCAGCAGATCGCCAGCCTCACGCGCATGAAGCCGCCGCGCCACCTGCTGACCGCGCCGTTCGTGCTGCGCAAGCGGCTGCTGGCGCACATCGCGCAGGTGGCCGACGCCGCGCGGGCCGGTCAGCCGGCGCGCATCGTGGTCAAGGTCAACGCGCTGACCGACCTGGCGCTGATCGACGCGCTGGTCGCGGCGAGCCAGGCCGGCACCAGCATCGACCTGATCGTGCGCGGCGCCTGCCAGCTGCCGCCGGGCGTCGAGGGCCTGACCAGCAACATCCGCGTGCGCTCGGTGGTCGGGCGCTTCCTGGAGCATTCGCGCATCATCTACCTGCGCTGGGGTGCGTCGGACGCCGAGGAGGCGCTGTACCTGTCGAGTGCCGACTGGATGCTGCGCAACATGCTCCGGCGCATCGAACTCGCCTGGCCGATCAACGATCCGGCGATGCGCCAGCGGGTGATCGACGAGTGCCTGGTGCCTTACCTGCATGACACACGGGATGCCTGGTCCTTGCAGTCCAATGGGAAGTACGAACGCATAGTCACCGATGGCGTGAGTGCGCAGCAGGCCCTGATGGCCCGCTTCCGCGCCAAGTAGGCAACCCCACCCGGAGCGACGACGATGGACCTGATCCTGTGGCGACACGCCGAAGCCGGCGATCATCTCGAAGACCCGCAGGCCGACCTCGAGCGGCCGCTGAGCCCCAAGGGCGAGCGTCAGGCGCGCCGCGTGGCGGACTGGCTCAACCAGTTCCTGCCCGATTCGGCGCGCGTGCTCAGCAGTCCGGCGCTGCGCTGCCTGCAGACGGTGGCGCCGCTGGGCCGTCGCGTCAAGAAGGCGCCGGCGCTGGGGCCGGACGGCGATGTCGAGGGGCTGCTGGCGGCCACGCGCTGGCCCGATTCCCGCGAGGCGGTGCTGGTGGTCGGCCACCAGCCGACGCTGGGCCGCGTCGCGGCCTACCTGATGGCCGGCGAGTCCGCGCGCTTCGGCGACCCCTGGGCGATCAAGAAGGGCAGCGTCTGGTGGCTGCGGCATCGACCGCGCGAGGGGCGTGCCGAAGTGCAGATCATCGCGGTGCGTACGGCCGAGGGGCTGTAGCCTCGAAAGGTGCGACTGATGGGCGCCGCGAGCGGCGCTCCTCGCATCCTCCTTCCGACACGCCGGCACGCACGAGGTCGGCGAAGCGGGCCTGCCAAAAGAATTTCAGCGACACGCTTGCGCCTCGCCAAAAAGCTGGCATAGAATGATCGGCTTCGCTGATCACAAGTCAGCCCTGAACCGATGACTGGCTGAGCCGCGTGGCTCGCTTTCAGAAGTCGGGCTCAGGCGACCAAAATGGTCAGCGAAGAGTCTGGAAATTAATGCTTGACGACGATTCGAAATCGGGCATAGAATGGCAGGCTTCGCTGATCGAAAGTCAGCTTGAAATTACGGCGCTTCGGCGCGGTGAATTCGAGTCGATCAAGACGGTTGGCGAAAACGAAGTGAAAACTGAGTGCTTGACAAGGTTTTGAAAAGCAACTTAGAATTCCGCTTCTGCGCTGACAACAGGTTGGCGCGACGCAGCAGGCAACGGTCTGATTGCGCAGTTCTTTAAAAATCAACAGCCGATAAGCGTGGGCGTTTGAAGGCGAGTGCCAAGAATCCTTCGGGATTCAAGGTCTTATGGACTTTAAACGCTCATGAAGATTGAAGATAGCTTGAAAGAGTTTCTTCAATTCCTTTATGAGTAATTCAAGATCGAACTGAAGAGTTTGATCCTGGCTCAGATTGAACGCTGGCGGCATGCCTTACACATGCAAGTCGAACGGTAACAGGTTAAGCTGACGAGTGGCGAACGGGTGAGTAATATATCGGAACGTGCCCAGTAGTGGGGGATAGCCCGGCGAAAGCCGGATTAATACCGCATACGACCTACGGGTGAAAGCGGGGGATCGCAAGACCT
>Ga0075370_10000812_pt1 | contig 12539 bp, 15 predicted proteins | sample EndMethybrTD3035_FD_71398 | JGI IMG/M metagenome (GOLD analysis project Ga0075370, IMG submission 71398) | Populus endosphere microbial communities from Tennessee, USA - Endosphere MetaG P. TD hybrid TD303-5 | ecosystem: Host-associated > Plants > Roots > Endosphere | place: USA: Tennessee... | reverse complement strand
CTCGTGCTGAGCGGCGACGTGCGCAGCGTCAACCGCGGCCTCGCGACGGTGGCGACGCGGCTGTCGTGGTTCGTTGGCGCGATGCTGCTCGCGATCGCGCTGACCTGGCTGGCGATCGAGCTGCGCATCATCCGCCGCATGACGCTCCTGACCAAGCGCGCGGCGAGCGTCTCGATCGGCGTGCGCGGCAGCGAGGGCCTGGCGCGCATCGACCTCGCCGACTTGCGCGGCAGCGACGAGCTGGGCGTGCTTGCGAAGGGCCTGCGCGACCTGCTGGCGCGTGTCAACGACGACGTGCGGCGCGAGCAGATCCGCGCCGAGCAGGAGAAGGACATGTGGCACGCGGTCGGCCACGAGATCATGTCGCCGCTGCAGTCGCTGATGGCGCTGCACGGCATGCCTGACGACGCCAGCCACCGCTACGTGAGCCGCATGCAGCAGGCGGTGAAGGTGCTGTACGGGCACGCGTCGCCGAGCGAGGCGCTGCAGTCGACGACCTTGCAGCTCGCGCCGATCGACCTGAACGAGTTTCTCGGCAACGTGGCGCGCAATGCGCCCTACACCGGGATCGAGCATGTGGTGTTCGCATCAATCGGGCGCAGCGTGCCGGTGCGCGCCGAGGAGTACGCGCTCGAGGACGTGGTGACACACGTGCTGCGCAATGCCGACCGCTACCGCAGCGCCGGCTCGCCGATCCGCATCGAGCTCGACGACTCGGGCAGCGATGCGCGGGTCCATATCCACAACGACGGGCCGCCGATTCCGCCCGGGCTGATCGATGCGATCTTCGAATACGGGGTGTCGGATGCTGCCGAGGCCGGCCCGCAGGAGCATCGTGGCCAAGGCCTGTTCGTCGCGAAGACCTACATGGCGAAGATGGGCGGAACGATCGTCGCCGAGAACATCGAAAGCGGCGTGCGCTTCACGCTGAGCCTGCCGAAGGCCCTGCCCTCCTAGGGATACGAGGGGCGTGGTCGCCGTGGTCTGATCGTGCCCATGATCGACGACGCGCAACTGCAGAAGATCATGCCGGCGCTGGCCGCCGCCAAGCGCCAGCTCTACTTGCCGCACCTGAACGCGGCGATGCGCGCCAGCGGCATCGGCACGACGCTGCTGCGCACGGCGGCCTTCGTTGCGCAGCTCGCGCACGAGTCGGGCGAGTTCCGCTGGATGGAAGAGATCTGGGGGCCGACGCCGGCACAACTGCGCTACGAGCCGCCGAACGATCTGGCCCAGCGCCTGGGCAACACGGAGCCCGGCGACGGCAAGCGCTTCAAGGGCCGCGGCCCGATCCAGATCACCGGGCGCTTCAACTATGCGAAGTACGGCACGCTGCTCGGCCGCGATCTGGTCGCCGAGCCGGCGCTCGCGGCCGCGCCCGAGCTTGCGTTCGCCACCGCGGGGCTGTTCTGGCAGACGAACGGCTTGAACGAGCTGGCCGATGCCGAAGACTTCGTGAAGATCACGCGGCGCATCAATGGCGGCACCAACGGCCTGGCCGATCGGCAGATGTACTACGCGCGGGCCAAGGCCGTGCTTGCGACAGGTTTCGTCGCCGACCCGCTGAGCCGTGGCACAACGCGCTCGCGTTCGAGCGCAACGGCCGAGTCGCGCACACCCGCGCTCACACGTGGTTACGAAGCGGTGGCACGAACCGAGCGCGCGCTGAGGGCCGCTGCCACGCGGGCCGCTGGCCCTGCCACGAACCGCGCCCCGAAGCGCCGTGCGAAGGCCTGAGCTGCGCGACTTCCTGCGCGCTTTTCCGGGCTTCGCGCCGGAGGCCGGGCGCGACACTTGCTGTAAGCCTGCGCAAGCAGGACATCTACCGTTTTTCGACATGCAGCGCATCGCCACTTCGAAACGTCTCAGTTGCGGCATCGTGATCGTGAACCCGCATCACGAGCTGCTGCTGTGCCACGTGACCGGCCGCGGCCACTGGGACCTGCCGAAGGGCGGCATCGACAGCGGCGAGACGCCGATCGACGCCGCGCTGCGCGAGACCCGCGAGGAAACCGGCCTGGTGCTGGCCGCCGCCGAGCTGGTCGACCTTGGACGCTTCGTCTACAGCGAGCGCAAGGACCTGCACCTGTTCGCCACCCGCATGCAGCGTTTCGACGTGGCACGGCTGTGGTGCGAGAGCCATTTCTCCGAACACTGGACCGGCCAGCGCCTGCCCGAGATGGACGCCTACGGCTGGTTCGGCTTCGAGCGGGCCGGTGCGCTGTGCACGCCGAAACTCGCGCGCCTGCTGCGCGAGGCGATCGACCTCGACGCGACCCTGGCCCGGCTGGCGCACGATGCCGTGCTCACGGTGGCGCCGGCGGTGACGCGCATCCCGGCACCGGCGATCGCATCCGAACTCGCGTTCGCGGCGTAACACCCTCGAGGCGGCGCGACGTTCGTCCGGAAAGCGCAGCAGCACACTGCGTTTTTCTGCATGATGGGCGAACGCAGTCGGGAGAACGTGATGCGCGCGATCGGTGGGCAGCGGTACGGGTCCGGCGTCTGGTGGCGCGGCCAATGGCTGGTGCTGCTGGCGCTGTGGTTCGCCGGCGCGGCGCAGGCCGCCGAGGTATCGGCCGCCGACGCGAAGGCCGTGCGTGCCGTGATCGAAGCCCAGCTGGCCGCGCTCGCGGCCGACGATGCGAAACGTGCGTTCGCCTATGCGGCGCCGGCCCTGCGAGAACAGATCGGCACGCCGGAGAACTTCATCGAGATGGTGCGCACCAGCTACCCGGTGGTGTATCGGCCGGCCAGCGTGGCGTTCCTGAAGCCGCAGTGGCTGGACGGCGAGCTGGTCCAGGGCGTGCACATGAGCGACGAGAACGGCGTGCTGTGGCTCGCGCTGTACCGGCTGCAGCGCCAGAAGAACAAGAGCTGGCGCATCAGCGCCTGCCAGCTCGTGCACGCCGAAGGGCGCGTGACCTAGTCGAAGAGCCCAGGCGAGCCGCCGAGCGGCGCGCCCTCGATCTCGAGCAGCTTCAGCTTGGTCACCAGCCCGCCGGGCGCCGAGAAGCCGCCCGACTTGCCGCCGGCCGCCATCACCCGGTGGCAGGGCACGACGATGGGGAACGGGTTCGAGCCCAGCGCCTGGCCGACCGCGCGCGCGAGCAGCGGGTCGCCGAGCTCGGCGGCGATCTCGCCGTAGGTGCGGGTGTGGCCGGGCGGGATCGCGCGGGCGATCGCGTAGACCTGCTGGTTGAACTCGGCCAGGCGGCTCATGTCGATCTCGATCGACTGCAGGTCGTTGTCGCCGCCGCGCAGCAGCTCGCCGATCGCGTCGATCGCGCGCTGCACCTCGGCCGGCGGCACCGCCTCGGCAGCGCCATGAAAGCGGCGCTGGATGCGTGTGCGCAGCGCTTGCGCATCGGCTTCGGGCAGGTACACGCCGATCAGTGCCCGCTCGCCCCAGACGACGGCGCAGTCGCCGATCGGGCTCTCGAAGAGTGCGAAGGCGGGTGAGCTCATTGCGTCATTGTGGCGGGGCGAGATGCGAAATTGTGAACGACTGTCAACTCAACGCGGAAGCCAGGCTGCCCTGTAAGGTCTGACAGATGCCGATGCGTACTCTTTCGGATAGCTTGCGCGACCACTGCACTGTGTTGACCGCATGCCGATCCGATTTGCCACCCTGTCCGATGTGCCGGCGCTGGTCGAAAGTGCCGGCCGCGTCCATGTGCTGACGCGATTCGGCAGCAAGCCGTACGACGCGCAGAAGGTGGCGCAGGTCTTCACCGAGTTGATCGACCAGCGCAAGAGCAAGTATGGATTCTTCGTCGCAGAAGACGCCGCAGGGCGGTTCGCCGGCACGCTGATTGGTGCCATCGAGGAGCGGATACTTTCCGATGCCCGCGTCGCATGTGTGATGCACCTGGACGTGCTGCCCGAATCGCGCAGGAGCGACTGCGCAACCAAGCTGCTCAAGGCCTTCGAAACGTGGTCGGCCAACCGGGGCGCGGCCGAGATCGAATTCGGCGTCGGCAGGGCCGAGATCAGGACCCTGGGCCGGTTTGCCAGAAAGATGGGCTACCGCGCAGTGGGCGGGAACTACCTGAAGCGGGCGGGCGCCTGAGTTCATGCCTGCAGCTGATGGCGCCTTTCCAGATGGCGTGCGGCATGTTGCTGCTCTTTCTTCAGCGCCCGTCCAGCGAGCCCGAGCGCGCAACCCAGCCCTGGCTGCGCAATGCCTTGACCCACAGGTCAGCGGCTTCCAGGGGATCGAGCAGCCACGACACCCGATAGGCCACGATCGCGTGCTCGATCGCCTGGATGGCAGGCAGTTCGGGCTCGAGCATCGACACGCAGCGCACGAAATCGTTCGCCCAGGCGCGGTCGAGCGCCGGCGGCTTCGAGAGATCCAGCAAGGGCATGGCGGCCTCCTGTGCGACGCAGAGGTGCTGCCTTTATCGCGCCGCGGCCCGCACCGACGAATCGGCGCCCGGCTTGAACGCGCGTAGGACATTTGCTGCGCGTGGACCGGAACGAGTCGCAACACCCAGTCGGCTAGACTGATCCGGACATCGGCGAGAGCCCGAGAGACGAGGAAGCGTTTGAGCTCGTTGACACCTTCAGGCAAACCCGAGGACGAACCGGATCGGCTCGCGCGGCTCATCGAGCAGGCCCCGACCGTCATGGCGCTGCTGCGCGGCCCGGAGCACCGCGTCGAGATCGCGAGCCCGAGCTACGTGAGCCTGACGGGGCAGCCCGAGATCGCCGGCCAGCCGATCGCCGAGGCGCTCCCGCGCGCCGTCGCACAGGGCCATCTCGAGCTGCTGGACAAGGTCTTCGCGACGGGCGAAGCGTTCACCGCACAAGGCGCGAAGTTCGAGACTCGGCTGGTTCCGGACGGCCCGCTCGTCGAGCGCTATGTCGACTTCGTCTATCAGCCGCTCAGGGGGCCCGACGCACAGGTGGTCGGCATCTTCGTGCAGGGTGTCGACGTCACCGCGCGCACCCAGGCCGAGGCGACGCTGCGCGAGAGCGAGGCATGGTTTCGGGCCGCGCTGAAGGCCGGCCGCATGGGTTCGTGGGTGACCGACCACACCACCCGCACGCGGCACTGGTCGCAGGAGGGCATGGGGCTGTTCGGGCTCAGCCTGGTCGACGGGATCGGGCAGGTCGGCGGCGAACACGATGAGTTCATCGCCGCACTCCATCCCGAGGACCGCCATCTCGCGCAGCGGATCAAGGAGCTCGCTGCGCAGCAGGACTCGTTCGCGGCCGAGTACCGGATCGTCCGCCCCGACGGCAGCACCGTGTGGCTCCGAGGGCGCGGGCTGGTGGTGGAGCGCGGCGCCGACGGGCAGGCTCTGCGCCTGGTCAGCATCATGGCCGACGCCACCGACCGCAGGCTCGTCGAGGAGCGCTGGCGCCTCGAGCGCGAGCGGCTCGACCTCGCCCTCGAGGCGGGGCAGATGGGTGCGCACGACCTGAACTTCGCCGAAGGCAAGCTCTGGTGGTCACCCGAAACCTACCGGCTGTTCGGCGTGAGCCCGCAGGACTTCGTGCCGACGCCTGAAGGCGTTCTGGCGCTGATTCACCCCGACGATCGGGAGATGTTCCTGCGCCATCGCAAGAAGGCGATCGCGGAGCATCTGCCGTTCGTGCACGAACTGCGCCTGCTGCGCCCGGACGGTTCGCAGCGATGGGTCGCGCATCGCGGCCGCGCCGAGTACGACGACAGGGGCCGTCCGGTGCGCAACTTCGGCGTGATCATGGACATCACCGAGCGCAAGCAGGCCGAGGAGGCGCTGCGCGATGCCGACCGCAACAAGGACAACTTCATCGCGATGCTGGCGCACGAGCTGCGCAACCCGCTCGCGCCGATTCGCAATGCCGTGACCATCCTGCGCCGACGATCGGGCCCCGCCGACTCGACCGCGGTGTGGTGCCACGAAGTGATCGATCGGCAGGTGAGCCAGATGGCCCGCCTGCTCGATGATCTGCTCGACGTCTCGCGGCTCGGCCGGGGCCAGCTGCAGCTTCGCCCCGAGCTCACGACGCTCGCACGGGTCGTCGAGCAGGCGGTCGAGATCGCGCGCCCCGCGATCGACGCCGGCCGGCACTCGTTCACAGGCCCGCATCAGCACGAGCATCTGCGCGTGCACGGCGATGTGGCGCGGCTCGCGCAGGTGCTGTCCAACGTGCTGATCAACGCGGCGAAGTACACGGCGCCCGAGGGCCGGATCGTGCTGAACGTCGAGCAGGAGGGCGACCAGGCCCTGATCCGGGTGTCGGACAACGGCATCGGCATCGCGCCACAGCATCTGTCGAGGATCTTCGAGATGTTTGCGCAGGTCGCAGCGCCCGGCGGTCACTCGAGCGGCGGGCAGGGCATCGGGCTGTCGTTGGCCAGGAGTCTGCTCGAGCTTCACGGCGGCACGATCGCGGCGTTCAGCGACGGGCTCGGCAAGGGGAGCGAGTTTCAGATCCGCCTGCCGCTGGTGCGCTCATCGCCGGTCACCGAGCCGGCGCGTGTCGATGAAGGTGCGCCGGCACCCGGCGCGCAAACCTGCCGCGTTCTGGTGGCGGACGACCTGCGAGACGCTACCGACAGCCTGGCGACGCTGCTTCGATCCCTCGGCCATGCCGTCGCGGTGGCCTACGACGGCGAGCAGGCGTTGAGCGTGGCCGAAACGTTTCGCCCCGACGTCGCGATCCTCGACCTCGGCATGCCCGGGCTCGATGGCTACGAGGCGTGCCGCCGGATCCGGGCCAGTGCGTGGGGTGCGGGCATCACGCTGATCGCGCAAAGCGGTTGGGGGCAGGCGCCCGACCGCCAGCGGGCGCGCCAAGCGGGGTTCGACCAGCATGCCGTGAAGCCGATCGACGTCGCGGCCCTGCTCGCGATGTTTCCGCGGCGCGCGTAGCGGGCGGCGCTGGCCCTCTCAGCGGGAGAGCCCGAAGATCCACGCGAGCCTGCTGAGCGGGCCGCGCCGGAACGGCTTGAGCCGCACGGTCGGATAGTGCCGACGCGGCTTCAGGTGACCAAGCTTCGCGCTTCGAATCGCGCCGATGTCGACGATGGCCTGCGAGAGTTTCATCGTGTCCCCCGGGTTTTTCTCGGTGTGTCGGCACGATAGACCTGCGCGCGCGCGTCACCAGCGGACAAGTGGCGCGAACCGCGTAGGACGATTCGTACACCGGCACGTCTTCAACTGCGCTGCGGCGGGTGCTCGTCGTGCGTCGATCGATCGATCTGCCGGGCCAGCTGTTCCGGTCGGGTGTCTTCTTCGAGGATGCGCAGGTCGGGGTCGTCGCAACCGCGTACGCCCAGGTGCTTGCCGATGGCCGCCAGCAGCTTCAGCATCTTGGTGTTTTCCTGCTCGGTCAGCAGGTTGATCTGCAGGTCCAGCTGGTTGCGCCGTTCGCTCAGCGCCGAACTCACGTTCTGGCTCATCAGGATGAAGGCCGACAGGAAGATCGCTTCGAGCGACACGACGAGCGTGAGGAACGTGAACGGAAACGGATCGAAGTGCCGGATCGGCGCGATCGTGTTTGCAATGATCCAGGCGGCGAACCACACCACGTGGATCCAGATGAATTTCGGGCTGCCCGCGAAGCGCTCGACCTTCGCCGCGAGCCGATCGGTCAGCGATTGCGGCTGCAGCGCCTTGACGTCGAGACGGCGGATCGTCTCGACGTTCGCCTGAAGCAGCTCCGCAACGGAGCGCGCCGTGCGCCGCGTGGTCATTTGTGCGTCTCCTTCAAGGGCAGCACGGGCGCCGCGGGCGCGTCGGGCAGGAAGCGCATCGAGCCGAACCGGCGGGCGTACAGCCAGGTGAACTCCGCGCCGAGCAGGAAGATCTGCGCCGAGTAGTAGACCCAGACGAACACGATCGCGACCGAGCCGGCCGCGCCGAAGCCCGAGGCGATTCCGCTCTTGCCGATGTACAGGCCGATCAGGAAGCGCCCGATCGTGAACAGGAGCGCGGTGATCGCGGCGCCCAGCCACACGTCCTTCCAGCGCACGTCGACGCGCGGCATCACCTTGTAGATCAGCGCGAAGACGAGGGTCGTCATCACGTAGCCGACGACGAAGTTGACCGATTGGAGCAGCAGCTCCCACTCGCCGAACGCACCCGCCCACCACTTGCCGAGCGCGGAGATCACGGCGCTCAGCACCAGCGAGACCATCAGCAGGAACGCGATGCCGAGGATCATGCCGAACGACAGCAGGCGCGAGCGCACCAGCCTCCAGATGCCGCCGCTGCGCTCGCGCAGCGGGGCACGCCAGACGCGGTCGAGCGCATCCTGCAGCTCGCCGAACACGGACGTCGCGCCGATCAGCAGCGCAACCGCGCCGACGATCGTCGATGTGAGGCCGCGTTCGCGCTGGGCGAGGCTCGCGAGCAGGGCCTGGACAGCCGCGGCGGCCTCGTCTCCCATCAGGCCGCGCAGCTGCCCGAACACCTCGCCGCGTGCCGCCTCCGCGCCGAAGGCCAGGCCCGCGATCGAGACGACGATCAGCAGCAGCGGCGCCAGCGAGAAAACGCTGTAGTACGACAGCGCGGCGCCCATGCTCGGCGCATAGTCGTTGCGCCAGGCCGCAATCGCCCCGCTCATCAGATCCCACCAGTCGCGCAGCGCCGGCCGCGGCGCGCGCGCCATCGCAGCCGGCGGGTCGGGCGTCATGCGGTGCTCCTGTCGTGCTCGGGGTTGCCTGCTCGCACCGTATTCGCCGTCCCCGAGCCCGCCCATCGGCTGACCCCGCATGACCCTGTAGGACGCGTGCGGCGCAGTCAGGGCGTTCCTACCGGATCTCGGCCGGCTGGCTGACCGACAAGGACGAAGTCCGCCGCCACAGTGTCGCCATGGCAGCTGCAACGACTCGCGCCGTGCTCCTCTCGATGGCCGTGGCCAGCGGCCTCGCGGGCGTCGGCTCGGACGCCGCCGCGGAGACCGGCATCGCATCGTTCTACGCGAAGCGCTTCGCCGGCCGGACGATGGCGGACGGAACGCGGATGGACCCGCACGGCGACAACGCCGCCAGCCGCACCCTGCCGCTGGGCACCCGCGCCCGCGTGACGAACCTGCAGACGGGGCAGAGCACGCTGGTGACGATCCGCGACCGTGGCCCGTATGTCAGAGGCCGGATCGTCGACCTGTCGCCGGCGACCGCGCGCCAGGTGGGCATCACGCCGAGGGCCGGTCTCGCGAAGGTCGAGGTGACGCCGATCGACCGCGTTGCCGCCAACGCCATCGACGACACGAAGGCCGCCGCATGGAACTGATCGCCGAGCCACGGCCGCTCGCGAGCGAGGCCGGGGTCGGCTCGGTGGTGTTCTATCGCTGCCACCGCAACGAGTCGATGGCGGACCACGACCTGCGGACGAAGGCGGCGGTCGCGGAGTCGATCTCGCGTCTGCTGGGCGTCGAATACGCGGGTCAGTTCGATTCGCGCAAGTCGCGCCTCGGGCCGCTGTACGTGGTCCCGAGCCACACGCTGACAGGCACGGCGCTGCCGCGGCGGCTTGGCATCCACGGGCGGTCCGACTTCTTCGGCGGTGTGGTGCCGTATCCGTTCGTCGCCACCAAGGCCATCACGCATTCGCTGATCCGCCCCGGGGCGACGGCACCCGAAGGCTGGGCCGCGGAACACGCCGCATCGCTCGGCGACTCGGTGCTGCCGGGCTACACCGCGTTCAGCATGGCCGACGCGTACGAGGCCGGCGAGCGGTTGCTCGCGCGTGGCGCCGTTCGCGTCAAGCAACCTGAAGGTGTGGGCGGCGCCGGGCAGGCGGTCGTCGAGGACCGCGCCGCCCTGCGCGGCCATCTCGAGACCCTGGACGAGGCGACGCTGCAGCGCGAGGGCCTGGTGCTCGAGACGAACCTGTCCGAGGTGCAGACGCTCAGCATCGGCCAGGTGCAGGTCGGCGAATGGTTCGCCTCGTATTTCGGCACGCAGCATCAGATCCCGAACAACCGCGGCGCGCAGGTGTACGGCGGCTCGAATCTGACCGTCGTGCGCGGCGGCTTCGAGCAGCTGCTCGCGCTGGATCTCGAACCGCCGGTCAGGATCGCAGCGGAGCAGTCGATCCGGTACCACGAGAGCGCCTTCAGGCACTTTCCCGGCATGCTCGCGTCACGCAGCAACTACGACATTGCGCAGGGCATCGATGGCCGGGGCCAGTGGCGCTCGGGCGTGCTCGAGCAGTCGTGGCGGATCGGCGGGGCGAGCGGTGCCGAGATCGCGGCGCTGCACGCGTTCCGGGCCGACCCCTCGCTGCGTATCGTGCACGCGTCGACGCGCGAGGTGTACGGCGAGGGTCGCACGGTTCCGCAGGGCGCGTGGGTGCACTTCGACGGTGTCGATCATCACGGGCAGCGGCTCGTCAAGTACGTGGAGGTCCGGCGCCATGGGTACGTTTGACGAGCCGGTCGCGATCCGCACCGGGCAGGAAGAAGAGATCGCCGGCACGTTCATCACCCCAGGCACATTGGTGCCTGGCGTCCTGTTCGTGCACGGCTGGGGCGGCAGCCAGGAGCAGTACCTGGCGCGCGCCCGCGAGATCGCCGCGCTCGGCTGCATCTGCCTGACCTTCGACCTGCGCGGCCACGCGCAGACCCGGCTGCAATACGAGACCGTGTCGCGCGCCGCGAACCTCGCCGATGTGCTGGCCGCCTACGATCTGCTGGCGCAGCGCCGCCACGTCGACACGGCCTCGATCGCCGTGGTCGGCAGCAGCTACGGCGGCTATCTCGGTGCCATCCTGGCCTCGATGCGGCCGGTGCGCTGGCTCGCGCTGCGCGCGCCGGCGCTGTACCGGGACGCGGGCTGGGAGAGCCCGAAGCGCCAGCTGCACCGCGACCAGGACCTGCCCACGTACCGCGGCAGCGTGGTGCCGGCTGCGGGCAACCGTGCGCTGCAGGCGTGTCAGTCGTTCGAGGGCGATGTGCTGCTGATCGAATCCGAGCACGACCTGATCATTCCGCCGCCGGTGATCACGAGCTATCGCGAAGCGTTTCGGCGTGCGCGCTCGCAGACCTATCGCTGCCTGGAAGGGGCCGACCACGGCCTGACCGACGAACGCGACCAGCGCGGCTACAGCACCTTGCTGGTGAACTGGCTGCAGGAGATGTTCCTCGGGGCGCGGGCCGGCGCGGTCGTCGCCCGGCCGCCGGCCGAGGCGCCCAGCGCCGAAACGCCGGAGGTTCCGCCGCACGCCGCAAAGAACACTGCCTGAGGCGCTTGCGCTGCGCTCAGCGGCCCGACAGCCACTTGCAGACGGTGAACGGGTCGCCCTGCACGAGGGCCCGCCAGTCGTGCGACATCTCTTTCGCGCGCTCGAGCGCCAGCCGCGCCGACACCGACGCATGGCAGCGCCCGGCCGTGAACACGAGCGGGGGCTCTTGCGGCTGCTCGACGGTGATCGACGGCAGCCAGGTGCCGTTGCTGCTGCGCTGGAAGCCGCTGGCGATCCTCACCCCGGTGGGTGCGAGCGTCACCAGCTCTTCGTCGCGCTCGAAGCGCTGCAGGCCGCCGGCCAGGTTCACAAGACTGCTCCTCGCTGTTGTGAAGGAGAAATTTATGCGTCGGTCGCCCATTGGCGTGTAGGACGGAGCCGATTACGGGCGTCCGGCGACGGCGCACGTTTGCACAGTTAGCGATCCGTCATCACGACCACGACCTGCGCATCGGCCTTGCTGGTCGACAGGTACACGTGGCCGACGCCGCTGTCGAAGTACGCCGACTCCTGGCGCGCGAGCTCGATCGCCTCGCCGGTCTCGAAGTGGATGCGCACGCGGCCCGACAGCACCATCACGAATTCCTGCCCCGGGTGCCGGATGTAGTCGGGGAACTGCGCCAGCCGGCGCGCGACGATGGTGCCGTGCAGCGGCGTCATGCGCTTGGCCGGGAACTCGGTGGCGAGCATGCGGTAGTCGTAGTTCTCGGCGTCGTAGCCGGGCGCGGCCGCCAGTGTCGAGCGCACCACCACCGGGCGCTCGGCGGCTGCCGAAGCGGCGCTCGTGCGCGGGTCGAACAGCGCCGCGATGTCGACGTCGAGTGCGCGCGCGACGGCTGCGAACTTCTCGTAACTGACCGAGATCTGCCCGAGCTCGATCTTCGACAGGGTCGAGAGCGCCACGCCGGAGCGCTCGGACAGCAGCTTGAGCGTCAGCCGCTGCCCCTTGCGGATCGCGCGCAGGCGCTCGCCGAGGCGCTCGCGGTCGGGCAGGGCGGCGGCCGTGGCCGTCCGAACATGCGGGCGGGTGCGGCTCCTGGAGGGGCGGGCAGGCATCGTCGGTCTCTTCACCAGGGTTGTCGGCACGATTCTCGCATGCGAGAATTCTCGTATGAGAGAATTCGACGTCGTGATCGTCGGCGCCGGCATCGCCGGGGCGTCGCTCGCCTATCGGCTGGCGGGCGAGCGCAGCGTGCTGCTGCTCGAGCGCGAGAGCCAGCCCGGCTACCACTCGACCGGGCGCTCGGCGGCGATGTTCATGGAGAGCTACGGCCCGCCCGCCGTGCGCGCGCTCACCCGCGCCAGCCGCACGTTCTACGAGCGGCCGCCGGCCGGCTTCGGCGACGCGCCGCT